>JAABUM010001830.1_pt1 | contig 30399 bp, 59 predicted proteins | sample 5559161 | NCBI WGS metagenome assembly JAABUM01 (sample SAMN10711868, study PRJNA513369) | rock metagenome | isolation source: Antarctica rocks | place: Antarctica: Victoria Land, Siegfried Peak nord
CCACCCCACAGCATGCATGCATGCATCCCGTGAGCACAACGCCACAGCTGCAGGCAGCAAAGGAGCTGTCTTTGCTGCAAAGCCGGGCAATTTGACCCCTGTCCAAGGGCAGACGGTACAAGTCCGAGGGCAGCTTGCGCAGCCCCAGTCTGGGCGCCGGAAGCTGGCAGCCTCGGACGACGTCCCGCGACCCTGGGACCCGTCGTGGGGCCTATGATACCTCAAGGCAGTGCAGACGGTCATAACCTCCGCCAATAGGTAGGTGGCTAATGTGTTGATGGGCGTCATCATGCACAAGCGATTGCTGCCGGTGTGTGTATAGTCTATGATTACTAGGTAGGAGTCGCATGCCCGGCATGCATGACGCCGGCATCCGATGCACTCGGCATTTTGGAACAGGTGCGCGCACCCGGGCAAGGACGACAGGCACATGTTGCAACGATAGTGGATAATGTCTCGTATGCATATGCAAGCAGCACAAGTGATTCCGCGTCCGCAGCAAAACAGTGACAAGAGAAGCTTTGTCCGCCTCCAATGTGGTGCCGCCTCAGGAGCGAAAATCTCAGAAGCAAAAGTCTTTGTCCTTCTGGCGCTTGCTCAGAAAACATGACGTCCTGGTTGTCCGGCAATGCCAACGTTTTTAGCGAATTGCCTCGGAAGCGGAAGTCTGTGTCTTTCTGGCGCTTGCCTGCCTTGTCAGCGGCCGGATCGAAACCCTGCGCCGCCTCACGATGTCAATTGCCACGCCAGCAGCCGCTTCCAAACGCCTCAGATGCGGAAGCAGCCGCCTCGAAATCGGAAGCCGCCTCAGAAGCGGAAGTCCTTGTCCTTCTGGCGCTTGCCGGCCTCATCACCGGCCGCCTCCGCACCGGGCGCCGCCTGACAATTGCATTGCCACGCCAGCAGCCGCCTCAAAAGCCGCCTCCAAAGCCGCTTCAGAAGCGGAAGTCCTTGTCCTTCTGGCGCTTGCCGGCCTTGTCGGCGGCCTTGGAGTCGGCCTTGCGCTTCTGCTCCCGAGCCTTTTTGGCCACCATGTCCGAAAAGTCCTCCCGCTGCGGCGCCGCCTCCGCCCGCGCCGCCGACATGCGGTCCTATCAAGTGCAGAGCCAACACATCTCGAGCGCCAATACATCAGAGGTGCGAAGGATCATGAGTACAGGACAGGGGCCTGGTGGGGAAATAGAGATGCTGCTGCTGCAGCAGCACCTAGCGACATTGGTGCTACGGGTCATGCTCGGCTAGGAGGCTGGCGCAGGCTACTCGTCAGCATCGTCAACGACAGGTCAGTCCAGAGGGCAAGAACTGCAAGGGCGTAGTAAGCTCTTGCGTTAACGTGCAGCACATTCCGCACCTGCAGCAGCTGCTGGCGCTCGGCGTCGGTGAGGCCCTCCAGCTCCTCTGGGTCGACCGCCACACCGACGTCTGTGCCGGCCGCGCCGCGCTCCCTGTGCAACATCAACAGAAGGGTCAGCGTGGTGCACCTCAGAATGTGGGCAGACACAGTGCACTCCATCACCAGGCCATGCAGTAGCCGCTTTCCTGGCAGCGTGCAAGCATCTACAGACAGCGGACCGGCCTGTTTCAGCACCACTGACTGCAGCAACTGCTCTCATGGCGGAGAAATCAGGCTCCGCCAGAGCTGCCACTTGCTGACCTGCAGTACAGCAAGCTTCGACAAGGGAAATAAGTGATGGTGTCTGGAGCCGGCGGCAGCAAGGTGCACTTGCAGGCTGCCTGCAACCGGGCCGGGCATGGCGACGGCTCGCCGCCGGCGCCAGGCACCACACAATGGCAAGACGTAGGACCACAGCATTCGGAGGGCAACACAAATATAGAAGACCCACTTGCGCAGGCTGCCGGCGGGTGGGCCGGGCATGGCGGCGGGCTCGCCGGCGGCGCCGGGCACCACGTAGGTGTGGTCGCTGCCCATGAGGCCCTGCCCCGCCGCCGCCTCCTTCTGCTCCAGCACCTGGTACAGCTGCCGCTGCTCGCCTGCGTGGAGTACGATTGCAAGTCACTCCACCGCTCAGAAAGATTCGTTCATATAGAAAAAGTCGTAAGATTTTGCGGCTGCCTCCTTCTGCTCCAGCACCTGCTGGTACAGCTGCCGCTGCTCGCCTGCACGAGAAAATGCAAGTGTCAAATAACTTATCAATGTACGGATTTCCCTGACTGATTGAGGATGGAAGTGGCAGGCGACTGGCTGCAGAGCTCCCATTCTGTGCAAGACACCACTGTACTGCAAATATAGCGTGGGGCAGTGCACCACCGGAGATTATTGCGCGTCTAGCAAGGTGACTCAGCTTTTGGTTGTCGCACCCATCTCCTTGCCCTTGCGCAGGTCCAGCATGTCACGAATAGAAGTTTCAAGCTCGGATGAAAGGCGGATCTGTGGAAAGGCAGAAAGGAAATGCACGAGCCGCCTCACCCATCTCCTTGCCCTTGCGCAGGTCCAGCACGTCGGGCGTTGGGATGCCGCTCGGCAGGCTGCTGCCGTAGCCGCTAGCTATGCCGGACGCGATGCCGGACGCGATTCCGCTCGCCAGCGCCGCCTCGTCTGGCTCCTCCTCCTCCTCCTCCTCTTCCGAGGATTCCTCCTCTTCCTCCTCCGACTCCAGGTCGCCCCAGTGCGCCTTCTTGTCCACCTGCCAGGGGAGAGGGGGAATGTCAGATGGGACAGCTACCGACATCCTGCTCACCACCTCAACGCCCTCCTCGGACTGTGGTGCTCCGCACAAATGTTGCCATACACCGAGGTTGAACGACATGACATAATCAAATCACAATTGCAGAGAAAAGTGGGATGTAGATTGACGATCCAATCGAAAAGTTGTCCGCACTGCCTCGTTGCCCTCCTCAAACTGGTGCTCCGCAGCGACATCGCCGTGCATGGGGATGCCGTTGGGAGTGGCCATTGCAGAGCAAAACCGGATATTAATTGGTATAGAAATGACATAGTGAGAGTGATTTCTCACCGCCTCGTCGTCCTCCTCGAACTGGTGCTCCGCAAAGACGTCGCCGTACAGCGGGATGCCGTCCTCGTTGACAGGCGGCTTGCCCCATCCGCCGGGCTGGTAGCCAAACTGCGCATCCGGTGGGATGGGCGCGTTCAGGCCCGCGATCTGCGTGGAGTATAGAAAGGCAAATTACAAAATCGAAAGATCCTGACTAGTCAGGCAGAAGATTGATCAAGCCGCCCGGCTGGTAGCCGAACTGCACATTTGGCGGAATTGGCGCATTCAGGCCCGCAATATGCGCACAGCATTGCACCGCGCCTCAATTCAAGGACTGTGTAGGTGACAGGATGTTAGCCTTGCTAGTTGCTTGATGCCAGCTGTGTCCGCAGACACGTGACCTGCAGCTGCGGTTCAAGATATGCAGGCGATGGCAAAATGGGACGGCATAGGATGTGCGCTTGACTGCAAAAAGCCACAGCAGGAGGCCTGGCGGCTGTCAAGGCAGCACAGCCTTCGCAACTGCCGTAGCAAGAGGTGACATGAGACATGTCACCTGAGTCAGGTAGCCTCTGGGCGGGGACGCACATGCAGATTGGAACAAGACGGCAATCTCGCAATGTCTTGATTGCAATTCAAAACAAACGAGATGTGAACAGGGCCGCACGGGCAGGTCGGGGTAGGAGGGTGGAGGCCCGTAGCGCTGCATGTTGATGAGCCAGGGCGGCGGAGCGTCCTCCCCCATGCCCAGCGCCTCCCGCAGCTCCGGTGTGATCAGCCCCGCCTTTGCGCTCTTCACCTGCGGTCGTCCATGGCATAGTCTAGTTGAGCTAGCTGTGCTGCTCACTGGCCGTAGCTGGATTTTGCGTGGGCTGCGACAAAGGTTCCCTCGGGCTGGATAAAGCGTGGAGGTGACCAGGTGCACAAGTGATGCAATTGATGAAGGGATCCGGAAGAAACGGAAGGCGTACCCGGGCCTCGAACTCCTTGCCCTCGTAGTACAGCTCGCCAAGGCCGGACAGGTGCGGCTTGGTCTGGTACTTGAAGAAGGCGTCATGCAGCACCTGGTAGTCTATGTCCAGCTTGCCCATCTTGCCCTGTGGTTGATAAACCCGTCGTGGGGTGGTTTTGATGCAGCACCTGTCAGTGTGTGTTCAGCGAGCACATGCCAGAAGGCTGCAATGCAGCAGCCCCCAGTCATGCACTGCGCACCCCCTTCCGTCGCGCTGGTGCTGGCTGAACTGCTGGCCGGACTCCTGGAGGAGAGAGGCGCCAGCAAGGCGACAGCATCTCAAGTGGGCACGGGGGCTGCCAATTTCAACAGCAGAGGCGCACCGTCATCTTGTCGCGCTGCTTCTGCTTGAGCTTCTTGCCCTCCTCCTTCTCCTTGTACGCGCTGCGCATCTCGCTGATGCCGGTCGCCTCAATAAAGTCCGGCAGCACGAACGGCGGCTTTTCAATGCCGCGCTTGCCCTGCAGACAATTTCGTCAAGCATTGCTGAGAGACGTGAAGCAAGCATTGCTGAGTTACGTGAAGCAACAAAAGCTTTCCGACACCAAGAACTGTCATTTCTTTCCCTCTGGTGCAGAGTGGACAGCGCTGTTGATGTGCTCTGCCGCAGACAGCCAGCTGCGCACCTGCAGATATTTCCGCTTCTGGCTCCAGTGGCGCGGCACCGCTGTCGTGTTGCGGAGCGCCTGCGAAGGCACACCAAGCATTCGTGGCCGTTTGTTCATGGCTCCTGGTGGTACAACGGACGGAAGGGTAAAGGAATGGATGTCTGACGTCTGCAAGTTGAGCCAGCTTATGCTCCGCTGGTGTTTCACAGCAGCAGGCAAGCACAAAAGCGCAGTGGCAAAGTGACAGCATGTGTAAATAAGCACCTTCAACCAGACGAGCAGGCGCGGATCTGGCGAGGTGACGTCCCACACCTCCACCACCTCCGGCCGCGGGCACATCTGCAGCAGGCACCCGTACGCTGCCGTCAGGCGTCTTCTCAACCAAACATGCACCAGAAGGATTAAACGGCGCCTACTTGTGACAACCCACACCTCCACCACCTGGCACGTCAGTAGTAGGGCACGTGCGCGCTGCCGTCAAGAGCCCGCTGTGCATGTGATGCACCACAACGACTGCAAAGGACATCGAGCGGTGGCGCGCCAACGAGCCTGCTATGCCACAGCAGCACGAACACTGCCGTGTGCAGGACCAGCGGCTCGTTCAGGGCATGGCATGGCTGCAGTGGCACAGTTGCAGCTGCGCGTCATGCAGCGATGTGCCTTCTGGCCAGGAGGGCAGCAGTTCAAGACAGGACCTTATCAGTTGTAGGAGATATATGTGTCCCACTAGAGATATCCTCGCCTGCTTCAGCGCGGCGATGGCCATGCGGCTCTCCTGCTTCAGCTTCTTCTTCGACATGCCAGTGGCCGCCTCCGCCTCTGCGTCGCTGTCCTCGTCGCTGTCCACTTCCGGCTTCTCCTCCTTCTCCTCCTGCAAAGGAAGAAATCACCTCTTCTGTGGTGCGGCAAAGTTGGTGCGATATTGAGTCGGATGACCTCATCTCCGCAGTGCTGTTGCTGTCCTCGTCGCTGTCCCCTTTTGCTTCTCCTCCTTCTCCTCCTGCGGCAAGAATAATGGAAGGACTTCACACTCGGTGACTGTGCCCTGAGCACTGAAGCCGCGAGCTGCCGCGCCGCCTGGACGATGCTCGGGACAACCCCGCTGCCGGCCGCTCCTGCCATGCTGTGCGCTGTCTCTTGAGCTCCTTGCTGCTCCACCTCCTCTCCCCGGTACCATTGTGCTGGAGGGTGGCACAGCCCATACAGCGCCGCATGCTTGTGTCTTTTCTAGGTGCCTTTTTTGATACAAGAGATGCGTCTTTTACAGTGCCACCCAAGGGAATACTGTTTGTCTCACCTTCACGACATCCTCGCCACCCTCCTCATCCTCGTCATCGCTCATCGGTGCGGCGCCGGTGACCTGCTCTGCCGTCGCAAACTTGCCAAAGATGCGCTTGAAGTCCTCATACGGGTCCGCAGGCTCCTGCGTCGCAAGAGTTTGTCAGCAAACGACCAGCAACACCTTCAATGCTGCAATGCAACGCATATTGCAAAAGTCGCGGTCATGTTTCCCAACAGGTCTTTCAACATGGATGTGCACTTGAGAGCATTCCTCAGCATGCCTTCTGTCTGCAAATTCGCCAGCAAGCCCTTACCTCCCGCTTCACTTCCTCCTCAGCGCGGGATCCTAGCCCAGGCGTCTCGCCGCCACCGCCAAAGCCCAGGCTGGGAGTGAAATTGCCCAAGCCTGGCGTGCTGCCTGCGCAGGTTTTGACAGTGATCCTGGTGAGTTACGACAGTGCTGTAGTGCAAGATATAATGCTGCGGATTTGACAAATTTCAACGACAGGGCCAACGACAGGGCAGAGCAAAGCAGCACGTTTGTGCCACTTGTTTTGTCGCAGGTCTGCCACTGATAACATGGAAGGCTGCCTCGTGGTTCAGCACATTTGACACTCCGCTGCACGGGCACCTGGCGTGTTGCCGCCGCTGCCGAGTCCCGGAGTCGCCCCGAGCCCTGGTCGCGTGAAACCGCCCAGCCCTGGGGTCGATGATGCGCCCAGGCCCTGGGTGTCTGACGCCCCTAGCTCGGGCATCGCCGAGCCCAGGCCCCCTCGCGCCGCAGCATCATCGTCATCAGCGGGCGCCCTTCCGAGTCCAGGCTGATCCGCAGCGCCAAAGCCCAGGCCGTTCAGGGCGGGCGTCTCTGTGCACGAGATAGACAAGCAGCTTGAAGCACGGGTGCGACTCTCGCTGTGGAGTGTTATGCAAGTGTCAGCTGGGTGAGGGGCGAGACGCTCGCGTCAGCGGCAAGCACACGTGTGTGCATTGTGGAGTTTTACTATGATGAGGAGTGTATCTGAGCGTGCACCTGACTCTGCGGGCTCCTCCGTCACCTCTGCGCCTGGCGATGCCTGGAACACCTCGTACTCCCGGGGCGCAGAGACATACTCGACCTCCGCTCCCAGCGAGGACGCCTGTGCGGCAGCAAGAGCGCACATATCAGCACGTCCGTCACAGTGCAGCTGGCGCCTTGCTCAGTTCAGCAGGCAGGCACATTGAAAGACTGACCTGCGCGCTGCCGTTGGCCTCCGCAGGTCGCTGTGTGACTTGCTCCCTGCGAGACAGAAGATGATCAAGCCGCAGCTGGGATTGCCAAACATGAGCATGTGCTTTCGGCACAGCAGCCAGCACGCCCACTTGCATGCAGCCAAGCGCGTTCCACCTGACGGCCTGCTTCGCGGCTTTGCTCTGCTTCAGCCGAGCTCTCCGCTTCTGTGCTGCCGTGAGTTTGGCGTTCCCTCCGCCAGCCTGAGCATCTACGCCTTTAGCGTGCGCTTCAGGCGCTGCAGATGCGGTGGCAACCGCTGTGTCGGCCGCCATCGATGTCGCTCCTCGAACCCAAGCGCTCCAGACACACACCAGGTCGAGTTGATGGATGTGCAAAAGTCTGCAATGCTGCGAGACCTGCCGCAGGCTTGCCTGAGCGAGGTAAGACGGGATAGATGTTGGATTGCACACACGCACGGGCGCAGGAGGTGCAAACGTGCGTTCTGCTGCGAACTCGGGCTGGCCATGCATGAGAATCTCGCGGGCTGGTAAATCATGCGAGTCCCGACTGTTAGGCGGTGATTAAACGACCTATGTGGCCATGTCCAGCGAGCAGATTCTGCTCAGCAGAAGCTCGTCAAAATGAGTCAATGCCTCGCGTCCTGACAGTCACTGTGAGGATGGAATATATCGCAGGGACGCAGGCCAATATTTTGGGTGTCCGTGATCATGAGCATACCATCGTGCCATCGCACGGCGGCGCCTGACAATATTTAAACACAAAAATCCCGATGCCCGACGAGGAATTGAACTAGCTACGCCTGCGGTTGCCGAGATCGCTCGCAGAGAGAAGCCTGCGTGACGATGGGAACCGAAGGCAGCCCCATCCCTCCTTTTGCAGTTCAGCTGTATGCGGCATGGCGTGCGCCTGATCGCCACTGGTCCCCTAACTTCCCCAGCATCTAGGCTGCCTGCGATTGGTAGCCATCCCGCTGCACAGATATGCCGGCGAGCGGCACCAGCTCCTCCTCCGCCCTGCCGCTGCCGTCGCCGCTGCTGCGCACTGGCCGCCGCCCGCCCAGCAGCTGCGACAGCATCGGCCGCCGCCGCCGCCGCCGCGGCTCGACGCACCGCCGTGACACCAGCTGCAAAGAGAAACCAGCGGCGCACGCCTCAGCAATCGCGTGATGCGAGGGCTTCAATGCATCAAGATCCGTCACAATGCGCTGCACAGGCGAGATACGTTGGTGATGTGCCGCTGTTCTGCAACCATCCCTGACACCGTCGCAAAACCACCTGAAAACCGAGGCCCAGTGCAACACGCAAAGACTTGTACCTTGAGGCACTCATCCAGAAGGATGACAGGCGCCGAGAGCCACAGCACCGCGCTCCAGTCCGCCCAGCTGAGCGCGGTCACCGAGAACAGCGTCGCGGCCCACGGCACGTACAGGATCAGCATGTGCAGTGCCTGCGGGCGGCAGGTATATGATAAGGGTTATATGCCGTTCGGTCCAAAGGAGAACAGCCTCGCGGCCCACGGCACGTACAGGATCAGCGGATCAGCATGTGCAGCGCCTTCGGTGGCAGGCACTCGCCAAGCTCATGACGGGACGGTCCAGAAAGCTTGGCCATGGCCGCAACTGCAAGGCGTCTTGTCAAGTGATGATGCAGGAAGGCAACGGCTCAATAGCTTTCCAGGGTGTTTGAGCCTGCAGAAGGCCATTCTGCCGCCATCACAGGCTATGCTGTTAGGCAGAGCGGGACGCACTATCGAGACTGCGATGGCCGCCTGCAGCCACAGGTTGCACCACGGCGGCTGCCGCAGCAGGCTCTCGTTCTCCGACAGCGCGTTCAGCGCATTGAACATCTCCACCACCACCAGCACCTGCATTATACACGAACGTATGCACGCGTGTCACGCCTGTCAAGGAGCCTGCGCGGAATACATCCTCCATGAAGATGTTTTGCAGACAGCCAATGCAAGTTTGGGCAGGTGTTCCGCGGGCGGCTCTGAGCTTGATCACAAATGCAAAGTTGAACCTGCATTCTGCGGCTTCTGGACTTGACCGCAGAAACCCACATGTTTGGCATGAACGCACCGTCATGGCGATGGTGCGCGGCGTGCGGTCGGCGAAGATGGCGCAGCTGTAGGCCTCCTGGCCCTCGCGGCAGCTCTGGAAGCCGGTCAGCTGCCCCCACGTGATGTGCGGCCCCGTCTGCAAACCAAAACGTCAACATGACAATTCAGTCGCACGGCCTTTGCTGCTGGATAAGCCGCTGCAGCTTTGGCTCGCACACTCTGTACTGACCCCAGCTGCCCTGTTGAATCGGGTCTTTTTGGACCGAGTGCATCAAACAATGCAGGTTCTGTTGACAGCATCTGCGGCAGAGTCGTGTGCACGGCATGAAAGGTTCAGCAGAGCACACCGCACACCACAGCATAGATCCATTCACATCAGGGAAGATGCGGATGAGGCAGCGCACCGGCGACAGCAGGAAGTACCACACGAAGCCCGCAGCGGTGGCGAGGCCCACGTAGGCGCCCACCACCACGTAGCGCACGATAAGCCACCGCGTCACGATCGAGTCCGTCGTCTTCCGTGGTCGTGCCTGCCGCACACCACGGATATCAATTACAGGCGCAGGACTGGCGTGCTCTCTGCTGACTGTGCACAGTGCACATGGAACCAGGAGCGCGCATCGTGCGGAGGGCACATTCATGGTCTTGACATTCCAGCCGAGAGACTCTCAGCAAAACATGGGCAGAGAGTTCGCGCACCTGCATGATGCCGGGGTCGGGCGGGTTGAAGCCGAGCGCCGTGGCGGGCAGCCCGTCCGTCACCAGATTCACCCACAGCAGCTGCACCGGGTTCAGCACCTCTGGCATCCCTGCACAAAATCGCACGGGCCTGGATCGGCATATCCTGTTGCAGCAGTGTGCGAGGTTCGATTTGTGTGTTAACAGATTCACCCACACACGCAGCTGCACTGGGTGGAGCACCTCCGGCATGCCCGCACAGCTTTGCACAAGCTCCACACAAAGATGCGCAAAAAACAAAACGCTATTCATCACTTGCAAGCATGTGCAGTCCTGGCTTGAGGCTGGACCCAGTGACTCACCCACACACCCACAGTTCAAAGCACAGACTTCGAGTTGCTACTGTATACGGCGTTGTCGCTGACAAAGCATTGAAAAGTCAGAACTGCCACATACTCACCCAGCACCGCCGCCACAAAGATGGCGACCACCTCACCGAAGTTGGAGGACACCATGTAGCGGACGAACTGCCTGGTGCCTACGAAAATTCAAGCGTTTACAATATTATTATTTTTCAGTAGCAGGACTTTCAAAACCTACCCAGCAGCGCCGCCACAAAAATTGCGACCACCTCGCCGATGTTGCTCGACACCATGTACCGGATGAACTGCTTGGTGTTGGCGTAGATGCAGCGGCCCTCTGCGACCGCCGACACGATCGTCGCAAAGTTGTCGTCCGCCAGCACCATGTCCGCCGCGTGCTTCGCCACCTGCCCACAATTTAGGTGAGGAGATGATGACGTCGGTGAAAATAGATGAATTTCAGAGTGTCGTCATGGGTTCGACCGCTGAACGGTCGTTGCAGGAAGGCGGCCACCAGCACCATGTCCGCCACCTGCCGAACTTTCAGGAGGAAATGTCGGGTTTTGCGACTTGCGCACGTGATGCTGCGTGTGCATCTGGCGGGCGACATTCTGCAACGTTGTCACCATTGACTGTTGAGCCTGTGCCAGCGACTGCTTGCGGACGCAGGGAAGCCAGCACAATGAAGCGACAGGATCCCGCAGCCCTGCTTTGAAACTTCCAGCGTGTTCGATTGCAGTGTTTGCAATTGCCCGACAGGAAATTCGCACCGCCGTGCCGGAGCCCATCGCGATGCCGATGTCTGCTCGCCGCAGTGCCGGAGCGTCGTTGACGCCGTCTCCTGTCATCGCCACCACGTGGCCCTGCAGCAAAAGTAATCAGGTGAGAGGATGCAGCAGCTCTCGGGATGTCCCATTCAAGAATAGATAAGCATCGCTCGAAAATGCCACAGCGCCACGCCACAGCACCACACTTGCTGCGCACCTGCCCCTTGCTGAAGGCGGGCTGGCAGTCAAAGTCAGACGGGAGGCTCACCAAGAAAGGCACACATATAACGTAGTGGCACCTGCATTTTGAGCAGCTCTACGAGGCGCTGCTTGTGGGAGGGCTCCACCCGCGCAAACACGGCCATGTTGGCGAGCGCCGCCGTCTGCTCTGGCCCTTGTAACTCGTCAAACTCCACGCCTGTATGCAAAGCAAGCTCGGCACTTGGCAAGGAACAGTACTACCCGTTGGAAACCGGCTTTCCTGGCAGGTTGGCCGAGCAGCAGAGCAACATAGCCACCCTTTCCTCCCTCTCTTGCCTCTTGACCTCTTGCCTCCTGACCGGCTGGACTGACTGCACCTGCATGCTGGCACCACATTTGCAACGTGCTCTGTTCTCCTTATCCTGGGTACACCAAACATGGTGGCCAAACACCTGTGTAGGGGCCCAGCACGGGGGCTGCCAGGATCCGACAACCCGCCAACGGTGCTGGTTGCGTGCGGCAGCGGCTGCGATCCATAATTTGCTTCCTGTCTTTTGTTCTCATGCGGGTGAAATCAATAATCGACAATCACCTGTGTAGGAGTGCCCCAGCACGGCGCCGCCGATGCCTGACAGCCCGCTGGCGTTGCTGGATGCATGCGGCAGCGGGTCCAGCACGCCAACCGCCCGGCACACCGCTTCCGCGGTGCCCTTGTTGTCCCCTGTCACCATCATCACCTGCACGACAATATGTCGTTGGTTAGGAGTCCTGTGCCATGAAGCACGTAGGCGTGAGTTTTGGTGTGGTTTCTTGGTGTGTGAACCACACTTGGTGCTTGCATCTCTGGTGCAGCATCCGTCAGGCAGCATTCCAGAGTGGCGTGCAACCACAGCGTCTGTACCAGTGCTGTTCAGCCCAGACATGCAGGGGGCTGTCAGGCCAAAGGAATGACGGGCAGCGCACCCGGATGCCGGCCGCCCGGCAGGTGTCAATGGCGGCGGCCACCTCTGGCCGCGGCGGGTCGTGCATCGCCGCAATGCCCAGGAAGGTCAGACCTGCCTCGTCCTCCGGCGTCACCTGTGCACAGCAGAAAAGGTTACAAGGGTTCGTGCGCAGCCGAAAAAGTATCGAAGCTATTCCTCTGGTATTTGCGCAATTGGTCGTGCAGTTGCCGAAGAGTCAGAAAAAGTCAGCCCCGCCTCGCCCTCCGGCGTCACCTGCATGCAGCAGAAGAGGTTTCGGAGCTGCTGCTCCAGTACTTTTGAGAAATGATCGTGCATCGCCGCGATGCCCAGAAAGCGAGCCCCGCCTCGTCCTCTGGTGTCACCTGCGTCGCATCAACGTTGATGCAACTGTTCCTGCGCACCTCCCACACAGCGTCCTGCCGAGCTGCCAGCGCTTCCTCTCCACATCTCCAGGCTGACATCTCTCACTTGCTGGGAGCACTGAGTAGCATTCTTCGACGCAGACCGCGCAGCGCAGGATGACCCTCTTGTATCGTCGCTATGGGAACCCACCTGCCGCCGCTGCGCAGGGATGCTTCTGGACGCGAGCGCCAGGCAGCGCAGCGCCTGCGCGCCGCCCAGCTCCTCGACCTGCCATATACAAATACGTAAAGTCGATGCAAATACAAAACAGCCAGTGCTCAGCATACATGTTTTCGGGTTGACATGAACTATGGTGCGTGTCATTGTTTCTGACAGCATACATAAATAGCGTAATTGAGGATGCAAGACGGATCTCCCAAAAGATTTTGCGACCTGGCGCAGGATGTCGGAGCGGTCCGCGTCCGTTAGCGGGAAGGGCGCGCCGCCGGTGTTGGCCACAGCGTGGGTGCACCGTGAGAGCACCGACTCCGGGGCGCCCTGCAGATTGAATATTGCACAGTGATTATGCGCAGTGACAAAAACGCTGCGGCATCCTGAGAGATGGCCAGCTCAGGCTTTTGCTGTTGAAATACATGGGGAGATATGTGACGCTTCAAGAGGAGCCTCAAAAGCCAACCACGCCACATTGGCTCCAGTCACAGACATTGCGTTGAGGTCGTCCATCCTGAAACCAGGTTCCTCTTCCCAGCGCAGCAAGTCTGCTCGAAGTGTGATAATCGCACCTTTGTGAACAGGGTGAAGGGACTGCCGTCGCCGCCGCTGCTGCCGCCGCCGACGAGCACGCTCATCATCTTGCGGTCGCGGCTGAAATCCAGAATCGCCACGCGCGGGTGGGCGTTGCGCCAGGCGTCGTTGCAGTAGGTTATGCGCTCCGCGCGGGATAGGCCGGCCAGCGCGTCTGGCATGTTTGCGTACCCCTGCAGCCCGATCTGCAGGCGCAAAGGGTGCCGCGTCAGTCATGCACTTGACAGCAAGGTCTGCTGGATTCAACGCCGTTCATGCAACATGATCCTGGACAGGGTGCTGGAGCACAGTGCATGTGGGGAAGCCGCTGTCTGACAACACGTGATTGTGCGCGGCCCGCATTTGAAATCACGTCTTACTGTCGACAACGGGTGCTGCCCGCCTCTCACCTTCTCCACCAGCACCCGGAGGGCGACCTCTGTCGATTCACCGATGCGGTGGTAGCCGCCGCCGGTGGGTGGGTTCCCGGGCGCTGCGCCGGCGCCGCCCGAGTGCCTGCTCACGAGAAGGACATACATGCCTCAACTGCATCACGAGAAGTGGGCGGGTTGCCGCCCGAGCTGCCTGTGGTGGTGGAATGCGGCAGTCTTGAGCGCAGCTCACAGAAGGAACATGAAACTGAACTGCATCACATTGTCGCACGAAGTATGCGAGCCTTCCTGGAGCCAGTGCCATGTACAGACACACTGGGACGGGCAGCGCGGCCAGCGCTGGAGTTGCTGGGAACGCCTCAAGCGACCAACACAGACAGGAATTATGAGCCATTAAGACAATGATATGGTTGGATGGTGCAGCACCTTTCGGGGTCATAGCAGAGGGAGGAGTCGTTGCACAGCGCGGCGCACTGCGCCAATGAGCACAATGGATAGCGGAGAATGTAACAGATTAATCAACGTCACCTGTCGGGGTCGTAGTAGAGGGAGGAGTCGTTGCAGAGCGCGGCGCACTGCGCCAGCGCCAGCAGCGCCGGCAGGTCCCCCGGCTGCTGCACCGCGTGCCCCGCGGCCTCCGATATCTCCCCCTCCGGCGCGTATGTGGTGCCTGCATTGAGCGTGGACACGAGTTTGACATTGGCGTTTCAGTGAAGAACAGCAGGTCGCCCGGCTGCTGCACCACGTGCCCTGTAGCCTCCGAGATCTCCCCTTCTGGCGCACACGTGGTTGCAGATGAAAGAACTTGGGCTGAGTAGTGTTGTTGACGTCAAAGCGAGCAGGCCTGGCCTGGCCTGGCTGCAAGGCCTGGCCTGGCTGCAAGGCCAGCAGCCTCCTCAAGGTGTGGCTGCGCGCTACACACTTGGTCGCAGTTGCTGAGGCAGTGCACATCCGCGTTCTGGTCGAGCAACTAAGCAGATTTTCTGTGAAACTACTCCAAGGGGTATGGCTCACCCGAGACATGGTACTGCGCCAGGTGCGTGGCGTCAGCGTGGCACAGCAGCCGCGCGACGGACATCTGGTTGGTGGTCAGGGTGCCCGTCTTGTCGGAGCAGATGACGGTGGTGCAGCCCAGCGTCTCCACGCTCGGCAGCGTCCGCACAATCGCGTTCTGCTTTGCCATCTTCCTGCAGGTCATAGTGAGAAAGGTAACTCCAGGCCGCAGTTTAGAGATAAATCCAGTGCAAGGGCGAGGCAGGGCAACATGGCAAGTGTTTGTACGACAGCATGACTCAGCAAGTTCTGCAGAGCACGGCGACAAGGAACAAGACCCAGGATACTCTTTTTCTAGTCTGGAGAGTTTTTTCGTCTGGCGGCCAGCCGCACCTGGTGCCGAGCGCCAGGCAGGTGGTGACCACTGCGGGGAGGCCCTCCGGGATGGCGGCCACTGCGAGTGCGACCGCGATTTTGAAGTAGTAGATCGCTCCCTGCACAAAAAGGGTTGAAAACCTGCCCAACGCTCTGCAACTGTTGCACGGCACACTTTGCCCAGTCCCTGTGGAACGCGTCGGCAATCATCAACGGGTCACAGGAATGCCACAAGACACGGGCATGGGCTGCGCTGTGCACACGAGAGTTCAAACGTGCCCTTTCCATGAAGACACGAGCAGCGAAGTTTTTGCTCCTGCGGGTGGACAATCGCTCCTTGTATGTGGGTCATGGAAAGTGGGAACCTGCAGCCAGCCGCCATGGATGGGGTCCTTGAAGTGGCGGATGTTGATGACCCACACCAGGATGCAGATAATGGCGATGGCCTTGGAAAGGAAGTTGCCGAACTCGTCCAGCTTCCGCTTCAGCGGCGTCAGCTCCTCCACCTGTTGTGGATGGGTGAACATGCGGGGATAATTGGATAGTAATGGACAGAAGAGTTTGCACGCGCCAGAGAAGACAGCCGGAAGCTGTGAAATTCATCCAGCTCCCGCTTCAGCGGCGTCAGCTCCTCCGCCGAACACAGAATAGTTGAATGGATAGCACTTCACGTGATCCAATAAAGATAGAAGGCAGGTGGCAGCTTGTGTCACAGATGGAGGTGCTGGGGGTGGCGTCAAAAGCGGCGGCTGCAGCCTGCTCACCTGATCCGTCATCGCATCGTGGATCTTGCCGATGGCGGTTCGCGCGCCCGTGCCAATCACTATGGCCCGCGCTCGGCCGGCCGTCACCACAGTGCCCTGCAGCACATTATGTCATGGTTGCAAATACTGCTCGTTGCTGTGCAGCACATCACGACAGCACGTTCTTGCGCACCTGCCATGTTCGGGGCTGGATGCTGCGTGAATGGTCTGAAAACTGCACTCACCGAGAACATGATGCAGGTCTTGTCCTGGTACACCGCCTTGTGGGTGTCCACAGCCGCTGTGTCTTTTTCCACACTGCCCGACTCACCCGTCAGGATGGACTGGTCGCACCTGCCAGTTCAACATTGGCCAACTACAGATAATCACCGGGATGCGACACCAGAGAGCAGGAAGTCTGCATCAAGGGTGCATCTGCAGGCCTGCAGGCCAGCGACTCTGCGCACGTGTTTGAACAAGCAGCGGCTGGCTCGCTTTTGATTGAAAAGTCACTGTCGCTGCCGCATACCGCAGCGTCGTGGACAGGCGCTCAGCGACGCGCAGGTCTGCGGGCACGTTGCCACCGACAGCCACCTCCACAATGTCTCCAGGCACCAGCTGTGCCGCCGGCACCACCGCCAGACGCCCGTCCCGCAGCACCGTTGCGCTGTCCGCCTGCGCAGGCGCAGCAAGGACGACTTTTGAGAGTTTTCAGTGCAGGCAAGCATTGGCCGCAGACGCTGCAGCACAGCACGACCGTGTAAGAATCTATGTTTTGAGCTGTGTGCAGCGGAGCTGAGGCATGTCAGGTTGGCAACAACGAGCTGGCCACCGTTGAGCGAACTGACCTCGTATGCTTTGAGCTCCTCAATCGCCTTCTCCGCATTAGTCTCTGTGATAACGCCCACGGCCGCTGCAAGACCGGACCACGCTGCTGTCAGTCCAAGCGGTTCGATGTGTGGGCATGCTGCGATTGGCATCGGCCCACAGAGTCCTTTCGGCGCATGTATCTAGCACCACGTGCAGAACATGTATATGCAGCTCAGCCGCCAGAGCAAGTCCTTACCATTGGCCAGAAGGATGAGCACAATGATTCCCGGCTCCACAAACGCGCTGCACATAAAAATCTCAACATCAGATCCTGTTGGCCGAGGGCCATCGGCACGAAATGCCAGGATCTCCCGAATGGAGACAGGGCTGACACAGATTCTCTCTGTTTCAGGTACTGCTCTCCTGGATGCCGACTGCTCAGCAGCAGCAACTGCGTGCTCGTGTTTCCTCACCTGGCGCCGCGCTCGCCGTTGACGAGAGCAATGACGAGGTCCACAAATGCCGCGGCGATGAGCACTTTGACCAGATAGTCGTCAAACTGCTTCAGGATCAGCTTCCAGAACGGCGTGCCTGCGTGGGTGGGGCCTTACTGCTGAGGCGTACGGCTTGACTGTATCCTCCCGTGTCTCGGGAGCTGGCGACAGAAAGAGTGTTCATGAGCACGCAGGTGAGGTGGAGCCAAGCAGTAGGGGCCTCAATTGCGCACCCGGATCCGCAGGCAGCTCGTTGGGGCCGTGAAGCTCGCGTGCCTGTGTCAGCATGTGTGAGATTGGTCGGTAGTTTATAAGGAATGGCTCGATGTGCTCAGTGTAATCCCAGACTCGCACGTAACCAAGCGCCGTGCTGCGCCGCAGGGCGTGCTGAACGAGCCATATGCTTCACGAGTCTGCGCTGCCCACCTTGACGACCTGGTCGCTGCTCAAACCTTTCGCAACATCCACCTCGAAGAACGACAGCACCTGCGCCAGCAGACAGGATCATCGATGCAAGGTTGGATATCGCGGCGCAGCCGGTGGCGGAGACAATGCATTCAGCTGGTGGGGCGCACCTCCGCGACGTCGCGTGCGTAGGCTTCTTCCATCATGCGGGCCTGCCCAATCCACATCCGCTGTGCAGAGGTCGGGCAGAGACGTGCTGCACCCGCTGGTTCCTCAGATCAGTCTGGTCGAGCTAACACGAGCTGTCTACTGGTGTTGCGCCAACTTGACGTTCAATAGAATCGGTACACCGCCTGCAGTGAAGCATTGGCTGCAGGAGATGGCAGCTCAAGCCGGGCGTCATACACGGACTTGTACAAGTCGCAACAAGCGGCACTACCTCTTAGGTGCAGGTGCAGCACATGCAATGGCTCGCTGGAGGAGAGAGCAGAGGCTGCGCATATGGTGCAAACACGTGCCACAGTGCCGAATGCCACAGTGCCAAATGTGGTGTCAGGATTGCACTGCCGGACGCCGTGTATGTTGCATGTCTGACAAAACTCCGACACCAACTCCAAGTGATGTACGCTCCGTGCGACTCAAGTTCTCATGTGCACTGCTACAGCAGCACACATTGTCACACATCGACCAGCACACGCGGCGCCGAGCAGCCTGTTGATGCACGTCATGAATACATCTGCCATCACGCGTGAAGAAGCTGGGCCAGTGCATGCGAAACCCAGCAGCGCGGCCGCAACGAGCAAGCAGATGATCATTCTGGATCTGCCACAAGATTTGCTGCAGGAGGTGCTGGCCTATGTAGGCCCTGGATGCTCGAGGTGCGCCACTGCAATACCCGCATAAGCCTATTGTTCTGACAGACGGCCTGGTTCGCGTTGCATCTGTTTATGAATTGGTACAAATAGCCTGATGCTAGCCCCCCGGCGCGCAGGACGGCCATCTGCTTGCCGTTCGTGTGCCGCGCCTTCCGCGCCGCGCTTGCAGACACAACCCATGTGCGGCTTTGGGAGCACGTCGACCCGGACGCCTGCGCACACCCATGTTCTGAGTCCTGGATCGGGCTGCTGGACTGGCTCAATGCGCGTGCGCCAGCCGCCCGCAGGCTCAGGCTGATGTGAGGCCTTGTCTCCAATGGCGCCAGCATGCGTGACCAGCATAGGCAGTGCATGCGCGCGGAATACCCACATCTGCAGTACAGTCTCTGCGGATCGTTTGAGTTCAAGCTCTCATGAGCGGTCACCTGCTGCAGGCACAGCTTTCTGAGTGAGACGCTGATAGGCACACCCTCCACCCGCAACCCGGCCGTCATCGCCCAAATGCTCTCGGGCTGGCCAGACGTGCCAAGACTCAGGGAGCTCGATCTGGCAATCGGAGGTGACGCCATAATGACCAAGCAGTGGCGCCATTGCAAACCTGCGTCAAAGTCGCGACCCGAAATCACATTTGCACGTCATATTGCTTCAGACCTTCATTTTCTGATGTCTTCCCAGCATACCAATGCTGCCATGCTTTGCCATCGGCAGTGGGCGTTGGCGGAGGTGAACCGATTGCCTCAGCGCTCGGGCCGCTGAGCTGCCTCAGCGGCCTACAGAGTTTGCGATTGCAGCTGCAGAATGTCCCTTCGAGCGGCTGGGAATTTCTGCAGGCCATGCCCCAGCTGACATGCCTGAGCTTGAGAGGTGAGAAGGGAATCAACATGCCGTGAAGGCTCGACACATTATCACGCATCCGCGCTTAAAAATGGCAAGATCCATGCAGACGTCACCACGAGGGCCTCCAGCAACGAACTATCAGCCGCATAGGTTGTCCTGCTGAGAACAGCAGAGTTTCAAGAGGGCGATCCATAGACTGCAAAGTGCTGAATTCGATTCATGAGCACTGCGGCGCTGCTGCGCAGGCGTGTCGATCTCCGTGGTGCACCCCTTCCACTTCACCGTGCTGTCGACGCTGCGGCACCTGGCGCATGCCGAACTGTCCTTGCCACACAACTGCCAGCTGGAGCCGCTGGCGGGATTGCTCAAGCTCCGGACGCTGGTGCTGCCGCTGCCGCTGGTTGGAGGCAACTCCGCCGCGGCTGCTGAGCGCTGGGACAGCATCGGCGGTGAGCCCCATCTCAGCTATCATGCGCGTCTCAGAGCGCAACTCCCCATCAGCTGGGTTCGAGGCATGCGATCCGATGTCCATGCCTGTCAGCGTTACTATGAGTGTCAGCCTTCATACTGTCCTTCATACCAGTGCAGCTCATAGCAGCCTGTGCCAGTGGTCGGACTGCACGCACCACACGCACACAAGAGATGCCGAGGCTATACAGCAGTCCGCTTTGCGGCATGACCACCATCTGAGTCCCAAATGGCTGCATCTGCACGCAGGTCTCGCCCAGGTGCATAAGCTGATGCTGAGCGCACTGCAGGCCGGGGCCTTCCAGGAGGGCTGGCCTGCGGTGCCCTCTAATGCCGCACTGGAGTGCCTGACTGCGCTTACCGAGCTCCAGTTGACGGTGCAGGTCTTTCATATCAAAAGTTCAAACCCCCATTCCATGATCACCCAGCCCGACAAGCTAACCTGTCTTGCTTCTCGTCGTTCCAAGGATGCGCGCAATCTACTTGTCTGATTGGAAAATCGCTCTTTCTGCAGCATTCCTCCAGTGTCTGCAGCAGTGGGCATTGTTGGACCCGGCCGGCAGCCAAGCAGCGGGAACCCTGTGTGAGCCCGCACTTGACGCCTTGCTGAAAGGGCTTGCATTGCACCTGGCCGTTGATATTATCATCAGTATTGTGCCCCTAGATTGCCGGCGTGGAGCCAGCAAACGGCTCGGTACCGCCGGCGATCACGCGGCTGCGGCGCCTGGCGCGCCTGCATGTGGTGGGCACCCTGGAGGGGAACATCGTGGAGCTGCCGCCCGGATTCGGGGCGCTTGGCGAGTTGTCATACCTGCGCTTTGAGGGGGTGACTTTTCGAGCAGAAACCCTAGAAAACTTCATCGTGGGCAGCTGTGCATTTGCAGAGTTGTGCGTTCTGATCTGATAGTTGAGTGCGCTCTGGCACATGACTTCCTATGGCCGCATGGTGCATCCAGGACTCGCAAAAATGTGGTCATGGCTTGGTATGTCAAGACTGCTTCAAGGGCGTCACAGTGCCACGCAGTGCCGACCCCTAACGCCCAGAAAGCAGAACAGTGGCGCGTCTCCCCACGCAGTTGCATTTTGGCGATGCCGCGCCGGTTGAGGGTGGCCTGTGGGGCCTGCGCATCCTGCAGGTAACCTCGTGCAGGGTCTTCCCCTCCGCCGCAGACTCTACCTCATTGCCCATCTCGTTGTGTGTTGCTTGCGGCATGTTGCTCCGAGGCCCCATCGCGAGCCAGCAGGCCCGCAAACTCCAGGCCGTCATGCAATCCCTTTCTTGCCTATATTCCTTTCTTTCTTGTCCTCCACAGGTGCGGCGGTGCTCGAAGCGCATGTGCCTGGTCTGCGCACTGCCAACTTGACGCGGCTGGCGCTGGAGGAGTGTGACGATCTTCCTTGCCTGCGCAAGTGCAGCAGGGCTCGGGGCAGCTGTGCCTGGACCCGTCCTCAACAATCCTTTCTGCAACGACCCTTTCCGAAAACCGTCTTTCCTTTCCCTCCCCAGGTGCAGCGGTGCTCGGGGCAGCTGTGCCTGGAGTGTGCGCCCCCATCATTACAGCGGCTGGCGCTGGAGGAATGCGACGACCTGTCGCTGCGCCGCGGCTTCTGCTGGGCGCTGGAGCGGCAGCCGCAAACACGCTGCGGGGTCACGACGGCCTTTGCCCAGGTTCGAATGTTTATATGAGAAGAGTATCGAAGAATTTGTGGTGTTCTCAAGTTGTCCGGGGTTTAAATGTTGCACTGCGGCTTGCGGTGGGCACTAGAGCCTTTTGCCCAGGTCTGTGGCTTCCGGGGCTGATGTGCCAAACGCTCGCCGCCAATCCTGTCCTGCCCATGCCTGCGCTGTGTGCAGCGCACACACCAGCGCTGCCACCTGCTGAAGACGGCAGCCTGCAGCGTTGCAGCCTGAAGTTCTGCAGCATGTCAATCTGCTCGCGAAAGGACTGTCTCAGCAGACATGTGCCTGCAGGTGCAGCGGGACTGCGTGAAGACTGTGTCGTGCCGACATGTCTGCTGAAACTTCACGCACTTTCTCGCTAATCAGACACATGCGCCTAACGACCTGGCTCGCTTATCTCACGGACATTAAACGATAACACAGCAGGTGCAGCAGGACTGTGTGGTGACGGTGCCGCAAGTGGCGCTGACACCATCCTCAGTCGACATTTGAGTCAACTCAATGTAAGACATGTGCCTGTGCCTGCAGGTGCACCCACAGTTTGCAGGGCCACACACAATCAGCCTTGCAGGAGCTCCATTATAGCAGCTACATAGATGTGTTTATGTTTTCTTCCTGCCCTGAACCCAGCAGGTGCAGCGGGACTGCATGGTGACGGTGCCGCCCGTGGCGATGATGCTGCCGCGCGTGCACAGCATCGCCATCTACGACCCGCCCAGCTGGCGCGGCCTGCCGCTGGCGCTGAACCTGGCGCATCTGGAAGACCTGGACCTACAGGTAAAGAGCTCGAAAGATACGAAAGCATCTCGAAAGATCGAGTACAATCCCTAACAAACCTGCTCTTTCCTGATTTGTAATCAGCCTTGAGCGGCCTGCCGCTGGCGCTGAACCTGGCGCACCTGGAATACCTGGATCTGCAGGTTGGCTTGAACATATTTGAAGGTTCTCAAGGATCTTCTAGTTGTTCCTATCTGATCCGGTCTGGCGCGGCCGGCCTTTTGCTGGCACTGAACCTCGTGCATCTGGAGCATCTGGATTCACAGGTACGAGCACAATCGTTGGCTGGACCCCTCCCGGTTTTCCTCAGCTGCGCAAGACCATGGGCAGTTGCATAGTAGCCAGCAAATGTCTGCGCTGTGCGTTGTCGTGCCTGCATGCTGCGGCAAGCGATGCCACAGCCTTGAATCAGCACAAGGTAAGCAACTTTGCTCGTGCAAGATGACCTGCCAATGCACTGACACCTTTTGCTGCAGGGCTGCGGGCTGTTCAGCATCCCGGCGCAGCTGGCAGCCGCGTCCCGGCTGCAGCGGCTGCGCATTGGCGACAATGGGGACTGCCTGAACATCTCCAGAGAGGACCTGGAAGTGCTTTCAGCGATGCAGGCGCTCTCCTTCGTCAGCATCGCAAAGGTCAGTAGAAACGATGTGTTGACACATTGTAGTCGGGGTGAATAGTCGGGACAAACAGCAGTCCAATTATCAAGGACTGCTGTTTGCCCTTGTGCCTTGGGCCCTTATGCCTTAGGCCCTTGTGCTTGGGCATTGTTTGCAGCCGCTGTCCCCAGCTGCCGGCACCGTATTTTGCAAGGCCAGTACTGAGGGACACCGCCTGTGCTTGCAGCCTGGGCGGTATGCAGTCGGCTCACGCCATGTGTTCTCGTGATGTTCATCCTCAAGTTCACTGCTCAAAACAGCCGCCTGCTCGCAGCCCGGGCGGTACGCGGTGGGCTCTCGCCATCTGGAGACGCGCGTGCACGAATCGCTGCCGCTGTGGAGCGTGGACTCCGTCGCCTCCCTGGTGTACATCCTGTGGCAGCTGCGGGTGAGTTTCTTCTTAACTTTCTAGACTCAGCATCAGGGCAGTCTTCTATGACCATGTGCTGCACAAGCTCTGTGTGGCTCCGTGTTTGCTTCAAGGCTCCAACCCTTGAGGGCGCTCGTTCAACACATGCAGGGCCTGTGCAGCAGACAAACATCAAGCCAGTACCATTCCAAGGCACGATCAATCTCGCACGCAGGCACGGGAGCTGACAGTCGTCCTGCGCGACCCGACCGACCACGAGGTCTCGCTGCAGGCGGCTGCGGCGGCGTCGCCAGACGCGCTCGGCCGCTGCGCCCTCACCACTGGGCTCATCACCCGTCTGTGCGAGGCCGCACTCGCAGACACGGCAGCTGCGGCGGGGTCCGCAGCTGCCGGCGATGCCGCCTCCCGGGGCCTGTGCATGGCGGACTTCTTACGCCGGTCCCTGGCGGCGCTGCAGGCGTGGCTGGATGAGAACTTCCCGCAGACCAGCCGGCCGTTCAGTGATGTCGCAGACCGTGACGGGGCTGCCGCAATGGAGGCGATGGTTGTGCCAGAGTTTTGAGCGGCTTCCGATGCGGCTGACATCTTGCACATCTAGTTAAAATGTCTTGTTCATGTTGCACCCAAGAGACGTTGGCAGGCAAGCACATTACACATTGCAATTGGACGCACTGTTGACTTCCAAAAGGATTCAAGGATCTGTGGCAATCATGCAAACTTCGCGCCTCGAAGGGCGGCAGTACAACTATTGCTCTAAATGCAGGAATACAACGACACGTTGCGGCACAGATCCTTGCAGCAACGACACGTATCAAAGCTCAGTATTTATTTTGGCCAGGGGGCACACGTCCTCACTCAGGAGCCTGTTTCTGGAGGGACGTCCGCCCAGCTTTATGTCATGTTGTCCGTCTGCCTCTCAGAATCGCCGGGATTCCTTCACAGCTTCGCCCCCGCACCCAGCGTCAGCGGGCTGATGGCTGGCCCTGCCTCGTCAGAGCCATCCTCGCAGCCCTCTGCTTCGATGTCACGCAGCTTGGCGGGCGCGCCGCTGTTGCCGGGATTGCCGTCCAGGGGCGCGTCACTGAGTCTGGCGCGCTGCATCCGCCTGAAATAGTACTTGCCCGCCTGCAAACGGATGAAGTCTTCTCAGCTGCACGACGTCACATGCATGGGTATCATGTGTATGGTTCGAAGCAGTTTTGCAGCATTTCTTGCCGCGATGGTGCAGGTGGTCGATAGCGAATCTGCAGGGCACGCCCATCCAGCACTCCTCCTGCACCGGGTACAAGATGCAGTCCGAACAGCAGCTTACCTGCACAAAGTTATTGCCATCGTTCGAGTTCGAAATGAGGCCACTGCCGAAGGGATTCTCCAGCAGACAGACTGCGGCCAGCGCCCTGCACGTCTCGAAGAAATTCCCGCATCTGAATAGAAGATGACGTGGCCAACAGGCTCCCTCTGAGTCAATGCAGGACGACACGTGCTTCGATTGCACACTTTGTGTATATCAAACAACGACGACGACAAGATGGTGCATATTAAGAGCTGGCAACAAACTGTACCAGCACAAAGCTGTCCCGATGACATTCACGCCGAGAAGTCCGGCGTAGGAGCCGCCACCCATATACCAGCTGTCCATATTGAAAAAGAATGTAAGCCCATTTTCAGTCCTAAACCCTAAAACCATCAATGGTAACTGCAAACATACCAGGTATTGCATGCGATTGCAACGGCTGATGCACAGGTGATACCAATATTGGCCAGACAGTGGAGGGTGGCAACACCTCCACACTGGCGACATCAGCCGTAAACCCTACAACCATCAACGGTGAGTATGAACACACCTGTCCATATTGATGTTGTCCTTGCAGCAGTCTGCCTTCGACAGCTGAAACACGATCGCAATCGCCACGCCCCTGCAGCAAAGGAATATTGTTTTTGTGCATTGCTGATGGACATGAATCATAGACACACGCCTCAGCACATGCGAACCGAACATGCTGTACAAAATCTGCAGTCACAAGATCAATAAGCACTGAAAACTTGCGTCCAAAATGGCGCGTGAAAAACCAACGGATGATATCCGCCTTTGAGCCACATGAGCGCAAAGATTGGCGGCCCCAGTCCCATCACAACTGCACCAGTTTATTCGGCATGTCAGCCATCTCAGCCCAGCATCCCTCTCGTTGACAGCATCCAGCAAAAGCTGAACCGGGCAAGCACATGCATCCTGCAGCTCAGGAGAAACTTGCTGTGCAACTGCCCATCAATTCGGGCAGCGCAGCACCTGTGCCGGATGTCGTGGTGGCGTCCAGTGTGGTGGGATTGGACAGCAGCGGCAACATGCCAACAACGGGCAGCACCAGGATCATCAGGCGCCCAAAGGCCAGGTGCCTGCAGTGTGAGACAAGGCGATTCGGTTGAGAGCACCAGCAAGGGCAAAGACGATGAGTTCTGCTGGCAATTGATTGTCGGTGCTCCAGAATGCAGATTCATGGTTCCGGTGACAGAGGAACCCACTTGCGCGTTGCCTTTGACGGTGGCTTTGGCACTCCATCCTCAACCAGACCTGCGACACAACAGGGTCGCAATGTGGCTGATTCAGAAAACGCACTTTTTCAAGCAAGAGTGAACTTGACCATATGGGTACAACTTGCATGTGGCCACACCAATGAACTCGGGTCCCATCAGCTTGGCGGCCGAGGTGAAGGTGGAGTCAAGCGTCGACAGGCTCTGGGTGATGAAGATGATGTTGGTGATGGAAAAGACAGCGGTGCCGAAATACTTGGACACAGCCGAGGGCTGCCCCGCCTTGAAGTGTGCAAAGATACTGTCCGGAACCCGCCATGGCTGTAGAACGGCGACCATGCTGCCGAAGATGCCTGTGCAGCGCGCGGGAGCAAACCCCTCAGTAACGCACCGCGACTGGAGAGTCGGGAGGTCCAGAAAATGCGCAATTCTGAGTATTTGACAGCAGGGGCGCCCACAACGGGCAAGAGCATGATGAAAACTGCAGTTCAACAAACAGATGTGCCCAGGACGGGGAAGCAGCGTACAAGAGCCAAGACAGAGATGTCATCAAGCGCCACCATGAACGCGAAGAGCAGGCTGAAGCATGCGTTGCAACAGCAGGCATGCCCAGGACGAGGAGACAGCAAACAAGAAGCAAGAAAGAAAAAGGCAGCGGGCGCACCCATGAAGGAGAAGAGCAGGATGAAGACTGCTGCAAAGGCGCCGCCGAGCAAGAACGCCTTGACCATGGTGCGCGGCTCTGTCAGGAACGCCCGGTCCGTCAGCACCCTGCAACAGGGGTGAAGTGAGATTTCCTACGGCTGCCGCAGCAGGCTTTAGCAGGAGGGCCCTGACCATGGTGTTTGGCTAAATCGAGAGCGCATGACCTCATCAGCCCATCAGCCCCCTTGCGATCACAACACAATGTGTGCGTTTCTTTACAACTGCATCAATGGTCCTGGCGGCTTCGAAGAAGCGCGTCATGCACCCAAAAAAGGGCTACTTCGCAGGTGTGTCTGAAATGACGAGGAAAGGTCCAAATCAAAGAAGCAGTGCGGCAAGCAGCCCTGCAAACGCCCGCTACAGAGTCGGCTCGTGATTTGGGTAGAGGGGAAGAGGGTCGGAAAAACGGAGACTCACGGGTCGAAGAAGGGGTACGACAGGCACCCTTGCAGGAGTCCCACAATGAGCAGGTCCAGTCCGCCCCGCAGACTCCACCGCGTGGAGGTGTCCCAGGTCCCCCGCGCCGCATTGCACAGCGGCTGCGTCTTGACGGTGCAGTCGGCGGGGGTCCAAGCGCCTCCCACGCTGGGAGCCTCACACACCGCCAAACTGGTGATGGCTGCACGGAGCAAGTCAGCATGTCAGAGGATGGCAAAGGATCACAACGCCATCTGAGCCCAGTTGACGGGCGTCCAGCCGCCTTCCACGGTGGGAACCTCGCCACCGCCTGGCTGCTGATGGCTGCATGTGAGCTGCAGGAATATCCGTGCATCGTTTGAGCAACAGTCTAGTGGCTGCGGAGAAGGTGCATCATCATGCGTACGACTGCCTGCCCGTTTGAAGGCGCAGGTTCGTCACTCCCATCAGGTACGCCCTGACCAGTTGTCTGTGTCAAGATCCTATAGAAACCCCACGACAATTGCAAACGAAACGCCGGAGAAGAAAAAGCCGCACTGGGGTAGTTGCAGGTGGCATTGGTGTACTCGAAGGCCGCCTTTGTTAGATTGCCGACCCCCTGGCCCACGGCCGCGCACTGGTCGTAGGTGAGCGCATTGTCCGGCAGCGCGCAGGTGCCGTTGGCATTCCAGCTTCCGAACGACCTGCGAAACAAACAATTCGATCGATTTAGTCAGCCGTAGGTGAGTGGTACGGCAGCGAGCACGTGCCGTTTGCGTTCTAGCTCCCAAAGGCCTGTCACGATTTTAGTTGATTTATTTATTTACAAAGTATTCTGAGTTCACGTCACATCTATTGGGTCACTGGTATTGTGGCGGTGGATGTCAGCTGTGGGAAGCATGGCGTTCGACGGGCGGAGCTGTGAGGTTGGGTTCGTGAGGTCAGGGGTGCAGACCTCGGGGCGTTGATGCCCAGGATGATCAGAATGCCGATGAGCAGGCCGAAACAGGTCGTCATCTGCGACATCAAGCAGGGATGGCGTCGACACAAATTGCCTGCCTTCTCGTTCTTGCAATTGAGATCAATTGAGAGAGTCGTGTTACACATTGTGCAGCTGGGTTCTGGCGGACATGCTGCACATGCATGGTCAGTTGGCCACACCTGGCCAGTGTCAGTCAGGACCGATGCGCGCATGCCGCCGGTGAAGGCATAGATGACCGGTATGAGCGTTGACAGACAGCAGCCCAGCCAAAACTCCGTGGAGTGCTGCGCAAACAGGGAGTAGCACGTGCACGGTCAGGCGGCACAACTCAAGTGAACACATTGCGGTTCCACAGCATCCTGGCGCAGACACTTCCGCCATGTTGGCCTTCGCTGCAAAGACCTACAGAACTGCCAAACGCAAAAGAACCTACCGTTGGTCCGAAGAAGCCGCCCACAACCAGTGCATTAGACCAAACCTCCTGGTACAATCTGAAGGCCACCGCCAGGCCAAAGCTGATCACAGCCAGCGTCCCTGTCAGATTCCGCACTCCACTGTCAAGATACGGCTGCCTGCAGAATTTCGATGGCTGGCAGCGTTGCAGACAGCAGTGTGCTTGTGCAATATGTGAATCCTCACCGTATCGCTCGTTGATGGCTTCTGGCAGGGAGCGGTACCCGCGCCGGGTGCGCAGGAAATACACCACAAAGGCGACTGCCGGGAATGCTGTGTAATACGATGCGTATCTGCGCAAGCAAGACTTGCTTCAACAGAACAGCGTAAGCAACATGCTTCAGCTTCCGAAAAATATTGCGACATGCAGACAATTGGTTGCATTGTGGTGTGCGCTCTTTGGTGGTGTGCGAGCAGCAGCGGGCAGAAGAAGGCACGCACGCAAGGCCGCCCACGATGCCAAAGGAGGCGCCTAGAATGGAAGCGTTCAGGATCGACCTGCAATGCAAATATCGACGATTTAAAAACGCGCAAAGTGGTTTTGAGCATTCGCGCGTGCTTGAGGCAGCACTCAAAAGTAAACATGCAATGTGGTGCATGTGTCAACGTGCGGGGAGGGCCGCAGCTGCGCTATGTTCCGGACGCTGCGAAATATCACATGCAGAAGCACTGCAGCAGCCGTCAACTCACTTGGCGAAAACCCAGCTGATGGATACCGATGCCGCCAGCATCAGCATTGCGCGTGTCGACGTGACATCGTCCACCAGGCCGCCCCTGCGAGGAGATTAATTAACCATCAACGAACATCATCAGCGTGTGTATATGATTACACCGTACTCTCTGGGCGCAGATAGGATTCAAACAGATGGATACAAACCTGAAGAAGCGGGTGGGGTCGCGCAGGTACGGCGCAAATGGGATGGTGAGTGCAGCATAGAGCACCAGCCAAAACCACTGGAGGTCAACCTGTGACAAACATTCAAGAGTATTGAGAACGGTTGTGTGCTTAAGGGTAACCTTGTATTGTCAGGCACATGATGCCAGTTGCGCCGGCCGCTGCAGATGTGCCACACTGTACAGATGAGATCGGCCCGCCTTGATGGGTGCCATCACCTGGAGTGATATGAGGATGATGAAAATGACCAGCAGCACCTGTGCGCCAGCAAATTAAGTTTACAATGTGATGATTAGGCAGTCGGCACTGGCATGCATGCCACGGTGGGAGCTGCTTACCCCAAGGCTGATCAGGAACCATGGGCTGCGCAGCCGGTGCCTCAGGTCACACAGGTCTTCCTTGACTCTGCTCCAGAACCCGAGTCTCGCCATCGGCGAGGCCATGGTCGGCCAGATACAGATATTTAGACGCTTAAGTGCAGCTCACATGGGGAGTGGGAACGTCCGCGCAATTACCAGTCCGACTGCTTCATTCGCAGCATGCAAACCATGGTGCTGCTCGACGCGTCTGATCGTGTTAATAGATGTCAGTGACGTCGCAGTTCCAACCCCCTTGGACCTACGACAACGGGGGAACGGCGGTCTGCACCACACATATTGTCGCGCAAATCTGTGGCGGACTCTGCGGCAGTGTCCACATGCTAGTGATAAAGCAAACCTAAATGCCCTCCGCATGACGCTGGTCAGCGCAGCGGCGGCGGCGTAGCGGCGGCGGCAACACAAGCAACGCAGGGCCTCCTGAGCACCATGACTTTTGACGCCTATTGAAGCCGTTGCTCATCGACCGTCGGTGCTCTCGTGCGTGAGCATCATCAGAGGGGAAATTAGAGACTGATGCCTGTCGGGCTCAGCGTACAACATAATACGGTACAGCAGTTCGTTTGTCCATACTACCGCCGCCGACTGCCATCCGCGAGGTAAGCGGCCCGCTGGCAGGATCCAGACATGGTTGTCAAATTCAGGCGCCAATACTCGAGACCTCTGACGTGCTGGGTGCCCAGCGCCATGCTTCCTGAACGATGCCGTGCCCCAAGTGCGGACCATGATGTCCGACAACATAGAGTCTCTGACACTGGACATGCCCTGGGCCTGGCCCGTCCAAGTACTGGCCCGTCCAAGTACTGATTGATGGAAGCATCGTAGTCTATGGTGGTGGAGTCAGTGACGGGAGAAAAATTTCTGTTGAATTGAAAGGGGTTTGTTGCCCACGCCAAGAAGGGCTCCAAGGGAGGAGGCCAATC
>JAABUM010001831.1_pt1 | contig 30372 bp, 28 predicted proteins | sample 5559161 | NCBI WGS metagenome assembly JAABUM01 (sample SAMN10711868, study PRJNA513369) | rock metagenome | isolation source: Antarctica rocks | place: Antarctica: Victoria Land, Siegfried Peak nord
GTCGGCTTGCCCAGACAATGCGGTTCCATCTTCGCCCATTGGGCGTCCGTCAGCACGAATCGTTCCATCCAAAGCTTGAATCACAGCCAAGCCCGCCGTGGAATCCTGAATCTCAACAGGCCTTAGAGAGCTTTCGCCTCCGGCGAGTTCGCTTCGGATTAGAAATCGAGAGCAATTCATCTGGCTATAATCGCTTTGCGATTCTCTTCAATCCGACATTGCTCAAGCGCTCGGTCACATCATGTAGCCGGCCGTCCACCCGCCATCCACTGTTATGATCTGGCCGTTGACGGCGCTGGAGCCCGGTGCGGCCAGGAAGAGCACCGCTTCGGCGATCTCCTCGGGCCGGCCGGGCCGGCCGAGCGGAATATGCGCCATGAACGCCTGTGTCTTGGCGCGGAATTGGCCATCCTGGCCATAGAAGAGTTGCTTGGTCACCTCGTTCATGATCGAGCCAGGCGCAACCGCATTGGTGGCGATGCCGCGCGGGCCGAGTTCGAGCGCCATCGAGCGGGTCAAGTGAATAACCGCGGCTTTGGCAGCCACGAATGGGCTTTGAAGCCGCATGGCGGCGAGCCCGACCACCGAGGCGATGTTGACGATTCGGCCGCCGCGCCCACCCGCCAGCATGGGTCGTAGCGCCCGACGGCTGACCAGGAACAGGCCGTCGAGATCGACCCCCGTGATGCGGTCCCATTCCTCGACCGGAAACTCATCGAGCGTCACCCGGTGCGCGAGCGTGTTGACGCCAGCGTTGTTGACCAGGATGTCGAGCCGCCCGAACGCCGCCTCCGTGGTGGTGAACGCCTGCTCGACCGACGCGCCGTCGCGGATGTCGATCGCACACGCAAAAGCGTCCGGCAAACCGGCTGCGACGGTCTCGGCGCCCTCCCTGTCGATATCCGCCACCACCACCCTCGCTCCGTTAGCGGCGAGCCTCACCGCGACGGCTCGACCGATGCCGTTCGCGGCCCCGGTCACGAAGGCGACCTTGCCGCCGAGATCGCATCGCATTCGCCGCCTCCCCGCAGTGCCGGGCACGGGTGGCCAGGACCGTTCACACATATTATCATTAGGTGATGCAGTCCGGGGTGACAATCGCGGGCCCCCGTTGCCGGCGAGACTGCAACGAAGATGACGAGCGGCATGACAGAGAGACGGGCGGGGCGTGCGGCCAGGGTCGAGCGGGTCGAGGAACCGCTGACCAACCAGGCCGACCTGACGCGCTTGCCCAGCGCCGCGCTGCTGCGTGACGACGGACCGCTCTATCGGCAGCTCGCCGCGAGCCTGCGTAGGTCCATCGAAGACGGCTCGCCGCGGCCGGGCAGCGCCCTGCCCCGGGAAGCCGATCTCGCCGAGCGGTTCAGCGTCAGCCTCATCACGGTCCGCCAAGCGCTTCGCGAGTTGGAAACCGAGGGAGTTATCAAAAAGCGCGCCGCCAAGCCTGCCATAGTGGTCGCCGCGCGCGGGGCGAAATCCCCGTTCGACTTCCAGAGTTTTGCCGCGATCGCGGCGTCGACCAAGGATCGGCATCTCGCGATCAAGAGCTACCGAAAAGAGCGGTCGGCGGTCGCCGCAGCCGCGTTCGGACTGCGGCCCGAGCAGGCTTGCCACTGCTTGCGCGCCATCCTGTTCGTCAAGGATCAGCCCGTCGGCCAGACGACATTCTATTTCCCGCCAGCGATCGGCAGCCGGCTGCAGCGCAAGGATTTCGACGACGTCGTGGTATTCCGCGCCGTGCAGCGTCATCTCGGCATCACCTTGTTGGGCGCCACCATTACCGTGCGGGCCGAAATCGCTGACGCAGCACTGGCTGAAACGCTCGCCTACGAGGTCGGTGGGCCGGTGCTGGCCATCGAGATGCTCTACCGCTCAGCCGGTGGCGAGCCCGTAGAATTGACCATCAACCGCAACCGAGCCGACCACTTCAGTTTCAGCTTCAACGCGCCGAACGATCTGCGCTAGGCGAACCACCCTGGGTGGCCTGGAGAGCGTGGACAGGAGGCTAAGATTATAATAGCATGAGGCTGCGGCTGGAGCTTCGGATTTGGTCGTCGTAGCGACGTTTCACGGCATGGGCCCGTCAGAGGCTGCAGCGGATTGGGAAGAGAACGCAAACGAGGGAGTTAGCGCCGTGACACCGATCAAGACGATTATATGCCTCGCGTCGATTGCCGCATGTGCGATCGGCGGCCAGGTGCAACGCGCCTCGGCCGAGGGCAAGACTTACAAGATCTATCTATCCAATAATTTCGTCGGCAACGACTGGCGCCAGCAGATGGAGCGCGTTGCTCAAGTCTCGGTCAAGAAAGGCCCTTTGCAGGACCGGGTCGACCTGAAAATTGAGAATGCTGAAGGCACCGTACAGGCACAGATCAATTCGCTCAGCAACATCATTCGCTCGAAGCCCGACGCGATCCTCATCGATGCAGCGTCGGCCGAGGCATTGAACCCGTCGATCAAGAAGGCATGCGCGGCCGGGATTGTGGTGATCAGTTTCGACCAGGTGGTCAGCGAACCCTGCGCCTACGCCCTTGAATCCGATTGGGGCCGCATGCCGGGCGTGATGGCCGAGTGGGTCGCGCAGCAACTGGGCGGCAAGGGCAAGATCTTCATGGACCGCGGTCTCGCGGGCGCGCCGATCTCGGCGCAGATCGAGAACGGCTATCTGGCAGTCCTCGAGAAACACCCCAACATCCAGGTGATCGGGAACTACAATGGTGAATATGCGCTCGGGCCGGAACAGGCAGGCGTGGCCAGCCTGCTGGCGGCTCACCCAGAAGTCGACGCCATCCTGACCCAGGGCTACGGCAGCGGCGCCATCAAGGCGTTGCAAGACGCCGGTCGCAAGATCGTGCCCGTGACGGCTTTTTCCTACAACGTGGCCGCGACCACCTGCGCCCAGACCACAGGGGCCAAGTGCATCCTGGGGTCCAACCCTGCCTATCTGTCGTCGGAGGCGATCCGGCTCGCCGTGGACATTCTGGATGGCAAGCTAAAGCCGACGAACCGACACATTCTGGTCAACGGCGATTTCATAACCACCGATCCGATCGAGTCGAAGCTCTACCCGGGCGCCGCCATGCAGAAGATCGAGATCGGCAAGAACGCTTGGCCGGACCAGGCGCCCGGCCTGACCCTACCGATCTCACCCGATTGGGCCGAGATCACCCCGAGTGAGGCCGCCGGGACCTGAGGTCGCCGCGCCCACACCGGGCCGACACACGCACGACCACCCCGGCAGGATCGAAAGCCGCCGATCCGCCGGGACGGAAGACGCCACCCTGGGCGCTCCGAACGCGGCTGATCCGACCATCTTTGGGGAGACGCAGCAATGAGAACGTTCAAGCCTATGTGGGCCTTGGCAGCCCTGTTGAGCCCGCTGACTGCAGGCCCGGCACACGCCCAGGTCAAGACCTATTCGATCTATCTGTCGAACAACTTCGTCGGCAACGATTGGCGCCAGCAGATGCTGCGCGACGCTCAGCTCGCGGTAAAGAAGCCGCCGCTCGTCGGGCGCATCGATCTTAAGGTCGAAGTGGTCGAGACGACCGCCCAGGCGCAGATCAATTCCCTGAACAACATAATACGGGCGAAGCCCGACGCGATCCTGATCGACGCCGGCTCGCCCACCGCGCTGAATCCAACCATCGAAAAGGCCTGCGCGGCCGGGATCCTGGTGATCGCCTTTGACCAGATCGTCACCGCCGACTGCGCCTATACAATGGAATCCGACTGGGGCCGCGCACCCATCGTTGAGGCGGAATGGATGGTGAAACGGCTCGGCGGCAAAGGCACGATCCTGGTCGACCGGGGTCTTGCCGGTGCGTCCATCTCGGCCCAGCTGCAGAACGGCTTCGAAAGCGTCATCAAGAGATATCCCGACATCAAGATCGGCGGCTATTTTAACGGGGACTATTCCCTTGGACCGGAACAGGCCGGTGTCGCGAGCCTGCTGGCCGCCAATCCCGAGGTCGACGGCATCTTCGTGCAGGGTTATGGCGCCGGCGCCATCAAGGCGTTGCAGGATGCAGGGCGCAAGATCGTGCCCGTGACCGGCAGTCCGTTCAACCTTACCACTACGACCTGCCTGCTGACGCCGGGAGCGGCCTGCATTCTGGCCCCCAACCCGGCCTACCTCTCGGCCGAGGCGCTGAAACTCGCGGTCGACATCCTTGATGGCAAGAAGCCCCCCGAGAAGCACATCCTGTTGCGCGACGCCTTCCTAACGACTGATCCGGACCCGTCCACGGCGTTCCCGGACGCCGTGATGCAGAAGATCGAGACCGGCAAGAGCGCCTTCCCGGACCTGCCGCCGGGACTTTTCCTGCCGGTATCGCCGTCCTGGGTCACCTTCACGCCGAAGGAAGCCGCAGGCACCTGAACCTGCCGTGCGGGAGCACAACCATGCAGCAGCTGAACGCCGTCAGCATCACCAAGCGGTACGGCGGCATCACGGCGCTCGCGGACGGACATTTCCACGCGCGGGCCGGCGAGGTTCATGCCCTGCTCGGTGAGAATGGCGCCGGCAAGAGCACGTTCATCCAGATCCTCGCCGGCGCGGTGCGTTCGGACTCGGGCAGCCTCACCATCGACGGTGTCCCGTACCGCGCCCGCTCCACGCGCGAGGGGCGCGCCGCCGGGGTCGCGGCAGTGTTCCAGGAACTATCCCTTGTTCCCGACCTCACGGTCGAACAGAACATCTGGTTCCAGTGCGAGCCGCTGTCGCCCATCGGCACGCTGCGAACCGGGGCACTGCGGTCCGCGACACTCGCGCTCCTCGAATGCTACCGCTTCCCCACTCTGCGGCCCGACAGCGAGCTCCGCCGCCTGACGCTTGCAGATCGCCAGTTGGTCGAGATCGCCAAGGCTTTGGCCCGAAAGCCCTCCATCCTCATTCTTGACGAGGCGACCTCCGCTCTGGCACCGCGGGAAACCGAATGGCTGCTCGACCTCGCGCGCCGCCTCGCCGCGGACGGGCTTCTGGTGGTCTACATCTCCCATCGGCTCGGCGAGGTGCGCCGGATCGCAGATCGGGTCACCGTGTTCCGCAACGGCGGCACGGTCGCGGCCTATCGCACCGCCGAGGTCGATGACGAGACCATCATCACCGACATGCTGGGCCGCCGGATGGACCGGCTCTATCCCGTCCGCACCGCCACCGCGACAGAGCGCGTCGCCTTGAAGGTGCGTGATCTCACGGTCGACCATCGGCTGCGCAGCGTGAGCCTCGATCTTCGCGAAGGCGAGGTTCTGGGGCTCGCGGGCCTGCAGGGTCACGGGCAGCGCGAACTGTTCCAGGCGCTGTTCGGGGTCAGCCGGTCGCAAGGCCAGCTCGAGCTCTGGGGCAAGCCGAAGGTGCTTAGAAGCCCTCGCGATGCCCTAGCCGGCAAGGCCGGAATCGCGCTCGTGCCCGAGGATCGTCGCAACCATGGGCTGCTGACTTCGAAGAGCGTGCGCGAGAACCTTACGCTGTCGGTCATCTCGCGCTTCACAAAGTTCGGCTTCACCCAGGCTGCACCCGAACGCGCGTTGGTGGACGAGATGGTCAGCTTCCTGAAGATCAAGGCGACGGGGGAGCAGCCCGTCGGAACGCTATCGGGCGGCAACCAGCAGAAGGTGATCTTCGGCAAGATGCTGCTGACAAAGGCCCGCGTGCTGCTCCTCTACGATCCGACCCGCGGGATCGACGTCGGCACCAAGGGCGAGATTTTTAAGCTGATGCGGGACCTCGCGGCACAGGGCTACGCGATCCTGTTCTACTCGAGCGATCTGGCCGAGATCGTCCATGTGGCGGACCGGGTCGCTGTGATGCGGGCCGGCCAAATCGCGGCGGTGCTCGATGGTGAGGCGCTGACCGAGCGGGACATCCTGCGCGCCGCCATGATCAACAGCGAGGCAGCGTGACGACCTCGGAAACCCAGCGGCTCGATATTCCCACGCGCCGGCCCCTGCTGTCTCGCGAGACGCTCGGGCCGGCGCTGGTCGACCGGGCGCCCTTCCTGGTCGCCTGCCTTATGGCCGTGGTGCTGATCGGGGTCTACGGCTCGCTGCGCCCGGGCGTCTTCACGCTTGAGGAAGTGAACCTCGATGCGGCCGCGGCCCTCACCCTCATCCTGGCCGCGACGGGCCAGACCATCGTGCTCCTGCGCGGCGGGATCGACCTGTCGATCGGCGGCGTGATCAGCCTCGGCACCGTGCTGGCTGCGACGCGCTTCGGCGACACTCCGGCACAGGCCACACTCTGGAGCATGCTGATCGTGCTGCTCGGCTTTGCGGTCGGCGCCCTCAACGGCCTGCTGATCACGGTGCTGAAGCTGCAACCCTTTCTGGTGACGCTCGCCACATGGTCGATCCTGTCGGGCGCGGCGCTGATCGTGCTGCCCACCGACGGCGGTAGCTTGCCGGCAGGATGGATGGCGTTCGGATCGGCCTCGATGTTCGGCCTGGCGACCTCCGTTTGGCTGCTGGTGTTTCTGTGCGTGCTTTGGGGTTGGTTCGCCCGGACGCGCCTTGGCCTGACGATCCGCGCCACGGGGTCGAACGAGCGCTCCGTCATGCTTTCGGGCGTCTCCCTGCTTTCGATCAACATCGCGACATACGGGCTGTCCGGGCTGTTCGCGGCAGTGGCCGCCCTTTACCTGACGACGCAAACCGGCGCCGGTTCGCCCACCATCGGCAAGGACTACATCCTGCCCTCGGTGGCGGCGGCCGTGATCGGCGGCATCAGCCTGTTCGGCGGACGCGGCGGGCTCATGGGCACCATCGTGGGCGCGCTGATCCTGACCATCATCGGCAACCTCGTCTTCGTGCTTTCGATTTCGAGCTACTGGCAGCCGATCGTCTCGGGCGTCATCCTCCTCGTCGCCGTGCTGGCGAGTTCGGTTGCCGAAGCCTCGGCCCGCCGGAGTCTCACCTGATGCAGCGCCTGGGCCGTCATCGCGCGATCCTTCTAGCCTATCTCGGCGTCATCGTGCTGCTGCTGCTCACGAGCCTCGTCTCGCCCGGGTTCCTGGCCGCCGCGCATCTACGCAGCACGGTGGTCCTTGCCGCCTTCATTGGCATCGTGGCACTCGGCCAAACCTTCGTGATCATCGGCGGCGGCATCGATCTCTCGATTCCCTGGGTGCTCAACGCCGCGGCCGTTCTAGTCACCATGATGGCCAAGGGGCAGAATACCCCGCTGCTCTGGGCGGTGCCGCTGATCCTCGGTGCCGGCGCCCTCGTCGGCATCGTCAACGGGTTGGGCATTGCGCGGTTTGGTGTGCCGCCGATCATCATGACGCTTGCCGTGAACGTCATCCTGCAGGGTGGCATCCTGGTCTATACGGGCGGCGCCCCGACCGCCGCGGCACCACCGGCCATCCAGTTTCTCGCCGTCGGCCGGCTCGGGCCGCTCCCGGTCGTGCTCGGCCTTTGGATCGTTCTGGCGATCGCGGCCTCGATCCTGCTGTCGAAGACCGCACTTGGGCGCTATCTCTATGCGGTCGGCACCAGCCGGACGGTCGCCGAGTTCTCGGGTGTGCCGACGCTGCGGACCATCGTGCTCGCCTACATGCTGTCGGGCCTGAGCGCGGCGCTCGCCGGCATGCTGCTCACCGGCTATTCCGGGCAGGCCTATCTCGGCATGGGCGACCCCTATCTGTTCACCTCGATTGCCGCGGTCGCAATCGGCGGGGCTTCGATCCTGGGTGGTAGCGGCACCTACATCGGCACCATCGCGGGTGCACTCGTGCTGACCATCCTGACGGGTCTGCTGCCCGCGCTGAACCTGTCCAACGGCGCGCTGCTGATCGTCTATGGCGGCGTGATCCTGGTGACGGTCTCGCTGGGGAGTGAGGCCGTGTCAGACGTCGCACTCTTCTTTCGGCGACCCAGGGACACCGGGGCGGCTGGCGCACCATGAGGGACGCTCTCGTGACCACCATCACCTGTGTGCTCGAGGCCAAGGCACTGCTCGGCGAGTCGACCTATTGGGACCCCGCCGCGCAGCGCCTCTGGTGGATCGACATCTACGCCAAGGCTATTCATCGCTTCGACCCGGCGTCGGGCCGCGACGAGATGTTTCAGGCTCCCGAATATCTGGGGTGCCTTGCAGTGCGACGGCAGGGCGGACTCGTGGTGTCGATGGCGAGCGGATTCCACTTCTTTGACCCGGACCCCGGCGCGTTCACGGCGATCGCGGATCCGGAGGCCCATCTCGCCCATACCCGGTTCAACGACGGCAAGACGGATCGGCAGGGGCGCTTCTGGTCCGGGTCGATGTTCGAGGCCGAGGGCGAGAGGCCCCAAAAGATCGCCGCGCTGTATCGGCTCGACCCGGACCTCTCATGCCACCGCATGGTCTCGGACGTCGGCTGCTCCAATGGGCTCGCCTGGAGTCCCGACAGCCGGACCATGTACCACACCGACAGCCATACGCCGTTGGTCTGGGCTTGGGACTTCGATCCCGCGACCGCCGCCATCGAGAACCGCCGCGTCTTCGCCGATCTCAGCGCCATGGACGGCATCGTGGACGGCGCCACGGTGGATGCCGAAGGGTGCTACTGGCTGACGGTGCCGTTCAAGGGCAAGGTCCTGCGCTACGATCCGGATGGTGCTCTAATGCGGACCATCGACCTGCCAACCGATCTGCCGACCTGCTGCGAATTCGGTGGCCCGGACCTCGGCACCCTCTATGTCACCTCCGCGACGCTGCGACGCTCGCCTGAGGCGTTGCGGGAGCAGCCGCTGGCGGGCGGCCTGTTCGCGCTCGATGTCGGCGTCAAGGGCCTTCCGCTGGTGCCGTTCGCCGGCTGATCATGGGGCAGCGCCATGAAGATCGTTCGGATCGAGACCCTCTGGTTGTATGCCGTGCCGCAGGCCGAATGGCAGGCGGCGCAAGGAGCCTTGCGCCAGGCGCTGCCGAACAATCTCTGGGTGCAGATCGTGACCGACGATGGGCGGGTCGGGCTCGGCGAGACCTACTACGTGCCGCGGGCCGTCGCGGCCATCGATGATCGGGGCTCAAGGAGGCTTCGATCCATGTCGATGTCAGAACTTAAAATCTATGTCGGAGGTGCCGCGGCGCTTCGAGGTGTTCACCGGCGCGGGGCGCCGCCGGACCTTCACGGCGGCCGAGATGGTGCAGTCGCGTTCGGACGTCAGCAGGCGGGCAATCGTGCGGGAGGACGGCACGGTCGTGATCGCTCCGGGTTCGTCGGTGCCTGGCTTGGTGGCGCGCCGCCTGCGGGTTGCCCATTCCGTCACGACCCGCAGGCTACCGCCGTACCCCGCCTGTCGCAGGTGTCGCCAAAGCGCGGCGCCGTTCCGGCAGCCTCCGTCCCACTCGGCATTCAGCCGCTCCGTCCAATGGTCGAGCGTGGATTCGCGGGACCGGAACACGTCGTCGCGGGTCCCGGCCAGATTGCGGGCGCCGTGAACGGGCCGTCGCTGGTCACGCGCACGCCGAGCGGCGCGAGCGCGTCGGTCACCGCCCCGGCGATCGCGCCGACCGAGCCGGTGGTGCCGCCTTCGCCCGCCCCCTTCATGCCGAACGGGTTGAGATGAAAGTCGGCCGACAGGTGCGCGACGATGTCGCCAGGCTGCTCGCCGTTCGAGAAGCGGTCGGGGACGACTTCGAAATCTTCACCGACGCCAATCAGGCGTTGGCGCTCGACGAAGCGATCCGGCGCGCGCACCACTATCGCGAAGCCGATATCGGATGGTTCGAGGAGCCGCTGCCGGCCGACGACGTTGACGGCCATGTCCGCTTGGCCGCCTCCACCTCGGTGCCGATCGCGGTGGGCGAAAGCCTCTACAGCGTGCCCCAGTTCCGCGACTACCTTCAGCGCCGCGCCTGCTCCGTCGTACAAGTCGATGTGGCACGCATCGGCGGCATCACGCCCTGGCTCAAGGTTGCCCACATCGCCGAGGGCTTCAACGCGGCGGTTTGTCCTCATTTCCTCATGGAGCTGCATGTTGGCCTATGCTGCGCGGTGCCCAACGCGCGTTGGGTGGAACACATCCCGCAACTCAAGACGATCACGCTCGAGGGCATGACTATCAAGGACGGGTTCGCTCATCCGGCAACGAACCCCGGGCTCGGGATCGATTGGGACTGGGACGCGCTGCGGCGCGAGATTGCCGGAGGATCCGAACGCGTGTTGGCGGCTTAGGCCGATCAGTGGCGGATCCTGCATGACCTCTCTTCCTGGTGCCGGTGCTCCGCCCGCGGGCCGTCGCACTCTGAACGAGATCGTGAGCACGGTTTTGTCCGACCAGATCCGCTCGGGCGCGCTGCCGGCCGGGACAGTCATCCGCGAGAAGACGGTGAGCGACGTTTTCGGGATCGGGCGCATGCCCGCATCGATTGCCATGGCGCGCCTCGAATCGGAGGGCCTCGTTCACCGTCGCCCACCCATGCAGGGCGTGGTGGTCGGTCAGGATATCAGCGCAACGCCCGTTGCAAGCGATTCCCTCAAAGGTTTGACGCTGCCGCCCGCAGTCGCGGCGGAACTGAAAATCCGAAACTGGCGGGCGTTGATCTACCCCCAAGTTGAAAAGGAGGTCGCGTCCTGTCTTCTGTTTGGTCGGTTCCAGATCCGTTCCCAGGTGCTCGCCGAACATTTCGGGGTGAGCCGGACCGTAGCCCATGAACTGTTGGTGCGCCTCGAACGCTTAGGCCTCGTCCAGCAGGAGGCCAATGCGCGGTGGTACGCGGGCCCGCTCACGGCGGGGCGCATCGACGATCTTTACGCCATGCGTATTCTTCTGGAACCGTACGCCCTCCGACAGGCAGCGCCCTCGCTCGATCCACGCGTGGTCCGGAGCAAGCTGGCCCGCCTGGTCCAGGCGGAGGCCCCGGCGGCGCGATCCGACGCGACCCTACTGCACCGCTTGGAGGTCGATCTCCACCAGGATCTAGTGCTCACATGCACCAATGCCGAACTCCGCGACACGCTTTACCGGTGCCAGCTTCCCCTGATCACGGTGCACCTCTCCTTCGGCGCCTACGGCGACGAGCAACCGGATATCCCGCGCATGATCGTGCGGCACAAGACCATCCTCGAAGCTCTCGCCGAAGAGCAAATCGATGACGCCGCGGGCGCTCTCGCCGAGCACCTGAGGGAGTCCTCGGACAGCAATCCCCAACGCTTGTCGAGTCTACGACCGCTCAGCCGCGCGCAACTCAGCCCTTATCTCGACCCCGTTTGAGCGAGCATCCTCGGCGCTCTGCGCCCCCCTTATGGGCAGGGGACGTTTGGTGAACGTTCCAGGCGATCCAAATGCCGCACGCGGAACCTTCAATCGTGGTGGAAGACAGGCTCCATGGCGGCCCACCATTCGCCAGGTTTGCGGCTGTCGAGCGGTTTTTGGTAAGGGCCGCAGATCGCCCACCATTCCCTCGTCTTCGGGTTGGCGGCCATCCTGGCTGCATCATCCGGAAACGACGTTCCGTGATATTCCCAATAGGCGAACAGCAGGTTTTCGGGCTCCCTAAGAAAAATCGTGTAGTTCCGAATCTTGCAGGCGGATATCATCGCCAAGACCTCGGGCCACACGGCTGCATGGAGCCGCTTGTATTCTTCGGCCTTGTCCGGACGCAACCCGATCACCATTCCCATTCGCTGCATGGCCGCTCCTTCGCTCGCCTGCGACCCGCCTGCTTAGGCCGCTTCGGCCTCAGCACCGTGGATGAGGTTCATGATGCCGTGGCTCATCGCGTCGTAGTCGCGCGTATTGCCGAGGTCGCCGCAGATTTGGTAGCCGTTCATCACTACGATACGGTCGGCAAGCGTGATCATTTCCGGCATGTCGCTCGTGATCAGCAGGATGGCCGTGCCGGCGGTCGATAGGTCACGCAGGAGTTCGTGCAGATAGGCCTTGGTCTTAATGTCGATGCCGACCGATGGCTCGTCTACGATCAGGATGTCGACCCCTTCGGCCAGCCATTTGGCGACGCTGATCTTCTGCTGGTTCCCGCCCGACAGGTTGCCTACGAGTTGGTGGAGCGACGGCGTCCGGACCTCGAGTTTTCTGATGAACGGCTCCGTCTTGTCGCGGATCGTGCCGTCGCGCAGGAAGCCAGTCCGCTTGGCCAGACGGCGCCACAGCGTCATGCCCGCATTGTCCAGGACGCTGTGCATGAGAACGAGACCCTCGCCCTTGCGATCCTCGCTTACATAGCCGATCCGGAAGCGACGAATGGCGTCGCTCACATGGGCGATAGCCGCGGGCCGGCCTCGCACGGCGATCGTGCCGGCGGTCGGTGGAAATAGCCCGATGATGCTTTTCGCGAGCTCGGTGCGGCCGGCGCCAACCAGGCCATACAGTCCAAGGATCTCGCCTTTGTGCAGTTTCAGGTCGATGCCCCTGTGCCCAAGCGGGGTCACGACATTGTTGAGTTCGAGCGCGACCGGGGCGGCGGAGAAATCGCGCGGCTGCCAGTCGGGAATCTGCTCGGCGCGGCCGATCATCAGCTTGACGAGATCCTGCCGCCCGAGCCCGGCCATGGGGCGGCTTTCGCAGGCGTTGTGGCCGTCGCGCAGCACGGTCACGGTATCGCAGATCTCCTGCACCTCCTCGAGCTTGTGACTGACGAACAGCATGCCAACGCCATCGTCCTTGAGCTTGCGCAGGAGCGCGAAGAGCGCGACCGTTTCATGCGGCGTGAGGGAGGCGGTCGGCTCGTCGAGAAGCAAGACGCGCGAGCGCAGCGCCAAAGCCTTGGCGATCTCCACCATCTGCATCTGGGCGACGCTCAGTTGCGACACGCGCGTGCGCGGATCGAGGTCGAGGCCGAGCACATCGAGCCAGCGGCGAGCCGTGGCGTTCACCCGCCCATAGTCGACCGGGCGAAAGACATTGGTGCCCAATTGCTCCAGCATGATGTTCTCGCCGATCGAGAAGCGAGGGATGAGATTACGTTCCTGGTGCACGACGGCGATCCGCCGACCAATGGCATCGCGGGGGGAGGACAGGCTGACGGTCTTGCCGTCGATCATCAATCCCCCCGCGTCGGGCCGGTAGATGCCGGTGACAATCTTGATCAGCGTGGATTTGCCGGCACCGTTCTCGCCGAGAAGGGCGTGAATCGAGCCGTTCGCCAATCGAAGCGAGACGTCCTGCAGCGCCTGGGCGCCCGGAAATCCCTTGCAGATGCCGCGTACCTCGAGCGCCGCGTCCGTCATTGCGCGGACCCCTGCGGGAGAGTGCCGAGGCGAACCTCGCGCCAGCGATTGAGCCCGACGGCCCACAGGATGAGGGCGCCGAGAACGACCTGCACGAAGAACGGGTCGATGTGGAACAGCACCAGCGCTTGGGTGATGATCGCCACGATGATGACGCCGAGCACCGTCGCGCCGACGCTCACATGCCCACCGGACAAAACCGCGCCGCCGATAACCGGGGCAGCAAACGAGAGAATGAGCCAATCATCGCCGATGGTGGGTTGACCGATCTGCAGTCGCGCGACGAGCATAAGGCCGGCAAGGGCCGCGAGCACGCCCGAGATCGCGTGTGCTGCAACTGTGACTCGTGGGACCGAGATGCCCGACAACTCGGCCGCATGAGGGTTGCCGCCGAGCGCCAGGATGAACCGCCCTAGCGGTAGCCGGTTGAGCAGGAACCAGATCAGCACCGCTACTATGAGGGTCGGCAGAGCGATCCATGGGATCGGGCCCGTCACCGTCGTCGCCCCGAACGCTTTGACGCTCTCCGGCACGCCGTAGAAAGGCTGGGCTCGGGTGATGCCGAGATTGATGCCCTTAAAGACCGACAGGCTCGCCAGCGTGATTACGAAGGCCGAGATCCCGGTCCAGGCGATGAACAAGCCGTTCAATGCCCCGGCCCCGAGCCCAATCCCGAGCGCGAACACGGCGGCCATGGCTGGCGGCAACCCCCAAACCTGCATCGCGCCCGCGAAGGCAATCGCCGCAAGGCCGCCGATGGCGCCCACCGCCAGGTTCATCTGCCCGATCGCGATGATGATCATCTGAGCGAAGGCGATCAGCGCATTGACCGCAATGGCCAGCAGCAGAACCTCAATGTTGAACGGCGATAGAAAGGCCGGGTCGAATGCGGTCACGAGGCCGACCGCGACCAGCGTGATTACGAGCGGGCCGAACCAATCGGTGCGGAGCGCGCGGGAGAACCCTGTCATGTGGCGATCTTCCGACTAGCCAGGAATGAGCGCCGGGCCTTGTCGAGCAGGACGGCCAAGAGCAATAGCACACCGAGGCAGGTCTGCACCCAGAACTCGCCGACCCGGAGCAGCAGTAAGCCATTGGTCAGCATGGTGACGAGCACGGCCCCGAGAAAGGTGCCGGTGACCGACACGCGTCCGCCACTCAGCAAGGTTCCGCCGAGCACGGGGCCGAGAAATGCGGGCAGCAGCCAGTCTTGACCCAACTGCCCCGCCATGGAGGGAATCGCCGCTCCCGTGCGCGCCACCACGAGAAGCGCCGTCAAACCGGCCAAGGCGCCCGACAGCATGTGGCACAGGATGAAGACCCGGCCGACCCTGATGCCGGACAGCGTCGCGGCTTCCGGCCGTGCCCCAGCCGCCAGCATCTCGCGGCCAAGCGCCGTATACCGGTAGAGAACCAGGAGCCCCAACCCGACCGCCCCCGCCGCCAGCAGCAGCGGCGAGACCCAGCCGAGGATCTTGAAACGGCCGAAGTCGGCGAACACCGGCGGCAGGGCGCGAAACGATTGGGCGCGCGTCAGGAACACCATAACGCCGAAGAAGATGCTCATGGTGGCGAGCGTGATGATGAAGCTGTGCAGTCCGGAGCGGACCACCGCCCATCCGTTGACGAAGCCGAGCGCAGCCCCCAGCGCGATGCCGCCTAAGATTGCAATCGGCCAGGGCAGACCAAAACCCTCGATCAGCCAGCCGCAGCTCATGGCGGCGCAGACGCCGATGGCGCCGACCGCGAGATTGAGCCCCCCGGTGACGATCACGGTCATCATGGAGAAGCCGATCATGATGTTCACCGCCGCGGTTCGCCCCAGTGTGAACTGGTTGAACGGCGAGAGGAACCCGGTCGTCATCAGCGTGAACAGGCCGCCGAACAGCACGACCAGCGCTAAGAGCCCGAACTCGTTGGTTAGGTAGAACGGCGGACGGCCGCGGTCGGTTACATTTGCGGCTTGCGGCTGGAATCCGGCGCCGTTCGGGGCCGAGACGACGCCGCCCTCATGCATCCCCTCGCTCCTGCGGACCGGCTCGGCATAATGCCTCACGGGCTGCCCAAGCTCTATTGACCCTTTTAAGACTTGCAGGTCAGGTAGGTTTTCTCGAACGTGTTGAACAGCGTTTTGGTGATACCTTGCATGGCGGCCACGTAATCGTTGACGCCGCTCGTATCCACGAAGACGGTGCCGGAGTCGATGAACTTGTTCGTCAACACGTTGGCCTTCCAGGGCGCGTCGGCTTTCACGGTGCACCCGTTGCGGAGCCTGTCAGCCGCAAACGCGCCGATATAGCCCTGGCCATAGGGGTTCTGCAGCATCGTGCCAGTGACGAAGCCATCCTTGATAGCTTTCAGCACGGCCTCATCGTGGTCGATACCGACCATCTTGATCCGCTTGTCGCCGATGCGGCGCAGGGCGTTGGCCGAGACCACGGCCGGCACCCAGGCTGTCGTTACGATGCCGTCGACGTCATTAGCGTGAGCCGCCAGGTACGCATTGATCTTTTCTTCTGCGGGTTCCGGCGCATCGATATCCGCGATCACCTGCACGACCTCGGCGCCTTCTTCCTTGGCAGCCTTGTTGACCGCATCGATGCGCAGCTGCGTGTTGGGATCGACCAGGAAGCCGGTGAAATGCGCAATGCGCTTCTTTCCTCCGAGCGCCTTCAGCAGGTGCTTGGTGCCGAGATAGGCCGAGTTGCTGACGTCGGTGCCGAGGCAGAACGCGGCTTTCGACGGATCCTTGAAACAACCCGCCAGCGCGACAACAGGCGCCCCTGTATCCGCAAGTTCGGCCACCGTGCTGACGGACCCAACGGGATCGCCGGGAAACACCAAGAAGGCGTTGTAGCCTTGAGTGACGAGGCTTTCGAGCAACTCGTTCTGCTGACTTAACTCCCATTTCTGGGGAACCTTATAGTCCGCGGCGCTCAGCTTAAAATCACGCGCCGCGTCCTTGCCCGCCTGTTCCCAGGCCGAGAAATACGGATGAGGCCCACCCGGGACCAGCGCCGCCTTTGTGTCATCTGCAGCCGACAGCGACGTTGCCGCAAGTAGGCTGACGCCGGCCGCGATGAGTGACAGGATCCGACTGTTCTGCATGATTTGCTAACCCTCCCGAATTACGCAGCCTGACCTGATGTCACCTCAGCTCTTGGGGTCCATCTTGGCACATCGCATGCAAAATGCAAATGTGTCTGCGCGGAAACCATTGGGAATTCACCCGTTTCGGATGCTGCTGGCGAATGCCGTCACTCAGGCGGTCGCCGTCATTATGCGGACAAAGGCGGACTGACGGGTGGGGACGAGCGGCTTTTCGGCGATCCATTCGTCGATGCGGTCGAGATGTTCCGTGCGGCTCGGCTCAAGCTGCATTCGTGGATGCGTTACTTCAAGATAGCAACGCACGTGAAATGATAGTTTTAATAGGAAGATCGTCTTATAGCGCTAGCGCCTGAACGCTTTGTAGATGGGCTTGTCGTATCGTAGGAGCGAATCCACATTCGGTTTTGGCCGAATCATTTATCGCTCGGCCGAGCATCCTGCCATCCGTTGCGGATGAGCTTGTAGCCGTCGCGATAGACTTCCGTAGCGTCCGGGAAGAAATCTCGCCAGACGCGAGTCGCGGCCGCGAGGGGCGGCAGCGCGCGGCCGAACGCCTCGATCGTGACCCAGCCGTCGTAGCCCACGCCCCGCAACGCCTGGAACGTTGCGGCGAAATCGATGTGGCCCTTGCCGGGCGTGCCCCGGTCATTCTCCGAAACGTGCATGTGGCCGAGGTGGGGCGCGATGGTGCGGACCGCCGCGATCGGGTGCTTTTCCTCGATGTTGGCGTGGAACGTATCGTACATGCCGATCACGTTTGGGTGGTCGACCGCATCGAGGTAGGAGGCCAAGTCGGCCATCGTATTGAGAAAGTAGCATTCGAACCGGTTGAGGGCTTCGAGCGCGATGCGGACATCGAGACTCCGGGCGATGTCGCCTGCGGCGCGATGAAAGACGACACCGCGCTCCCGCTCCTCGTCCGTGGCGGCCTTGCCGGAAAAGTGGCCGAGGCTCGAATGCAACGGACCGCCGACCAGCGTGCCCCCCATCGCGGCCGTGCACTCCAGGATCCAGCGCATGTGATCGAGACCGGCCGCACGTTGCCGGGGGTCCGCGCCGATCGGATTCATGTCGACGCCGGGAAAGAGGGCAATGCCGGTCGCCTCCAGGCCAATCCGCTCCAGTTCGCGGCCGAGCTCGGCATAATGTTCGGGGGACCCCTCGAAAATCGGGATCTCGACGCCGTCGTAACCGCAGCGCTTGATGTCCTCCAGGATCGGCCAGTGCTCGCGTTGCACATGCGCGGTCCATAGCAGCAGATTGAAGCCGATTTTCATGAGCGGTTCTCCCAGGTGCCGACATCCGCGGCGTTGCGGGTAGCATGCAGCCCGGCTGTGTACCGGGCTGCCTCGGCTGTGCGGAACTACTTCGCCGGCGGGGTCGGCGGCGTGGATGGCTGCGGCAGCGGCTCAGCGAGCCAGGCCGCGACCTGCTCGGGCTTGGCGTCCCACGGGATCGCCTTGTCGACATTGGTGTTGTCGGTCAGCCCCGTCGGCGCAGCGTAGAACTGCCCCGGCTTAACCGACTTGTCGATCACGCCCAGCAGCAGCCGCAGCGACAGGACGGACGCGATCGAGGGCGGGTTGCCGTTGGTCAGGGTCATCTTCCCCTGCTTGATGAGATCGATCCCGTAGGGTGCCCCGTTGTCGCCGCCGAGGAGCACCTGGCCGGTCTTGCCTGCTCGCCCGATCGCGATCGACACGCCCACCGCCATGTCGTCGTTGGCCGCGTAGAACGCCTTCAGGTTCGGGTGTGCAGCGAGGACCTGCGTGGCGGCGTCGAGCGCCTTTTGCCGATCCCAGTCGGCGGCGACTTCCGCTACCACGGTCGCCTTGGAGTCGGCATCCTTGAGCCCGTTCTTGAAGCTCTGCGCGAAGGCTTCGGCATCGCCGCGTCCGAGCTTCCCGGTCACGATGGCAACCTCACCTTCGGGAACCAGCTTGCCGATCGCCTTGCCCACCGGCTCGCCGAACCGGAACAGATCGATTTCCATGAAGCCGGCGGCGTCCTTGAGGAGCGAGGGGTCGTAGCCGTACTGGAAGAAGATCGGCACGCCGGCCCGCTTCGCCTGTGCGATCGCCGCCTTCTCGCTCGACAGCGAGACGGCGTAGATCAGTATGCCATCAACCCCCTTGGTGATTGCATCCTGCACATTGGCCAATTCCTGCGTCGGGTCGTTGTTGGCAGTGTAAGTGACCAGCTTGACGCCGAGCTTGTCGGCCGCCGCCTGGGCGGCGTTCATGCCGTACTGATAGTAGGGGTCGGGCCCGCCGCGCAAAAATGCGATCGTTTTTTCGGCCGCCTGCGCCCACATCGGCACCGCGATACCGGCACCCACCGCCAGGATCGTCAAGCCTCTTCGAACTGGTCTCATTGGTGTTCCTCCTGAGTTGCCGTCGTTTGAGCGGACGCCGTGCAGTCCCGTGTTCAGCGGGATTTTTGCAGCAGCACGGCGGCCGTTATGATCAATCCCAGCACGGCGCTCTGGTAGTTCGCGCCGACGCCGAGAAGGTTCATGCTGTTGCTGACTAGGCCGAGCAGCAGGACGCCGCCCAACGTTCCGATCACCGTGCCACGACCGCCCAGCAGCGGGGTGCCCCCGATCACCACCGCCGCGATGGCGCGGAGCTCGTAACCGGTTCCCATGCTGGGCAGACCGGAATCGAGGATGCCGGTGAGGATCACGCCAGCGAGGCCGACGAGCAGGCCGTTCAGCGCGTAGAGCGCGATCTTGACCCGCCGAACCGGGACGCCGGACAACCGGGTCGCTTCCTCGTTGCCACCAACCGCAAAAGCGTACCGGCCGAGCGCCGTGTAGCGCAGGAACAGGAACATTGCGGCGACCACGACCAGCATCACGAGTACCGGATAGGGAACGCCGCCGACGCTGCCCATGCCGAAGGTGTCGAACAACGTACCGGCGCCGTTGATCGGGCTCCCGCCGGACATCACGATCGCGACGCCCTGCAGAAAAGTCATTGTGCCCAGGGTGATGATGAACGGGGTCGCCCTGTTGGTCGCGACCAGCATGCCATTGATGGCCCCGATCAGCGCGCCGGCAACAACGCCCGCCAGCATGCCGAACAGGAGGGAGCCGGTCTCTACAATGGTCAGCGCGGTGGCGAGACCCGCCACCGACAGCGCCGCCCCTACCGACAGGTCCAGGCCCCCGGCGATCAGCAGGATCGTCTGGCCGGAGGCGACGATGCCGAGCGCCGACACCTGAAACAGGATGTTGAGCAGGTTGGTCGGCGAGAGGAAGCGCGGGTTCCCGACCGCCGTCACTACGATGATCGCCAGCAGGGTGATCAGCAGCGTGAAGCGGCCAAGCCCCAGCGAACGGATCGGCGATCGCCTCGGCGCACTCGGTTTCAGCCCCACTACGGCGGGAGACGACATCATCCGGGCCTCCGGCTGCTCTGGGTCTGGATGGCGAACAGAAGCTGTTCGGGCGTAAGTCCAGCAGGCCCGAGCTCTTGGTCGATGCGGCCCTCGCGCAGCACTAGGATGCGATCCGCGAGGGCGATCAACTCCTCCAGGTCGGTCGACACGAATACCAGGCTCGCGCCTTTGTCAGCAAGACGACGCAGGTGATCATGGATTTGCCGCTGCGATTCCACGTCGACGCCCTGCGTCGGCTCCTCGAGCACGAACAGGGTTCCATCGGCGAAGATGGCCCGTCCGAGCAGGGCCTTGCGCTGGTTGCCACCGCTTAGGAAGCGCACCTCCCGGCTTGGCACACGCGGGTTGAGGTCGAGCCGCTCCGCCATGGCGCACGCGGCCCGAGTCTCACGCGAGAGGCTGATGCAGCCGGCGCGCGTCAGCGCCGGCAAGGCGCCAAGCGAGATATTGCTCGCGATGGACAGCGGCATCACCAGGCCCCGGCCGCGCATGTCTTCGGGGATGAACAGCACCCCGCGCGCGATCGCCTCCCGGACGGAAACTGGCGCGTAAGGCCGGCCTGCCAGGGTCATTGTGCCGGTCGGCCGCTCGATGCCGCTGAGCACGGCGGCGAGCGCGTTGGCGCCCCCTCCCACGAGGCCGGTCAGGCCGACGATCTCGCCCTTGCCGACTGTCAGCGTGACTTCGTCGAGCTTGCCCGGCAGGGAAACGTTGGACAGTTGCAGGAACGGAGCGGTCCGGGCCGCGACGGTGCGGTGCTCCTCCATCGCATCGAGATCGCGGCCGACGATCATTGCGATGAGCCCGTCCTTATCGGAGGCGCCGCCATCGACCAAGGCGACCTTCCGGCCGTTGCGCAGCACGGTGATGCGGTCGGAGATCGCCAGCACTTCGTCGAGGTGGTGGGACACGTAGACGATGGCGATCCCCTGCCGGGCGAGGTCCCGGATCAGCCGGAATAGGAAATCGGCTTGGCTCTTGTTGAGCGCTGCGGTCGGCTCGTCTAGCAGCAGCACGTGCGGATTTGTCCGCACAGCCTTGGCAATGGCGACCTGCTGGCGGTGCGCGATGTCGAGGTCGCCAAGACGGCTCTCGACCGGAAGGGACAGCCCGAGCCGTTTCAGCAGCTCGGCCGCCCGGCGCGCCATGGCCCTGTCGTCAATGACGCCGAAACGCCGGCGGGGCTCCGCGCCCAGGAAGATGTTGGCTGCGACCGAAAGGTCGAGGTGCATCTCCGGGTTCTGGTACACGATCGCGATGCCGGCCGCCTGCCCTTCGGCCGGGCTCAGCGCCCGGAAGGCCCGACCACCCACGACGATCTCGCCCGAGTCGGGCGGCTGGGCGCCCGACAGGATCTTCATGAAGGTGGATTTGCCCGCACCGTTCTTTCCGACCAGGCCATGAATCTCGCCGCGCGCCACCTCGAAGTCGACAGCCTCGAGGGCGCGGCTGCCCAGGAAGGTCTTGCCGATGCCGACCGCCCGGATGGCCAGCTCCGGCAAGGGAGCGTCTGCGCCGCGCTCGATCCGTGGTGCCGCGTGCATCGTCATGCTCGTGTCGACCGCCTTAGTATGTCGCCCGACCGCCGGACACGTCGAACACCGCCCCGGTGGTGAACGAGCATTCCCGGCTCGCCAGCCAGCAGATAATCGCGGCGATCTCGTCCGTTGTGCCAAAGCGCTCCATCGGGATCTTCGAGCGCATGTAGGCAATGTGGGCGTCGGATACCTGGGCCAGCATCGGGGTCTCAACCGTGGCCGGGGTGATCACGTTGACCGTGACTCCGTCCTTGGCGAGTTCCTTGCCGAGCGACTTGGTGAGCCCGATCACGGCCGCCTTGGAGGCGCTGTAGGCCGAGGCCGTCGGGTTGCCCTCCTTACCCGCAATGGAAGCGACGTTGACGATCCGCCCATAGCCCCGCGGCTTCATGCGGGCCGCGACGTAGCGGTTGCAGTAGAACAGGGCGTTGACGTTGACATCGAAGATCCGCTTCCATTCCTCGATCGGGTAGTCGACAACCGGCGCGTTATGGCCGGCGACGCCGGCGCAGCAGACGAGGCAGTCGATGTGGCCGAGGGTGCTCTCCGCTTCGGCCGTGGCGCGCTCGACCGCCTTGGGATCCGTCAGGTCGATGGCCATGACATGCGTGCCCTCGCCGAGGCTCGCCTCGGCGACTGCGAGCTTGGCCCGGTCGATGTCCCACAGGATGACCCGGCCTCCTTCGGCGAGCACCCGACCGGCCGTGGTATAGCCGATGCCGGACGCTCCGCCGGTTACGATGACGCCGGCCCCCTTGAAACGCTGGGAAAAAACCACGCGATGTCCTCTCAGTTGCTGTTTGACGCGCAGGATTTGTCCGGCGTGGGTAAGTTCCCGGGCCCGAGCGGTGGCGCGACCGGCACGGGCGCTTCGGCCTGCACCAAGCCTTGCTGCTTGAGGTCAGCCCATAACGCAGCCGGGATCGCCAACTCGAGCAGCCGCTTGTTGGCCTCGACCTGGGCCTGCGTGTTGGCGCCCGCCAGCACGCATTTGATGCTGGGATGGGCCGACACGAACTGGAGGGCGGCGGCCGCGAGAGGCACGCCGTGTCGCTCGCAGGCGGTCTGCAGGGCGCGGGTACGGTCAAGTATCGGCCGAGGCGCCGGCGCATAGTTGAAATGGGCGCCGGGCACCGGACCGGTCGCCAGGATCCCCGAGTTGAAGGGGCCGCCCGCGATGATGCCGACATCCCGGGCCTCGCAGAGCGGAAGGAAGCTGTCGAGCGCGTGCTGCTCCAGCAGCGTGTACCGGCCCGCCAACAGGAAGCAGTCGAAATCGCAGCGCTCCAGCAGCATTTGACAGACCTCCCACTCGTTGACGCCCGCCCCAATGCTGGCCACGGTTCCCTCTGCCTTGAGGGTGGCCAGTGCCCGGTACCCGCCGGACTCGAACAGTTCGCGCACCCGCGCATCTGAGGCCTCGCGGCTTCCGTGCGTATAGGCGTCGACGTCGTGGACCAGCAACACATCCATGCGATCGAGCCCAAGGCGCTCGAGGCTCGCCTCGAACGACCGCATCACGCCATCGTAGGAATAGTCGTACCGGAAGGTGCGGCTCGGGGTGTCAATGAAGTTGATCTGCGGCACCTCCTCCGGGGCGCAATCCTCCAGGATACGACCGACCTTGGTGGAAAGAACGAACTCCCCGCGCGGCCTCTTGGCGAGCGCGCGGCCGATGCGTTCCTCCGCGAGGCCGAAACCATATTGCGGCGCCGTATCGTAAAAGCGGATACCGGCCGCCCAGGCGGCATCCACGGCAGACTCGGCCGTCTCGTCCGAGATCGCGCTGTAAAGGTTGCCGAGCGGCGCGGAGCCGAAGCCGAGCAGCGTCAGCTTCGGCGAGGGCCTCTCGGCGTTGAGCGGACGGCGTTTCATGCCCGCTCCCCTTGGGGGCCAAGCCGGCTGACAAGCTGGACGCCGGGTCGATCGGCCACGGCGCTCGGCCGATATGGCAGTGCCCAAATCGGCGCGCACAACGGCGCTGACCGTGTCGACACTCGTACCTCCCAGGACAGCCCACGCTCGATCGCCATGTTCACATACCTGAACTGCAATTCATAATTCTGAACTCATGAGTCGAACTATACCAATCACTACTGTCGCAGCAATAGTTTCTCGTGAATGCCCGACAATACGGGCGGCGCGAGAACCATTCTGCCATGCGACAGTACAGCGAAGGACTGGCAGGTCGTACGCGCACCGCAGCGCCTGCCTCTCCGCCGGATCATGCCACCGAAACCCATTGCCGACTGGCCGCGGAGGTCAGAACCGCGTCCGTGACCCTGTCGGTTGCCAAGGCATCCTGGAACGACGGAACCGACACCGGGCCTGACTCAAGCCCCGTCAGGAAGTCGGCAACCTGATGGGTGAAGCTGTGCTCGTAGCCGATCTGCAGGCCCGGCACCCACCATTTGCCCATGTAGGGGTGGTCGCCGTCGGTGACGTGGATCGAGCGCCAGCCGCGCAGCTTGCCCTCGTCGCCATGGTCGAAATAGCTCAGCCGGTGCAGGTCGTGCAGGTCCCAACGGATCGAGGCGTGCTCACCGTTGATTTCGAGCGTGTAGAGGGCCTTATGCCCTCGCGCGTAACGCGTGGCCTCGAACAGCCCGAGCGAGCCGTTGTGGAACCGCGCCAGGAACGCACTGGCATCGTCGATGCCGACCTTCTGCACCTGGCCGGTCAGATTGTGCATGCGTTCCTTGATGAAGGTCTCCGTCATGGCCGAGACGGTATCGATGCCGCCGTTAAGCCATAGGGCCGTGTCGATGCAGTGCGCCAAGAGGTCGCCCGTGACCCCGCTGCCGGCCACGGCCGAGTCGAGCCGCCACAGCGAGGCGCCGCCTTGCGGGAGGTCGGCCGAGATCGTCCAGTCTTGCAGGAACTGCGCCCGATAGTGGAAGATGCGGCCGAGGCGCCCCTCGTCGATCAGCTGCTTGGCCATGGTGACGGCGGGCACCCGCCGGTAGTTGTACCAGACCATGTTTTGCACATCGGCCGCCTCGATCGCCTCTACCATGGCGCATCCCTCGGCGGCATTGCGCCCGAGCGGCTTTTCACAGGCGACCATCTTGCCGGCCCGCGCCGCCGCGATCGCGATCTCGGCGTGCGTGTCATTGGGGCTGGCGATGTCAATAAGGTCGATGTCAGGTCGCTCGACGAGACGACGCCAGTCGGTCTCGAACGATTCGTACCCCCACGTGTCGGCGAAAGCCCGGGCAGCGTCTCCCTTGCGAGCACAAACCGCTTTGAGCACGACCGTGCGGGGTGCGTCGAAGAACTGGCCGACCTGCCGATAGGCGTTTGAATGGGCGCGGCCCATGAAGCCGCAGCCCACAAGCCCAATGTTGAGCGCCTTCTTTGCCATCGCGTTTCCCTTTCCCGCTTGCTTGGTTCAGGCTCGCCAGCCGTGCGCGTCCCGCACCTTCACCATCACGGCCAGGATGTCGTTCCAGGTCTTCTGCCGGATCATGACATCGTTCGGGAACATGCAGCCGTCCCAGCAGATGTGCTCGAAGGCGCGGGTCGGCTGCCCATCCTCGCCACGCAGCCAGTAGCCGGCGTCCCGCACGATATCGAGCTTGCCTTTGGGATCGTCCGCCAAGCAGTGCCGGCCCGTCTTGTCGTGCGACCCCATGCCTTTGACGGTCGCGTCGTTCTGCGCAACGTGGAAATCGAACGTCCAGGGCCGCAGGGCATCGGTCATGGTCTTGAGCGCGGCAGCAAGCTTGTCGGTCTCGCTCCACTGGAAGTCGTCCGGTAGAATGCGATCTTCCCGCGCGTTGACGCCCAGCGTGTAGAGTAGCGTATGCGCCATGTCGGCCTGGAACCCGAAGGTGCGCGGGCGGTCCACCATCTCCAGCAGGTTCAGCATTGCCCTCCAGCTATGCATGCCGCCCCAACAGATCTCGCCCTCGGCGGCCAGCCGCTCGCCATGGGCGTCGGCGACATCGCAGGCCCGCTGGATTGTTTGAGCCATGAGCTCGGTGTTGCCGGCCGGGTCGGCGGCCCAGGGATCGACGCCCGTGGCGGTGTCGATCCGGACGACGCCGTAAGGTCTGATGCCGAGCTGCCGCAACTGGGACGTGATTCGGCAGGACTTCTCGATCGCCGCGATGAAGCGGTTCCGCTCGTCTCCGCTGCCCATGGCCGAACCGCCGCCCACCGGCGGCCAGACCGGCGCCACCACCGAGCCGATCACCAGTCCGCGCGAGCCGACCTTATCGGCGAGGACCTCGATCTCATCGTCATTGGAATCGATACTCGTGTGTGGGGACGCCAGGAATAGGTCGACGCCTTCGAACCTAGCCCCATCGACGCTTGCCTTCGCGGTCAGGTCGAGCATCGTATCGAGATCGATCGAAGGCTCGGAGTCTGGTCCTTTGCCGACGACGCCCGGCCACATTGCGTTGTGCAGCTTGGGGTAGGTGTTCGCCTCGTTCATCGTATCCTCCCGGGTTTGTCGTCAGGCGGCCTTTGCGGCTCGTTTGCGGTGATGCGATCTCTGCATCGTCGATCACACGCCCCGTTCGCCGGGCTGTAAGGTCGGTGGGGTCCGGCCCAGCGCCTGCGACAGGTCCTCCGCAGCCGCCCGCAGATGCACCAGGGCCGCCTCCCGCTGAGCCTCGCCGAACCTGACGGCCGGCGCCGACACGCTCATGGCGGCCACGAGCGTGTCGGTGTGGTCGCGCACCCCGACCGCGACGCACGCGGCCCCGAGCGTGCGCTCCTCGCGGTCGACCGCGTAGCCTCGCTCCCGGATCAGCTGCAGCTCGACCAACAATTTCTGGGGTTCGGTGATCGTGGTGTCGGTGAAGCGCTTGAGGGGATGGTTCGCCAGCCAAGCGCGGAGCGAGACCTCCGCGAGTTCGGCGAGGAGGATCTTGCCGACTCCCGACGCATGCGGCTCCATGCGACGACCGACGGACGATTCCAGGCGCAGCAGATGCTCCCCGTCGACGCGGCCGACATAGAGGACATCACCGTCGTCCAGCACCGCCAAATGCACGGTTTCCGTGGTCTGGTCGCGCAAGCGCATCATGAAGGGACGGGCGCGAGCTTCAAGCGGTACCGTGGCAGCGTAGGCGAGGCCGGCCTCCCAGACCCGGACCCCAAGCGTGAAATGCTTCGCGACAGGATCGAAGTTGAGCCAACGCGCAGCGGTCATCGTGCGAAGAAGGCCGTGCAGACTGGCTTTAGGGTATCGCAACCGCTGCTGAATGTCAGAGAACGACAGCGGAGACGCGTGCCCGGTGAGCAATTCAAGAAGCTGGAGCGCACGCGATGCAGACTTCACCACGATGTCATCGCTTGATGATGTCGCTGAAAGTTCATCCATATGAACAAGCGTCCGCAGATGTGAACCGCGCGATGTTACAGCAGCCTTTTCGGCGTGCAAGTGCCAAATGATCACCGGTTCTTGTGGAATGGCTCTACATGCCCTTCAGTATCGAAGCGCTCCCGCAAGGGAGGCGCCCGGCTGTTGGACGGTTCGCGGCAACAGCCCAGCCGATCTGCAAGCCCGATACCCACCAGCGCTCATTCACGAATGGTCTGTGTCGCTCACGTTCATGGACCGCCAGCCCCGTATCGTGCCCTTGTCGCGATGATCGAAGAAATGAAGCCTGTGTAGGCTCTCACGCATTCCGCGCACACGCGACCTTCAGTAGAGGGACGCAGGACCGGCTGGATTTCGCACTACCGGCCGATCGGCATTGAAGTGGGTGCGGCCCATGAAGCCGCATCCCACCGCCCGATCCTGAGTGGGCCTGCTCTCAGCCGCGGCGCACCACCGTTTGCGAACGCGTCCTGCCCCAGGCGCTCGCCGCTTTCAAGCGACGCTTACGATCCGCCACCGATGCAGGTCGCGGCGTTCTGAGGGGTGCAGACGTCGAGGCCTGTGTAGGTCGGGTCCTTCGGGGCCGGCTTGCCGTCCTTGATGTCCTTCATCGCCAACATGGCCTTGTAGCCCATCTCGAAGGGCCTCTGGCCGACGTTGCCGGAGGCGAGGCCCTCCTTGAGGATGTCGATCTGCACCGGCAGCGTGTCGGCGATCACCATGGCGAGCTTGCCCGAGGAGATACGGTCCTTGATCTTGCTCGCAACGTTCCGGTAGGCGTCCGGCAGGAATTCCGGAAAGCCACCCGTGGGCGTGAAGGCGTCGAGGTCCGGATATTTGTTTAGCGTATCCTCCATTTGCTGTACCGAACGCGGGAAGTCGTCATCGGTGTAGAGGGGGCAGCCGTCGACCTCGGTCCAGCCGTTCTGTCCGGTCAACCGCTCGCCCGGCGCCTCTGTGCCGGTCTTGCCGGCGAGCGTGTCGCGGATGCCCTGCATGCGCTCGTTGTGGTTGGCCGCCGCGGCGCCGCCAGACTGGATGCAGATCTTGCCGCCTTTGGGCTTCAACGCCATCACGCGTTTGGCGATGTTGGTGCCGATCTCGTAATTATGGGTGCCGATGTAGGCGAGGCGCAGCGCCTTGTCCTGCGGAAGCAGGTCGGAATCGAAGGTGAGGACGCTGACCCCGGCGTCCTTAGCGCCCTGCAGCGCGTTGGCGATCGCCGGCGCGTTGGCGGGAGAGACGATGATGCCGTCGACCTTCTTGGTGATGAGATCGGCCACAATCTGGGCCTGCTCGTCGCCCCCGCCGTGTTCGCCGGGTCCGATATACATGCACGAGAAGGCGCCGTTCGATTCCGCCTCCGCCTTTTTGCAGCCGGCGAGGGCTTGGTCGTAGAACGGGTTGTTCATGCTTTTCGGCACGAGCGCGAAGGTCATCGTCTTGCCAGCCGCCACCGCAACACCGGCAGCCGCCATCATGATGCCCACAGCGACCGCGCACGTCAGACTTGTCTTGATCATTGCTTCCTCCCTGTTGTTCGCACGGGTCCGTTGGATCGGACCTATGTTTGCTTTGCCCGGAGTTTCCCGAGGTAGACGGCGGCAACCAGGAACACGCCCACGAAGGTCCCTTGCCAATTGGAATCGATCCCGGCCATTAAAAGCGCGTTGCGGATCACGAAGATGAGCGCGGCGCCGATGAACGCCCCGTAGGCGCTGCCCTCACCGCCCATGAGGCTGGCGCCGCCAATCACGGCCGCCGAGATCGCCAGGAGCTCGTAGCCCGTTCCGAGCGCATTGATGGCCGATCCGGACCAACCCACGTTCAGGATGCCGGCGAGCCCCGCCGCGAGGCCCGAGACCACGTAGCACTGGATCTTGACCCAGCGGACCGGGACGCCGGTCAGCAGCGCAGCATTCTCGTTGCCGCCGATGGCGAGGATGTAACGCCCCCAGGCCGTCATCTTGAGCGCGACCGCGAACACGGCGGTCAGCAGCACGAGGATCATCAGCGGGTTCGACAGCGACAGCGTCTCGTGTGCGCCGTGCAGGAGATCGAGCCTGCCGCTGCCGAGCCATTTGAACGTCGGACCGCCGGGCCCGAAATTATAGATCATGCGGTTGCGGGAGAGCACCACAGCGACCGAACGCGCCACGGACAGCATGCCGAGCGTGACCACGAAGGACGATAGGCCCAGGATTGCCACCAGGGTCCCGTTGATGATGCCCACGAGGCCTCCGGCCGCCAATCCGCCGAGCACCGCGGCCCACCAGGGAAAGCCCGCCTGCAAAATCACGCCGCAGACGACCGCGACAAGCCCCATGATGGAGCCCACCGACAGGTCGATCCCTCCCGTGGCGATGACGGCCGTCATGCCGAGCGCCATGATGCCGATGAAGGAAAAGTTCCGGGTGATGTTGAAGAAGTTGTCGAAGGTCGCAAACGAGTCCGGCTGCAGGTAGGCCATCACGGCACAGATTGCCGCGAGCGCCACGGTGACCCAGAACGGCTGCGAGGCGAAGACCCGCCGGGCCGCCGACGTTTCTCGCGAGTCGAGGATCGTGGCATCGATGGCGGCGTGCGAGGGGCTCGCGGGGGCCGCCGGGCTCGCGATGGACGGCCCCTCAGGCGACATGGATGGCTCCGGTGATCAGGCCCGTGATCTCTTCCGGGCTGGTGGTGGTGAGACACTTGTCCGCGACCTTGCGGCCCCGGCGCATTACCGCGACCCGATCGCAGACGTCGAAAACGTCCGGCATGCGGTGGCTGATGAGGATGACTGCCATGCCGCTGCCGCGCAGGCGGCGGATCAGATCGAGCACCTCAGCGACCTGGCGGACGCTGATGGCGGCCGTCGGCTCGTCCATGAGAACGACCTTGGCCTTCGAGAGCCGGGTGCGGGCGATCGCCACCGCCTGGCGCTGGCCACCCGACATCTGCTTGACGAGGTCGAGTGGGCGAGTTTCGGACTTCAATTCGCTGAACAAGGCGCCGGCGCGCCGTGCCATGGCGCCGTGATCGAGCCAGCGAAAGGGGCCGATCCCCTTCTTGATCTCCCGCCCGAGGAACACGTTGGCCGCAGCCGACAGATTGTTGCAAAGCGCGAGGTCCTGATAGACGACTTCGATGCCCCGCTCGCGCGCCTCGACAGGCTTTGCGAAATGCTGCACCTTCCCATCGATCAGCACCTCGCCTGAGGTCGGCGGGAAGTTGCCCGCTATGACCTTCACAAGGGTCGACTTACCCGCGCCATTGTCGCCCATCAGGCCCAGCACCTCGCCGGCATTGATCGACAGGTCGACGCCACTCAGCGCATGGATCGCGCCGAAGTGCTTCACGACTTGGCGGAGCTCAAGCACCGACACCGCGCACCCCCCTGCATCGATCGTTGCGACACTGCCGTAAGATCGGGCGGTCACGTCTGAGAATGTGCGGGTAAAAACGAGCATCGCCAGAGCGCCAGCACTTTCACGCCAATAAGGGACCGTCTCCGACATTTCTGCAAGTGTCCAACTGAACGGTGGTCTCCGCCACCCCTAACGCAAGGCCGAGATCGGCCCGCGCAAGCTGGCCGAATGACCGGTTTCGGGGGCGGCTGCTGCGCGTCCGTACCACGTGCTTGGGCTCTACCCGGCCATTGCCGAATCATGTAGTCCCACATGCAGATGAGCGACACGTGATCTTTCGTAAGCATCCGAGCAGCGCCGCAGGTACCTGGCCAGAGCTTCGTGGAGCGGGGTCAGGCCGCCTGAGCGAGCGTCGCGGCCGTTTGGCTGGCTTTCCATGCCCAGGGCAGCAGATCGTCGATGCG
>JAABUM010001832.1_pt1 | contig 30370 bp, 26 predicted proteins | sample 5559161 | NCBI WGS metagenome assembly JAABUM01 (sample SAMN10711868, study PRJNA513369) | rock metagenome | isolation source: Antarctica rocks | place: Antarctica: Victoria Land, Siegfried Peak nord
CCGACCGATTGGCTCGTGGCGCTGGGCTATCCGCCCGCGACGGATGACCACCCGCTCACGACCGCACCCGGCGTCCTCAAGGCCGCCTGATGTTTCAACTGTCAAGTCCATTTGAACCATGTCTAAGACGACGTGCGCGTGCTGGGGCCGGACCGGCTGGCGCGCCACTGACGCGGATGAGGACGTGCGCCTGAGCGCCGTGAGGCCGATGTGGTATGGCCTCCGCAATGGCGCGCTCACGGCGGGAGCATGGATGCTGCTTGTGACGTCGACGGGCCGTCACTTCAACCTTGGGGAACTGCTTGCGGCCTTTGGCGTCTGTCCGGCTATTCTCTTGGTTGGGGCCGTTGTGTCCATTGCCGTACGGCGGCGTGCCCTCACGCTCGACGAGCACCCGCTTAAAATGGCGCTCGCCCCACAGCTACGCCCGCTCATCGCGCTCTCCTGGTACATGGAGAATGGGTGGGCAACCGATGGGTGGCAAGCGGTTCGCCGTACCTGCAAGCCCGAGTCATAGGGTAAATGGCAGCAAAGATTCCACCACCAACACAGCTGTGTTGGTGGTGGAATCTTTGCTGCTGATGCGGGTATAGGTAGAATGGGTCCACCATATCCTCTTGGTTCCCGCCACTTTCGATCCGCACCTGGCGAGCAACGGCTTTATCGTGCGTCCCCAGGCGTCGGACACACTGCGGACACTACTGCGCCGGTTACCCGTGGTAGGCGCCGCGATCCCGCTGCCGTCCTTTATCGCGGGCGCGCCACTTTTTCATGCGGGCGCCGCGTCTCTTCTGGGCGCGTGAACGCGCCGGCCCTGGTACCATTGCAGGAGGGAACAGGAAGGAACAGGAGCGCATGATGATGGAGCGGACCCAGGCGATACGACGTCTATGGAATCCCCGCGTTATCGCCGGTGTCTCCATCCCGCTGGCGCTCGGGCTCATTGCCTCCTATGCCGCGGGAAGCGTCGATGATTTTATTCCGGCGGCACAACAAGCCCTCAGGCCGCCAGCCCACATTGCCCTTGTCCTCGTCGCGGCGATCCTAGCCATCTACGCGGTGCGCACTTTCGTGCGCGCGCTTAATGACTACCTCGACGACTATCTGGGGTTGGGCCGGGCGCGCAGCCTGTCCACGTTCAGTTCGGTCGTCCTCTACGCTATCATTATCCTCTTTGTCGTCGGCGCACTCGGCCGCAACCTCAGTGGCGTGCTCGTGGGCGGCGCGCTCACTGGCGTCGTCGTCGGCATCGCCGGCCAGGCGTCTCTCTCCAACGTCATCGCGGGACTCGTCATCCTGTTCGCGCGGCCCTATAGCGCCGGGATGTTCGTCACGGCGCGCACCGGCTCATTCGGCGGCGTCGAGTACAGCGGCCAGGTGTGGGACATCTCGTTGTTCTATACCACCCTGCGCGTCAACGAACTGGAGGTGCGCATCCCCAACAGCGCCATGATCAACGCCGTCGTGGTGCAACGCCCGCGCGAATACGATGTCTTTATCCCCGTGACGCTGCCCAAGGCGACAACCGGCGTCCCGGCGGTGCTGGACCGCCTGCGCGCGGCTATCGAGAACAACCTGGAAGGCGTCGTCCGTCCCCGCGTCACGCTCGACAGTATTACCGATGCCGGCTACGTCGTAGGTATCCGGGCGTATGTCACGGACGACGCGGGCCGCCGCGCGATCGAGACAGCCATCGCCGACATTGTTAGCGACGTGGTCGATGCCGTGACCCAGGCTCTGGCGCCCGTCGCCGATAATAAGGGCGCCGATGGCAAGGGGGCCGTTGAGACCAGAGAGGACTCGGCGGCGTCCGTGGAGCACGACCGGCACGCCGGCGTCGCCGCGCGCGCACGCTGACGCGGCGTCAACCTACTAGTCCGTCAAGCCTGATTTAAACAGTTGGGCGCGTCGTACCCCCTGGGACCGCCGGCATCTTGCCGGCAAGCGCTTGCCGGCAAGATGCCGGCGGTCCCAGGAGCAACTGCGCAGAGTTCGCTTGACAGGCTACTACTATCTCTTACCGTCATCTTTTACAATGATGGGGATGACCAAGAGTGATCGTGAACGGAGGCGAACAGATTTATGAGCCAGGCACATGCATTCCCACCGGAATCCGTCGCGCCATGGGCCGAGGTTGTGCCCGACGCGCCGCCCTATATGACGATGGCCGAGTTTCTCGATTACCCCGATGGCGACGATAGATATTGCTATGAGCTTGTGGAGGGGGTACTTGTCCGTATGGGTGGAACGAGGCCCAGGGCGGGACGCATCAGCCGCCGCTTGTATGACACGCTTGCCCCCTTCGTTCGGGCGCATGACCTGGGGACAGTTACGCAACCGGACGAGATATATGATTTCGAGAACACCGGGCAGAAGGATACGGGGCTGCTCCCCGATGTCGGTTTCTACCACGCCTGGCGTGAGCCGTCCGTAGACCCCGATAAGCCGTATCCCTTCGCCCCTGACCTGGCCGTCGAGATCGCGTCGCCCACGCAGTACCGGCCCGCGATGGGGGCCAAGGCCGAGCGATACCTCGCGGGAGGGACGGCCCTGGTGTGGGTCGTGTGGCCTAAGTGGCGGCAGGTCGACGTGTGGCGCCCCAACGTCGCGTCGGTCACCCTTACTATCGGCGACACGCTCGACGGCGCAGATGTGGTACAGGGCTTCACCTACCCCGTCACCGAGCTGTTCGCGTAGGCACGGCTCGTGCAGATGGGCCCGCCTGCGCTTGAAAGCGCATGGCAGGGGACGGACCTTGAAAGGTCGCGCCGGACCGGCGATAGCCGCGTTGGCCGTGCGACAGGAACTGACCTGTATCGCGCCCACACAGACCTTTTAAGGTCCGTCCCCTGCCATGGTCTTTTAAGGCCAGGCGTCAGACGGCGTAGCGCGCGGCGTCGGCGCGCTTGAACTCCAGGCCCATGCCCGGCCGCGAGAGGTCGGGGTGTAAGGCCCCGTCGACGGGGGTCAGCGTCCCGTCGAAGAGCATGTGCTCGATGCGCGCGTGGTCGTGGAAATACTCAATGGGACTGAGCCGCGCGATCGTGCAACACGGCGCGACATGCAGCGACGGCGCGCAGTGCGCCGAGAGATCCATGCTGCGCGACTCGGTCAGGGCCGCCGTGCGCAGGAAGCCGGTGATCCCGGCGCAGCGCGAACCGTCGGCCTGCAGCACGTCGACCGCCTCGTGCTCTAGCATGTGGCGAAAGTACCACAGGTCGTAGCCATACTCGCCGGCGGCGATGTTCATGCCGGCCGGTCCGCGGTCACGGATCAGATGCAGTCCCGCCAGGTCGTCGGAGGACACCGGCTCCTCGAACCACACCACGCCGTACTCACGGAACGCCTCGGCCTGCGCCAGCGCCTGCTTACGGCTGTAGGCGCCGTTGGCGTCCACGTACAGCAGGGCGTCCGGCCCGATCGCCTCCCGCGCGGCCTTGACCCGGCCAAGGTCGTCGGCGGGGTGGGTCCCGATTTTCATCTTGACACGGGGGATGCCCTCCTCCACCCAGCCGCCGAGTTGCTTTTGCAGCCGCTCGATCGAATACGTGGTAAACCCGCCGCTGCCATAGACCGGCACGGCGTCGCGCGTCGCGCCGAGCAGCGTCACTAGTGAGACGTCGAACAGGCGCGCCTTGAGGTCCCACAGCGCGACATCCACGGCCGCGATGGCCATGGAGGCGATGCCTGGCCGCCCCAGGTTGCGTATCTTGTGGATCATCGCGTCCCAGCAGCCCGGCACGTCCATGGCGTTACGGCCCTGGACAACCGTACTCAACATATCCTTGATGAGTGTCCCCGTCGCCGTGTCGGCGTAGGTGTAGCCCAGGCCACAGTGTCCACCGGCGGTCGCCTCAACGAGCACCATGGTGGTGGAATCCCACGCATAGGTGCCGTCGGCCTCGGGACCATCGGTCGGTATCTTGTAGACCGATACGTCAATTTTTTCAATGGGGATAGCGCTGTCTCGGGTACCCACAAAAACCTCCCTCCTTGTAAGGGCTCCGCTTAGAATACACAGCCCGTGACTGCTTCCCCACCACGGTGGGGAAGCAGTCGCAGGCGCTACTTCGGGCCGACCACTTTCATGCGCAGGTCGTCGCCGGCGTGTTCGTGCGCGCGCTCGTCCTCCAGGTTGTGCTGCTGGTCCTTCTCGTAGTTCGTCTTGGACTTGCCGCCTAGGCGCGGCACGCCGCGACCCGACACGCCCCATGGTTCAAGTTCCTTGGCCATGGACGGCGCCGGGGCCTCGCCCGATCCGCCGCGTCGCGCCAACACGTTCTCGCGCTGGGTAATCAGATAGTCGGCCGTACGGATCGCCAGCGCCTGGATGGTCAGGCCGGGGTTGGCCGAGCCCTGCGTGGGGAAGATGCTGCCGTCACAGATGAACAGGTTGGGGATGTCGTGCGACTGGCCGAACTTATCCACGACCGACGTGCGCGGGTCATTGCCCATACGCGCCGCGCCGACCAGGTGCGCATAACGCGCCTCCTGCGACACTTCCTCGGCCCCAGCCGCCCACATGATCTCTTCGGTCTTTTTGCGCGCGAAGGCGATCAGCTTCTTGTCATTGTCGTGCAGACTGAACGTGATCTTGGCCACGGGCAAGCCGTAGCTATCCTTGTCCTCGGCGCCCTCGGCCAGCGTGACCCGGTTGTCCGCCCATGGCAGGATCTCGCCGAGCAGCCCAAAGGCCGAGTAGTGGTTGTAGTCCATCATCTCACGGCGCATACCCCAGCCCCACACGCCTTTGGAGGCCATGAGCTGCTTGGCGAAGGCGATCGCCAGCGGGCCGACCGTCTGTACGGCAAAGCCACGCACGAAGTCGCGCGAGGGGTCGGTCTCGTAGAACTCCTCGGTCAGCGAGTTGGCCGGCGGACCCTTGTACATGCGAATCAGGTCAGGGAACCGCCCCATCACCACGTTGCCGGCCTGCGCCATCAAGTATTTGCCCACCGTCCCGCTGCTGTTGGCCAGCCCCTGTTCGAAGCCGGGGCAGGCCGAGTTGAGCAGCAGGCGCGGCGTTTCGATAGCGTAGCCAGCGACGATGACCAGCTTGGCCTTTTGCTCAACCTCACGCTTATCTTTGTCAAAGTACGTGACGCCGGTCGCCTTGCCATCCTTGCCCAGGTTGACACGCGCCACCATACAACGGTCGCGGATCTCGGCGCCATGGCGGATGGCGTCGGGCACATGCGTGACGAGGGTACTCGCCTTCGCGCCGACTTTACAGCCCTGGATGCAGAAGCCGCGATAGATGCAGTGCGGGCGGTCGGCGTGTGAGCCGGCGTTGATGGCAACGGGTCCGCCGCTACTCACGCGGATGCCCAGGCGCGTGCAACCCTCCACGAGCGTATTGGGAACGGCCGAGGTGGGGTGCGGCCCATAGATGTAACCGTGCGGGTCGCCCCAGGGAAAATAGGGCGGCCCGGACACGGGCATCTCGCGCTCGATTTGCTCGTAGTAGGGTTTGAGATCCCAATACGAGATGGGCCAATCGGCCCCGAGCCCCGTATCCGTATGCACCGTGAAGTCCGAGGGGTGGAAGCGCGGCGTGAAGGCGGCCCAGTGTACCGAGCCGCCGCCGACGCCCTGCCCGCTGTTGTTCTCGCCGAACACGAGCGGGTTCTCGCCGCCGGTGATGCGCAGGTTGTTCCAATACAGCTGCTCCGAACCGGCCTCGTCGCTCACCCAGTCGCGCTCGGTGTCCCAGAAAGGGCCAGCCTCGATGCCCACCACCTTGAAGCCAGCCCTGGCTAGCCGCTGCAGCAACACGCCGCCGCCCGAGCCGACGCCGACGATGACGACGTCGACCTCCTCGTCGGGCGCGTAACGGCGCATCGGGGCGTCGACCGTCTGGATCGGCCCGAGCGTGTGTTTATCCGTCTTGGGGCCCTTGAAAGCCCCAAATAGAGGCTTATGTAATAAAGGTTCGAATGTCAATGCGATCCTCCTTGTCCACCGGGGCGACCGGCCTGGGGGTGCGGCGGCGACTCGTATTCCTCGTCAACCTCACCCGAGAGGGCGGTCGGCGGATGCGTCCAAGCATAGCGGCGCTCACGCTTCTCGTAAGGCTCAGGCTCGCCGCGCTCCAGGCGCATGTAGCCGCGAGGGTAGGCCGGACCGCCAAAACCGACCTCGTCCCAGGCGTAGGGATGCGCGTAGTAGGCTTCTATCACGTTGTGCATTAGCAGCGTCCAGAAGTGCCCCACGGACATTTTTTGCCAGATCTCCTCGCCGGCGGGGGGCTTGCCATCATGGATTGTTGTAAGGACCTCGTCCTGTTCGCGCGGCCCCAACTCGATGAATGGCTTGTCGTGCATGTGCCGGGCAATCTCGTTGATGGCCTGTAGCCCCAGCAAGTGCGCCTCCTGCACCGGCGGCATGTCCTCATAGCGATAGCCAGGGATTTTCTTCTCGTACACCTTACGGTCGACATAGTTGAAGATGGGAATCTTATGCGCCTCGTCGCGGTCGTCCTGCGGCAGCAGGCGATCGCAAACGGCGCGCATCAGTAGTTCGATCTCGCCAATAAAAAAGCGGATCTGAGGCACGTTGTTGACGCGGTCCAGCACGAGGTTGCGCGTCGCCTCGTCCCAGAAGTCCTGTTGGCTGAGCGTGTTGTAGCCAGGATAGTAGCCAGGCTGCTCCTTGGGGGGGATCGGCTGCCCCGTTTCCGGGTCGACCGGCCAGAGATCGCGCGACGAGGTCGTCTTGGGGGTAGAACTCTTCGCCGCCATCAGTCGGCCCTCCGTAAAAGGCTGGCCAATAGTCCCAGGAAACCACTGGCGGCGAAAAGCATCGGCGCGAAAGAGGGCGGCCCATAGATCAGGTTATGGATGGGCGTCTTGAGCCCGCCCGGCCGGCGCAGAATACCACGCACATGGTAAAAGGTACCGATGGCCCCGTCGAGCATGGCCACGAGCGAGACGATTGGCAGCACAGTGCGCGCCACGGTCTTGTTCCAAACCGCTCCGAGGCCAGCCCCGCACAACAGCGGCGTGAGGATGATCGGCGTCCACTGCACCTTGAATTGGAAGTTGTTCTTGTAGTGCGAGTACAGCGCCTCGAACCCGCTCAACAGAGCCGAGATGGCCGCCGCGATGGCGAGCTGCTGCTGGATGCGGCCTTCGCGCGCCCGATCTTCCAGGACGACGACATCGTCTTTGATCGTGCGCGGCACGAGGCGCAACCACGGCGCGCGCGGACTGGTTAGGCCAGGCGCCTTCGCCAACAGTGTACCCGGCTGCGCCTCTTCCGGCCGCAGCAGCGAGGCGATCAGGCCGAGGTAGCCGCTGAGGGCGAAGAGCAGCGGGGCCAGCACCGGCGGCCCCATCACCAGGTTGTAGACGGTGTTGCGCCACCCGCCGGGCTTGCGGTGGATACCGCGCACATGAAAAGCGAAGCCGGTCACGCCATCGATGACCGTGATGAGCGAGACCACGGGCAGCACGGTGCGCGCCGCGCGCGGGCTGATCGCGCCCCATATCCCTGCCGCGAGCAGCGCCGGACTCAGGATAATCGGCGAGTACATGACGCGCTGGCTGTAGCTGCCGCGGTAGTGCTCAGTCAGCACCTCAAGTCCGCTAAGCACGCTGGATAGACCGGCGACGAGTGATAGGGTCCGCTGGAAGCGGCCCTCACGGATATGCCGGTCCAGCATGACGCTATCGTCGATGAGCCAGCGGGGCAGCTTCTGGGTAATATTGACGCCCGTCTTGTCGTCCACGGCGTCGACGAGGTCAACCACCGTGTCCGCGACGGTCTCCTGACGGCGGAGGGATGGCAATCGTACGGCCACTTGAATCTCCTTTCGAGGAGTAGCGAGTGACGAGTGGCGAGTGGCGAGAAATAGGTACTCGCCACTCGTCACTCGTCACTTTTCTAGATCACTTCACGCAGCTTGGCAGGCAGCACGTCCTTAAGCATATCCTTCACCACATCCACGATGATCGGCACGCGGTCCCGCTCACCTTTCACGATCGCCTCGGCAAAATGTAGCGCCTGGGTCGTCGAGATATGGCCCGGCAGCCCCGGCTCGTTCGCGTCCACGACCGCCTCGATCACGGCCGGCCCCGGATGGGCAAACGCCTCCCGTAAGACGGATTCGGCCTGCGTCGGGTCCTCGATGCAGAATCCGCCGGCGCCGCACGCCTTGGCGTACATGGCGAAGTCGATCGGCTGCAGGTTGACCCCGAACTCGGGGTCGCCCTCTTGCGCCATCTGCTCCCACTTGATCTGGCCCAGCGTGTTGTTCTTGATGATGATGACCTTGACCGGCAGGTTATACTTGACCATCGTGGCGATCTCGCCCATCAGCATAGTAAAGCCGCCGTCGCCGACGAGCGCCACGACCTGCCGCCCTGGGTAAGCCACCGCGGCGCCGACAGCGAAGGGCAGTCCGCAGGCCATCGTCGCCAGCATCCCCGAGACCGCGAACTTCATCGTGCCCTTCATCTCGACGTAGCGCGCGGCCCACGTCGTGACGGTGCCGCAGTCGCAGGCGATGATGGCGTCGTCGTTCAGGAACTTGTTGAGGTGATATGGTACGACCTGCGGCTTCATCGGCATAGCGGTGCGCGTGGCGCGCGACTCCATGATCTCGTTCCACGTCTTCATGCGCTCCTGCGCCTTCTCGAGGAAGCTCTGATCCTGCTTGCGCGTGATCAGCGGGAGCAGGGCCTGCAGCGTGGTCTTACAGTCACCGACGAGGGCGACGTCGACCGGGTGGCGCAAACCGATGCGCGCCCCGTTGATGTCGACCTGCACACACTTCGCCTGACCGGGCTTGGGTAGGAACTCCATGTAGGGATAGCTGCTGCCGAGCATAATAAAGGTATCGCACTCCTCCATGGCGTCCTGCGACGGCGCCGTGCCGAGCAGCCCAATGCCGCCCGTCGTGTAGGGGCTGGCGTCGGGCACAACCGCCTTGCCAAGCAGCGGCTTGACGATGGGGCCGCCGACGAGTTGCGCCAACTGTAGCACCTCCTCACGCGAGTTGAGGCAGCCACGCCCCGCCAGGATAGCGACCTTAGAGCCGGCGTTGATGAGGTCGGCGGCCTGCCGCAGCAACTCTTGCGGCGGCGCGGGGTGGGCAGGGTTAAATATATCGCCGCTATGCTTGGGAATATTGGCCACGGAGCGCTCGCCGTCCGACATCGTCCACTCCTGGATGTCCTTGGGGATGGTTATATGCGCCACGCCGCGCCTGGTGAGCGCGGTTCTGATGGCCTCGTCGACCACATTGACGACGTGGGCCGGCCCCATCACGCGCTCGTTGTAGACCGTCACATCCATGAACAGCTTGTCGAGGTCGACATCCTGCTGGTAGTGCGTGCCAATCATGTCGTGGAAGGTGTGACCGGTGATGGCCAGCACGGGTTGGTTGTCCATCGCCGCGTCGTAGAGGCCATTGAGCAGGTGGACGCCGCCCGGCCCCGAGGTCGCCAGACATACGCCGAGCCGATTCGTGTAGCGGGCATAGCCATCGGCGGCGAAGGCCGCCGCCTCCTCATGGCGCACCTGGATGTATTTGATCTTATCTTGATGCGTGCGCAGGGCCTCGAAGATACCGTTGATGCCGTCACCTGGGAAGCCAAAAATCGTGTCGACGCCCCAGTCGCTTAAGCGATCCATGAGTAGGTCTGCCGTTGTCTTTGCCATTCGTTGTCCCTCAATCCTTCCTGTTTTAGTCATGTCGCGATACAAATAATGTGAATGCAAATTTTGTACCATTCGTCAGGCCACCTGACGGCTATAAGCTAATCAGCGCCAGGCCGGTCTCAGGGTCGGTTTTCTTGCGCAAATGGGCCGGCGACTCCACGACGACCACTTCCAGCGTCGGCCAGACGTGCGCCTCCAGGAGGTGCCCGCCGCGCGTCGTCCCATCGGAGCGGCCAACTACGACATGGGCGTGCACCTGCGGCGTCCCGTCTTCCTTCACGGCGATGTCGCCGATGAGCGAGAGGACTTCTACCTGCTCCGCAACGCGATTTTTCTTGTACTCCTTACGCTCACGGTCGAAATAGCCCAGCGTGACGTCGCTGAAGGCGCCGATGCCCGTCAGGCTCGCGGCGTCCAGATTGTACTTTTTGGCGACGTCGAGCAATCCGGAGGCCACTTCGTCGCCCTTGTCGAAAACGACCACATACGTCTTCTCCGACGCCGCGTCGATCAGCCTTGTCTTCATACAAACCCCTTTCTCTATGTGCCTTCGACCCTGTTAGGCGGCGTGCGGCCCGCGAGCGCCGCCGTTACGCTCTCGGCGACGAGGCGGGCCATGCCCTCGCGCGAGGGCACGCTCGAACTGCCCAGGTGCGGCGTCAGCACGACGTTGTCGAGGTCGGCCAGACCCGGCGTGAGCGCGGGCTCGTGCTCATAGACATCGAGCCCGGCCCCCGCGATGCGTCCAGCCTTGAGCGCCTCGACCAGCGCCGCCTCATCGACAACGGGCCCGCGGCACAGGTTCATGAGATGCGCCGTCGGCTTCATCAGCGCCAGCCGCTCTTTGTTGACGAGATGGCGCGTCTCCTCGGTCAAGGGCACATGCAGCGTGACGACGTCCGCCTGTCTGAACACCTCGTCCAGCGCGACGTATTCGACGCCGATGGCCTCTTCGAGTTTGTGCTTGCGCAACACATCGTAGTAAACGACGCGCATATTGAAGCCCTTGGCGCGCTCGGCCACGGTCGAGCCGATCTGACCCAGGCCAACGATGCCGAGTGTGTGCCGGTCAAGCTCCGGTCCCAGCAGCCGAAAGGCGTCCCAGTATTTGAACTTGCCCGCGCGCACCAGGCGGTCGCCCAGGACGATGCCGCGCATGAGGGCGAGGGCCAGGCCGAAGGTTAGCTCACAAACGGCGCTGTTCTCGACGCCGACGGTGTGCGTGACCCACACATCGCGCGCCACGGCCGCCGTTAGGTCCACGTTGTCGTAGCCCACGGCGTAGTTAGCCACGATCTTGAGGTCGGGTCCGGCGGCGGCAAACACCTCCTCCGTCATCTTGTCGTCGGAGATGGGTACGATGGCGTGCGCCCCGCGCACGAACTCGACCAGCTCGTCGGGCTTCATGGGCTCGACGCTGTCATGGACCACTACGTCGAAGCCCCCCTGCTGTAACAATGGGACAAGCGGATCAGGGACCTTGCGTGTCACCACGATGCGTTGTTTCCCCTGGCTCAAGTTCTACCCTCCTTTAAAACGCGGCCTGACCTTAAAAGGTCATGGCAGACGACGGACCTTGAAAGGTCTGTCTGGGTACGACACGCGCTCCCCTCGTCTGGCGCGCGGCCACTGCGGCTGTCGCCGGGAGACCTTTTAAGGTCCGTCTCCTGCCATGGTCTTTTAAGGCCAGGCCCACGGCTCCCACCATCACCATCATCCGACCTATCTAATAAATATCTTTACACGATATAAATAGCACGCCTTGTGCCAGGCCGGTTAGGCGTTAAGGGGCGTTAAGGGTGGCATGAGTCGGAGCGCATCCGCTCCAGGAGCGCGAGGCACTCGGAGCGCCGCTGGGATGGCAGCGCGCGGTACAGCGCGACCAAGCGCGCCTCGTCACGGCGCACCAGTTCGACGGCCATGTCCGCGCCATCGACGCCATTGGGCGGACGATCCAGCAACAGCGTCTCCACGCGGACCAGCAGCGCGTATAGCTGCCGGTCCGTGAGGGTCGTCAGCGCGAGGAGCTTACGACGGCGCGGCTTGCTCATCCAGCCTTCGCACGTTGGCGCGCTCCGTCGATCTTGGTCAACGCGCGGGCGGCGGCCCCACGCACGTAGCGGTCGTGATGGTCCAGGAAAGGCGCGATGCGCGGCCGGGCGCGCGTGTCCTTACGCCGGCCAAGCGCGACGAGCGCGCGCTCGACGATCTCCATGTCCTCTTCGTCGAGCAAGGTGATGAGCACATCGACGGCGCGGGGGTGGCGCAGGGCGCCGAACGCGTCGACGATCATCTGGCGCGCATGGCCGTGCCCTGTGTCGCACACCAGTGAGACGAGATCGTCGAACACACTATCATCGGCGACCTCGGAGAGCGCGTAGCCGACGGCCCACTTGTAGCCGTACGGGTCATGCGGCGCCTGCTGGAACTCGGTGATCAAGGCCGGCGCCGCGAGGGGTTTGGCCCAGGACACGCCGAGCGCGCTGACGATGGCCCACCTGAGCCGCCAATCCTCGACGCGCGGCAGCCAGCGTAGCAAAATGGGGACGGCGTCACGATAGGGACGCCAGCGCAACTCGCCGATGCGCTCTACCACGAAACCGGCCTCAGCCAAGTCGGCGAACAACGTCGTCCCTGTCGTCCCTGTTGTAGCACACATACGGTAGCGCCTCTCTAAAAGCTTATGTGGGGCCGGTCACAACGGCTTATTGGTTCCGTATATCTCGTAGTCTAATCACTCAACATCGACACGCGCGCTAGCGCGCGTAAATAACGAGATGAATAAGTGTCAACAAACATAAACAAGGATTTAGTCAGGCGTCGGCGCGAAGCGATAGCCGGTGTGCCAATCGGTCTGGATGTAGCGCGGATGCGCGGGGTCATCGCCAAGCTTCTGGCGCAGCCGCCGTACGAAGACGCGTAGGTAGTGAACCTCGTCCACGTACTCCGGTCCCCACACACGCTGCAGCAGGTAGCGATGTGGCAGCGCGCGCCCAGCCTGACGGACCAATTCCTCCAGCAGGCGGTATTCAGTTGAGGTCAGGCGGACAACGCGTCCCCCCACACGCGCCTCCCGTGTCACCGTGTCGAGGACGACATCGCCCGCCTTCAAACAGGTAGGCGGCGCGGGAGCTGGGGTCAGTGCTGTCAGCGGAGCCAGCTCGTGCGCCAGGGCCGGCGCGCGCAGCCGGGCGAGCAGTTCGAGATGGTCGAACGGCTTGGTGAGATAGTCATCGGCGCCGAGGTCGAGCGCGCGGACTTTGTCCAGGGTACTGTCGCGCGCGGTGAGCATCAGGATAGGGACGGTTGAGATGTCGCGGATACGCCGGCAGACCTCGAAGCCGTCGGGCGGCGGCATCGACACGTCGAGCACCACGAGGTCCGCACGTTCCCTCTCGAACAGCCGCAGCGCTGTCGCGCCATCGGGAGCCACCGTGACGTCGCAACCCGGCCACACCATGCGGGCGCCGAAGGCGACCACCCCCGCCACGTCCGCCTCATCCTCCGCGACGAGCAGTGCGATTGTCATTCAGCCCTCTCTACCTCTACGGCTACGGCGTCGCGGGGCAGCACGACGTGAAAAGCGGCCCCCGCGCCCTCCTCGCTCTCCGCCCACACGCGTCCCCCGTGCAACTCGACAATCGCGCGCACGATAGACAGGCCAAGCCCCGACCCACCGGCCCCGTGGTTGACGCGGTAGAAGCGCTCGAAGACCGCTTCCAACGCGGCCGTGGGGATGCCGGGACCACTATCGCGCACGTCCAGGGCGATTTCGTCCCGCCCGGCCCGCCCCGACACCGTGACGCGCGTCCCAGCCGGCGTGTGCCTGTGCGCGTTGGACAACAGGTTGGTCACGACCTGCTCCAGCCGCCACGCGTCCCCACTCAACGGCAACGGTTCGGGGAGGTCGATGTCTAGCGTCTGCCCCCGCTCACGCAGCAAGGGTTGGACCACGCCCAACGCACGCGTCACGACATCACGTAGGTCGAGCGGGGCGCGCTCCAACCGCAACGTGCCGGCTTCGATGGCGTTCACGGCGAGGAGGTCGTCGATTTGCGCGCGCAAGCGATCGCCATTGTCCCGCGCGGCCTCCAGCAGCGCGCGCTCGTCAAGGGTCAACCGATCCCGCGCGCTCATCTCGACCAGGCCGATGCCGGCGCGAATCGCCGTCAGCGGCTGCCGCAAGTCATGCGAGACCGTCGCCACGAACTCGGCGCGGACGCGGTCGCGCTCCTCCGCCAGTTCCTCGACGCGCTGTCGCGCCCGCACCTGCGCGGTTACGTCGACGGCATGGCTCAAGACGCTCTCGACCGTCCCGTCCACGCCGCGTAGAGGCTGGTAGACGAAGCTGAAATAGACATCGTTGAGGACGCCATCGCCGGCGCGGTCGAGCCGCACCAGCGTCTCCGTCCCCACGAACGGCGTCCCCGTGCGATACACCTCGTCCATCAGCGCGTCGAAGCCCTGATCGACCAGTTCGGGATACGCGTCGCGTAGGGGACGCCCAACCAGCGCGTCGGGGTCGCGGCCGGATAGGCGCGCATAGGCCGCGTTCATAAACGCGAATACATGCTCCGGCCCCGTCAAGAGAGCGATACCGGCGGGCGCATGCTGGAAGATCTCGCGCAAGCGTTCGCGCTCGGCGGCGACTTCGCGCTCCAAGCGCCGCCGCTCCGTCTCGTCGCGCACCCCCAGGACACCGCCGATGATATCTCCCGCCGCGTCACGCACCGGCGCCCCGCTGACGCTGACGTACCGCTCTGTCCCATCCAGGGCGCGGACGCGCAGGTCGAGGGTGCGCTCGTTGGTCAGCACCTCGCCCCGCAGCACGCGGTGGATCGGTCCCTGTTCAGGGGCCATCACACGCCCATACATATCGCGTGGAGACAGTAGAGAACTCCGCTCACGAATCAGGCGCGCGCCAGCGTCAGGCGACGCTTCCAGGGACAAAAAGGTGCGCAACGCGGTGTTGGCCCGCAGGACCTGCTCATCACGATCGTAGACGAGTACGCCGTCGGCCATTGCGTCGATCGTCGCGGTCAACCGGGCGGCCGCCTCGGTCTCGCGCCGCGCCCGATCCTGTGCATCTTGACGCGCCCGCACGATTTGGCTGGCCAGCGCGCTCAAGACACCGCTCACCGCCAGGTACAAGCCCAGAGCGACCGCCCGCCCCACACCCGTTTCATTGAGGTGTAGCACGCCAGAGCGCAGCAAGCCGCCCAGCAGAGCCACGCCCGTAAGCGCCGCGACGAGGGCCGGACCCAGGCCCCAGGTCAGTGCAATGAGCGCGACAACCAGGATGGATAGCAGGGCGGGAAAGGCGAAGCCGACCAATACTTCGGCCAGGAGCACGACCACGGCGATGGCGGCTACTTGCAGCAGCACGGCCACGAGGTAGCCTACGAATGGCTTCCGCGCCCATGACGGCACAAAAGACGGCGTGAACGTGTTGTTCACGAACCAGCGCCGGACGGCGTCCCACAGCCGTCGCGTCTTTGCGGCGGGCCGCTCCGTCGCGTCTTCCGTGGGTGCGTCAGGCGGCATAGCTGCTCTCGGCGATGCGGTATCCATGCCCTGCACTCTACCCCGTTGGCGCGCGCTTGTCCACCCCCTCTTCTTTAGTCCACACCGCTGATGCGTCGCCCGCATCCGCCTCATGCGCCGCCGCTCCCCCTGGACAAGCGCGTCTTGCCAGCGTTGCTGTGACTACCGCTCGGTCGAGGCCAGCGCGGCGGCGACGTCGGGCTGGTAGGTGCGCAGGGCCAGCAGCAGCACGAGACCATTGATGAGCAGGACGGGCAACAGCACGATGAGCGTGAGTTGCAACCCCGCCGGCCCACCGCCGACCAGGACGCCCGAGAGCACGCCGATCAGAAGCGGCGCCCCGCCCTCGACGATGGTGCGCAGCAGCTGGCGGATCGCCTCGGCGCGCCCGCGCAGGCGCGGCACGACCACGTCGACGCGCACCGCGTCGAGCGGCGGCCCAGCCCCAGCCAGGAAGAACGCTCCCACGATGAAGAGGGGCAGCGCCACGACCAGCGAGTGGGTGAGGAACGCGCCGAGCAGCGGCCACGGGGCCAGGATGTAGCCAATCGCGCCCAGCCAGAGCCGGCTGTTGAGCCGTCCCCGCCGCAGTTGGGCATCGGCGACCCGCCCGACGAGCAGGACGCCGGAGAGCGCGCCGACGCCCAGGACCAGGATGGCCAGGTCGGCTTCGCTCTGCGAGATGCCGTACTGGTGGGTCGCGAAGACGATCGCGAAGGTGCTGACACCAGCAAAGAAGTAGTCGCCGAGGGAGCGCGCCACCAGCACGATGATGTCGGTGCGCACCCGCACGACGTAGCGCACGGCGGCCCATAGCGACATCGTGGCAGGGTCCTGCCGCAATATGGCGCGCTCGCTCGGCTGGACCCCTTTCTCCCGCACGATCTCTTGCGCGCGGGTGGTGTCCGGCTGCCCGCCGTCGCGGTCCTCCCCCGTGGCGGCGCTCCCGTCACGGTCCTCCCCCGTATCGTCGCTCCCGTCACGGTCCTCCCCCGTATCGTCGCTTTCGAGGACGGGGCCGGCGGCGCCGGTTCGCTCCGGCTCACGCAGGCGCCAGAAGGCGAAGGCCAGCGCTACCCCCGCAATCCCGAGTATCCAGAAGCACCAGCGCCAGGAGAGGAACCCCAGGACCACGACGGGCAAAATGAAGCCGATGCCGTCGCCGACCAGCTGGCCGCTGTTGATGAACCCAAACGCGCGCGCGCGCTGGCTAGACGGGACGAGGTCGCCGGTTAGCGAGGGGGTGGTGGGCCCGGTGGTGGCGGCGACGACGCCGAGGAAGAGACGCGCCCCAAACAGCATCGCGAACGAGATTGCCGCCCCCGTCGCCCCCATGGCAAGCGCCCACAGCACGAGGCTGATCGCCAGGAGGACGGTGCGGTTGACGCGGTCAACGAGCATGCCGAGCGGGATCGTGGCGGGGGCTCCGATGAAACCGAAGGCGGCGGCGAGCAGCCCAAGCTCGCCGTTGCCGATATGAAACACATGCTTCAAGGTCGGACCCAGCGCGCCGATCAGCGTGCGATCGCCGTAGTCCAGCACGAACACCAGCAGCAGCAGGGTCATAGCCCGCCGCTCGTAGCTCATGGTCAAGCGCCCGAACACGGCGTGGAGCAGCCCGTGCGGCTTCGTCGTACTATAGGCCATCCGCTACCCCCACAACGCCTAATCTTTGTCTAGTCCGTGCGGTCACACGGGGCTAGACGGACCTTGTCGTCCACAGCTTGGACGACCACATAACGCGCGTGGGGCTGCGGTCGGCGCAACCGCATGATGTGCGCCACGGATACGCCGCCCCACGGGCCAGCGTCCGGCTAGTACACGTTGGCTCAAATAAGTCGGCGGTCTATGCGAGCCGTCGAGACACTTCAGTGTCCGGCGTTTGCCATGCGACTTCAGTCGCAGGCCAGCGCCGATCGCTGGGTTAATTGCGCCAAGCTGTACTAGCCCTAGGATACGAACGTCCGGCCAGCCTTGGATGCGGTTGTGCGTGGTGATCCGCGTCCCCTTGGGCATGGCGCGTCGTCGTCGAAGGAGTAGCGGCCCGCTCGACCAGCCGCCACCTCCGGCCGCTAGTCGGCGAAGTTATCGCACGCCAGGGCCATATAGGGGCAGGGCTCGTGAATTCACGAGCCCTGCATGTAGGGGGCGTCAACCCAAGACGTACCGACTATCGGCTATAGACTACCCGCCTGCCGCAGCATGCCGCCGTCAATAAAGTAGGTGGAGCCGGTCACATAGGCCGCCGCGTCGGAGGCGAGGTAGATGGCAAGCTCGGCCACTTCCTCAGGCTGGCCCATGCGGTCGAGCGGGATCTCCGCCAGGAGCTTCTTCATCTTGGCAGGGTCCTCCTTCGTCGGCTTGTCGAGCGGCGTGTCGATGGCGCCGGGGCCAATGTTGTTGACGGTGATCTTGTGCGGCGCCAATTCGACGGCGATGGTGCGCATGAGCATGCGCAGGCCGCCCTTGGCCGCACAGTAGGGCGCGTTCGTCGGCATCGGCATATCCTCGTGCACCGACGAGATGTTGATGATGCGGCCGCCGTCCCCTTGCTTGACCATCTGCCGCGCCGCGATCTGACTGCCCAGCCACGGACCGGTCAGATCAACCGCGATGACCCAGTTCCAGACCTCCAGCGGCATTTCCAGGAAGGGCTTCTCCTGCTCCACACCCGCGTTGTTGACCATGATGTCGAGGCGGCCGAAGGTCTGGACCGCGCGGTCGACCAGGTTCTGTACATCCTCCTGCTTGCTGACGTCGGCCTGCACCGCGATGGCTTTCCCCCCGCTCTGCTCGATTTGCCGCGCCCTTTTGTCGGCCTCGTCCTGCTCCCCCGCGATGTAGTCGATCACCACCGCGGCCCCCTCGCGCGCCATGGCCTGCGCGGTCGCCAGACCGATCCCTGTCGCCGAACCCGTAATCACCGCGACTTTATTCTGTAAGCGCATTATGTCCCTCCTCTACAACGCACACCTATTACAACTCATACCCATGATGTATCTTTATACGATATAACAGATTGCGGGGCAAGCCCCATCGCCAGGGCGACCCTCACCCCCAGCCCCTCTCCCTGACGCGGGAGAGGGGGGGCCGCCCGTCACGTCACATGCCATGGCAAAGAAATCGCCCGGCGAGGCATGGGGACGGGGGGGAAACGGATCGCCCTGCTGTATCGTACAGTGACTCCGGGAGTTTCGCCATAACCCGTGACATGATGGGGCGGCCCCCCTCTCCCGCGCACGGGAGAGGGGTTGGGGGTGAGGGCCGGCGGCTGCTATCATAGGCTCAGTTGATGATAAACGGGAAATGGTGATTTTATTGGGTGGCGCTTACAGACGGTATATCCTCGCGCTCGGGTTCGCGCTGCTCATCGTGGTGGCTATTTTCGCGGGCTGGATACCGCGCATGGTGGTAGCGTGCGGCCACGTCCTGGCCCTGTACTTCGCGGCGTGGCTGCTGCAATTCTTTTTCACGCCCTGGGTCGACCGCCTGGCGCGGCGCGGCGTGCCCCGCGTGCTGGCCGTCTCGTTTGTCTACACGGTGTTGGGCGTGGGCCTGGCCGTCTTCCTCTACGCCACGATTCCGGGCCTCGTCTCTCAGGGGCAGAACCTGGGGGCCAAACTGGCCAACCCGCACACCTACATCGGTGTCTCCCGCGTAACACAGGCCCTCGAATCTATCGCCGAGAAGCGCTTCCATGTGCCGCGCAGTCAGATACAGCAATTTACGAAGAACTATAGTTTCAAGCTAACTTCGGGCGCGGTCATCGCCGGCAAGCAGCTACAGACGATGATCAACAGCCGCTTAACCCCGGCGGACATCGGCAACGGCGCCACGGCCGTGCTCAACTTCCTCAACGTGCTCAACACGTTCTTCCTGAACGCCCTCATCGTGCTGATCCTGGCGTTCTACATGATGCTCGACGGCCACAAACTCGTGCGCCAGGCCCTGGCCTACTTTCCGCCCGCCGCCGACGATGTGATGGAGAGCGTCCACCAAATCATCAACCGCAAGTTCGGCGGCTACATCCGCAGCCAGGTCATCCTGGCGCTGTCGTACGGCCTGCTGACCTACCTCATCTCGGTGGGCTTCTCCTTACGCTATTCGATCCTGGTCGCGGCCGTCGCCGCCATAGCTATGCTGGTCCCGTTCATCGGAGCCTTCGCCGCCATCGTCCCCCCGCTCATCGCGTTCGTGCTCGTGCATGTGACAGACCCTACGTTCCCCATCGCCGGCTTCGTGGTATTGTTCATGTTCCTGGCCGTGGCGCAGCACGTCGTGCTCAATCTGTTGGCGCCCCGCGTCATGGGCAGCGCGCTCAACATGCACCCGTTGCTGGTCATGCTCGGTTTGCTGCTGGGCGCCGAGTTGAGCGGCCTGTGGGGCGCTATCTTTGGCGTACCGGTACTGGGAGTATTACTCGACATTACTGACCTCGCCTACCGGCGCGTCGCCAGCCCGCGGCACGTCCACTTGCGCCCGCTGCGCGCACGCCACAAAGGCGTGGCGCAGGCCGCCGCCGTCCCTCAACACCGCCAGGATGTTGAATGAAGGCGCCGCCCCGTCGTCGTTAGTGCTGGCACGGGTGATGCTAGTGGTTAAGATGTTCCTATTTGTCGAGTACTCCATCGCCGGGATATACTACCGACGCATTGGCGTTCTTTGACAAACTTGTTCGACACGAGGCGCCTGTTTGTCATTATTTGATATCGCCGCGTGACATAGAATAGTATGCATGTGTTGCATATTTATATCATGCATAGATATATTTAATGTAGCGCGCGCTCTAGTCAAGCAAAACAGGGTGAGGGCGTTGGTCATTTTCGCGTGATGATCACTGACGATCACGAGGCGCGGGGCGCACGAACAGCAAACGGAATACCCCCATCCGGTGAGAGGACAATTTTAATGATATGTCGTGACGAGTGGAGGCCCCATGATAACGGCTAGAGAGAGTACGGCTAGAGAGAGTACTGATGTCTTCACGGCGCTGTTGGACGAGCGCACCGACCTCCAGGAACAACTCGCCCGCCACGCCCAACAGATATTGCCGGGACCGGCTGGCCTGCTCGCGGAGACGAGGAGCTACGCGCTCTCGAACTCGGGCAAACTGCTGCGCCCGCTGCTACTGCTCGAAGCCTGCCGCGCCGCCGGAGGCGATCCGGATGTCGTCTTCCCCGCCGCCGCCGGCACTGAATCCGGCCATGTGGCGAGCTTGATCCACGACGATATCATCGACGGCGACCGCGAACGGCGCGGCCGGGAGACCCTGCACGTCAAGTATGACCTGGCGGCGGCTATCCTGACCGGAGATCTCCTGATTTTCGAGACGTTCCTCAGCTACACCTACTGTCACGACCGCGGGGCCAGCGCCGAGACCGTGCTCTCCGCCATCCGCACGTTGAGTTCGACGTGCATCGATGTCTGCCGCGGCCAAGCCCTCGAAGCGGCCATCGCGGGAGACTTTGAAACGACGGAGCAGACCTACTTCGATATGATCGGCCTCAAGACGGCCAGCGTCTGCCGCGCCGCGACGCGCATTGGCGCGCTCCTGAGCGACGCTGACGACAGTGTCGTCGAGGCGCTCTCCGCGTACGGCGACAACCTGGGCGTGGCCTTCCAGATCGTCGACGATGTGCTCTCGTACGCGGGGCGCCCCGCCGTCGTCGGCAAGCCGCTCAAGAGCGATCTGCGCAACCATCGCGTGACGCTCCCGCTCATCTACGCCTTACAGCAGGGCGGCCCATCCGTGCGCGCGCGCATCCGCGCGCTATTCGCGGAAGCGGACGGCGCGGCCGCCCACGATGAACTCACGCGCATCCTCACCACGACGCACGCTCTGGAGCGCGCCCGCGCGTGCGCCAACGAACACACGGCGACAGCCAAGGCGCACCTCGACCTCTTGCCTTACTCGGAATCGCGGGAGCGGCTGCGTTCCCTCGCCGATATATTCCTGGCTCGGGACTACTAACACGGTGAATCAGGACTATCAACACAGCGAAAGGGGATGCCCATGAGTATGGACACATTGCTGGTACGCGCGCCCCGTGACGTCGATCCCGATACGCTCGCGCCAGCGCTACAGGCTAGACAGGTCAGCGCGCACAGCGCCAGCGGCGTGGCCGTGTCGTACAGCGAGGATTTTACCTTCCACACCCGTGGCCTTGCCCCGGCCTTCTTCGATGTGACCGACCTCGTCTGTGACGTCGTCGGGCGTTCCACCGTGGCGTATGGGCAACTCCTTGCCACCACGGCGCATACAACGTGCGCGCTCATCGTGCAGGAGAACGAGCCTCTGTTATTGGCCGATCTGGCGGATCACCTGCGCCGTTTCGCCGCGGACGATGAACTCTACCGGCATAATGAGATGGACGTGCGTACGGTCAACGTCTGCGGCATTGATGAGTGCGCCAACGGCCATAGTCACTGCCAGCACGCCCTACTAGGGGTCGGCGTCTCATTGCCCGTTCGCGACGGCGCTCTCATGCTGGGCCGCTGGCAACGCCTCTTGCTGGTCGAACTCGATCATCCCCGCCCACGCGCCCTGTCTGTGCAGGTCACGGGCGTGGCTCCCAGCCCGACGCCGGCGACATCGACAGGCGTGAAGTAACGCGATGGGACTGCTCTCGACCGATACCGCGGCGGACGCGGCGGCATCACTTGATCGCCGAGACGGTACGCCCCACGCCGCGCTACAGCACTCACTCGACCGCGTCGCGGACCACCTGCGCGCGGAGCAGCGCCCCGCGGGCTATTGGGTCGGCGAACTTTCGACCTCCGCACTGGCGACGGCCATGTCGATGGTGGGTTTGTGGCAGAGCGACCGCGCGCGTTACCATTTCCCTATCGCACGGGGGCGCCACTGGCTCTTCGCGACGCAGCATCCTGACGGCGGCTGGGGCGACGCCGTGGTCGACCCGTCCAACATCAACGCGACAAGCTTCGCTATCGGCGCGCTCACGCTGACCGATACCGGGGATACCAGCCCCACAGAAAGGGCGGCCCTGGAACGCGCCCTGGCCTTGCTAGAGACATTCGGCGGCTGGGCCGCGGTGGGCGACCCGGCGCGCTGTACCCTGAGCGGACCTTGCCGCACCGTGGCCGCCCTCGCCGGCCTGATGGACCGGCGCCGCATCAAACGCCTGCGCCCCGAGGTCATCCTGCTCCCGCCCCGCGTGCGCGCCGCCATCCGCCTCGTCTCGACGACGTTCCCCGCCTACCTGAGTATTTCGACGCTGCATAGCACGTTCGCGCCAGACACGCTCAACCGCCTACCTACATACGGCTGGGCGCGTGCGCGCGCCGAACGCTGGTTGCGGCGCGCGCAGGGTCCGAACGGCTCGTTCGAAGAGTCGGCCTTCCTGACCTCGCTCATCATCGCGTTCCTGACCACCGCCGGCCGGGGCGCGCTGCCGTGGCTGCCCAACGCGATCCGCTTCGTCGTGGAGAGCGAGCGCGACGACGGCGGCTGGCCGATTGACCGCGACCTGGAGACGTTCGACACCGACATGGCGGTGTTCGCCTTCGCCGAGGCGGGGCTGCCGATCCCGCGCGCCGACCTCATCCGTGACTGGTTGCTGGCGCGCCAATTCCGCACGGTCTGCTTCCCCACGGGCGCCAAGCCCGGCGGCTGGGCCTGGGCCATGCCGGCCGGCTGGCCGGACGCCGACGACACGGCCTTCACCATACTAGCGTTGCGCGCCCTCGGCGTCCCCGCGTCCTCGCCCGCGCTACAACGTGGAGCCGATTGGCTGGAGGGCATGCAAAACGCCGACGGCTCCTGGCCCACGTTCATCCGCAACTCGCGTATCCCCTACGACCATGACTGCCCGTACATCCTCAGTCATGTACTCAGCGCCCTGCACAGTGTCGGGCGGCTACAAGAGAAACCGGCCATCTTGAGCCGCGCCCTGGCCTATCTGGCCCGCGCGCAACGCTACGACGGCTCGTTCGCCTCGACGTGGTTCCGCGAAGCCACCGCGGGGACGGCCGCGGCGCTCGACGCGCTGGCCGACTGCGGCCTGGTCCACACACCCGTGGCCGTACGTGCCCGTGACGCGCTGCTGCGTAACCAGAACGACGACGGCGGCTGGGCAGGGATACGCCGGCAGGAGAGCACCGCCGAGGAGACGGCCTGGGCCGTGTTGGCGCTGCTACGTTGCCCGGAGGACGAGGCCGTGACGTGGTCGTGGCGCCGTGGCGTGGCGTGGCTGACCGCCCATCAACGGCCCGATGGGACCTGGACGCCCGCGCCCATCGGGCTCTACTACAGCGCGATGTGGTACTCCGATTCATCCTATGCCACGACGTTGCCAATGCGCGCGTTGGCCCGCGCGAAAGGTCGCTATGGCCGCGACGCATAGGCAGAGGCAGAGCGCCCCCCACTCTCGCAATCGATGGGCGACCAAAGCGCTGGCGCATCTGGAGATGACGCGCCCGTACACGATGTTCCACTCCGGACTCGTCGCCGTCGCTGGCTACGAGTTAACGGCCCAGGGCCATACCGTCGTCTGGCGCGTCGTGCTGGCCGCTCTGGTGACGATGTGCGGCTGGGAAGCGGGCCTCTACGCGGGCGACTACTACGACCGCGACATCGACGCGCGCAGCAAGCCGCTACGGCCCGTGCCCTCGGGCCGGGTCTCCGCGCGCGAAGCCTTCCTGACGATGGTCGGGCTCATCGTCGTCGGCTGCATCTGCGCCCTGGCGCTCGGCGTGGGCAACCTCATACTGGCCATCCTAACGACCGTCTTCGGTATCGCCTACTCGAAAATCTTCAAGTCGCGCGCCATTCTAGGCAACTTCGACCGCGGCGTGCTCGGCGTCTGCGCCGTCCTGTTCGGGGCGTTGGCCGGCGGCGATGTGTTACAGCCTGCCGTGCTGCTGCTGGCCGCGCTGGTCTTCTTCCACGACGCGGCCACGAATCTGATCGGGGCGGTGCGCGACGTCGACGGTGATCGCGACGCAGGCTGCACGACCGTGCCCGTCGTCTACGGCGTAGCGCGATCCGTCGACATCGCGGCCATCCTCGCCCTCTGCTGGATCGTCATCGGATGCGCGCTCATCATCGCCATCCGGCCGGGTGGCCTGGCGCTAGCGCTGTTTATCGCCGCGGTCGCGCTTGCCGCGCGCGTCTACGCCCCGCTATGGGCCATGCGCGCCACGGTCTCCCGCCCACAGGCGCTCTCCGCGCACAAGTATCTCGTGGTGGAACGACTCGTGCTCATGAGCGCTTTTATCGCGGCGTACGCATCCTCGGCAGTGGCGCTCGGCCTATTAGCGGCGACGCTAGCGGCAAGCATTGGGTCGCAGATCCTGCTGCGCGATCGCCATGAAAGACAAGTGTTAGTGGCAAGTGGCTAGAATGCCTGCGACTGCCTCCCCACTGCGGTGGGGACCCCGATGGCAGACGACGCCGACTGCGGTCGGTTGGCGTGTTCGTAGGGGTGTATTGCATACGCCCTTTGCTGGCAGGGCGTATGCAATACACCCCTACGAGATCGTCTTGACACCGCGGTGTCCGTCCCGTGCCATGCGACCGCAGTCGCAGGCAAATACGAATAGGTGAGAATATGCACGTAGCAATCGTGGGCGCTGGCGCGATCGGCTGCTCACTCGCGGCGGAGTTGAGCGCGCGGGGCCGCTGGGTCACGCTGGTGGGGCGGGGCGAGCAGGTCGCGGCGATCAGCCGCGACGGGCTGCTGCTGCGCGACCGGCAGGGTCGGGCGCGACGCTACCACCCGCACGCCGTCGAGGCTCTGGCCGAGCGGCCCGATCTCGTCTTGCTCACCGTCAAGACGCAGGATGTCGCGGGAGCCTGTCAAGACATCGCGCCTTACGTGACGGGGGTCCCGGTAGTCGCCATGCAGAACGGGGTGCAAGGGGACCACATTGCCGCCGATATCCTGGGCCGCGAGGCGATCGTCGGCGCGGTGGTCATGCGCGCGGCGACCTACCTACGGCCGGGCGAGGTGTCGGTCGAATTCCCCGGCTGGCTCATCGTGGGCGAGCCGTTCGGACCAGCGACGCGGCGCACCCGCGCCATCGCCAGCCTGCTGAACCGCTGTGTCCCCACCTACCTGACGGATCGTCTGGCGGCGGTGCGTTGGAGCAAGCTGCTCTCTAACCTCAACAACGGCCTGAGCGCCGCCACAGGATTGACGCTGACTGAGATCGTGGGTACATTGGAGGGCCATGCGCTGCCCGTCTGGGTAATGCAAGAGGGCCATCGGACTATGCGCGCGGCCGGCGTCGAACTCGACCACGGACTGTATGGCCTCACACCGCGCGCACTGCGGCGCGACCCCAACGCCGCGCTGATCGCCTTGCTACAGGGCGGCATGACGACGATGCTGGCGACACTACCGGAGCGCGCCGCCGTCGCGGTACTCGGCGCGGCGTCGCGCAGCCGCCTCAACCGGCTCCCGATCCGCGGGTCCACCTGGCAGAGCCTCGCGCGCGGCCGGCCCAGTGAAATCGACTACCTCAACGGCGAGATCGTGCGCCTCGGCGAACGGTTCGATCTACCGACGCCGTTCAACCGCCACCTCGTGGAGCTGGTCCGCCAGGTCGAGGCATCGCACACATTCTACCCGGTCGAGGCGCTGCTGCCCCCTGACCCCGCGCGCACGGTGGCTGAGCCGGCCGTTGGAGCGGCGCCATGAGCCAGCGGCCCTCACCCCCGACCCCTCTCCCGTACGCGGGAGAGGGGAGCCATCCGCCCTCACCCCCCGACCCCCTCTCCCTGATACGGGAGAGAGGGCCGGCGGTGAGGGCCGCCCGCGTCGCCGTTGTCTGCGAGAGCACCGCGTGCCTACCGCCCGAGTTGATCGCGCGCTACGGGATCGGCGTCATCCCGATCCCGTTTGTTTTCGGCACGGACACATTCCTGGATGGGGTCGATATCACGCCGGCCGAGTTCTACACCCGGCTGGCCTCCTCACAGGTTCCCCCCAAGACGTCGCCGCCATCGCCGGGAGAGTACCTACAAGCGTGGCAGGCGACGGGGGCTGAAGGGGTCGTGCTGGTGACGGTCGACGGATCGGTCAGCACGCTGCAACGCTCCGCGCTCATGGCCCGCGATTTGGTCGGCGAGAGCCTGCCCGGCGTCGCGGTCGCCGTCGTCGATTCGCGTTCGGCGGGCATGGGGCAGGGGTTCGTCGCGCTGGCGGCGGCGCGCGCCGCCGCGGACGGACGCTCGATGGAAGAGGTCGTGCGCGTCGCCGAGGACGTCAGCCAGCGCGTCAGAATGATCGTGACGCTCGACACGCTGGAGTACCTCGCGCGCGCATCGCGCATCCCGCAGGTGGCCGCGTTTGTCGGCGCGCTGCTCTCCATCAAGCCGATCGTACAACTCTCCGGCGGCGACATCCGCATGCTGGCCAGGGTGCGCACGCGGCGCCGCTCCATCGAGGCGCTGTTCGAGCAAGTGCGGCAGGGCGTCCCCGCGGGCGCGCGGCTGCACGCGACCGTCCAGCACGCGCGCGCCGATGAGGAGGCCGCGCGGCTGGCCGACCGTCTGCGCGACGAGTTCGCGCCCGTCGAGCTGTACACGACCGAGTTCACGCCCGTGATGGGCGGCTACTGCGGTCCCGGCCTGCTCGGCGTGGCCTTCTACACGGAAAAGGAGAGCATGTGATGAACGCTAACCGCGCCTCGCGCCTATTGCCTAGAGGCGGCATTGTCTGGGGGTTGGCTACCTGCCTCGCGGGCTATCTGTATGGCTCTCTCCCTTTCGTCTACCTGCTCGGCCGCCGCCACGGGACGGACCTGCACGGGGTAGGGTCGGGCAACGTAGGCAGCGCCAATCTGTGGGCGGCCACCGGGACCGCGTATGGCGCGCTGGGCTGGATTCTCGACGCCTCTAAAGGGGGGCTGCCAGCGGCGCTCGGCCGTCGCCTGGGCTGTACGGACGCCTGGGCCGCGTGCGCGGGCGTCTGCGGCGTGGCCGGCCAGTGCTGGCCGCTCTTCCTACGCTTCAACGGCGGGCGCGGCGTCAGCGCCTTTATCGGGGCCGCCTTTATGATCGACCGCGCGCGCTGGACCGTGGCGCTGCTGCCTTTTATCGCCGGTGGCCTGTGGCGCGCGGCGTCGCTGGCGCCTTGGCGCGACCGCTCCAGCCGTCCCACGTTGCGGACATCGCGCGGCAAGTCGGTCCCGCTCGGTTGCGCCGCCGGCGTCGCCACATTCGCCATAGCGCCTCTCATAGATTTGGATAAGGGGCGACATCAAGAGACTGTGCTGGCGCCGCTGCTGCTCGCCGCGGTCGTCCTGCTGCGCCGGGCCACGGCTCCGCTCCCCGACGACGCGATGTGCGGTCCGCGCGTCTACCCCAGGGCGCTCCTCTACCGCTTGCTCTATGACCGCAACACGAGCCGCTGACGATGGGACCCCTGATGACACGCACGCACGTCTTGCCCCCCGCGCCCCGCATCCTGCTGCTGGCGCTCTTGCCCCTCGGCGACACGCTCTTCACGACGCCAACGATCGGGGCGCTGCGCGAACGATACCCGGCCGCCCGTCTCACGGCGCTCGTCCACGCCAGCAGCGCGCCCTTGTTGCGCTGTGTCCCCGCGCTCGACGACGTGGTCGTGCTGCCCTTCCGCGCCGACTGGGCCGGCGCCGCGCCGCTCGCCACTACGCTGCGCCGCCTGCGCGCGCGCCGCTACGACGCGGCTATCGACTTCACGACCCCCGCCTATAAGTGGATCAGCGTTGTCGCCGGCATACCCGTGCGCACGTATATGAAATTCGACCCGCTGTGGTGGCTCATCCCCAGCGCGCATCAACAGTGGCGCGCCACGCACGCCACGCGACACTACTACGACTGCGCGCGCGAGTTGGACTTGCCGCCGTGGGACACGATCGACCAACGGCCGCGACTACAGCTTCCCGCTGCGGCGCGCCGCGACGCACGGCTGTTCATAGAAGCGGCCAGCCGGGGCGGGGCGGGTCCGCTGGTCGGCGTACACGTCGGGGGCGCGGGGTTGGGCGGGCTCAAACGCTGGCCGGCCGCGCGCTTCGCCGCGCTCGCCGATCGTCTAGCCACGACGTGGGGCGCGCGCATCGCGCTGCTCGGCGGACCCGACGACAGGGAACTGGCCGCGGCCATCGCCCGGATGATGCGGACGCGCCCGATACTTGCCGCTGGAGCGGTCCCCTTGCTCACCAGTATCGCCATGATCGAGGCGTGTGACCTCTTTATCGGCAACGACTCCGGCCCGCTGCACGCGGCCGCCGCCGTGGGCACGCCCTACGTCGGCGTCTTCGGCCCGACGAGCGCCGCCAACTTCCAGCCCATCGCCCTGCATTCAGGACAAGGCATCGTCGTGCAGCCGGCCGTCCCCTGCCGCGCCCCGCGCTATTTTGTCGGCGGTGAGTCGGTGTGGCGCGGCCCTTGCTGTCGCGGTGTCTGCGCCGCGCTGGCGACGCTGGATGTCGGCCCTGTTTTCGACGCCGCGGCGATACTCTTGAATCAGCGCTCCCTGGCGGCGCCAGACCGGCGCCCAGCCATAGCGCGAGCGCGATAGGAGCGAACGATGCGCGCGACCGTGCCAGGCGACGCCGCGACTCCGAACGACGCGGTGGCCTCGAAAGACGCCGAGGCCCCAAACGATGCCGTGGCCCTGAAAAAAGAGGGGCGGAGCGACAAGGGTTTCGCCATCGTGATCAAGCCGCGCACCTTGTGGCTGGCGGCGGCGGTGATCCTCACGTTCGTCATCGGCCTGTTCGTGCTGACGAAGGCGCTCCCCGCCCTGGTGATCCTGCTGAACGCCATCGTCCTGGCCGAGGGACTGCGCCCGATCGTCGACCGCCTGGGTAAAGGGCCGCTGCCCCGTCCGGTCGTCACACTGCTGCTTTTCTTCGCCATCGTCGCCATCTTGCTCGGCGTAGGCTTTGTCTTGCTGCGCCCACTGTTCGAGCAACTGCTGGCGCTGGTCAACGATCTGCCCCGCTACATCGCGCGGGGACAGCGCCTCATCACTGAGGTCCAACAGCGCATACGCGGCAACGCCCAGGCCGCGGCCTTGCTCGGCGCGCTCTCGGCGCAGGCGCAAAGCGTCGCCGGCAAACTGTTGCCCACCGTGCTGCAACTGCCGGTGACCTTGCTCGGCGTCCTGTTCAAAGTGCTGCAACTGTTCCTGTTCGCCTTCTTCTGGCTGACGGCGGCGGGCAACCTGAAAGGCTTTGTCCTGGGGATGCTGCCGACGACGGCCCAGTCCACCGCGTCAGAGACGATCACGGACATCAGCCGGCAGCTCGGAGCCTACCTGCGCGGTACCATCATCAACATGACGCTCATCGGAAGCATGGTCGGCGGCGCGATGTTCCTGCTCGGCGTGCCCTATGCGATCCTGTTGGGCTTCCTCGCCGCGGCGGCGGAGACGCTGCCGTTTATCGGCCCGTGGATCAGCGGCACGCCCGCCGTCCTGCTGGCGCTGGTAGCGGCGGGTCCGTTCAAGGCGGTCGAGGTCATCGTAGCCTATCAAATCGTGCAGATCTTCGAGGGCAACGTACTGGTACCCGTGGTCATGAACAAAGCCGTCCACCTCAACCCATTGACCATCACGCTCGGCATCGTCATCGGCTCCGCCGTGTTCGGGCTGATCGGCATCCTGCTGGCTGGGCCCGTCATCGTCATCGCCCAGGTGCTGGTGCTGCGCGTCCTGGCCCCGGCGGCGCGACGCGCGGCGGGACACGTCGCGCGTGTGACACCGGCGCCCGCGCCCGTCCCGCGCGCTCATCCGCCCGACACGCCCACCCCTCCAGTCGACACACCCGTCCCGACCCCGGACACGCCCGTCCTCTCGCCCGCGCGTCACGCCTAACTGTAGCGGGTATACCACGGCCTGACCTTAACGCTATTGGCCTGACCTTAAAAGGTCATGGCAGACGACGGACCTTGAAAGATCTTGTCTGGGCGCGACACACGCTCCCCCTCGTCTGACGCGCGGCCAACACGGCGGTCGCCGGGAGACCTTTTAAGGTCCGGTCCCTGCCATGACCTTTTAAGGTCAGGCCGTTTAAGGTCGGGCCGTTTAATACTACAACGTTAGGTTAATGTAGGTGTAGAGTAGACTGAGGGAAGGAGGAATGCCCATGATCGCTGCTTACGCCCCCCTGGTCGCGCCGCCCTCGGCGCAACCGCCCACCCCCAACCTAGCGC
>JAABUM010001833.1_pt1 | contig 30358 bp, 36 predicted proteins | sample 5559161 | NCBI WGS metagenome assembly JAABUM01 (sample SAMN10711868, study PRJNA513369) | rock metagenome | isolation source: Antarctica rocks | place: Antarctica: Victoria Land, Siegfried Peak nord
ACCGTCCCACGGGACCTGTTGGTGCGCCCTATCGGGGCGCTGTTGGAACAACAGGAGTACGAACTGACGCGAGCGTTCCACGAGGCATTCGATCTAGAAGACTGACGGGTGAGGGCGAGAATGCGAAGCCCCGTGCGGATAGCAATGGTTGCCACGCGATAGGACGTGCGCAACTACGTGTCGAGGTCGAGCAGTGCTGTGCTGTGCTTCAGCCGGTGTCGGACACCCGGCTCGGGCAACAGGGAGGGCCCCGGCGGGCAAGGGGGCTTGCCGCCGGGGCCACTTCGATTATGGCTGATCAACTGATGTTCAGGGCTTCCGATCACTACCTCCTGTCCTTGTCGGCCGCTACTCGTCGGGGTGCCGTGTCAGGCGGTGAACGGCTCCGGCCTGGTTCCTCTGGTCCCCCGGTCGACGTCGCGGAAGCCGCTGACCGTCGTCCCGGCGTTCGCTGCCGAGGCAATGACCGGGCACGCCGTACACACCGCATTGTGCGTGTCGGCCGCGGCGGCCGCGGCGCGGGATATTCGGCGGCGATGATCGCGTCGAACTCCGCCCGCAGCAGATCCTCATCCAGCCACAGTCCGAGAAACACGCTGGGGTCGGCTGTGTCGACCCTTTTCATGGCACCTCGCCCCATTCTCGGCCGAGGGGTCAGGCGTCGACGAGTTGCCGGTGCTGCTGCCCCGGCTGGTCGATCGCGATCTTGCGAGGCTTGGCCTTCTCCGCCACTGGAATCTTCAGCGTCAGCACCCCACCGTCATACACCGCCTGGACCCGTTCGGTGTCCAAGGTGTCGCCCAGGATCAGTTGCCGGCTGAACACGCCCCGCGGGCGTTCAGCGGCCAGCAGTTCCCGATCACCTTGCAGGGCTTTGCGTTCGGCCTTCACGGTCAGGACGTTACGTTCCACATCGAGGTCGATCGAGTCCGGGTCCACCCCGGGCAGGTCGAACTCCACATTGAATTCGTGGCCTTCCCGCCAGGCGTCCATCGGCATGGCCGACGGGCGGGCCACGGTGCCGGGTGTTCCGAAGACCTGCTGGCTCAGTCGGTCGAACTCTCGGAACGGATCAGTGCGCATCAGCATTGCTTCCACCTCCACAGACAGTCAAATTGGTCGATGCCCTATCCGTCATCACCGGACCTGATGTGTGGTCCCGGCAATAGGTCTTTTATAACGCCGGCGCGAATCGGTCGCAAGTGTGAGATTCATGAGAAAACATGAGCGGTCGACCGACCGCCACCAGCACAGTTGGGTGGAGCCGACCGCCGACAATCGTTACAACCACGGCGGTTTCATCGTCGAGGCCTTTTGTCTAGCCATGCCGCCCGGCACGCGTCGACTGCGTTCTGCTCAGGTGGCTCGACAGCGTCCCGTATGCCGAACGTCCTACGGTGACCGAAACCGCCCTCCGAGGCGGCGGCGACCAAGATCATGAACGCGTCGATTGGGGATGGGACAGCGGTCACCGGTTGCGTCCTCCTCTGATGATCACCGTCACTCTGCGCAAGCGACAGGCGCTGGAATCACGTCCGGACGGTGACCGCGAGGGCCGTCCGGGCGATCTGGCGAAGCCGGTCAGGGTCCTCGCCCGCCTTGCCGAGCGCCTCGATGCCGCGCATCACAGCCAGCAGCACGCCGGCGAGGTCGGCAGCGTCGATCTCTCGACTGATCTCGCCGTGGCGCTGCGCCGCCTGGACGGTGGACGTCAGAGTCTGCTGAAGGATCGCGAACGCCTGACGAGCACGGTCGAGGACCGCCGGGTCGTGTCCGGCGAGCTCGGCGACGCCATTGGCCAGCAGGCAGCCCCGGCGCGCGGCGTCTGACGCGGTGTCCTCAGCGACCTGGGTCACGTAGGCCTCCAGGCGGGTCCGCGCGCCCTGCTCAGGACCGGCCAGAGCATCCTGCGTCCCTTCGACGACCCGCGTGCAGTACCGGTCGAAGACGCGCAGGAACAGCCCGTGCTTGTCGCCGTAGGCGGCATACAAGCTGCCCTTGCCCAAACCGGTTCGCCGCGTGACGTCTTCGACGCTGCTCCCCCGATAGCCGGTCGACCAGAACACCCGCTCGGCGGCCGCGAGGACCGTCGGCTCATCGAACTCTCGCGGCCGGGCCATGCGATGAGACTAGCGTTCTGGACTCAGCGGTACAGAACAGTGCTAGCGTCATCCCACGCCTCGGCCACCTCGACCCCCGCCCCCGGAGGACCTCATGCACGACAGCGCAACCGATCCAGACACCCGAACTGAAGCGGCCGTCGGGGACCTGCTGAGGTGCATCGGGGCGGGGGACATCCCCGAGCTCGTGACGCTGTTCGCGCCCGATGCAGTCTGGGAGGTGCCCGGCGACGCAGAGCACCTGCCGTGGCTCGGCCGCCGCACCCGCGAAGAAATCCCCGGATTCTTCTCCGCGATGGCCGAGCTCACGATCCGCGAACGCTTCGACGTCGAGCGCACCATCCTCACCGGGGAGGACGCCGTCCTGATCGGACACGCCCGCGTGATCTATACGCCGACCGGCGCACCCATCGACACCCCGTTCGCGATTCATCTCACCGTCGCGGAGGACGGCATCAAAAGCTTCTACATGTTCGAGGACAGCTGGTCTGCCGCGCTCGCCGCGCGGCCTGCAATCTCAGCCACGCGGCCCGAATAGCTGTCCGATAGACCAACGGCAACCGGTGACGGTTTCATGGTCACGCGGATGTCAACGACCAAGATGTGCGATCGTCGTATGAGGATCGCTGACCGATGAACGATGGGTGGTGGGACGGACCAACTCCTGGCACACCCGCGGCTTCAAGAAACTACTCGTGTGCACCGAACGACGCGCCCGGGTCGTCGAGGCTCTGATCGCCCTGGCCAACGCGATTATCATCACCCGACGCTTGATCTGCACCACCTGAACCACTCAACGCTCGGATACCCGCGGAACCTCTTAGTAGTCGCGGCTAGGCCCTCGGCCAGGGGGACGGTGGGGTGACCGATGAGGCGAGAAAGGTCGCCGGGGGTTTCGGCGAGTCCTCCGTTGCGGACGTTGACGTCGACACTGATCAACATGGCGACGATTATGTCGTCGATTCCGGCGGCGCGTAGTAAATCGGCGTACTCCTCGGTTGTCACGTTGCGGTAGGACACGGTTCGACCCGTGATGCCGGAGAGTACTTGAGCAAGTTCGTTGTAGTCCCAGGCGTGGTCGCCGGAGAGCTCGAATGTCTGCCCGGCGAGTGAGTTGTCGAGGGTAGTGACGGCGGCGGCTTCGGCGAAGTCGGAACGGCTGGCGCTGGCGACCCGGCCGTCGCCGACGCTGGCGACGATCTCCCCAGTCTCTTGGGCTTTCGCTACTTCGGAGGCAAAGTTCTCGGTGTACCAGCCGTTCCGCAGGATGGTGAAGGGCACTCCCGATAGGGTGAGAAAGTCCTCGGTCGCCCTGTGCTTGGGGGCCTTGACGAACCACGAGGTGTCAGCCCTGAACGTGCTGGTGTAGATGATCCGGGCAGCTCCTGCGTCTTTTGCCGCGGTGATGACATTCTCGTGCTCCTCTAACTCATCCCCGGAGATGAGCACGAGGACGTCACCAGTGCCGACGGCGGCGGTGACCGTTTCGGGCTTGGCGTAGTCGAGGTGCGCGGTGCGAACTCCGCGGCCGGCGAATGCGGCCAGCTTCGATGCGTCGCGCGCCGTGGCGACGACGTCGGCCGGTGCCACCCCGCGTGCGAGCAGGGCGTCCACTACGAGGGCTCCGAGTTGACCGGTGGTGGCGGTGACGATGATGGACATGGGGTTCCTTCCATGGGCGGGGGCGGTTGGGATAGGCCGGCGAAGGGTGGAGGTGCTTCGGGTGGTCAGGGGACCGGGAAAGCTGGGATCGCGCCGGGTCTAAGGCTGGGTGCAGCGTCGTCCCCGGTCGGCGATCCCCCGTCTGCGACGGTGCTAGCTAGCTAGCTCCTGACGGCTGCCATTCGGCGGCGTGTTCGCGGACGAAGTCTTCGAAGGTGCGGGGCGGGCGCCCGGTGAGGTCGAGCACCGAGGTGGTTCCCTCGTCGTAGCGGCCGGCACGGACGTCGTCGTCTATCGCGGCGAGGCTGCTGGCGAACCCGGCTGGCAGGCCGGCGGCGCGGTAATGTGCGGTGAGTTCGTCGACGGTCAGGTCCCTGACGTGCACGGAGCGCCCGGTCTGCGTGGTGATAAGGGCGGCTATGTCGGTGTAGCTCAGGCGGCGTGGTCCGGTGAGCACGTAGTCGTCGGGGAGCCGCTCGTCGAGGAGCGGCCCGGTGAGGGCGGCTGCGGCGCTCGCGGCAACGTCGCGAGCGTCGATCCAGAACATCCGCCCCGACCCTGCTGAGGTCGCGATCTCACCGTGGTCGTGGATGGCGGTGCCGACCGGATGCGGTCGCAGGAAGTTTTGCATGAACCCGGAGGGGCTCAAGACGAGCCACCCGGGCTCCGCGCGCACACGCGCGGCGAGTTCGAGCCTGCCGGGCGCGTTCGGGAACTCGATCCCCGACCCCAGCATGACCAGGCGGCGAACCCCGCGCCTTCGTGCTTCGGCGAGGAAGGGCTCGACCACTGGGACCGGGTCGACCGCGGAGGGCGGAGGAACGAGATAGACGCGGTCAACGCCGTCGAGCGCGGGCCCGTGGGTGGTGAAGTCATCCCAGTCGAACCGGGTGGCGTCCGGCGCGTCGGGGGTGCGGGTCGCCGAACGGACCGGCTCTGCGCGGGCTCGCAGCAGGTCGAGCAGCACGCTTCCGGTCTTGCCGGTAGCACCGATGACCAGCACCGTGCTCACTGGTCCTCCTCAAGCAGAGCGGCGGTCAGCGCCGGCAGCTTGACGCTCAGCTCAGCGATGACGACCGGACCGACCAGGAAGGGTGCGGCGCCCGACCCCGTCCAGCGAGTCATCAGCCTGGCGAGCAGATGTAATGGTTGGATGAGCGTCATACCGTGTACAGTACAGACGGTCCGACGATCGTCAAACTGTCGGCCGGAGGGTTGGGTATGAGCGCTGCGAACCGAGTTAGTCCTATTGACCCGACCGTGCCCGGTGAGGTGGACCTCGTCCAGGTGCTCCAGGCGATGAGCGACCCGCAACGACTGAAAATGCTCAAGGCCCTCGCCGACGGAGAGTGGCATCCATGCGCCGCCGGGGACTGGGCGACGAGCCTCCACAAATCGACGATCTCCCACCACCTGAAGGTCCTTCGGGAGGCTGGACTCTTCGAGGGCCAGCAGCACGGCAGAAACAAGCGCGGCCGGTTGCGACGCGACATCATCGACCAGCACTTCCCCGGTTTGCTCGATGGTGTGCTACTCAACGCGTGAGCCGGAGGTAGTTGACGATCTTGCGTCTGCCCTACAAGAGGTTCTTCGCCATGCAGGTCGGCGATCGCCCCAGCGAATGTGGGGCTGCGGCACAGACCACTAAACAATGCGGGGGGCAGTGCCCTGGCGATTAACCCCGATCGCCCCGTGCGGTACAACCAGCGCTTTGCCCAATACAGGCGCCTCATCGATCCACCCCAAGTCGGTCCCGAGCACCATACGAGGCTCCTCGATTGGAAGGACCCACCCGCGCGCGATTCCTCTCGTCCTCGGATGGCCCCTTGACTCCGCGGCACCGCCCGACGTCCCGCAAGAGGAATCCCGTACGGGAACGCCGCAGGTGGCGGGGTTGCAGGCTGCGGGGCCGTCCCGCAACACCCGTCCCGTGAAATTCCCGCAGAGGTACCACCTACGGGACGACCACGCCCGACTCCTTACCCCGGTTTTAGGCCCCCCAGCCAAGGGGTTAACTGATCGCACCCGTCACACAGCGTTGCCGGGTCGGAGATCTCCATCGCGAGACAGACCACCGCGGCCAAACCTCGAACGGGGCTGCCGATGGCGTTACCCCTGATGTGGAAGTACTCGTATGGTCAGCGTGTCCTTGACGGATCGCGTGTAAGGCGTGGACGTTGCAGTTTTGCCTTTCACGGCAGTGATTACAAGGTTACATCGATGATCCGGGTGAGGAGGCACCAGCTGCTCAGAAGCAAGTCACTCGGCGCCGCTGTCGTGGCGCTCTGGGTGGTGGCCAGCAGCATGTAGCAACCATGCTGGGCGGCCGCGGCGTCCGCCCAAGCAGGTCGGTCTGCGGCGCCCTTCATCCCGGTCATCGGAGTGAGCGCCGTCGGCTTAAGCTGACCGACTTCGCTGACGCCGACGTCGAAGACGTCGACGTCAGCAGGCCCGGCGAGCAAGCTGACGACAAGCCGATCTGACAGCGGAAGAGGCTGCCTCGGGTCCCGCTCACCCAGGTGCTCGAATCCCCACTGCTGCAACGGACCGCGAGCAAGCAGTTCATCAACGGGAAAGCTGAGGGCCGGCAGGGCAAATCCTGCCGGCCGCAGATCCAACAGGTGATAGCCCGGTTTCTGTCCAATCTGAGTACGCCAGGTGATCCGGGCGGTGGCGAACCGCCCGGCCGGAAACGCCGCCGGATCTGGCGCATGCCCGAACGTGCTCACCCCGACGCCGCAGACCAACACGACTTCCTGACGCTCTGCGGCCAACTCCAGCCAACGGGACGGTAAGTGGCCCTTGGTCGTGACAAATACGTCCGCTCCAGCAATGATTTCGATGCCTCGGGCATCACTGCGGCGAGCCGACCAGCCAGCCAGGAAAGGGCCGTTCCGCAGATCGAACGTGGATACCATCCCGGCGGACAGGGCCATCGCGACCCTGACGTCGACCTGGTCGCCGTGCGGGCCACGGCCGAGCATACGCGGCAGCTCGGCCACCAGTACCGGGATGTCAGCGCCGGATAGCGGCTCATGAAGGATGAGCGCCCACCCGGCGCCGACAGCCCCGAACCCAGGAGCCATCGATCCGGGAAGGTCGGACCGCTTCGTGGACTTGCTGCCCCTCATCATGAGGTCCGTGCCGAGCAAGGCCGACGTGGCGTCGGGGTGAGGCCGCCGATCGCGACGCACCACTTGTAGCGGGCCACCGACCGGACCCCCAGCCGTCACTCCGGATACTGCTTCCGGGCACGCATCCCAGCCGGCATAGCAAGCCGCCGTTCCGCACTCGGAACAAGCCCGGAGGGCACTGATTGATGGTGTTGACGTTGCACTAGTCACGACAATCCCTCTCAAATGTCCGAGCCGACGCGGGTGGCAATCGGCCTGCACGGGCGTTCGGGTGACAAGAGCGGATACACACCGAGGTTGAGCCTGCCGCCCTCGTTGATCTGATTGAGCAGCACCGTGCTGGCCCACGGCAGGTGCGCGGATCCTGGACCCCGGCCGCTGTAGGTGACCGTGGCAATCTCCCCGGCCACTGTGTCGATCATCAAGGTGCGGCACGGACTTCCGCTGTAGTACGCATCGTGGACCGCGGTCAACGTGCCGACCGCAGCGGCGGCGGCGATGCACCGGCCCAAGTGCTCCCGGCCCACATCCAACACGTTGACCCTGTACCAGCGAGGTTCCTGACCGCAACTGATGCGCATTGCTCGACTCCTTTCAACGAACCGGGATCACGGTGCTGAACGCAAGAGTCCCCTGAAGACCTTCAACACACTGACCCGGGTACGGCGATACGGTAACCCGGTAATCCGGTAATTGTAAGCCGACTCTCTCACAGTCATCTGGAATGTGAGCTAAGGCGGCCGGACGGCCCGCCCCCGTAGGCCGCGTGTGGTCAGTGGCTGGTGAGGACCGCCAGAGCCAGGCCCAGTGCCATGACGACGACGGTTCCGGCCGCTGCGTACAGGTGCGGCTGCCACCATGGCCACGCAATTCCCGCCGAGCCTGTCGGTGCTCGATGGGAGGATTGTGAAGTGAAGTTAGTTGTGCAGGTGAAGCTCCTCCCGACGCCGGAGCAGGCGCGGGCATTAGAGGCAACCCTTACAGCTTGTAACGCCCTGGCTACCTCGATTTCGTTGATAGCACACGCCGAAAAGGTGACTAGTGCGTTCTCACTGCATCACTTGAGCTATCACCAATCCGCCGGTTCCGGCGTTTCTGCGCAACCGCGGGTCCGGTCGATCAAGAAGGTCGCCGACGCCTACAAGACGTTGCGAGCCAACCTGCGTGCCGGGAACCACGGCCGGGTGGGATCTCCGAGACGGGTCAAGCTCGAAAGCAAGCCGGTGGCGTTCCGTCCGGATGCGGCGCAGCCGTTCGACGACCGCTGCCTGTCCTGGCAACACACGGCCAAGACGGTGTCGATCTGGACCACCACCGGCCGAATGCGCGGCCTGGCTTACACCGCTCTGCCGGCGCACCTAGAACTACTGGCCGCTCATCGGCGGGGTGAGTCGGACCTGATCCGCCGCGGGAAGAACTGGTTTTTGATCGCCACCATCGACCTGCCCGACGTCGCCCCTGCCGACCCGGCCGCCGGGTTCGTGGGAGTGGACCTGGGCATCGAGAACATCGCCGTCACCCACAACCCGGCCACCGCAGAGCACCACGATTGGTCCGGCGGCGCCGTCACCGCCCCCGGCGGACCAAGAACCGGGCCCTGCGGACACGGTTGCAGATCAAGGGCACCGAGTCGGCGAAGCGGCTGCTCAAGGCCCGCTCCGGGAAGGAACGCGGTTCGCCGGCGACATCAACCACCAGATTTCCAGAACGATCGTGGCCGAGGCCAAACGCACCGGATGCGGAATCGCCGTCGAAGATTTGACGGGGATCCGCCAACGGGTACGGCTCCGCAAGCCCCAACGGGCCACGCACTCCTCCTGGGCGTTCGCCCAGCTGGGATCGTTCCTCACCTACAAGGCCGCCCGCGAAGGTGTGCTGCTGCTGCAGGTGAACCCCGCCTACACCAGCCAAAAATGCTCGGCGTGTGGGCACATCGACCGCAAGAACCGGCCCAACCAGGCCGACTTCTGCTGCCGAGCATGCGGCTTCTCGTTGGGAGCCGACCGTAATGCCTCCATCAACATCAGCATGCGAGGCCAAGACCAATACGTGGCTGCAGTCAACCAGCCGAACGCGGCCTGACCCTCAAAAGTCAGCGCTGCAAGCTCGGTCCTTCAGGGCCGAGTAGTTGATTGCTGTAGTCGATCTCAGCTCCTCCAGGGGAGGCCGGATCCCGGTCCACCCGCGTACCGGGGTGGTGTCATCACAGCAGTGAACATCTGATGGCCATCCTTTTCCGAGTCGAGCGTTTGAGTTGTTACCGAGGGATCATCGTGCGCCACTTCGCTGCGTTCTGAATTCCCAGCTAACCAGTTAGCCGGTAATCGGGTATACTGGTATTACAGCAACTTAGTCTGGAGGTCCGAATGCACCACCACCCCGTCTTCGTCTACGGCACCCTCATGCCCGGCCACCACAACCACGCCCGCTGCCTGCAGAAACGGACAACCACCGAAACCCGCGCAGTCATCAACGAAATTGGCCTCTACCGCAGCCAGTTCCTGCCCTACGCAGCACCCGCCCCCGGCCGACTCACTCACGGCTACCTGATGACGCTGTCCGACGACACCTACCTGCGGACCATGCACGTACTGGACCAACTCGAGGGATACCGCCCCCAAGAGCCCCCAACCCACTCCCACTACATACGGACCATCCGTCCCGCCCACTTCACCGATCCCAAAACCGGTCAGGCCCAAAGCCTTCAGGCCTGGATCTACCTTGCCGGACCCGACATCGACATCACCGCCCTGCGGCCCATCCCCGCCGGCCAGTGGACAAACTGACACCACAGCGAAAGAGCGACACCATGTGCGGAATCTTCGGCACCCTACGACCCCGGCGATACACGCCGACCACCCGGCACGACGCCGCGGCCGCCCTTCTCACCCTGGGCGCCCTAGCGGAGGAACGCGGCACCGACTCGGCCGGTATCGCCACCCTGCACAACCGGCCACTGACCACACACACCAACAGCGACGCCGAACTCGTCGACCGAGCCGCCGGCCGCACCAGGATCGTCATCACGCTGAGCCCGTTCTCCGTACGCATTCCCAGTGCCTGCCGGATCGTCGGCTCCCTGCGATCAGCGAACCTGGTGCTCGGCCACACCCGCTGGGCCACGCAGGGATTGGTGGATCTGTCCAATTGCTCGCCCATGATCGTCGACGCCGTGCTGGGCACCCACAACGGCGACGTCACGGTCCCTTACACCGACGGCGACCAGGCCACCGAAACCGACAGCGCCTGGCTGTTCTCCCAGCTCTCCCCCACCACGACCGTCGCCACCGCAGCCGCCGTCCTGACCGGGATACGCGGCCGCGCAGCACTGGCCTGGATCAACGCCGCCCGGCCGGGCAGCCTGTTCCTGGCCAGGGCGGCCCTGTCACCATTGGCCGTTGCTCAGGACTCCGCCGGTGCCCTGTGGTGGGCCTCCAACCCCGCGTGGCTACGGAAAGTCGGATACCGACACCACCTCGGAATGAGCGATCCGCGAATGGTGTCCGAGGGCAACGCGATGGAATTCCGCGCCGCCGACGACCATGTCGACATGGTCGCGTTCCGCCGATTCACCGCAACCAGCCGCATCCGCGACCAGCACCTGGACCACGCCATCTGGCGGGGATTCAGCACCCGCGACCGCAACCTAGCCCTGACCCAGCCGGCGTAGGCGCGGCGCGTCGTACGGACGTGATGCACCCGGCATCACGCGGCGCGCCTCGCATCAAAGAACGAGGCCATCCGAGAGCTACCCCTTAGAGCCGCAGACGGCGTTCTGCGGTGGCGGCGAGTTCGGATCCACCGCGATCGTGTACCAAGCACCTACACAGACCGCCGTAGCGGAGGTGAACGGCGGAGCGGTGATGGTGCCGGTCGCGGTGCCGCCCGCCGTTTCTGTCCAATTGATTCGCCAGGTGGCGGAGGCCGTCACCGGCCAGCTCCCGGCACCGCCGGTCCGGTCATCTGTCGAGCGGACCTGATACATGTACGCGCAATACCCGTTCGGCCGCGGATCGACGGTGGTGTCCGCGTTGGCCGGCGGCGGGGTACCCGCCCCCTTGCACACCACCGGACTGTCCACCGTGCCCAGGTAGGCAACATCCGAAGGCGCACCCATCGACCACGTGACCGAATCCAGAGTCGCCGTAGCCGAGACAGTCACGTTCCGGGTGGTCGCGGTACGAGTGATAGGACCTGGGTTGTCCGTCCACAGATACAGCCAGTACTGCGCGGCCACGTGGGCGGAATCAGGACCGAAGTGCATGGCCGGTTGCGGAATCGGAATTAGCCGATACGCCTTCTGCGCTACCACCGCGGGATCAACCGGCGGAGGCGGAGGCGGAGCGGCAGGAGCAGGCTTGCCGGGAGCGGCAGGAGCAGCCTTGGCTGTGAACCGGAATGTCGACGCCCCTGCCTGGCTGATGCCGCCACCTCCTCCGTCGCACTCGAAGAACTCGACCACACCATCAGCCGCGCTGTGACCTTCCCAAAGCGGCGACCCGGCGGCCGGTTGCGGATTCATGACGTACCACTGGCCGCACCCGACCGGATTACCTGAACCGCCGCCGCCCGATGAACCGGCACCCGATGAACCGGCACCCGATGAACCGGCACCCGAAGAACCGCCATTGGACGTGCCGCCACCCGAAGAACCGCCATTGGACGTGCCGCCACCGGACGCGCCAGTGCCTGGAGCGGAGCTCGGAGAGCCTGGAGCGGAGCCTGGAGAGCCAGGATCACTGGCACCCACACCGCATCCCGTCTGGCTGCAACCGACGCCCGTACCACCGTCAGCCCACCCGATGCCCTGGACGGACAACAGAAACACCGATGCCACCAGCAACGCCCCGACGCCGCGCCGGGCAGCGCGTGCGGTCAACATGTTTTGCTGAAATCGTCGTTGATGGTGGTTACCAACCACTGATTACCCACGTATTCGTAGACGGCCGCCTTCGATGGATGGCGGTAGTACGAACCGGGTGCATCCGGCGCCTTGATGGATTTCCCTGTCTTGTCGAAGAAACCTTCGTTGCTCGTGTCGACACAGACGGTCAGTTCCACCGCTGCGGTCTGAACCTTGGTCACCCGAGGAATGAGCCGGATATGACCTGACCCGTACTGCCCGAGCTTGGCTGTGGCCTTGAGGTATCTCAGGATCGAGAATTTGTCTGGGTCGGAGGCAACCTTGGCGAACGGGCCGGACCAGTCCTTGCCCGGCTTGGCGAATGCCTGCTCGAGCAGAGCGTAATAGGCGGTGTAGGCCGTAAGCGCCGATTTCGCTTCCTTGATCTGGGCCGGGGTCAACGTCGCCGGCCAGAGAGCCGTCGTCGTGGGCGGCGAGGATGCCGGTTTGGTCGTAGTGGGCGCGATGGACTTGGTGGGCGCTATGGGCTTTGCCGTAGTGGACCGCGAGGTTGCCGGCGCCGCGACCGATGACGAGATGCCGGCTGGGGTCGGACTCGCGGAGGTCGACACACTCGATGTCGTCGACGAGGTACTGGTGCTCGAGGCGGGTGGGGTGGCTGCGGGCGCGCTGGTCGAGGTGCAACCGGAGAGGGTCAGCCCTGCGATGAGCGCGACTGCCGCGGCTGTCAGTGACTTGCTGAGCCGGCGGGCGGCCGGCGCGCTTCGTCTCGTTTCAGGCCGGTCATCGATGTGGGTGATCACGGGGCTCCCCCTTGGAAGTCGATTTGATTGCTGAGGCTCAGGTGTGGGTTTATCCGGTTGCCGCGAGCAGCTGCGGTTGGCGACGGCGCAGGGCCCGGGTGATCTGGTGGGCGCAGGCGGGTGAGTTCATCGCGGCTGGCCCAGATACATCGGCTGTAGGGGCCGTTGGCTGTGGGTCGGCCTGTCACGTGGCGGCCGGGAATCAGCACGAAGATGCCGTCTTGTTCGACTGCGATGTCAGTGACCCAGCCGATTTGGACACCGATCGAAACGGTGTCGGTGACTACTCGGTGCGCGGCGGCGCTCATTTCCTCACCTACTCGGAGGTCGCCGGTGGGCAGGGTCCAGGTGTGGCTCGGCCGGTGCCAGGTCAGCAGGATCCTGCCGGTGGTCGGTTCGGGGATCAGGATTTGCAGCGTGCACCGCGGTGGCGTCATTTCTGTCCAATCTGGGGAACGACTTGCAGCGGCCGGCGGCGGGTTGGCTTTTCGCCGGTGGCGGCGTGCCGGTCGAGGCGTTCCACGGCTGCGGTGATCATCGCGGCTGCTTGGATGAGCTCTTCACGGCGGGTCAGGGTGGCGTCGAAGGTCGCCGACGGCCAGGCCCAGGCCAGGGGGATTCCCGCCTGGCTCTTCTCGCGGAAGCCGTCGGGTAGCGCGTACGCGGCCGCGCACATTTCCAGGGTGTCGTCGTCTGGGCCCAGGGGTGCGGAATAGGCAGGGTCGCCGCCGTCGGGGCCGAGCAGACGTTGCCGGGCGCCGGCGATTTCGTTGATGACGCCGCTGGCAGCCGATGGAGCAGTGACGGTTCGCATCGAGGATTGCCCTTTCTGAAGGACTGTGGTGGTTGCGTGCATCGTGCCTGGTCCTCCTCGGTTCTTTTATTACGGAAATACAGTAATGCGGGCGGGTTGCGTCTTCATATGAGTGATGCATACAGCAAGGCCAGCACGGATCCAGCCGCCAACGCAGGGCCCAGCGCTGTGTGTGCGTTTCTGTCCAACTGCGGATCGGAGCGGTGCTGGCGGTGCCGGCGGACCCTGACCGCGGCGACCAACACCACGACGGCTATCTGCCCCCCGAGCAATCCGACAGCCCACGGCAGCAGGCCAAGGTGGGCCATCCATGCGCCGATGACCGCGGCTAACTTGACATCACCCAAGCCTTGGTCGGCGACTAGGGCCGTGACCAGCGCCCAGAGCCCGGCCGCGGCGCCGCCGACCACCGGCCCTATCCAGCCCCACAAGGTGTGGTCGGACAACACCGGCAGGACCAGCACGCCTACAGCCAACAGAGGGTAGGTGATCCGGTCGGGAATTCTTTGTTCGGCGACGTCGACGGTCACGGCGACCAGAACCGCGGCCAGGAAACCGCTGTAGAGAAGAAGAACCGGCCAGCTGTGGATGTGGCTGACGGCGGCGCCGGCGGCGGCGCAGGCAAGGATGAGAGGCACCGGCGGGATGATTCGTGCGCAATGCTTGTCGAGAGCTGCGGTGGCCAAGAAACGGCCGGCCGCCGCATATACAGCTGCGCTGGCCAACGCCCCGGCAGCTGCTCCGAGGAACACTTCGATGATCACCACGCCTCCTCCTCCTGTTCCTTGGTTTTCTGTCCAATTGAAATCGGGCCCGTGCAGGCTCAGCTGTTCGCGGCTGTGGGCAGACCGTCGGGGAACACCTCGGTGACGGCCTGGAAGGTGCTGAAGTTCGGGAGGTCTTCGGCCAGTTCGATCTCGTTGGCCTGCAGCAGCGCCGCGAGCCAGCCTCTGGCCTTTTGGTCATCGCCCACCTGATGGGCGATGCGCATGTGGTCGACCAGTGGCAGGTCGGCTTTGTGGTCCACGGTGTACCCGGCGTCGGCGGCTTGCCGGGCCAGGTCCAGATCGCCCGCGTCGATGGCGAGATCGACCAGCAGGTGGGCGGTTTCGAGCATCATCAGGTTGGCATCCCGCAGATCGGCTTCATCGTTGGTCGAGGACCAGGCGTAGCCGTTACGCGGGTGCTGATCCAGGGTCGGGCCGCGCACCAGGTCCAGCGCGCTGCACAAGTCGGTCATGGCCCGGGTGTAGTCCTCGGCCTTGAGGTAGGCGTCTGCGCGTTTGCGCAGTCGGCGGAACAGCTCGATGTCCAAGAGCCGCCGGCGCCGCTCCAGGCCGTAGAGCTTGAGCCTGGATGGCAGATAGGTGCGGCCATCTGGGTCGGTGCCCAGCCATGTGCGGATCCGTGAGAGGTAGGCGCGGCGGTTCTCGTCGGAGGTCGTTCCTTCGACCGGCCACAGGTCGGCAACGAATTGGTCGACCTCGGCGTCTCTGTGCAGCGCGAGGTAGATGACCATCTCGGTGTATTTGTGGATTCGGTCTGTGGGTTTGGTGCCTCGGACCAGCACCAGCGGCGGGCCGAGCACCCCGACCCGGGGACGGATTACCCAATCCATTTTTTCGTCGGGGTCAACGACATCGGGGGCGGTGAACCATTCCTCGACGTCGGCGTCCAGTTCGACGTCGTCGGCCAGAACTTTCGCGAGGAGGTGCTGCGCGGCGGCCAGCGCCGGACGCAACGGGACCACCTGGCTAGCATTGGCCTCGTGCTCAACTTGGTTATTTTCGGCGCCCTGGTCTTCTTGATCCGGCTGGTTTTTTTCGGCGGCGAGTGTGACATCAGCACGGCCGGTCGGCCCTCCGCCGGCGGTGTGTGGGGTAGGGATGATCAGTGATCCCATGACTGACATGTCCGCCGACCAGGGCTCCGTGTTGTCCGTGATTGCGCCTGGCTTTTGGAACTGGCCGGCGGCGGTGAACAGCTCGAGCAGTTCATCAAGCGCCTGCTGGGTCAGCCCGGCGGCCTGGACACGTAGGTCGGTGGGGAGAATTGATGGGATTTGCAGGGTGCCGTCGGCGTCGATGTGCGCGGCGGCGCTGCCGGCGATGATCTGGTCGGTGCGGGTTACTACGGCCACTGCGGACCGGCCGGCGCCGCTGATGCCTTGCAGGGCCTGGGTCAGGGGCTGTAGGTCCTCGTCGGCGCGGGCGTCGATCAACAAGATCGTGGGGGTCCACGGGTCGTCCACGGTGTGCTGATCCCCGATCCGGGATTTTAGGACGGTGGTGCCCCCTTCGGCCTGGACTTCCAGAACCTCTTCCAGGCGGCCCCGCAGGATCGTCACGACGTCGGCGACTGAGGGGGCGTAGGTCAGTCGATCCGGTTGCAGCGCGGTCACCGTCTCACCCCAGCCCACCAAGTAAACCTGCAGATGGTCAGACCACAGCGAATGGCTGTACTCGGCGGCGATGTGACGCAGCAGGTTCGCGGTGCGCTGTTCATCTCCGGTCACCGTCAGGGCGCCGACACGCTCTAGGTCGACCAGAAACGTCTCGCCGGCGGCCTCTCCGAGGGTGACCAGCGCCGGGAACGGCGCCGCTGTTTCTGTCCGATCGGGAAGCTCGGTGCCGGTGGGTATTACCCAACCGTCGCCTTCGGCGAGGAACGGTGCCGGGGCCGGAACCGGGGCGGCCAACTGCAGTTGCAGTTCCTGCGTCGACAGCCACACTGCGGTGACGTCCGGAAGCTGGTCGACGGACCGATCTGCGGACAGAGCCGCCGCAGACCGCAGGGCGTTGTCCATCCATGCGACCTCGGCGCCGCCAGCTCGTTCCCGAAGGTGCCGTTCCACCCGTGTCGCGGACAGGCTCACCAGACGTGGAACTTCGCCCGTGGGCCGCCGTCGACCTTTCCGGCGGCGCGCGAGCGCGATGCCAGCCAGCAGTACAGCCCCGAGCGCAGCGCCCAGACCGGCGACCATCTCGGTGAAGTCCGAGGACGTAGCTGAGGGAGCCAGGGTGGCACGGTGCGGTGTTGCCGTGACCTGCTGGCCGGTGGGGACCGAGGGCGCCTGTTCCGTGTTCTGTCCAACCGTGTTGGGACTGGAGCCGGCAGAGCTGGTCAGGGCGGTGCTGGAGGGAACGGAGATCGTCGTCGGGGCTTTCGGGGCATTGGCGGCCACAGAGCGGGGAGCTGCGGTGTGCCCGGTCGACGGCTTCGGCGTGGACGCGGCCACGGTGTGCGATGTCGCCGACCGGGGGTGCACGGTGGCCCCGGCGGTGTCGTGCGGGTCGCGGGCCCCAGCGGTGTGGGTGGGGACGACTGTTGAGGCAGCATGCTTGGGTCCGCTCCCCGCGGCGGCGGGGATGGTCAGGACTTGCCCGGGAGTTATCTCGTTGGGATCGACGAGGTGGTTGGCGGCGGCGATTTCGGGCCAACGATCGCCGTCGCCGTACTGGGCCGCTGCGATCTTGGAGACGCTGTCACCTTCGCCGACGATCACCGTTTTCTGTCCAACTTGCGGGGTGGTGTGCCCGGCCGGAAGGACCGCAGTCCGGGGGAGGATCAGTTTCCAACCGATTTCCAGCGGAGTGTCGGCCGTTTTCATCGTTCGCCCATCCAACTGCGGGACGCCGACGTTGAGCTTGGCGATCTCGTTGTAGTGCGAGTCGTCGCCCATGGTCGCTTCCGAGATGGACATCAGGGTGTCGTACCGCGCCACCGTCCAGGTGTGGCCGCCGGTGGCCGGCCGCTTCGACGCGGCTGTGCGCGTCGACGAAACCGGCGCAGATGCTGGGGCGGCGAGGCGCGCGGTCGGAGCGCCGACTGCTGATGCTGACTGGGTTACCGAGGCGGTGGCTGCTACGGCATGTAAGGAGGGTGTCGTCGCAGAGGCCATAGCTGTGCCGCCGAGCATCAAGGTGCCAGTCAGAGCCAGGCTGATCAAGGCCGATACCGCGGACTGCGGGGCTCGCAGCAGCTTGATACGTGGCGCGGCCTGGACAGTGCCGGGGCGACCGGCCCGCCGGCGGCCAGCCAGCAGGGAAACGACTTCCAGAAGCGCGCAGAGCGCGAAAACAGCCCAGGCGACCACGCCCACGACGACCAGGAAACCCAGGAACAACGAGCCGGTGTCGGTAGCCGTGGCTCCCGCCCACACCTCCTGCAGGGTTGGAACGTGGTCCGGCAGAAATCCGCGACCCAGATGCCACAGCGCGAGCGGGGCGCCGACCAGGCCGCCGAGCAGCACCAGCAGCGCTGCCAATGACCGTGCGATTCGGCTCATGTCTTCCCTCGTTTCCTATCGGTTGTAAACCACATCGGCGGTGCCTTCACCGTGAACCGTCATCGTCGAGATACCGACCATCGACAACATCTTCGTGTTCTGCTGAATGGTCACGTCGACCACGATCTGGTCGCCACCCACGATGCGGGTGTTCCATTCGGTAATGCCACCGGCCGTCAGATACGCCCCGACGACGGCGTCCACCCGTTGCTGGTCGATACCGTCGGGGGTGGCCGCCTGCAGGCCGGCCCGGGCAGCTTCGGTGGCCAACTGGTTGGCGTGGTCCAGGGTCCGGGCTTTGGCCGACCCGTCGATGACCAACCCCAGCACCATGAACAGCCCGATCGCGAAGATCAGCATGACCAGGCTGATGCCGCCGCCGGATCCGGCTTCGTCGCCGCGGTCGAGCAGACGCCGCATCCGGGCCCGTGGAACGGGCACCTTCATGTCTTGAGCCTTCTTGTGTCCAGCGGTGATGAGGCCTGAGCGACGAGCGTTTTGCTCCCTGGCCATCCTGGGACGGACAGATCTGACCACTGCACGGTGCAGGACACGGTGACGTTGACTGTGGCGATCCCTCCGGGGGGTGCGGCATATCCGCCGGTGTCGACGGTTACGGCGAAATTAAGACACGAGACACCCACGGAGGTCAGGGTGGAGGTCGCGGCGGTTGCCGCGGCGGTCTGGGCGCCCTCCGCGGTTGCTTGCTGGGAGGCGGCGCGGGCTGCCGCTCCGGCGGCCTGATCGATCTTCCCGCTGCCCAGGTTGAAGCGGCCGACCGCTACGAGCGCCGCGATGAGCGCCAGGAACGCCGGGACCAGGATGAGAAGCTCCAGGGCTTCGCCCCCGGCGCCGCGTTCGGGACGGTTTCGGAGGCGCCGCCAGGCCGCGCGTACCCCGGTCATGGCAGCGTCTCCACGCTTACCGCGGCCTGGCGGGTGACCGTGCCGGGCAATACAGGGGTTTTGCCTGTCACGATTACGACGACCTCGGTGCCGTTGATAGTGACCTGCACCGAGGTGTCGGTGAGGGTGCCGGATCCGGCCCGGGCCAGGAACGCTTCGGCGGCTAGCTGGCCGCGGTCGGCGGAGGCCGGGTACAGCGCCGCTTCGCGTGCCCCGGCGTTTGCGGCGTCCAGTTCGAGATTGGACCCATACATGCGCCATCCCACCGCGATCCCGCCGAATGTCAGTCCGAGCATGACTGGCGTCAGCAAAAGCCAGATCAGCGACGTACCGCCGCTGCCCTGGTCTTTACGCTGACGCCAGCCCATGGTCACGGTCATCGGAGTGGTGGTCGCCCCGTAATTACGGGTTGACCGTGCCCTCTTTGGAGGTGATTTTCACGACGAGCCAGGCCACCAGGGCCAGGCCCGCGACGACGCCACCGGCCAACAGCACCAGCTGCTCGAGCGACTGGCCGCCTGCGCCGCGCTCGCCGTTACGCCGCATGTCATTGACCCGTTTCCGCACGAGCGCCTGACCCATCATGACGATGTACTGCATCTCTCCGAACATCGTTACTTCCCTTCTGTCGTTGTGATCTCGGTCGACCACAAATTTTTTACGATCCGCTGATCCCGACGATCAGTGGATACATCATGAACGCCACCCCCGTCATGACCAGGAGCGCCTTGGGTATGCCGAGCCGCACGGAGTTCGCAGAGGCGTTGGCTTCGGATTCGGCTTGCATCTCGTTGCGTAGGGCGTCGGCGCGAGCCAGCAGGGTGGTGAATACCGCGGCGCCCTCCAGGTTCGCCGTGGCGGTGATCTCGGCGACGTCGGACAATTCGTCGATGCCGAGTTCTTTGCCCAATTGCTCCAGTCCGTCCTGGGGGGAGGCGCCCGCCCGGAACGAAGCGGACAGTCGAGCATCAATGCGACGAAATGTCCAGGCGTCGGAGACTCTCGCGGCTTGCTGCAATGCCGAATTCATTGCCTCACCGGAGGCCTTGAACAGAGCCAGGATGGTCAAAAAGGACACCAATGCTTCGCGCATTTCCAGGCGGCGTTGCTCGGCCTGGCCTTTTACCCAGACTCCGGTGCCGTACCAGACTCCCGCAGCCAGGAACAACGACACCGCCTGGGGAACGGCGTAGGTGATGCTTCCGCCGCCGACAGCCACCATCATGGCGAAGATCGGCCCTGCCAGCAGTGCCAACGCAGCCAGGGCGATACGCACCAGCAGGAACCGTCCTCGCGTCCACTCGATCAGGGTGAGGTCGGAATCGGGAGTGGTGAAGTTCCGAGCGGACAGCCAGGCCTCGATGCGAACGCCGAAGCCGGTGAGCCGGCCGGATCTTTCCGAGGTCACGGCGCGGGCGGCTTCCTCGTCCCGAACGGCGAAGGTGGCGATGGATCTGTCCAATGACAGAGCTTGGTGCAGGGACACCCGGGCCGGGATGAGGACGCTGAGGAGGATCCAGGCCAGCGCGCCGGCGGCGAGGCCGCCGCAGATCACCGCGCCGGCGATGTTGGGGTTCATTCGCGCGCTTCCCCTCGTTCGTTCAGGATCCGCGGGGGCTGGCCGCCGATGCTCAGCCTGCGCATCAGGCCGAGCGCAAGAAGCACCACGGCGCCCAGGATGACCAGGACGGTTTGCCCCGTCGAGCCTGCGTACCGGGCCGGGTAGCTGGTGAAGGTGCACAGAGCGGCCACTGCGAGGGCCAGGATGATGCAGATCGTCTGTGTTTCCTTGCGGGGCCCAGACCGCTCCTTCTCCACGGCGCGTCTGGCCTTGACTTCGTTTGCTGTGGACGCGGCGAGAGTTTCCAGCACATAAGGGACCCGCTCGCCACCACGGATGCTGACCGCTCTTTCCAGAGCCAGGACGACGATGTCGCCGAGCGCGTCGTCGATGTCGTCGGCAAACTGATCCAGGACCTCGGTTCTGTCCAATCGAGGAGTGCTGAGGTGGTTGGCCAGCTGCGCGACGGGTTCGCGGATGGCCAATGGTGCCTTGGCGGCAGACCGGGTGATGGCCTGAATCGGCATCACCCCGACCGCCATGGTGTTGGACAAGGTTCGCACCCACTGCTCGAGGGCTTCCAGACGTTCGATCCGTTCGTTGGCCACGCGCGCGCCGCCGAAGAAGAATGGGGCGGTCAGGACCAACGCCGTCGTCATGGCTCCTCCCACTGGCCAGCCGGTGAACAGCCACACCACCACTCCTGCGGCGACCGCTACGAGCAGGCGAACTGATCGGCTGCGGGCGAGCGTCAGTGCCCCGGCGGACCGAACTCGGGTGGCTCTGGTTCGAAAGGGCCCCTGCTTGCCGGCTGGCCGGCCGATGATCGCCATGATCGCGCCCCAGATGGCGGCGATGACCACGCCGACGCAGGCGGCGGCAAGGACTGCGTCTTGGGTCACTAGAAGCTCCTGAGCGGGAACTGGGTGTCCCAGCCGCCCTGGGCGGGGTCCAACCAGGCCAGGTCGAAACCGGCTCGGCGAGCCCAGAGTCCGTTGTCGGCAAGAGCCGCCCCGGCGGGGTATCCACGGGGGTCCAGGGCGCGCTGGTCGGCGTCGTCGTGCGGCCGGAAGATCTCGGCCGCCCCGATCTGCCCTTTTTCCCCGACTGATCCGACGCTCAAAATCTCCGAGACGTAACGGATCTCCACGGCTTCGCCGGTGTTCGGGTCGGTCCCTTCTTCGCGGTCGATGAAGACGACGATGTCCAGTGCGGTCGCGATCTGGCGCAGCGCAGCGTCATGGGTGAGCGAGGGGGCATGCTCGATGAGCAGAGACGCGAGCGACTCGAACGTCTCTCGTGCTGAGTCGGCATGGAAAGTCGCCATGCTCCCCTTGAAGCCCCGGCTCATGGCCCGAAGGACCGAGACGATCTCGTCAGATCGGCATTCGCCGACGATGATTCTGTCCAATGAATGGCGTAGCGACCACGGAAAAACATCGCCGACAGTGATTTCTCCTATGGTCTTGCCAGAGGCATCTTTTTCGCCGGATCCAACTCTTTCCTCAATCGGGATAAGAAGAGGGAACCGGCCAGGAATCTTGTGCAGCAACAACTCTGACTCTGTTTCGAGGGTAGCGAAACGTTCCGTCGGGGAGATGCACTGGCACAGCGCCCGGAGCATCGTGGTCTTGCCCGCCGACTGGGGTCCCACGACCAGGATCGACCGTCGGCCGATGACCGCGGCCTGCAGGAAGGCCATCATGGACCGGGAGATGGTCCCCCACGTGACCAGATTCTCGAGCTGAACGTTGACGTAGCGGTGCCGCCGGATGGTCACCACTGGGTGTGGGGTCACCCCGAACAGGACCGCCATCCGGGCGTCGTGCTCAGGTAAATCCATGTTCAGGAACGGTCTGGCCTGGGTGATGTCCCTCTCATTCAAGCCAAGGTGCGAGGCGATCGCCGACACCTGTTGCAGCAGGTCATCATCGGACTCCGCCACAGGTGGCCAAATCTCACGGCGACCGCCGAAGAACTTGGCGATCACCGGGTCGGCGCCGGTGATGTAGAGGTCCTCCACATCATCCGAGCGGGTCAGGATCGCCTCGATCCGGCCCATCCCGAACATTCTGGCGATGACAGCGTCCCGAATCGCGGTTTCGTCCTGCGCGGTGAGCACACCGTCACCACTGGCCGCGGTGGTGTAGGTGTGCTGCTCCAGAGCACGCATCACCAAGCTCGCAGCGCGTTGGCGAACATCCTGCGGGCTCATCGCGCCGTTCACCGCCTCGTACTCCTCCAGCTGATCGTTGACCTGGGCCTGAATCGCGCGCACCAGGTCGAAGTCAACGGACTTGGTTTCGAAACTGGGTTCGCTGGCAGCTGTCATCGGGGGGCTCCTTCACTTGGGTTAGGTGGTGCAGCGATACGGGGCACACCGCCGGCCAGCGTTTTGGTCTCGGCGCCGGGGCGGAGCTCCATCCGGAGCGACGCACTGACCCGCGGTGGGACGTCCGTCGGAAGTGGGATATCCGTCGGGGACGGGAAGACCGACGGCGGCATCACCACTGCGGGGTCTTGTCGCTCGGCCTCAACACTTTGTCCGCGGCTGCCCAGCTCGTGAGCCAGCTTGGCGGCAGCTTTCATCAGGGGGCTGCGGGCAATCTTTTTGCCTATTGGATGGACCCCGGCGAGCTGCTGCGCAGCGGCCGGATCATCGGGCAGTTCGCCCAGAAGGGCCGTATCCCCCAATTCCGCGGCAACCTGGTTGGTGGGGTAGCCGCCGGGAGCGTGCACGATGACCGCCCCGAGCAGGTCGACGCCCCGCCCGCCGGTCATCAGATCCGACTGCAGCGCGGCGGCAGCGATCTGTCCAATTCGAGTGCCGAGCATGGTGGACCGGACGACCAGGGCGACGACGTCCGCGGTGTTCCAAATCGCCCGGGGGGCGCGCACCGGATCACCGAAGACGGTGCCGCAGTCGGCGATGACGTCGACGCCGGCGGCGCCGAGTGCGCGGGCCACGCCGACCCAGTCGATGGACCCGGCCTCACGAGGACTGAGCAGTCCGGGCAGCCAGTATTTCGGGATTTCCTGGCCATCTTCACCGGGGAGGGCCACGACTTCTTCCCAGACCGACTCGGACATGGATCGTCGGCGCGCGGCCACTTGCAGCCGGAGCAACCCGGCGGCGCCGACGTTGGCGCCTTGGGCTAGCCCCCATTGGACGTCCCCGCCACGGGGATCGCACTCGGCCAGGATGGCCGGGCGGGGCCACGCCTTGGTCAGGGCCAGTGCCGTGGTGGACGCGCCAGGCGCGTTCCGTGAGGTGACGACGGAGATCAGCATGCGGTCAGCTCCCCGGCGGCAGCAGGGCCAAGGCGATGTGCCCGGCCGCAGCGTCGTTGGCCGCCGAGGCAACCTGGCCGGCGGCGAGGATCACGTCGATGGTGCGGGCGCCACTGGCATCTACCGGACCAACAGCGAACACCTCCGCGGTACCGGTGGCGCCCTGCACGCTGCCTGTGGAGGCCGATCCGGAGATTCCGTTCGTCCGGATGAGCGTGACGTGGTCGCGGGGGTGAAGCGAAGTTGCCGGAAGCTGGCCCGGCTTGAGCAGCAGCCCCACCAGGGCCTGTCCCGACGCCAAGACGTCCTGACTAGTGACGGATCTGTCCGAGGCGATCGTCCCGGCAAGCAGCGCGGTTGCTGCCTTGTGGCCGCTCAACTGGGTCCGGTCGGTCCAGGCCACCGCGGACAGACCCTGATCGGGTAGGACGTCGACCATCTTCAGGTCCGTGGGTGCGATGACCTGGCCCCAGGCGACGTCGTGGGCAAATCCCACGACCTCAATTTTCACCGCCGAGCGGTTGACGAAGAAGCCCGCACCGAGGGCTCCGATGACGATCGTCACGATCATGAGGGCGAGCATTCCGCGTCTGCGGGAGCGTCCGGGCTGCGCCAGCTTCGGCGGGACAGCGATTGAGCGGCCCGGCGGTGCCGTGACCTCGGTGGTTGCCGACTCGGCCGGCGCAGACGCGGGATCGGTCGTCATGACCACCTCTTTTGGGCTGGTCAATTTCATTCGTCCCCCACGGGCTTCTCGATTCGAACAACGTTAACGATGACTGTGCTATAGGTCGGCGACTTAACCTAACCCAGCAATACAGACTTACGGTATATCTGCTTCGTCGTCCCCTACTGCCGTATTACCGGATTGCCGGTAATATTATCACGGTCAGCGTGTAGGACCCTATCGGTTATGCCAGACCGCAACGACAGAAGCCCCGCCATGTCCGTCTTGCCTCGCCGCATCCAGGGGGCAGCCACCCTGGCGGCCCTGTTATGCCTGACCACGGCATGCCAAGCCCCGCTTGCAAGCGGCCCCAGCAGCTCGACCAACACTGTCGTCAGCACGATCGGCACGGCGAGTGGAACGGCGGCGGCCGCGCTGGTTGCCCTGCCGGTCAAGGGCCGCGCCGCCAAGACCGGGTACAGCCGTAAGCAGTTCGGGCAGGCGTGGAGCGATGACGTGAGCGTGCCCAGCGGACACAACGGCTGTGATCAACGCTCAGACGTCCTGAGGCGGGATCTGACCGGGGTTGCGTTCAAGGCGTCCACGCGCGGATGCGTCCCGGCCTCCGGCACGCTCACCGATCCCTACACCGGGCGGACGATCCACTTCACCCGTGGGGCGGCCACCTCGACCGCTGTGCAGATCGATCACGTGGTGGCTCTGTCCAACGCCTGGCAGACCGGCGCCGCCCAGTTGCCAGCCGACCAGCGCGACAACCTGGCCGGTGACCCGTTGGAACTGCTGGCCGTCGACGGACCCACCAACGAGGCCAAGGGTAACGGCGACGCGGCCACCTGGCTCCCGCCGAACAAAACCTTCCGATGTGCGTACGTCGTCCGGCAGATCGCCGTCAAGGCCAAGTACCGGCTGTGGGTCACTGCCGCCGAGAAGAGTTCCATGACCACCGTCCTGCGCAGTTGCCCGGGCATCGATTTGCCGACCGAACTGACGGTCGCCGTTCCCGCGGCGACTCAGTTGAAAAGCTGAACCCGCGGATGTCGTGGCTGCCGGGTGGGCACACCCTGCCCACCGCGCTCTCCTGGGCCGTCGCTGTAGTAGTTGCAGTGCTGCTGCTGATCGTGGTGTTCAAATCTGCGCGGCGGATCGTGCACCGGCTGATCGGGTATTGCCATCAGTCTGACCTTGACATCCTCCTCGCCCTGAAGGACGAGGATTCCTGGCTCCTAGTTTTCAGGAGGCAGATTGCAATAGACGGTTCGCAGACACAGCAAAATCCTGGAGGTCTCCCCGTCCTGACACCGCATGTCCGTCGGCGTTTTCAAGCGAAAGCAGCAGCTGTAAGCCGCGATGGTGCACCACTCGGGCTGCGTTGAGGTCGGCGTTGATCGGGCCAACAACACAACTCGGGTTGGTGCAGTGGAAAACCGCTTGGCTCTTGCGGCTCTGGTGATCGATGTGGTGACAGGTGGAACATTCCTGCGAACTGTAGGCCGCCGGCACCGTGAGGACCCTGGTGCCTGTGCGTCTGGCGGCGCTGGCCGTGGCCAGTTTCAACGCACCCCACCCAGCGTTCAGGATGGACTTGTTCAGCCCGGACTTCGCCTTGCGGTTGTTCCACAGAAAATGGCCGGGCCGGGTGAGGTCCGGTTTCGGTGCGGCCCGTTTGGTCATGTTCTTGACCTTGAGGTCTTCGAAGACCACGACGCTGTATTGCTCCGCCAGTTGGTGTGCGGTCTGGGCGGCCCAATCCTGCCGGCGGCGGCGTCCCTTCGCGGAGGTGGCGGCGATCTTGGCCTTGGTGCGGCCCCGACGAGCCGACCCCTTCCGTTGCCGTGCGAGGTGCCGCTGCAACCGGCGGACCCGCTCTTCCTCCCCCGCGGTGACGAACGGTGCGTCCGGATGCAGCACCCGGCCATCGGATACTGCCGCGAGGATGTTCACCCCACGGTCGACTCCGACAACGGGACCAGAATGCATGGTCGGCGTCTGGGAGTCGTCCTGGACCAGGACCGAGAGGTACCAGTGCCCGGCGTCCATGGACATTGTCGTGGAGCGGATCCGGCCGTCGATGATCCGGTTGTGCCGAAATTTCACCTCACCGAACTTCGGCAGGTTGATGGTCGCCCACTTGTGGTTGATCATCGTGATCCGTACCCGATCCCCGTCGGGGAACCTGAACGAGGGTGACCAGGTGTTCTTAGCCCGGAACTTCGTCGTCCACGGGCCATGCTTGCGGACTGTCTGGTCCAGGTCCCGCAGTGTCTGCTGCAACGTGTGGGAGGGGCCGGCGGCGAGCCAGTCGATCTCGGTGCGAGCCCGGGCCAGCTCCCTGGCCAACTGCACATAGCCGAGGTAGATGCGGTCGATCTTGGCCTTGCCGACGTTGGCTCGGGCGTAGTGCCTGTACAGGTCCAGTCCGGTATTCCACACCGTCCGGCACACCCCTGCGATCTCGCCCGCCTGCACCGCCTGTTCGGTGGTCAGATTCAGGCGAAAGCGCATGCCACGCAACATCACTGACCACCACCCTTCAACGAAATCGGTTCATGTTCAGGGTAATCGACACCACCGACAGGACCGGCGGAAACCTGTCCCAGGCCTGGACAACTTACCGATGCACTAACCCCGCCCTAAAGGACGAGGTCTGCGCGCTACCGATTCTGATCACGACTCTGCTCCGCGCTCAGCTCTCGCCGCTGCTGCACTCCTGGCTGGGCCGTTAGCGCTCAGTTGGGGGCCCCGAACCCGTTGTCTGCCACCAGCCACTTTCCGCCGGGTTGGCGTACCTCCAGCACAGTTGTCTGCCCGCTGGTCTGCTGGGATACCCCGTCCTTCTGTGTGAGGACGGACATCCACGCCAAGTGCACGCTGGCCTTCGTTCCCGACGCGCCGGGAACATAAGCGGTCAACTGTGTGACCGCGGCGCGCGAGACCATCTGCATGGCCACCACCTTCGCCCAGGCCGCCGACCCAGATACCGAACCTGTGGTCTGGACGACAGCGTGGTGGACCGGGACTGCGTACGTGGCGGCCCGGGCGATGCCGGCGCCCGGGCCCGGGTCGGTGTAGCTGTAGGACATCAGCGACACCAGGTACGCCCAGGCGACCTGGGCGGCCGATGTTCGGTCGATGTGGTCGAAGTCGTACACCGGGTCGGTGATCTCGTGGGCATTGGTCGGGCCGCCCAGATTTGCGACCGCTCCACTGGGTTCTGTCCAACTTCCCGAGCTCGAGCTCGAGTCCGTCGGCGCCGACGAGGTGCTGGTGGTCGATTCGACAGGGCTCGTCAACCTCGTCGACGACGGCCGATGCGGAATCGGGGTCGGGGTCGGGGTCGGGGTCGGGGTGCGGTGGGTGAAGGTCACCGGCACGGCAGGACGCGCTGAAGTGGTCGCGGAACTTGATGTGCCCTGGTGGGCGTGGGCACAACCTGCCATCACGAACCCGGCGACAAGAAGCGCCGCGCCGCGGGTGAATGGATGCATCGGCAATACCTTTCTCTCTGCAGCTCAGGACCAATAACGGTGCAATACCGTGTCGGCCGGTTGCCCTTCGTTGGACCAGTAGATCTTGCGAATATGGATGTTCATTCCCGGGGCAGGAGCTTCCAATAAATATTGGACGCCGTCGATGTACCCGAGATACATCGCGACATGACCAGCAAATCCCATGATGTCGCCGGGCACGCCCTTGGCGAAAGGAACATTCGTCCCGCCGGTCCGCTGGCTACCTGAATCGGTTGCAATGTGAAAGCCCGCCGTCTGCAGGATGTATCCGGTCAGCCCCGAGCAGTCCAGGCCGACAATGCCCTGGCACGAGTTCAACTGGCCGCCGGCCCGACTACAGCCCTGATCTGGTGGCCCGTCGTCCGTGCCGCCGCCGTAGACGTAGGGCATCCCGACCAGGGACAGGCCGGTGGCCAGACCGCGGGCGACGGCGGCGTTGGGGGCGGTGATGGTCTTCCCGGCCACCGCCGGGTCGACGTCCGGCTCGTTCGGGATCGTGATCGAAACGCCGTTGACGATGACCCCACCGCAGCCGCCGGCGGCCGCGGCTGCCGTGGGGGCAAGCGCCGACTTGCCAGCTGCGGAGGTTGTCGTAGGGACGGTAGATGCGTTGGTGGGCAGCGCAGTCCGACCGGAGGCGGCGGACGGTGCCGCGCAACCCGAAGCTCCTGGGCCGGTGGTGATCGAGGAGCATCCCGCCACCGGGGTGTCACCATTGGGTAGGGCGGTGGCGGTGGCGCCGGTGGGGCCGGGTGTCGCGTTCTGGTCGGCGGCCCACTGATAGTTCAGTTTGTCTCCTTGCTGGCCCATGTAACCGGTGATGGCGTCGAGTGTGGTGATGGCTGCTTTCGGCATACCGGAGACGATTCCTGTCCAACCTGGCGGGTCACCTCTGGTGGGGTTGGTCCACCCGAACGAGGCGGCATAGCTGTTGTCGTGGTGATCGTGATCGGTAACGCCGACCCACGGACCCGGGCCGGCCTCGATGATGGCCAGGTTTACCGACTTCTTGGTTCGAGGGTTGGTCACCGTCACCATCCACGGCTTTCCTCCGTCGTGTCCTGCTTCAAACCAGGCGTATTGTTTTTCGTCGAGGTCGGTGGAGGTTCCGTCGAAATTCCAGGCGGCGTAATTCCAGCGCATATTGATGTAGTAATTGTCATATGCTTCACCGAGCGCCGCGAATTTTGCCCAGGTAACTTTTCCTCCCGTCGACGGTACCTGCCCTACTGAATTCACCGTTTCTTCTTCACCGGTGGTGCCGCTGGTCGTCGGTAACGAGTAGGGCATGGCCTTGGTGGCAGACGGGACGGTGCCGGGCGTAGACGCCGGGCCGGCCGATGATGTGCGAATGGACACCGCCGTCGTCGTGGGGGTGATCGGCGTTGTGGTGACACCGCCGGCGGGGGCGGCGACGCCGGTAGGGCAGCTGTATCCGACTGGTGCAGGAGTGGCCTGCGCGGTGGAATATCCCCCGGCGCTGGGGATGAGCATCATCAGCAGTGCGGCAGCCATGAGGGTCAGCCCGACCGGGCCCAGGGCCATGCCAAGGAGCGTGCTGGCCGCCCAGATGACCACCTTGAGGATGATCTTTCGTTTGATCATCTCGAGCGTTTTCGCCTGTTTCTTCTTCTTGGCGGTCCGCCGCCTGGGCGCCGGTATCATCGCGCCCACCGGAGCCACTTCGTTCTGGCGTAGCCGACCAGCCGGCGCAAGATTCTGATGGCGATCTTGATTAGGAAGATCAGCAAAAACCCGGCAAACAACGCGGCCAGCAGCGCCCATGCGGCCACCCCCAGGATCTGGGACAGGGTCGGTGCGTTTTCTTCGTCGCTGATTTCCGAGGCCAGCAGCAACCAGACGAAAGCTGCTGCGACGACGACACAGGCCCGGCGGACACCGGGGATGCGGATACGGCGGAGGGGCGCTACGTGACGGTTGCCCATGTCAGCGGCCGATGAGCTTGAGGGTCAAGAACAGCACCAGTAGAGCTACCACCGCCGCGGCGATGTAGAGGTTCACCCGCGGGTTCTGTTGGGCCCGGGCACGTAGGTAGCGCAGCCCTGCCGGGTCGCCCGCGCGTCTGAGCAGGGCGTCCCGCGGAACGTCGTCCTCCTCGTTCTCCTCGTTCTCCTCGTCCTCGTCGGTCTCGTCCTGGTCAGTCTCGGTGGGCGGGGTCAGCTTCCCGCCCACCGCATCCGGGTCGAAGCCCAGGGCCACCCGTTGGGCCCGCAAGACCTGGTGCAGCTCAGCGGACAGGTTCACGATGACCTGCGGGCTCAGCGCGAGGTACACCGAGACCGGCAGACCGTGGTCGTCGGTAGCGGTGGAGATGAGTACTGCCTGCAGCGGGTCGATGTCGTCGTCGGCTACCCCGATGGTGTGCGCCTCGTATTCGGCCCCGTTCATCTCGATCGTCTCGGCCAGCTCGGTGGTCTGTTCGGGGGTGCTCATCGCGGACCGTCGTTCTTGCCGGACGGCAACATCGCGGCCGCGTACAGGGCGCGGCGGTGCGCGCCGAAGCGGCGGCACGGCGCCATGTGCTGGATGGCGGGGATTTGGTCCGGGGATGCGACCAGCACGGTGGACCGGCCGCGCGAGGTGCTGACCTGGTGGGGACCCAGTTGGGCATCCTCGTGCAGAGCGATCACCACCGGTTGGACGTGCCGGGCGGGTATGCCGACCGCGGCGGCTGCGTCGATGGATTGGTGCACCGCACGGT
>JAABUM010001834.1_pt1 | contig 30347 bp, 24 predicted proteins | sample 5559161 | NCBI WGS metagenome assembly JAABUM01 (sample SAMN10711868, study PRJNA513369) | rock metagenome | isolation source: Antarctica rocks | place: Antarctica: Victoria Land, Siegfried Peak nord
GCCAGCTCGACCTGCTTGATGAGATAGAGCAGCGTCGGCGGCTCTGCGCGCCGGACCTGCTGACCCGCTGCGGCCACCTGCTGCTCGGCATCCCTCGTTCGTGGCTCCGGCTCCGCTGAGCCGCGAGCTCTGAGATCAGTCTGCCACCGGGCCGACGCTGCGGCGGTGCCCGTGTCAGGGACCTCCGCCGATGGGCTCAACCGGCCTCTGCGCCGAGCCGAGCCATACTCCTACCGCTGGACCGAGGACAGTCTGTCGAGGAGTTGCTGGCCGTCTGGGACCCCGAGGCCGGTGCAGGCGTCCCAACCTCGACCAGCGGTGAAGGCGCCGTTGCTGCCGCTGGTGATGTCGCGGAAGCCTGGTGGCGTGGTTCCTGCGGGAGCGTCGGCGTAGATGGCCGGCTGCAGCAACCCGAGGTGGTGTCCCAGTCCTTGGCTGAGGCGGCAGACCAACGCTGCCCACAGGGGGGCGACGGCGCTGGTGCCGCCAATGACCATCGGCTTGCCGTCGACCAGGACCTGGTATCCGGTAGCGGGGTCGGCGTCGCCGGCGACGTCGGGAACCCCCCGCCCGGTACCGCCACTGCCGCCACTGCCGCCGGTGCCGCCACTGCCGGCACTGCCGGCACTGCCGGCGCGAGCGGGGACACCGACGCCGTTCTGCCAGGAGGGCAGCGGAAAGGTGTCGCTGACCCCGCCGCCGGTCGCTCCGCGGCCGGCACCGTCGTTCCAGACCGTCTCAGCGGTCGGGGTGCCGGTGGCGCCGAGCCGAAGGCTGGTGCCGCCGCAGCCCAGGGCGTGTGGACTGGAGGCCGGGAAGTCGACGTGGACCGCTGCCCCGTCGGTTTGCGCGTCACTGCTGCCGTTGTCGCCCGAGGCGACGCAGACGGTGACGCCCAGGGCTGCGGCGCCGACGAATGCCTGGTCCAGGGCGGTTCGGGCTTGGGCGGTCCAAGCGTCCTCGCTCTCGCCCCAGCTGATGCTGACCGCCGCGGGGGTCGGGGTGGCGTGCACAGCCGTGGCGACGGCGTCGAGGAAGCCGCGGTCGGTGTTGGGGGCGAAGTAGACGACGATCGACGCCTTGGGGGCCAGGGCGCCGGCGACCTCGATGTCGAGCAGCACCTCACCGTCGGCGCCTTGCGGGTCCTTGCCGGCGACGTTGGCCGCTCCGTCGACGCCGACGGCGCTGACCGCCGGGGTGGCGATGCCCAAGCCGGCGAAGTAGGTGTCGAGGTCGGACTGGGCGTAGCCGCCGCCGAGCTCGACAATGGCCAGCGTCTGCCCGGTTCCGTCGGTGCCGGACGGGAAGCTGTAGGCCTGCCCGAGCTGGAGCGGGGTGTAGGAGACGCCCGCGGCTGCGGCACGCTGGCCGGTTCCAGCAACCTGGAAGTGCGCCCTGGCCTGCGGCCGGTCGTCGATGCCGAGCACCGCGACGACGACGCCGTCGAGCTCGGCTGGCACGCTCAGCTCGCCGATGCGGTGCCGGTGCTCCAGCAGCCGCCCGGTCGTCGGGTCGGGGCTGCTGGTGCGGGTCAAGGTGGCGCCGAAGACGGCGGCGACGGCAGCGGCCGGACCGGAGACCTGCATCCGGCGAGAGGGCTCGTCAACCGCGCCGATGCTCAGCCCTGCATCGGCCAGCACTGTGCGGACCACATCGATGTCGCGGCCGTCCGCGCCGTAGCTCGCCCCAAGGTGGGGGTTGCCGATCGTGTCGGGCCCCTCGACCAGGCCGGTTGGCACGGGCACCCGGCGGCGCAGCACCACCGTCACCTCGATGAGCTCCCCCGGATCAACCGGGCGGTCCGCGAGCGCCCTCGCGACCGGCTCGCGAGCACTGCCAGTAAGGGGACGACGTGAGGGAACGGTCATGGCACCAGCCTCGCCCGGCTGGCTCGCCTCGACAAGGTAGGGCGGCCGGGACCTGACGACGGCATCGTCGTGGCTTCATCAGCGACGAGCAACCAGCTCACCCCCGCCTGAGGATGACGGCCGTTCGAGCCCGTCCTGGTCCTCAGGGTGCAGCCTGAGTGCTGCCTGTTGGGGGACAGCGGTCGTCGGGTCGGCCTCTTCGGCTAGTGCTTCGATGCCCGACCGGGTGCGAAGCGGCAGCTCTTTCATGAACAGAATCAACACGAAGGCGGCGATGACGACGAAGGCAGCGATGAGAAAGACCGTGTCCATCGAGCTGGAGAAACCCAGCAGGAACGGGCGGGCCAGGCGGGGGTCAGCGTGTTGCAGGAACGAGGAGTCTTGCAGGACACCGCCGGCGGTGCCGCCGCCACCTCCGTGCAGCGCGGCCAGGATGGGTTTGTTCGCTGGGTTGGCGAGCACCGCCGGGTCGCGCAGCGCTGCCTGGAACGCGGGTGTCGGGACGACCGTGTGAAAGGCGCTGGTGATCCGTCCGCCGACGGTGGAGAACAGGATCGACAGGAACACTGCGACGCCCAGTGTGCCGCCTATCTGGCGGAAGAACGTCGACGAGGCGGTCGCCACGCCCATGTCCTTGGCCGGGACGGCGTTTTGCACGGCGAGGGTCAGGGTCTGCATGCAGTTGCCGAGTCCGAAGCCGAACACGGCCATGTAGATGCTGGTTTCCCACAGGGCGGTGTCGGCGCCGACCCGGAAGTGGAACAGCAGCAGGCCCACGGCCATCAGTGCCGACCCCACCACCGGGAAGATCTTGTACCTGCCGGTGCGGGAGGTCAGCGTGCCGGACAGCACAGATGCGGTCATCAGGCCTAGCATCAGGGGCAGGGTGAGCAGCCCCGCCTTCGTGGGCGATGCTCCTTTGACGATCTGCAGGTACTGCGGCAGGACCGAGATCCCGCCGAGCATGCCGGCCCCGACGATCGCACCTGCTGCGCTGGTCACCGAGAACACGTTGTTACGGAACAGCCGCAGTGGGATCAGAGCGTCTTCGCCGGCGCGTCGCTCAGCAAGCCACAACCAGCCCAACCCGGCCGCGCCGACCGCATAGCAGGCCATCGACCCGCTGGACGTCCAACCCCAGCTGCGGCCCTGCTCGGCGACAACGAGAAGCGGGACGAGCCCGACGGTGATCGCGAGCGCACCCGCGACGTCGAGGTGGTGCTTGGTCGGCACGTGCGGCAGGTTCAGCACCCGCGCGACGACCACCAGCGCCAGGGCGCCGATCGGCACGTTGACCAGGAACACCCATCGCCAGCCGGTGATCGACAGGATGTTGGCCTGGCCGGCCAGAGCACCGCCGATCACGGGTCCGAGCACGCTTGAACTGCCGAACACCGCCAGGAAGTAGCCCTGGTACTTGGCGCGCTCGCGGGCCGGCACGATGTCGCCGATGATGGTCAGCGCCAGCGACATCAAACCGCCGGCGCCTAGGCCCTGAAAGGCGCGGAAACCGGCCAGCTCGTACATCGAGGTGGCGAAGCTGCACGCCAGCGAACCGACGACGAAGATGGAGATCGCAGCCAGGAACAGCGGCCGGCGACCGTACTGGTCCGAGAGCTTGCCGTAGAGCGGTGTGGAGATCGTCGAGGTGATCAGGTAAGCAGTGGTGACCCACGCCTGCACGCTCAACCCGTGCAGATCATCGGCGATCGTACGGATCGACGTGCTCACGATCGTCTGGTCCAAGGCCGACAAGAACATCCCGAGCATCAACCCGCTGAGGATCAGCAGGATTTGCCGCTGGGTGAGGCGGCTCGTTACCGGCGGGGCGAGCACTTCAGTGTTACCGCCGTTCGTCACGGTTGCGGTTGCTGGGTTGCTCATCGCGCGTCCTCCTTGCGTCCCGTGGTGCCAGCGGTCGAGCGGTCGTCAGCTCGGCGCTGCTCGAGGATTCGACAAGCCCCCGACAGAAGGGGGGAAGCGCTGCGGGCGCCCGGCCTGCGCGGACGCAGCGCTGCAGCGTCAGGCGCCGCAGCCGAAGCTGACCCTGCGACGTCGAGGGTTTGCGGCCCCGCCACAGCCAGAAAGGCCAGATGCTGCGAGACCAGTTGGCGTCGTCGCCGACGCCGGTGAGCCGCCAGGGCAAGAGCCGTCGGCGTCATTGGCCCAGGGCAATCTGGTCGCGCCGCACCGCGGCCATCAGCCGGCGCCGGCTGATGCTGGGGACGCGGAGGTGCCCAGGACTGTCTCTGCGTAGGAACGCGTGCCCTCGACCCGAGGGTCGGCTGGCCTCGGGTGCTGGACCAGCACGGGGCGCGCGGCGTGGCGGACCACCTTCTCCGACACGCTGCCCAAGAGGGCGTGCTTGACGCCGCTCAGCCCGCGAGCTCCCAGGACGATGACCGCGGCGTTGTGCTCGTGGGCCACGTCGATGATGACCTGCCACGTCGGGCCAACGGCCTCGACTGCGAGCGGGCGGGCATCGAAGCCCGCCTCCGTCGCCCGCTCGGCGGCCTGCCGAGCCAGCCCCTCGGCGTACTGGAGCGCTTGCTCATCCAACTCAGGTTGCACAGCAACGGGTTGGGATCCCGCCATGGCCGCGATCGTGACGCTGGGCGATTGCCAGATGTGCAGCACGAGGGCCTGCTTTGCGGACAGCAGAACTGCGGCTGCTGTCACGGCCAGTGCAGCGTCCACTGACCCGTCGTCGCAGAGCAACACCGGCCCCGGCTGCGAACCGTCGGGGGAGGAGCCATTGAGACTGGGCATGGTGTGCCTTTCAGGTGCATGCAGCTTGTGGGTTTGCTGAAGTGAGGCTCAGCCGGCGGCGCTGTCCGCGAGCACGCTGGGATGCACCCCGAAGCGCGAGGTTTCGGCGATTGAGGCGATCTTCCGACCGGCTGGCGTAAGGGTCATGTCGGCTCGGGTTTCGAGCAGCCAGCCGATGAACCCTTCGGGGACGTTCTCCTCCGGGCCCTGGTGGATGACCCCCTTGGGCACGGCGACGAGGGTGCCTGGTTCCTTCATCTCGCCGAAGACGCCGGGGCCGGCGCAGTAGAGGAAGATTTCCTCGTAGTCCGCGTTGTGGTGCACCGGCGGTTGTCCGCCGTCTCGCGCGCCTAGGTAGTACAGCATCGACCGGGTCGAGGAGTCCGTCGCCAGGCGGGCTGGTGGTGCGGACAGCCCGGCGACCGCGAGCGGGTGCACGTCGGCGAGGTTGAAGCGCTCGACGACCGGCGCTCCGGAGGTGGCAATCATGTGCAGGGGGTCGTAGTCGAAGAAGTAGGAGGTCGTATCCGATCCGTGTCGGATGACCAGTTCGTACTCCCCAGGCTCCGGGGGACCGTCGTAGGGGCGCGGGATGTCCACATCGAGCGCGGTGTTGAGCACGGCCCCGTTCTCGGGAGAGATCGCCTGGGTCTCAGCGGACACCGCGATGACCAGATGCAGGTCCTGGACCCGCTTGAGGCGGTAGCCGACGGAGCGGGGCACCTTGACCATGTCGAGTGGTGCGAGGTCGAGCACGCCGAAGTCGGTCTCCAGCCGAGCCGTGCCGTCGAGCACGAAGACGAATTGGTCGTGCCGGACGTCCTTGAGCGCAAACGCGGTGTCGGAGCCTGGGCGCCACACCTCGAGGCGGACGTCGCCACCGTCGAGGATCGCGGTGGGCATCGACCGCGGGTCTGCTGCGTCGCTGGGCTGGAAGTTCCAGACGTCGAGACGTCGGGGGGCGTAGTCCCCCTCGACGCGGGTGTAGCCGGGGGTGTACTGGGATCGCACGATCCCGGTGGCTGGTCCGGCGAAGCCGTTGCGGGTGTAGAGGTCGACCTGCGGGGGGCCGCTGGCGGGGGCGTTCTGGCTCATGACGAGACAACCTCTCGAGTACGGATGGGCAGACCGACGAGGGCGCGGGCCTCGTCGGCGGTGGCGACCTTGCGGCCGAGGACGGCGGCGGTGTCGACGGCGCGCCGAACAGATTCGGCGCTGTCGGTGAGCAGCTCGTTGCTGTGGGGGAAACGAAACGCGGTGTCCTCGGTGCCGACCCGGACGTGCAAGCCGAGGAGCATTGCCGTCGCGACCATGTACTGGCTCGCGCGACCGGCCGCCGCGACGAGGATGTAAGGATCAGGGTCGATCTCGTGGATCCGGTCGCAGATCGCGATGAGCTCGGTCATCATGACCTTCGGCGAGTTCAGGTAGGTGGCCAGCCGGGTCGTCGAGTCGTCGTACGGGTAGCCGATCAGGATCCCCCACGCCGGCTTCTCCTTCAGGATCCCTTTCGACAGCACCAGCCGGTTCGCGAGGTCGACCTCGGCGGCGGAGTGAATCGAGAACACCAGCCGGACCCCGTGCTCGCTGGCGACGTGTGCCGCTGACTCCATCCACGGCACCGGGAAGTTCGGTGCCATCGGGACGGTCTCGGCCAGACCGGCGGTGATCGCGAACATGTTCTCATCGAACGATGTCCCGTTCAGCACGTTCGCGTCGCAGATCCAGTCACGGCAGGTGCGTTCGTTGATCCCCGCGTAGATCTTGGAGTACGCCTCCGGCACGGTCAGGCCCGACTCGGCGATCTTCGGCATCCCCAGGATGTCGAGGTGGATCCCCACGGCGCCGGCCTCGATCGAGTCGACCGCTGCGGTGATGAAACTGTCGATGTCGAGACCGAATCCTGCGGACCGGTCCGCCGACTCCTCACGCAGTATCCTCCCCGAGGCGGCCGCGGTGATGACCACGGTGTCCGGCACCTCCCACCGTGGCTGCACCTCCAGGCGAGGAAGGCCATCCATGTCGGTCGACCCGCGCTCCGCGAGCGCACTCCACAGCGACGGCAGTTGAGACCAGTCCTTCGATAACTCGAACATGCGCCCTCCTTCTCTTCGCGCCAGCTGGCAGCACGTGGCCGAGCTGCCGAGGCTTGGTGGCCCGCGTGCCACGGTAGCCGGAAACATTCAATCTTTCAATAGTCAGCGCGAAGTTGTGTCCATCAGGAGCTCACGGGTTCCTCGGCGCGAGCGGCTGGGACGGATCGGCTCGATCCAGTTCTCCGCGTGGCCGACCCGGGACGCCAGGATGATGCCGGAGGGCGCCGAGGCGCCTGCTGCTCACCGGCCGGCTGACTGCTCCACCTCAGCCCCATCCAGCTCGTTACGTCGCACCATTGAAACATTCAATGTTCGTTGCTAGTCTCTGCTTACCAGCTGCGGGGCGGGATCAACGATGCCTCCGCCCCGCAACGGTTCGACAACCCCGGTTACGAAGGAGTCCCATGTCAAGCAACTCGGTGCTGGAAACGCAGGTCTACGACCAGTTCGACGGGCCTGACATCGATCCGGCGAAGTGGGCAGTGTTGCCGGTCTTCCTGCCGGACGGCTCGGTGCTACCCGCCTTCGAGCCGTCGGCCGCGACGGTCGTGCGCGACGGGACACTGTCGGTCACAGTTGAGGAGTTCGAGCACTCGCACGACTCTCACCAGCAGGCCGACAACACCAAGCACGTGCTGGTCTCGACGCAGCAGTTCGAGATGCCCCGCCACGGCGTGGCGACATTCGCTATCGGTCAAGCCGTGACCCGGCTCGGTCCACGCCGCGCCGACGATCTGATGCTCGCGTTGGCCGCGTTCAACGTGATCGACCCAGAGCGCGGCCTGGTCTTTGACATCGTCTCCAACGGTATCGAGGTCTTCGCTGTGCAGGAGCAGCTGCCGGGCGTCCCCCGTCCGGCCGGACCTGCGTACACGTACCTGATCCGCCACCCGTTCGCGCCGGTCGAGCTGTCACCCGGCGTCGCGCACCTTGCGAGATCGAGTTCGACATGGGAGCGGGCACCGTGCGCTGGCTGGTCAACGGCACGGAGATCTACCGCACGGTCGGAGCTCCGATGCCGGAGCGGGCCGTTCTCGGCCTAGGTCTGATGAGCGGTGTGCTGCTGCGCGACGGGCGCAGCGCCTCGCTCGAGGGCCAGGGCCTGAGTGCCTCGTGGTCCGCGCCGTCAATAGCGATCACCGAGTGACATGCCCGGCCAGGCTCGGCTGTAGCTGGGACCTCGCCAGCTGACGACCTGGTGAGGACGGTAGCGCTGGGCGACGAGCTCACGCACTGAATCGTCAGGCGGCCCTGGCGCGACGTGTCACCCCGACCTGAGTCGTGCCCATCTACTACGAGCCGGCCGTCGTCCTTCTCCGACCGAGGCGTGCATGGCGGTGCCAGCCTGGGGATCCGCCTCTCGCGCTACAACAGCCCAGCAACTTGCCCCGCACCTTAATATGCAACTGTTACAACGTAGTTTAGACTAGGCTCATGCCTCCATTGCCGTCCTACGAGCGTCCGCAGGAGTACGTAGCCCGACAGCTGCGTCAAGCGATACTCGACGGCGAGTACGCGCCCGGCGAACGGCTGCCCATCGAGCGCGAACTCAGCGAGCAGTTCGGCGTCAGCAGGTCGGCTATCCGGCAGGCGCTGCTGATCCTGAGCCATCAGGGCTTGGTCAAGGTCCGCAGCGGCGCCGGCGGCGGGCCCTTCGTCACCCGAGGCTCGCTGCCCGCCGCCATTGCTGCCTTCGAGAACGTGCTCATCTCTGATCCGGCGGCGGTCGAGGAGTTCGTCCAGGCCAAGCTGATCATCGAGCCTGCGATCACCGGTCACGTCGCCTCGTCGATCAGCGCCGAGTCCCTGGACCTGTTGCGGCACAACGTCGCCGAGTTCCGCAAGGCATTGCGTCGTAAGGAGGACCCCACCGAACTCGCGCTCGAGTTCCACTCCATTATCATTCGATCAAGCGACAATCGTTATCTGTCCGTCATCCTTCAGCTGATCGGCCAGACACTGGACCGGCTGCCCGCTGTACCCGAAAGTGGGCCTGTCAACCAGCGACAGGTGCTGCGCGACCACGAGCAACTGATCGAAGCGCTTGAGCGGCACGACGCTGAGGAAGCCCGCCAGCTCACGACGGACCACCTGGAAAAGATCTGGCACGGCCGAAGCCCGGCCGGACGGAAAAGCCGTGCGGGAGCCACGGACAGGTTGGACGCTTCTGCTGTCGTCGACGTGCCAGCACGAAAAGCTTCCGCGGGGTAGCGACTCCCGCGGGGGGTCGCCTTCGCACGACTGGAGGCGATGCGGTCTGGACCCCGCTGTGTCGGTGAGGTCAGATGACGACGGCGTGGCTGGTTTCAGGCGCGAACAGCCCAGCTGGTTCGGGCGGCTGCTTGACGAGACCTTGGGCAACGGCGTAGCGCACGAACGTCGATAGTGTGTGGTGATTGGGGGTCACGCCGTAGGCCCAGTAGTCGGCGCCCATGCTGGCCACGGTCTGCTCGTACTCCTCCCGTACGAATGGCAAGGACAAGGAGAGCGCCACCGTGCGGGCCAATGCCTCGTAAGCAAGCTTCTTGGCGGCAGTGAAGGACTTGAGCAGTTCGGTCGCCAGCCACCGGTTTCCGTCGTAGACCCGCCGATGAATGACGATGACGTGCATGATCGGAAAGATTCTCGTGTCCGCAAAGTAGCGCTCTTCTTCGGTACGCGTGTCGGCAAACAGTCGGCGCACTGCGCCTGTGCCGTACGACTGCGGCGCCCTCGGCGAGTACACCGCGTCGATGTCCCCAGAAGCCAACAGGTCCGAGAGCGTCTGATGGGGCCCTATAGGTGCGATGTCGATCTCGCGCGGCAAGTCCAAGGCGAACTTCTCGACGCGGCCGGGCGTGTTCAGGCCGCCGGTACGGTAACGCACTGAGTCGGCCGGAACTCCGTACTGTTCTTCGAGAATGCCGCGGACCCACACGTTGGCGGTCAGCTGATACTCCGCCACACCGACGGTGCTGCCGGTAAGCGCTCGAGCCGACCCAGCAGGGGTCTCGCCGGCGGGGAGTCGGTTGCCATTGACGTAGATGCTGTTGTGCCGGAACATTCGCGACGGGAACACCGGTATGGCCACGAAGGGGCCCTCATTGGCGTGGCTCAATAGATACGTCGCAAGCGACATCTCGGACACGTCGAACTCGCCGTACTTGAGCATGCGGAAGCAGACCTCCTCCGGCTCGAGGGCGATGTAGCGAAGATCCACTCCCTGCACGGGCACGCGACCGTCCTCCAGCGCCCGCGTCCGGTCGTACGAACCGCACGCCAAGGTGATCGGTAGCCGTGCCATGTGAACCTCCAGGTTGCGCCGCGGGCTGTGGTGTTCGATGAACCGTGCTGAGCCGCAGTAGAGGGCATGTTTACCTCGTGCCGAGGCCTTCGCACGGTGCGGGGCAGCTGCACGCAGCAGCAATCACCCGATGTAGGTGATGCGGTCTCACACAGCCGCCGCGGAGTGTCGGCACATGAACCAGACTCCAGCCGGTCTCAGCAGCACCGGAGGTCCGCGGGTCACCCGGGGACGGCCGGAACCTGTCCGCGAACCAGGTGACGCGCCCACCACATCGTTCGACACCGGACTGTGACGTGCCGTCCCTGACACTGCTCCATCTTTCGAGGTGGCAGTTCGCAATCACGGCAGCTTTCCACATGACCTTCCCGGCCATCACGGTCGGTCTCGCGATCTTTCTGTGCGGCATGTATGCGGCGTGGATGCGAACACGCAATCCCGTCTACCTGCAGATCTACCGGTTCTGGAGGAGGATTTTCGCTGTCGGGTTCGCCCTAGGGGTGGTCGCGGGCGTAGTCCTGACCTTCGAGTTCGGCCTCAACTGGGGCGGCTACGCCCACGCGGTGGGCCCGGTCGTCGGGGTCATCATCGCGATGGAAGTCGTGACTGCGTTCTTCCTCGAAGCCGGGTTCATCGGCATCCTGCTCTACGGTGAAGGTCGGGTCAGCGAGCGAGTGACGATGCTCGCCAACGTCATGGTCGCGCTCGGGACCTTGCTATCGGTGACGTGGATCCTGGCCGCGAACTCGTGGATGCAGACGCCGGCGGGCACCACGATCGTGAATGGTCAGTTCGTGCCGACGAACTGGTGGCACACCATCTTCAACCCGTCGTTCTTCCCCCGCTTCCTGCACATGCTGCTGGCGGTGCTGATCGCTTCGGCCTGGCTCGTCGCGGGCGTCTCCGGCTACTACTTGGTACGACGCCGGCACATCTTCTTCGCTCGTAAGTCTTTCTCGCTGACGATGGCCGTTCTGGCGCTGCTGATGCCCATTCAGCTGTACGTCGGCGGCATGGTCGGCAAGTACCAACCGACGAAACTGTTCGCGATGGAAGGCAACTGGACATCGACGAACACCGGGTGGAACGTCGTCGTCGTTCCCGACATCTCGGCGGGAAAGAACCACTTCATGTTGACCATTCCGAAGCTCGGCAGCTACTTCGGAAAAGACTTGTCGGGGCACACCGCCATCCCAGGACTGCTCAATGTTCCCCCGGCGTTACGACCGAATACCTGGGCGGTCTTCTACGGGTTCCGCGTCATGGTCTTCGCCGGGCTCTTCATGTTGGCCACAGCCCTGGTCGGTCTTTATCTCAAGGCCCGCGGACGCTTGTACGTGTCCCGAAGCTTCCAGCGGTGGGTGACCTGGATGACGCCTACCGGGGTCCTGACGATCGTCGCCGGATGGGTGACGGCCGAGGCCGGCCGCCAGCCGTTCGTCGTCTACGGCAAGCTCCTCACCTCGCAGTCCGTGTCACAGTTGGCGACCCCGAGCCTCGTCTTCTCCTTAGCGGCCTTTCTTGCCGTGTATGTCCTGCTCGTCGGCATCTGGGTGGCCTATCTCGTCCGCCGGGTTCGCAGGGGGCCTCGTCCAGAAGATCTGCCCACGTCGGGAGACACCGTGATTGAACCTGAGGCGGAGTCCGCCTCCACCCCTCCGGAAGCTGTGGTGGCAGTGCGATGAGAGCGGACGTCTGGATCGCCCTCACCGTCTTCGCCCTGTTCATGTACGTGGCGCTCGACGGCTACGACCTGGGCATTGGCATCATGACCCTCGGGATCCGTGACGGCTCTCAGCGCCGGCAGTTGACCGCCATCGTGGCCACGAGGTGGGACGGCAACGAGTCCTGGCTCATCCTCGCCGGAATCGCCCTGCTGGGAGGCCTTCCAGCGCTGTACTCCGGCCTGCTGACAGCGCTGTACCTGCCCGTCATCGTGATGCTGATATCCCTGATCTTCCGGGGGGTCGCGATCGAGATGCTCGAGTCCCGCGGCGGCGTCTCCCGCTGGTGGGGTGCGGCTTTCGGTATCGGCTCGGTGGTTGCGGCCTTCACCCAAGGAGTCGCGTTCACTGCGTTTGCCCGCGGCATGCCGCTGACGCCGAACGGACGGTCAAGCGCCAAGAGCTGGGACTTCCTGTCGTGGTACACCGTGCTCGGTGGCGTGGCCGCGGTAGCATTGTTCGTCCTGGCCGGCGCGGCCTGGACCAACGCCACGACCGAGGGCGCACTGCAGCGCCGGGCGCAGCGGATCGGTCGGAACGGGACGGTCGGAGTTGCTCTTCTGGCCGCTGCAACTGCCGGGCTGCTTCCGGTGGCCGCGGACCGGCTCGAGACCAGTGGCTTCCGGCTTCTGGTACTTGGGTGGTGTGGTGCTGTAGCGGCTGTCTTGCTCCTGGTCACGTGGTGGAGCTTGGGACGCCGAGCACGGTGGACGCCGACGTTGTCGATCATCGGTGCCGAGGCCGCCGGGCTGATCGGGGTGCTCAGCCTTCGGTTACCGCACCTCGGGAGAGACCTCACCATCGCCCAGGCTGCCTCTCCGGCCGCGTCGGTCAACTTCCTGCTCGTCGGCGTAGGTCTGACCATCCCGATCGTCCTGGCCTACAGCGTGTACTCATTCGTCGTCTTTCCCAGGCCTGCCAACCCGGGTCCGGCCGGCAGTCCCGAACGGTCCCCGAGTGTCGTCACCACCGGTCGGCCGCTGGCAGACGTTCGAATGCACCGGACCCATAGGGTGCCGCCACCGCTGCCGGCCCCGGCGGGCCTCGCGGCCGCCGTCCTGCTGGCAGGCGCCATCACCGGCCTGACGAGCGTGGCATTGAACTTCTACGCGAAGCACGGTCAGTGGATCGACCGACTGGCCCTCGGCCTGCTGGCCCTGGCCGTTGCCGGGATCTGGCTGCGAGGCAGCCAGCGCAATCCCACCACGCAGGAGACGGCAGACACTGCTCCGGGCGGCGGGGACGGATCGACCAGCGTGGACCTGCGCGCTCGGAGCGCGAAAGGTCCGTCGTGAGCGCGCTCCTGACATCCCCACCACCGCGCGCTCCGGCCGCGCTGCCGACCCGGCCGGACCGCGGGGCAGAGGCGTGGCTGCGCGCCGAGGCGGTCACCGGGCGTTCGGCTTTTCGGGCGTCTGCCATGTGGTCGGGGCTCGCGACCCTGGCCATGGTCGGCCAGATCGCGGCGTTGGCGCTTGTGCTCGGAGCCGAGTTCGACTCCCAACACGGCTCCCGCTGGCCGTACGCGGCGCTTGCGGTCGCGGCCACCGCCGTTCGTCTCACCGCTCAGCGGGCCGCTACGCTCGCGGCGTCGGCCGGCGGTCAGCAGATCGTCGGAGCCATTCGCGGGCGACTCCTCGATCATGTCTTCGTTGGCGGGAGCCGGCGGCAGGACTCGCCGGCCGCGACCGCCGACACGGTCGTCGAACAGACCGAGCGCCTTGCGGGGTACTACGAGCGGTACGAGCCGCTGAGGCTCGCCGTCGTCGTCAACTGCTCGCTCATCGCCGCGGCGGCCCTCGCGGTCAACTGGGTCGTCGCCGCGATGCTCGTCCTCGCCACCCCCTTCGTCCCAATCAACATGGCGGTCGTCGGCCTCGGGGCGAATGAGGCGTCCAAACGCCAACTGCAGCAGGTGCGCGAGCTGTCCGCCACCGTCCTCGACCGCATCCGGGCCCTGCCGATGCTGGCGGGGCTCGACGCCGTCGACGCCGAGGCGCAGGCCGTCCGGCATAGCGGAACCGAACTGCGCCGGCGGACCATGCAGGTCCTTCGCCTCGCTCTGCTGTCGTCAAGCGTGCTCGACCTTGTCAGCACCTTCGCGATCGCCGTCGTCGCGACCTACGTAGGTCTCGTGCTGCTGGGCTTCCTGCAAACCGCGGTGATCCCCGACCACATCAGCCTGGCTCAGGCCATGTACCTGCTGCTGCTCACACCCGCCTACTTCGCCCCGCTTCGGACGCTCGCCGCCGCTTACCACGACCGCGCCAACGCTGTGGCAGCTGCCGAGGTCATCAACGCCGCCGTCGACCCTGACGGCACCCGCGGTGCGGTGCCGCCGCGAGAAGACCGGCCGCAACCGGTCGGCCCCCTGGCCGTGCGCCTGAACGACGTTACGGTCACCTATCCGGGCCGGGCACGGCCTGCGTTGCAGAACATCACCCTCGAGGTACCAGCCGGACAGGTCGTGGCCGTCGTCGGGGCATCCGGGGCCGGGAAGTCGACGCTCCTCGCCGTCGTCGCCGGGCTGCTCGAGCCGAGCGAGGGATGCGCGAGCCACGTCGACCCGGCCGGCCGGGACTTCCCGCCGAGCCCGGCAGCGGTGGCGTGGGGTTCACAGCGCGCCGTCCTGTTCAGCGGTTCGCTCTCGGACAACATCGTGGTCGGCGCCACGGGCCGCAGCGCGAACGACCTCGACGCGGCGATCGATGCTGCGGGGCTGCGAGACGTCGTGGATCTCAGGGCCCATCGAGGCGACACGGTTCTGTCCGAGGATGGTCGCGGCCTCTCCGGTGGCGAGCGCCAACGGTTGGGTCTGGCCCGGGCGCTCTACAAGGACGCCCCACTCATCATGTTGGACGAGCCCACGGCCCACCTCGACGCGGCCACCGAGATCGATGTGGTCGACGTGCTGCGCCGGGTCCTGACCGGCCGGACAGCCCTCGTCGCCACTCACTCTCCGGTCGTCATGAGTCTCGCAGACCGCGTCGTCACCCTGGAGGACGGCCTGATCTCGCTGCCCAACCAGCCCGTAGTCCTCGCGCAGCACGGCCGGGAACTGTCGATGGAAGCCCGATGACGGCGGCGTTCCGACGGGTGATCGCGCCGACCCTGTCCGTCGACCGGCTCCTCCTGAGCTGGGGGCTGCTCCTCAGCGTCCTTGCCGCCGCGTGCGGCGCCGGCCTCCTGGTTCTGTCCGGCTGGTTCCTGGCCATGTGCGCGGCCGCCGGAGGGGGGTTGGCGGCGTCGTTCTCCTATCTCTACCCGAGCGGTGGGGTTCGCGGCCTCGCTGTCGGCCGGGTTGGCACGCGCTACCTCGAGCGCCTCGTCAGTCACCGGATCTCGCTCGATGCCGCGGTCGCCCATCGCACCCAGCTCTTCCAGGGCGCGGGCGCGCGCCGGCCGGCGGAGTCCAAGCAGACGACCGGCGCGGACGTGCTCGGCCGGCTCACCACCGATGTCGACACGGTCGACTCCGTCCTCATCCGGGTCGTGGCGCCGACAGTCAGCGGCATCGTCGTCGCCGGAGCTGTTGTCGCCCTGCTCGGGCTCATCGACTGGCGGGCCGCTGCCGTCGCAGCCGGGGGAACCCTTGCGCTGCTGGCTCTCGCAGTCCCGGCCACGGCGAGGGGACTGGCAGAGCAGCGGCAGGCAGTCCTGGTGACCAACGGATTCCGATCACGGCTCGTCGAGCTGCTGACCGCCGCGCCGGAGCTGGCTAGCTACGACATCAGCAGGCTCGCCGTCGAGGAGCTCGGTCCGTCGCTGGCTGCCCTCGACCGGCACCACAGAAAGGGCAGCGCCCGTACGGCCGCCGGATCGGCAATCCTCCCGGCAGGAGGGCTTGGGCTCGGCATCCTCAATGCTGTGATCGTCTCGGGTTTCGCGCAGGGTCCGACCAGGGTTGCCAGTTTGGCTGCGGTCGCGTTCGCCACAGTGGCCGTGGTGGAGCTCGCGGAGCCCCTGACGCTGGCGTGGAGTGCCTACGGGCGCATCCGCGATGCTGCTGACCGGCTCGATGAGATCGCCCCATCGACGACCGGTCACCCGCCTCTGGGCCGACCGGTTCTGGGCCGACCGGTTCTGGGTCGGCCGGAGACGCCGCTCCAAGTTCCTGCGGCGCCCGCGGTCTGCTTCGACCAGGTGAGCTTCCGGCTAGGGAGTGCCGACCTCGACGAACTCGGATTCCGGCTCGACGCACCGGGGACGCTCGTCATCGCGGGACGGTCGGGGGCCGGCAAGAGCACCCTCGTCCAGCTGCTCACGGGCGCACTCGTGCCGCAGGCGGGGCGCGTCCGGCTCTTCGGACGCGACCCGGCGGAGCTGTCCAACGCCGAGCGCGCTGAGCTCGTGGTTGCCGTCGACCAGCAGCCGCTGCACATCAGCGGAACGGTGGCCGAGAACTTGCGGCTGGGCAGAGCCGACGCCGCGGATGAGGAGCTGGAGGAACTGCTCCACGCCTTCCGGCTGGATCGAGACGGCGCCCTGACCCTGACCGATCGGGTAGCAGAGCTGGGACTGGGCCTCTCAGCGGGCCAGCGGCGCCGGCTGGCGATCGCACGCGCCGTGCTGAAGCGGCCCGCCATCCTTGCTCTCGACGAGCCCACAGAAGGGCTCGATGCCAGGACGGCGGAGACCACCCTGGCGGCGGTTCGGGCGCTGTTGCCCTCGACCGCCCTGGTGCTCGTGCTCCATGACCGGAACCTGCATCAGCTGGCGTCGCCGCCCGATCGTCTCGTGACGCTCCGGCCGACCTGGACCGCGCCACCACCGCAAGGACCCGAACCTGAGTGCGAGCCCGAAAGGAATGTCTACTCCGTGCAGTCACCAGTAGAGGACCGAGAAGTGTCCGCGCTTCTCGCCAACAGGTGACTCGCTTCCCCAAGCAGACCGAGAAGTTTGTAGCACCACCAAACGCAGCGAGAGAGGTCGATGAGCATGACTGCCAAGGGATACTGGATCGCCAATAACGACATCCGCGACTGGGTCGGCATCGCCCACTACCGAGGTGCCAATAAGGCGGTCATGGACCGCTACGGGGCGAATTTCATCATCATGGGCGGCGATCGGATGGTCGTCGAAGGCCCTGAGGAAGCAATCAGGGGCAACTTCACGGTCGTGGAGTTCCCCAGTCGCGAGGCCGCCATAGCCTGCTACTACGACCCCGAATATGTCGCGGCGGCCAAGTTGCGTCACGCCGTGGCAGAGGGCTCGCAGGTCATCGTCGAGGGTTATGACGGACCGCAGGACTTCGACGAAGCCTCTTTCCTGCGCTCGCTGGGTGTGGCTGCGCAATAACGGTGCCGGCCCACGCGATTCACCTGGTCCGTGCGACGACGTCTCACCCCACCGGCAACGACATTGAGGTCGACACACCACGAGCGCCGACCGACAAGAGGTCGGCGCCGCCCCCACCGGAAGGCCTAGAAATGCTGTCTCCCGCACTGTTGACGCCCGAAACGTCTGCGATCTTGATCCTCGACTACCAGCAGCACGTGATGGACGGGATCCACTCGACCGACCTCGAGCTCATCGAGCTGAACGGGCAGGCCCTCGCCAGGGCCAGCAAGACGTTCGACGTCCCTGTCGTTCTCAGCACGATCGGCGTGCAGCTCCGCGGAGATCACCCGACCGTCGACTCCATCCGCGCCGAGCTTGCCGACGAGCCGGAGCTCGACCGCACAACCATGAACGCCTGGGAGGACGACGCAGTTCGCGAGGCCATTGCGAGGACCGGGCGACGGCGGCTGATCTTCGCCGGCCTCTGGACCGAAGTGTGCCTTCTCTACCCGGTGCTGCACGCCCAGTCGGAGGGATTCGAGACTTACTTCGTCGTGGATGCGGTTGGCGGTAGTAGCGTCACCGCGCACGACACGGCGATGCAGCGGATGATTCAGGCCGGTAGCCAGCCGGTCACGGTTCACTCGCTTCAAACGGAGTGGATCCGCGACTGGAAGACCTCTCCCTACGCGGCAGGCTTCGCCACCGACATGAACTGGTACCTGCCGGAGATTGAGCGCGTTCGCAAGCGTCTCGCGGCCGACGACGAGCCCAGGACCGCCATCTGATAGTCGAGAGTCGCGAACGCGTGCGTGGCCACGAGTTCCCACTCGTGGCCACGCATGTGGCGTTTCGACCCGCTCCTCAGCGCAGGCGCACCGGCGGCGCGAGAAGCGCAAAGCCCCGCGCTCGCTGCACGGCTTCGGTCCGCGTATGGGCATCGAGCTTGGCGTAGATGTGCCGCAGGTGCGTCTTGACGGTGTTGACCGAGACGCTGAGTTCAGCGGCGATCTCCGGTGCAGCCAGATTGCTGGGCAGGTATCGCAGGATCCGCAGCTCGGTTTCGCTGAGCCTTTCCAGCGTGCCCGGGTCGCCGACAGGCCGTGGCCTGAGCGAGTTCCCGGACAAGACGTCGAGGATCTCGGCGACGAACGTTCCGTGCGCGGATTCGTGCGGCAGGTGATGGTCGAACAGCCACCGGCTGTTGGTATGAGCGAACGGCAGCACCAGCCGGTCCGGCTCGGCGAGGTCGAGGGCCCGCTCGAGTGCCTGTCGCCTCGCTCGGGAGTCCCCGAGCAGATCGTGCGCTGCTGCTGCCAGGACCTGCGAGCGGACCACGACCACCTGGTGGTGCACAGGCGCACTGCCATCGAGTACCGGCACCAGCGCGAGCAGCGCCGCCGAGGGGTCGGTCTCGGCCAGCGCGAGGTGAGCGAGGATGGCGCGGACCTCGCCCGTGTCGAGCTCCACGTTGCTCAGCCCTGCCAGGGTCTCTCGCACAACTCCCGTCCGGCCCAGGCGGATGTTCGCATCGAGCATCCCGCAACGGATCTGAAGATCGAGTGGGGGCTGGTCGGCAAGCTCGCCTCGAATACGGTCGGCACGTCGGTACCAAAGCAGCGCTTCCTCGTCATCGCCGCGTACAGAGGCTAGTGAACCGCGCACAGCGGAAAGGACGAACGCCACCGGGGGCTCGAGCCCCGACTGCAGGCTCTGCTCCGCACGGTCAAGGCAACGCTCGGCCTCCTCGAAGCTCCCGGTCTGAGCCAGCACGGAGGCCAGCTTGACCAGGGCCGGTGCGACCACGGGGTCAGCACCCCATCCGGCCGCTTCTGCAACGGCCACCACCTGTCGGCAGGCGACCTCGGTACGCGTGAACGAAAGAGGCGCTGCGGTCGCGGCCAGGTGCGCCAGGCAGCTGACTTCCAGGTAGCGGCGCCCACCTCGACGCGCCAGATCGCTCGCCTCCTCCAGATGCCTGACGGCTTCCTCCGGTCGGCCCGACCAGGCCTCGACGATCCCCAGGTTCATCAGGGCCAGAGCCCGCAGGTCGGTGTTCAGCGTGATCTCGTGGTTTGAGGTCGGGCTCGTCACGCCTCGCAGGGTCGCCGTCTGCGCAGCTACCGACGTGAAGTCGCCGCGGAGGCGCGCCAGCCACAGCCGGACTAAAGCGAGGGAAACCTCGAACCGGTTCCGTCTGTCAGCGGGCACCGCGGCGGAGTGCTTCTCGGCGATCCTGATCTGCCAGGCCGCCTGGTCGAACAACCGCTGGCCAAGGTGATCGGCAGCCACCACGACCATCAGCTCGGATCAGGTGGCATCTGGTCGAGCGCGAACGAGCCGAGCAGCTCGTGTGCTGCCGGGTAGCGACCGTCGAGGGTGAGGGAGAAGAAGTGCGCGACGAGCAGTCGGACGGCGTAAGCCTGGTCACCGCCGGTCTGCGCGTGCACGATTGCTTCCGCCGGACGCCCGTGCTCTGCGAGCCATCGGGCCGCCGTGACGTGCAACCCCGGCACCTCCTCGGGATGCGCGCGGCTGAGCTCGTGTCGGAGAACGTCCCCGAGAAGGTGGTGGTAACGGAACCAGGACCGAGCCGGGTCGAGGGCGACCACGAACGCCCCGGCACCCTCGAGTGCCCGCAGTGTCGCTTCGCCTCTCATGCCTCCAGTGAGCGTGTCGGCAAGCGGACCGCTGACCTCTTCGACCACCGACGTGCGAAGGAGCAGCTCGCGGACGTCCGCAGGCTGGCGATCGAGCACTTCGGCAGTCAAGTACTCGGCTACGGTTCGCTCGCTGCCGGAGAACACGGCGGCGAAAGGCTCAGGTTCGGCAAGCCCGCCGAGCGAGAGGGCCGCCAACCGCACGCCGGCCGCCCAGCCTTCGGTCTTCTCGTGCAGGGCGGCGACGGCCGCATCCGAGAGCAGGACCCCTGAGGCGGCAAGGAGTTCGCGGGTGTCGTGCACCGTGTACCGCAAGTCGGTGGCGCGGATCTCGGTCAGTTGACCCGCGAGTCGCAGGCGCTGCAAGCCGAGCTTGGGATCCTCCCGTGAGACAAGAACGAGGTGGAGGTCGGCGGGTTGCCGCTCGAGCAGCAGGCCCACCAGCTGCAGCGCCGCGGGTGACGTGAGGTCCTGGAGGTTGTCGATCACCAGCACCAACGATTGCGTTAAGCCGTCCAACCGGGACAGCAGCTCTACGGCAGCGAGATCGGTGTCGAACAGCTGGCCAGGGACCCAGCTGCCCCGCGTCGCAACGTCGAGCCCGGTGGCCTCGACCGCGTCGAGGACCGACCGGCAAAACCCTGCCGGATCGGACTCATCCGGCTCGACGTTGACCCACGCCGCCGACTGCCCGGTGGACTCGAGCCAGGAGCGGAGCAGGAAGGTCTTTCCGCTTCCCGCTGGCCCGGACAGGACCGTGACACGGCCGGACATGGCACATTCGAGCCGGTCGAACAGGGCTCGTCGGTCGATGACGCTCGCTCGGACTTCGCTTGAGACCTCGGACCACAGCGAGCCCGACCGCGAGCCCCAACGTGCCGGCGCGTGCGCGGTGATGGTCATGAGCTGCGCCTGGCTCTCATCAGAGGTTCCACGACTCGTCGGATCGCGAACATCAGTTCACGCCGAGCCGGGCGATCGGCGGAACCAGCTCCCGCTCTTCATACGCGAGGTGGGACAGCAGCGAGTCGCTGAGCAGCACGACCGAGGCTCGGAGCTCGTGCATGCCGTCCGGCACTGACACGAACGTGAGCAGCGCCTGGTCCACGCCTTCAATCACGTCGTGGAGCAGGTGGTGCTCCTGTTCGAGCCGGTCGACGACCGCGCTGAGCTCTGGTGCGCCGGCCCGCAACCGCGGAAACAGGGCCTGATCCTCGATCGAGTGGTGGGCGGTGACGGTGCGGCAGTATGACTCGCAGTAGCTGCCGAGGGTCCACTTGTTCTGCCGCAGGGTCATGGTGTTGAGCCGTGACCGGGCCTGGCCCACCTCCACAATGCCGCCGGCCACCTGCTCGACGAGCGCAATTATCTGCTCGACCTCGTCGCGAAGTACGTCGTGGATGTCGACGAGGCGCTGAGCACCCGCCTGCTCCTGGCTGGTGTAGGTGCGCTGCACGTCCGGCGGGGGCCCAGTCGGGCGGGTGGTCTCGTCCCACACCTGCCGGCTGCTGAGCCGCGCGCCCTCCGGGGTCGGAACGACTTCGAGCGATGTGCGCTGCTGCGAGCCAGCCTCGCGGCGCGGGCCGGGAGACTCCGGTTGGACGGAGGTGCGCTGGCTGTTCACGGCCTCGCGGACGGCCGGCGCGACCTCGTGAGCGAAGCGGCGTAGGTCGTCCGGGTCGTCACTGGCAAGAATGAACGTGCTGATGCCATTGGTGAGGGCCAGGTCGGTGAGTTCCTCGACCCATTGGTCGGCTGGGCCATGCAGCGGCCCGCGGCTGGTGGACGCGAAGTGCCCGACGATGTTCAGCAGCCGGCGGACGTCGCTCGGGCGCCGTCCCGCCTCGTCGGCCGCCTCGTCTATGACGCCGTTGCCGGCGGCGAGGTCGCCGGGCTGCAGGTAGGCCATCGAGGGCAACCAGCCGTCGGCGCGCCGCCCCGTCAGCGCGAGCATGCGGGGCTTGTACGCTCCGAGCCAGATCGAGACGTCGTGGGCCGGCGCCGGCCCACGCTTCGCGCCGCGCACCCCGTAGAACGTGCCGTCCACACGGGCGCCGCCGCGAGCGGCCACGTCCCACAGCTCCCGAACGAGGTCGATGGCCTCCTCCGCGGCCTGCACACTCTCCCGAGGGGTGAGCCGACGCCCGCCCATGGCCTCGACGCCGTCCCAGAAACCGCCAGCTCCCAAGCCGAGCTCGATGCGGCCCCCGCTCAGCCGGTCGAGGCTCGCCACGCTGCGCGCCAGCACCGACGGCGGCCGCAGCGGCAGGTTCGTCACGTTGGCGGACAGGTGCACGGTCCTCGTGCGTGCCGCCACGAAGCTCAGCAGCGTCCAGGTATCCAGGAACGCCGGCTGGTAGGGGTGGTCTTGGAAGGTGACGAGGTCCAGTCCGACCTGCTCGGCCAGGACGGCAAGCTCCACCGGGTGTTGGGGGTCGAAAGCGGCCGGTGTGGTGAAGCATCCGAAGGCGAGCTCGTGCCCGTAGTCGCTCATCTGCCCGCCTGTCCTGTCGTGTGGTGGTGGTGTCCCTAGCCGGGGAACACGTGGAGGGCTTGCATGCTCAGCGGACCGCGGGGATCGCTTTGCACGGCGACGTCACCTGGACCCTTAGGGTCACGCCTTCACGAGCTCACGCTCGTAGGTCTGCATGACGGTGGTGGCCGAACCGAGGCCGTCGACGGCGACCACGACGACGTCGCCCGCAGCCAGCGCCTCAGGGGGGTCCTGCAGGATGCCGACCCCGCCGCCGGTACCGGTCGTGACGATGTCTCCGGGTTCGAGCGTCATGATGGAGGACAGGTGCGACAGGCACTCGGCAACGGTGAAGATCATTGTCGAGGTGTGCATGTCCTGCTTCAGGACGCCGTTGACGGTGCAGGTGACGTGCAGGTCCTGCGGGTCGGGCACGAACTGCGTCGGCGTCAGCAGCGGGGCGATGACCTTGGAGTCGTCGTGCGCCTTCACCATGACCATGTCGATCCCGAACGCGATCTTCGTTGCCCCCGAGTCACGGGCGGACAGGTCGTTGAGCGGGACGTACCCCGCGACCGCCGCCAGGCACTCCTCGACCGGTGCGTACCGCAGGCGCTGGCCGAGCACGACCGCAACCTCAGCCTCCCAGTCCCACCACTGGATGTCGCGGGGGATGGTCACCGGGGCGTCGGACAGGACCAGCGTCGTAGTGGGCGGGACGATAAACGAGTAGGGCCATGGTGGTCGCGGGACGTCCATCTCGGCGATGTGGTCGTCGTAGTTGGCTCCGATGCACAGCAGCTTGTCGCCGACCAACGGCCGCTCGAATGTCACGTCGGCGGGGGTCACCGACGACGCGGGCCAGTCCCCGACCGCGACGGCGTCGAACCGCGCGGACCACTCGTCCCAGGAACGGACTGCCTCCAACAGATCGGCCGGGGGCGGCTCGCCGGCCGGACCCGGCTGGTCCATCGCGTACCAGGGGCCATCATCGACGGCGACAATGACGGCGCTGCCTCCGCTAGCCGTGCCGTAACCGACTTTGTACGTCGTACCTGACATCGTTGACTCCTCGAGAACGTGAACTATTAAGTGAATGGGCGCCAGACCCTGAAGCCCTGCCACACGGCCTGGCGGAGCAGGTCAGAAGAGAAACTTCTCCGGCGGGTGGGAGCCCCAGGGGGCGTTGGCAGGCCACGCCGGGTCCCACCGCTTCGGGTACTGCGGGCCGTCGTGCCAGGGGCGCCAGTCGAAGACGCCCGCTCCCTCGTTGGACATCTTGTCGAGCTCGGCGAACAGCTCGACGATGTTGCCGTCGGGGTCGTAGTGGTAGGTGAACAGGTTGTGCCCCGCGCCGTGGCGTCCTGGGCCCCAGATCAGCCCGATGCCGTAGGACCAGAGCTCATCGGCCGCCAGCTTGACGTGGCCCCAGTCCTGCAGCTCGAACGCGAAGTGGTGGACGTGGCGGGGGGCGCCCACCCGCAGGAAGTTGACGGAGTGGTGGTCCATGTTGCACCGCATGAAGACGAAGTCGTCCCCGATCGAGTCGGAGAACCGGAAGCCGAGGCCGGACTGGTAAAAGCCGATGACCTCGGACAGCTTGTCGACCCTGCTGGCGACGTGGCCCAGCTTGAACGGTTTGACACCGATCCCCTCGTGTGGCTGGGAGGTGGCGGTGTACAGCTGCTTGCGCGCCATGATCTGCAGGACTGCACCGTCAGGGTCGGTCAGGCGCAACGACTCGGTGTCAGCGGGCGCGACGCCCTCCCACGTCGCCGGTGACAAGCCCAGCTTCTCCAAGGATCGGGCAGCTGTGTCGATGTCGACACCTGCGTGCAGGTCGAACGCGAGGTGATCCAAACTTGGCGCATCACCCGGCGACAACTCCAGTGCCGGCGTGCCGTCGGAGCACGCCAAGTGAACGGTGTCGCCCACAGTCCCGACGTGGGTCATCCCGAGGATCACGGTGTAGTGCCGGACCATGGCCTCCAGGCGCGGTGTCTTCAGGGACAGGTGGCTGATCCTGCTGACGGGCGCGGCGACGTCGTCAGGGTTGGGGTAGGGAATCGTTGTCATGTCGCCGTCCTTGCTGTCGGGTATCGCTCGGGTACGGGTGTCCGTGCGCCTGGTTCATGGCGCGAGACTCGGGCGCTTCGTCAACTGGGCGGCGCCTCAGGCCCCGGCCCCGACGGCGAGCGGCGTGGTGGGGTCTGAGACCCGGGTGAGCTCCTCGGCCGTCCGCAGGGCGAAGCCGAAGATCGGGCCGATCGTTCCGCCGGCGGCCCAGTAGGCGGAGGCCGAGGGCGACGCAACGCAGTTGCCGACGCCGTACAGACCGTGGATGGGCGCGTCGACGTCGTCGACCACGTGGCCGGCGGCGTCTGTCTTCGGGCCACCCTTGGTGTCCAGCGTGCCGGGAACAAGCAGGGTCGCGTAGTAGGGCCCGGTGGGGGTGATCGGGTAGAGAACCGGGTTCACCTTGTCGGGCTCGTCTGCCACCGGGCCAGCGAACATGGTGCGCTCCACACCGCGATCGCCGCGGTGGAAGTCCGCGTCCACCCCGACGCGGGCCAAGTCGTTGAACCGGGCGATGGTGGCCTGCAGGGTGGGAACGAAGTCCGTGGCCAGGGTCAGATCACCGGTATGGCTGCGCAGCCCCGCCAGCTTGGCGGTGAGGGCCTGGGCGAGCTCGTCGAGGGAGTTCCCCCGCACGATCTGGTCGTCCTGCTGGTCAGGGGGCAGCACCGCGCTGCCGCCCGTGTCGTTCGGCATCGCCGAGTTCAGCTGGGTGTGCTCGTCCCAGATCTGAATCATCACTCGGTTGGGCCGCTCGCAGGCGACTGGGTCCCATGCCTGCATGCTGGCGACGAACTCGTTGTACGGAAGCTTCTCGTTCAGGACTCGCTCGCCCTTGTAGTTGACGCAGATCATCGAGTCCCCGGCCCGCAGGACGGTGATCTGCATGGTCGGGTCGCGGCGCAACGACTTCACGAGGTTGATCGGCCCGCACCAGGCCTCCTGCATGTTGCGCAGCTGAGCACCGACCGTGCCCGCGATTCGGACGAAGTCGCCGGTGTTGGTCAGCGCCGCACCACCACCGGCGCTGGGGTGGCCCAGGAAGTTGTCGACCAGCTCCTGGTCGTGGGTGAACCCGCCGGTGGCGAACACGGTGCCCACCCGCGCGCCGACCCGCAGCGCCGAGCCGTCGATAGTGGTGGCCACGACACCGGTCACTCGTTCGTCGTCCACGATGACGCGTTGCACGCGGTGGCCCACCCGAACGTCGACCCCGGCTTCGTCGATCGCGGCGGCCAGGGAGTCCATCGCAATGGGCCCACCGTTGGTGCGGGTCTCATTCACGCCTTCGGGAAACAGGGCCCGGCCGGCGGTGACGCGGTTCTCGGGAAGGTTCGGCCAGTACTCGCCGTGCACCCGCTCGTGCTGGAAGCGCAGCGCACCGCTGTCATGCAGCAGCTCGACGGCCTCGGCGGCGCTGCGGTAGATCGTGCGCAGGAGCTCGAACTCCCAAGCGGGCTGCCCGAAGGTGGGGCTCTGCGGGTCGTACCGCTCAGGCCGGGCGGTCCGTGCGGCGAAGCGCAGGAAGTCCTCCTCAGGGTCCTCGACTCCGGTCTCGCGCAGCCACCGGTTGTTCGGCGCCCAGCAGGCGAACGCGGCCTTCCGGCCTGTCCCGCCAAGTTCGGGTGCCTTCTCCAGCAGCATGACGTCCAGCCCGCGCCAGGCGCAGAAAAGGGCAGTTGCCTGACCACCCGGCCCGCCGCCGACGACCACGACGTCGACCGTGGTGTCGACGTCTGGACGGCGCTGCGGGCGAGCGGACTCGCGGGCGGCCACCGGCTCGTGCCGGGCCGCGCTCACGGGGATGAACTCTTCCATCACGTCACCTTCGAGGGCGTAGGGGACGCCCGTCAGGGGCGCCGGGGGGGGTGAACCTCAGGATTGAGATTCGCGGTGGGTGGTGCTCAGGCGGCGGCGGTCGCGTTCAGCAGGTGCGCGAAGGGGTCCAGCCCCGTGCGCTTCATTTCGCGGAGCGCGACGAGCACGCTGTTCCAAGTGGACAGGTAGGTGTCGGTGATCCCGGTGCGGTAGGCGTGCTCCGCGGGACTGCCGTGGCTGAGTCCGGCCACGGCCAGGATGAAGTGAAACTGCATGAAGAGCTCACCGGAGGGGCGCTCGACGATCTCGTTGACTACCCGTCCCACCGAGCTGCCCGACAGCCGCAAGAAGGTCATGGACTCCTGCGGAGCCATGATGATCCGTTCCTGGGCGCGCTCCACCTCCCCCGTGGGGGTGAGAGACTGGATCTCGCGGAGGAACCCGTCGTCGAAGCGCTGCAGGATGACACAGTCGACGATCTGGACGGCGAAGGCCATCGGCACCTCCGCCTTCCACACCAGGCCCCGCCAGACGTCGTCCCGCGTGAGCTGCAGGTCGGCACCTGGCGGCACGGGGAGCTGGTCGGTGGACATCTCGATCACGGTTGATCTCCTTGCAGACCAACCACGAGCGGGTGGGCCAACGCTCGAATGTTTGCATATTTCCTCTGAGAAGGGAAGGCCCTAACTGATCCGATCCATAGGGCGAGCAGTCGTGCCTGCCGAACGGGTCGCTGGCGGTGGCGGGGGCGTCGGGAACGTGCGTCGGAGCGGGGGCTGCAACCAGATTCTGTCCAGCGGAATTATGTAACGGTTTGAAGAATCGAGGCCTCGAACGGCGGCATGATCTGGCCAGCGGGAGAGATGGCCCAGATCACTGTCCGAAGGAGTTCGGCGTGCAGAAGCAGCTTGAGAACCCCGTGACCAACGACGGTGCAACCTGTCCGTTTGACCACCGCTCCCCGGATCTTCTGGGCGCAGCGAAGTACGACGTGTACGCGGGTCTGCGCGAGCGGCGGGTCCAGCGCAGCGATGCCTATGGCGGTTTCTGGATCCTCAGCCAGGCGGCCGATGTGGAGGCCGCTCTGCTAGACCACGAGACTTTCTCCTCCCAGCGGACGGGTGTGATGCTCCCGCCCACGCCGCCGGAGACGGTGCTGTCCGGCCTCGAGCACGACCCGCCGGAGCATGGGCCTTACCGCAGGCTCTTCTCGCAGGCGGTCAGCCGAGTGGCCCTCAAGGTCGCTGAACCGGAGATCGAAGCCTTGACAGCACGGGTAGTCACCCGGTTCGCCGAATCCGGCGGCGGAGACTTCGTCACCGAGGTCGGGTCGGTGCTGCCCGTGGAGGTCATCGCGCTCGTCATCGGGCTCCCGCCGGATAAGGCCACGCGGCTCCGGGAGATCACCGAGGTCGTCTGGGCGAACCTGGCGACCGACCCGCACTGCTTCGACCCGCTCATCGCGCTCATCACGACTGAGATCGAGGCCCGGCGCGCCCAGCCCCGAGACGACTTCCTCAGCCACTTGGCCGGCCTCACAATGCTCGCCGACCGGCCGATCACCGACCAAGATGTGCGGGCTGTGGTGGCCGGTCTGCTCATTGCCGGCCACGAGACCACGATGGACGCCTCCGCTAACCTCGCGCTGCAGCTGGCACGCGAGCCCGACTTGCGCGCCCGGGTCGTGGCCGACGCCACCGTCGTCCCGGCGGTGGTCGAGGAGGTCCTGCGACTCGACTCGCCGGTGCAGAACTTCATGCGGACGCTGACCAGAGACGTCGAGATCAACGGGACGACGATGCACGAGGACGACCGGGTGATGCTCATCTACGGCTCGGCCAACCACGACCCGCACGTGTTCGACCACCCGGATACGTTCGATCCCGACCGGGCGAACCTCAAGCACTACTCGTTCGGCTGGGGCCTGCACCGCTGCGTCGGTGCGATGCTGGCTCAGATGGAGCTGCGCATCCTGTGCCGCCTGCTGGCAACCTACGACTTCAAGGTTGTCGGTGAGCCGGAGTACCTCCCCCCGGCCGGCCCGTTCACCGGCCTCCACTCGCTGAAGCTCGCCTTCTCCTGAGTCGGCGGTGTCGCCGGCCTCGAGGTCGACTACCGATCTCCCCGTAGCAGCAGGCGGCCCTTCTGGTACCGCGCACGCAGGCTTTGCTGTGTCGGCGTGTCGGACTCGCGGCGGGGGCGTACGTCGTCGGCGGCGAGGACGGCGACCTGGAAGACCCCTTCGGCCGGTCCCTTCGGGCCGCACCATTTGGCGTGGCGGACCGCGGCCGTCCCGGACGATCCGCCGCATGGCGCTGCGCACTCACGTACCCGCCTGAGCGGCGTTCGGGGTGCAGGCGAGCCGGCGGCGTGGGAGCCGCTTCCTCGTGAGCCGACTCGTCAGCACGGCCTTGCCGTGCAGGTCGCCCGAGGAGACCCGCTGCTCTACCGAGGCGAGGTCGGCCAGCGCGAAGGCGCGCCCGACGGGCATCCGCAGCTCACCTCGGTCGACGCGCGCGACCAGTTCCGCGAGCTCGGCCGCATCGCTGCGGCGTCCAGCAGTACGACACGCACACCACGTCCGTCGTCCTGCGGCTAGGGCCGGGTGGTCGTGACGAAGGCCCCGCCTGGCGTACCAGCGCCAGCAGCGCGGACATTTGATCGGGCGGCAACGCCGTTACGTTCAGCACGGCGTCCACCGGCTCGGCCACGGCGTCGGTGACGCGTGCCATGGTGTGGTCGATGACCTGGTCGGCCCCGAACGCCCGAACGGCGTCCTTGCTGCGTGCGCTCCCGGTCGCCAGGACGAAGGCACCCTCCTGCTTGGCGAGCTGCACGGCGAACCCGCCTACCGCACGCCCCGCCCCGTTGATGAGGATGCGCTGACCTGCTTTCAAGTCAGCGTGCTCGAACAGCGCCTGCCAGGCCGTCAGCCCGGTCCCCGGCAGAGCCGCGGCGTCAGAGAGCGGGATGCTGGTGGGTGCCGCCGCGAGCACCTGCGCCGAAGCCAGGACGAAGTCCGCCGCGGAACCGTTGTCGGTCATGGGCAGCAGGCCGACGACCCGGTCTCCGAACTGGATGCCGGTCACGTCCGGCCCGACGTCGGCGACAGTCCCGGCGACGTCGATACCCGGTGTGTGCGGGAAGGCCAGCGGAAGGACCTGCTGCAGGTGTCCAGCGCGGATCTCGGCGTCAACGGGGTTCACGGACGATCCGGCGACCTGAACCAGCACCCGGACCCGGACCCGGAGCCACGTCTGCGTCCTCGTGCCTGCAGGACGTCAGCGGCGCCGTAGGCGTGATGTCGCACTGCCTTCATGAGAGGTCTCCCTGCACGGCTTGCGCTGGCGTGTTGGTGTCTCTGGCTAGACAACGCAACCACGAGCGAGTAGCTGATTCTTCAATGTTTGCATACCTGAGGATAAGGAAAGTCGTCAGGCGATCTGTGGCCTGACTTGTTCGTCCTGGGCTCAGCAACCGCGGGCCTGGCCAAGCGAACGATGGCGACGTGAAGCTCAGAAGCAGCCCGAAGCGGAAACCCGCGCCAGCGCCCTCGGAGGTATGGCGAGACGCCATCTTGCCTCGGCGATCTCTCGTACCGGGGCATGCTGTGCTGTGACGAACCGTGCAGGAGTGTGCAGATGTCAGTGACGCACCGGCTGGACCGGATGCAGCGGCGTCATCCCGTACTGGGATTCCCGCTGGCGGTGGTGTACAAGTTCGTCGACGACCAGGGCAGCTATCTGGCCGCGCTGATCACCTATTACGGCTTTCTGTCGCTGTTCCCGCTGCTGCTGCTGTTGACCAGCGTGCTCGGGTTCGTCCTGGGCGGCGACGCGCATCTGCAGCAGCGGGTGCTCAACTCCACGCTGAGCCAGTTCCCGGTGATCGGCAGCCAGCTCGGCGACCCGAAGGGCCTGCAGGGCAGCGGCGCCGGGCTGGTGATCGGCCTGCTCGGCGCCGTGTACGGCGGGCTGGGTGTCGCCCAGGCCGGGCAGAACGCAATGAATACCGCCTGGCACGTGCCGCGCAACAACCGGCCCAACCCGATCAAGGTCCGGCTGCGCAGCCTGCTGCTGCTGGCCACCGTCGGCCTGGGCGTGCTGGCCACCACGATCCTGTCGGCGCTGGGCAGCAGTGCCGGTGCGTTCGGCGCTAGCTTCGGCGTGGGCTCTAAGCCCGGATCCACCGTTGATCTTGGCGGGTGGGGAGCTGTGGTTGGCCGGTTGTGGTGCTGCTGCTGATATGAGCCGCGGGCAGGGGTGAGCTGCCGGTCTGCCGGCTTCTCCGAGTTCCTGGT
>JAABUM010001837.1_pt1 | contig 30339 bp, 48 predicted proteins | sample 5559161 | NCBI WGS metagenome assembly JAABUM01 (sample SAMN10711868, study PRJNA513369) | rock metagenome | isolation source: Antarctica rocks | place: Antarctica: Victoria Land, Siegfried Peak nord
GCACCTGTTCATCAATTTTGTAGCCCCTGTGTGTAGAAAGATTGAAACTGTCAAGGTGCTGCATATCCTTTGATGTTGTTGTGTAAATTCAGTGACGCTTGCAACTGTTTGTGTGACTAGCTAGAAGGTGAACAGACAAGGGAGCCCTTGCGGCCACTGAATGAATGATGTCCGAACCGCGTTCAGGCTTACATACATGTGAGGTCACAAAACAGTAACACTCTTGTTCAAGTCATCTGCCACGAGCACTGCACAACGACCTGCGCAGCTGATTCAGCACGGCTGCACCGACACCGACACGCTGCCCCCACTCGTTAGTCTGTCTGAAGCGGCGGCATGGCCCTGGATCGGCTCCAAAGCACCCCGACTGCCGCAGTGCCGCTTTCCTGCGATGCCGTCGCTGATGCGGGACTCTGCAGCCTCAGGTGCTCCATGTGCTGCTGCTGCGCCGCCACTGCTGACGAGCTGGTGGGCGAAGCCCTCCGAGCACGCGCCCGCATTGCTGCCGCCGCTGCTGAAGCCGTGCGCGGCGGCAGTGGTGTCCGGCTCCTCTCTGCAAAACACGCCGCCGTTGCTGAAGGCTGGGGCTGGCACCAACGGCAGGGCTGCGGCGGCGTCCGGCGGCAGCGCATGCGCCACACCCGGCGGCACCTCCACTGCGCCAAAGTGCTGCATCTCCGCGCCGCTGGGCCACTGCACGCCGGCCTGCAGGCTGACGTGCGCCGGCACGTTGGCGGCGGCGGCCGGCGCCGTGCTGGCGTACTGCAGCTCCGCGTTGCTGAGGCCCCGCACGCCGGCTTGCTCCACGACATAGTAGCGCTGGCCCTGCGGCAGGTAGGGGCTGTTGACGACGCGCATCTGGCGCAGCACGCCGCCGCCGCTGTGGGCCGTCTGGCAGCGCGCCAGGAAGATGCGCTGGTTGACGCAGTTGGCCCACGCCAGGCCCAGCGCCGGCAGCACCTCCCGCCCCGACGTCATCAAGTCCAGGCCCCCCGTCGCGCCCGCCTGCGGCAGCACACGTTTTGGTTTTCGATCAGCAATTTGTGTTCTGTGGAATCCCCATCTCCTCTTTCTGGCTTGAGCGACCCTGGCCTTTGCTGCAACTTTCTGTATGTGCCTCTCGACCGATTTGGCTTATGTGCCAACCGAGCTGAGCTTCGACGGGCTGCCAAGCATGGGCACGCCGCCAGGCACTACACCGTTGGCACAAGGAACGCCTTCTGAGATCGAGACTGCTCAGTAGGCCCACCTTCTTGGTGGGCAGGTCCGCGTCGAGGTCAAACACGTCCGTCACCTGGTTGGTGACCACCACCGCCAGGCTGTACGTGTGCGCATACGACCGCAGCAGCGCTGACACCTGCGCCGGGCAGGCAGCATCCCTTGCCGCATCTGTGTGCCTCGTCTCTGCTGAAGCGTCTGGACCCCCAGTATCAATTCGCTGTGTGCGAGCCTACCCGCCGGGGCTGCTTCAAACAGCATGCCAGGTGCATTGGGGAATGGGAACAGAGTGGTGAAGCTCCGGCAAATCCAGTGCCTGTTTTCTTGTGGAATGGAAACAGAATTGTGAAGCTTCGGGAAATCCGGTGCCAATGACAACCCTCACCTGGAAGAACATATCGCTGCGGGCAGCATACTGGCGCACGCCGGCGTTGTCGCCCACATCCCGGAACACATTGGCGACTGAGTCAACGATCAGCAGGCGGACCCGCTTCCCGCCAACAGGCTCTGCCAGCAGCGGCTGCGCCTGCGGTCACGCAGGCCAACTCAGCATTTCCATTTGCGATGCAAGGTCTTGCGTACCAAAATGAAGGCTCAACTGCCCTGTGCTGCATCGGCAGTGGCGCTATGTCCTTCACTTCGAGGCAAACCAACTGGTGTATGTGTCGTAGTTGGCAATCAGAGAGTGGCACAAGCACCTGGTGCAGCACGTCCAGCAGGTGGCGGCCGGTGTGCACGTCCTGCCGGACGATGATGCGCTGCAGCACCTCCGGGTCCCTGCGGCCAGGCACTGCAGCACTGGGCCAAGAACGTGCGAGGCTTCCTTGTCCGTATCTTGGAACAAGCAACACGTGAAACAAGTAACATCAATCGGAAACCGGCTGCACACTTGGAGTGCACACCCACATGCTCACCCGCCCCACCCGCGGGCGTCCACCAGCTGCTGCAGGCGGGACAGCGGCGCATTCCCCTCTGTGTAGATGTACCTGCGCCATTGCGGAGGTGTTCACCCTTACAGCTGGAGCGCGGAGTGACAGGCCGTCCTGACCCCATGATCACGAAAGGTCCTGATCAAGGGCGACAGGTGCGAATGCAAAGTGCATGAGAATGGCTCACAGCGCGCTGCCGTCGAAGCCGCCCTCGCGCAGCGGCAGCTGCGCGTTGAGCAGCAGCTGCAGGCATGTCTGCGTCTTGGCTGCTGCTGCCTCGCCTGCAGTTTGAAAGGAACGCCCTTGGAAAGGTTGTTTGCAGTGGTCGCATCGTCCTGCACGCGCCAGTGGGACACAAATTCAAGCATGCAAGCTGTAATGCTGCGTTGAAGGAGTAGATCTGTCAAAACCGCGCCTGCGAGCTCGGTAATGAGCCCTGTCGGGATGCCGCCCCGCAGCAGCCGGTCGAGGACGGGACAGCCGAGGGTGAGCTTCTGTCGACAGCCTTGCGGCACTTGCAGACGCCTGACTTGCGGCCTCTTCCCGGCTTTCCATGGGTCCCTGCCGTTCCTGTCCTGGTACCTTCGCCAGCCTCCTTGCATCTGCCAGCGGCGCAACGCCGCACGGCGCCACGCCCAGTGCTTGGTCGTGCAGGCAAAGCCGCAAGCCGCAGTCAATGGATACTGTATTGCAAAGCTCGACTTCTGCATATACACCCCAACCTAACGCACGCCTGGCAGCGCAACCTTGCTGAAGACAGCGCCATCTGGGTTCAAAATTCAAGTGGCCTTATTGCTTGTGCACCTGTACCGGTCAACTGATGGTCAGCAGATCGGCAGCTCTGTTTGGAGTCGGCTGCAATGCAGTGGCGCAGCGTGCACAGCATTGATGATGATCAAATGCATGCTCTTGGTGCATGATCAGCAAGAATCGGAGCTCATTCCTCATTGTCAATCTCAGGTGCATTCCGCAGATCGTGCAGCCTCAACATGAACGTCACGATGCTCGCCACGTGTCCGCTGTCAGGCTTGCAACAGCCGGTCGAGTGCACCTGCAGGTTGCGATGGACCCCGGCTTTCAGCTCTCGCGCAGCACCTGGTGAGGCTTAGGCAACTGTCTGCGCCATACGGCAGTGATTGCCGCTTGGTCTGCCACCGCTGCGTGGTCCCTCTGAGCCCATATGCTGAACATGTGCGGCATGCGCGTTGCTCGGCAGGCACGCAGACAGTCCACAGTACCAGCCACGGCCAGGCGTGGCTGAGGCAACAGTCGAACGGTAAGATGCTGACTTGTTCATGGACGCGTGCAAGGCGCTGCATGACTGAAAGGAGGCGAGGGCGGCGACATGATGGTGCCGTCAACTTGTGCGCGCAGGGTGTCGGGCCGGGAGGCAGCGGCAACGCGCTTCAGCGACAGAGCAGGACCAGCAGGCCTCGCCGGCAGATGAGACACCTGAACAGAACTCGACCTACGGCGAGGCAGATTTTCTCCTCAGGCTAGCCGCCGTGTCCTTTGCAGGTAAGGCGCTGGTCATCAGGCAGCATGAACACTGCAATGCATGTCTGCTTACCCCGTTTGTGGTGTGCATGACCCTCAAGCCGAATGGTGACATACCACGCTGCCTCGATGCAGGCGCAGCAGTAGTCAAGTATGGAGAGCTGCTCCTTGGCAACATCCCGTTTTCCCATGACCTTCGCCTGGCGCTGGTCATGATATTCGGCCCGTGCATCGTGTATTCATTGATGCTGGCCAACCGATCAAAGTCTTGAACGGCCCTGGTCAATGGGAATGAGTGCGCCCATGTGGCGGGCAAGGAGCATGGCGGTGCATGCTTCGCCTTTGGAATTTGGCATTCGTTTCCGGACTAGAGGTTTACAGAGCTCTACATGCAAGTGGGTGGTATGTTCAGAACGCCGCTTGGTCAGGAGCTCTTTGAGCATGGACAAAAGCTGCTATTCGTCCCTCTTCATGCTAATTGGCCACCGACAGCCAGCTGCAGGCGTTCATGACGCTTTATGCATGCACTGCATTATGGCTCCAAATCTGGCATGGAAGGCAATCCCACCTGCTTGACCATGCTGGTGTGGGTTTTGGTTTTATTTGCAGGCTGTGGTTTGATTTTTGTGGTGTAGTTCAGCTTTTCTTGGCATTGGCCCTACGGACTGATCGCTTGTGCTTTTGTGGTGCGCGCTCCCGCGGGCCCGCGGGCTCCTGACAAGCACCTGTGCGGTTCGCTGAGGTTATGGGGGCTCGCCCCCCCTTTGTGTGTGGTCCTGGGGCGGCTCCACCCCACCCATTTTCTCAAGGGACCACACGCCCTCGCCGCACAGGTGGGCTGCAGCCGGGTGCTGGCCCGGCCCGCCGCTTGCCTCGCGGCACCGGCGGCGCTCGCTGTCAGTGATGTCCTGCCGCCCCGCCGAGCACCGCTGCCCGTGACGCATATTGCCCCTTGCGCATACAGCGATTCAGCTTGGGTCCGGACCCCTGGCCATTGGGCTGGACAACGCCGCAGCATTACCGCCGTTTGCCGCCTTCCCTCGCCTTTTCAGCCTTATAGCTGCCCCTACTAGTGTTCATGCATCGATGAGCCTGGGATGTAATGTCGAGAAAAACAAATGCTTGACCATGAACCCGCGAGCCTCTCACAAGCAATCTGGGAGATATGGTTGGCTTGTCCAAGGCTGATTCGCAACCTTTCTTCAGCTACCAATTGGCTCCGCGAATGTAGTAATGTGGTGCAGAGGGCGTGCCCTGAATACGCGGCTGTGAATGCATGTTATTGAGTCGGAACACATACATCGAAAGCTGCAGAAGCAAAGCGAGCTGGTGAAGCTGAAATTCGTCCATCCTCAACTCGAATGCTCACTTCCGGTTTACGCTTCCTCCCGACGAGACTGTCGACTCCCGCAGCGAACCTTTCGTGCAGGTCTTTCTTGCGTTGTTCAGCAGATTCTAGGCCGCCTGGTCATTTGGAACTGAGCAGAGCGGTGCTGTTTTATCAATCTCACGAACGCAGCAGTCTTGCCCGGTACACCACTTGTCGCCGAGCCACAGGCGTGTTTCAGCCTGTCAATGCTGTTTCAAGGTTCACTGAACATATTTGCGCTTGACATACGGGCAGAGAGGGCTGCTGTTTTGTCTGGAAACCTTATCAAAGTTTTTATGCGCTCGCAGGTCCCACGGGAACAGCAACTACCGCGACCATGGTCGCAGCCACCGACGCCTCCAGCAGCCCGGATTGGGCGCTAAGGGCAGCGTCGGACGTGCTCAAGCGTCAGAAGGGTCTTGGCAGCAAGGGGCCAGTGCGTGATGCCATCGCAGCGCGCCTGTCTGGCGGCGACAAGGGAGCCGCCGCGCCTGCCGAGGACCAGCTGCTTGTAAGGGGAGCAGCGATCGCGGAGAATAGGCTGAACATAGGCTGTACTTGACAGTGCAAAGACCTCGTGTCGAAGGCACATGAGCGTTCACCTGAACGATCGCCGCACCTTGTCAACAGCAGTCACACATCCATGTACTCCGAATCTGCTCAGCGCATGCACGATTCCTGCAGGCGCAGACGGCGGATGCCGAGGCGCTGCTGGAGGTGTTCACCAGCCGCCGCTTCAGTGCTGCGTCCCTCGAGCACATGGTGGCCAACGAGCCGCAGATCTTGAGGCGCCTGGAGCCTGACGGCGCGGCGGAGGTCTTGGACGTCTTGGCGAAGGCCTGTTTCCTGCCCAACCGGGTGAGTAGGAAAGTTAACACCTGCGGTGGTATGCACTGTTCGTCATGCATACCTGGATAATGGCACCAGAGCACAGAACCCGACTCTGTCTGCCTCACCACAGACTCTGCTCCGAAATGCACAGGTGGTGACGCTAATCGAGGCGACGCCGCGGATCCTCACGGACATCTCCGCGGCGGACCTGAGGAAGCGCATCTCGCACATGAAGAGCGAAACGAGCCCCATGGGGAGTCAGCTCGCTGCGATGTGGGAGAAGGACCCGCAGGTGGCTGCCCTGCGTTTGCATCTTCTGCTGTGGCACAGCGTCAAATGCAGAACACTCCACCATCGATCCACATTTGCCCTGCTGCACATCTATCTGCGCATTGACAACAGAGGCCGAGAGATGCGTGCATGATGTTGTGCCACGTGTGTGCGATTGCAGACGCTCTGGATGGACACCGCCGCTATCGACGACCGCCTGGACTGGCTGAAGCAGCTGGGCGTGAAGGGGGACCGCGTGCGCTTTGTCTACGCTCGCCTGCCGGCAGTGTTCACCACCAACAAGGAACACTTCCAGCCGCAGCTGGAGTACCTTGAAGGTGAAGAACTCTTGGTCCTAAGTCTGATAGCGGCAGCGGGTCAAGGTTTTGGCAGTCCATGCATGGGCGCATGTATATTTGCACACCCACAACCATGATGCAGTACATCACAAAAAAACCGACCGACAATATCTATTCGGGGATTTCTTCGTCTGCAGGCCTTGACCTGAACGTCGGCGAGTTGCTGACGAAGAGGCCGCACTACCTGGAGTGGAGCACCGACCGGCTGAAGAAACAGGAGCCGAAATTGAAGGCCGAATTCAGGCGGCGCGGTTCCAAGAAGGCGGACACAACAGATGACGAGAGCGACTGATTTGCTGCGACTGCCATTGCATGTAAATGCTGCGCAGCCAGGCATGACTTCGCCGCCGCCGCCGGCGGGAGGTGGCGCATTAATACAACGAGAGTTCGTGATGAGCAGGATGATGAATTTGGTTTCAGCAGCTTGCATGATACAGTCAGAAGCATGTGTTGCAACAACTCGTAGTCGCGGCAGCCTGACCGTACAAAGCTTGGCCAGTTGCCAAGAGCTGACAGATTGGAAACGAACATTCAACTGGGTGATGCAGACCGAGGTGAGCGTGGCCGGCATGGTCAACATGCTCGGGACTCCTCCGGGACATCAGCCTCTGAATGCGGCGCAGCTGCTACTGGGAACGAATCAGCGGGGGCAGAGCAGGTTATTCTACAGGTGTGATGTATATGCCCGTCTTGCTGTCGTGAGCTCTTGGCCAGTGTCTCGAAGTTTCAAACTCGAAATGTCAACCGGTGCGCGTCCTGCAACGATAACCCCAAGCCACAGCGGCAAATGCACACAGTCACTCTGGGACACTACCTATCCTGTTGTTCCAAGGTCCTGCCAAGTGCAACCCTCCCAATCCTGTGGCTAGTCCACCTCACTCGTCAGTGTCGGCCACAGCTGCTGAGCGACTGACGATTCGCCGTCAAGAGACGGTTCACGACGCCCGCTCTCGATCTCCTCACTTGATGTACTGCGCCACCCAGCGGAAACCATCGCCATAGCCCATGCGGCGCACCTGCCATATGCGTTGTACATTGATCAACCACTGAGTCCAGGCAACTTACAGCTGGGGCGACTAATGTGAATTTGAAATGAAGTACAGAGCGGTACAAGCGGCAAGAGAGCTCGTCCCACAGCTCGGCGTGAAGATAGGATTTGCGGTGCGGGGATGCGCACCACGCTGCACATGAAGACCTCGATGGGGCGGATGTTGGTGTCCTTCATGTCGACCTTGCCCTTGCCGGTGGTGTAGCTGGACAGGCCCAGCGCATAGCGCAGCTCGTCCTCCGAGGCGGCCTGCGCAAAATGTGATAGGATGGGGGAATCAGGGTCCAGGCTCTCAGAATGATGGCTGCCGTTCAGCAATGACCGGGCTTTGTGCGCTTGCAGAGCCTTCGTGAGTTGTACCACCTCAACGCAGGAGACATCCTGTAACAAAGCAGCCTGTTTTGTTGAGGCACACAGCTGCAGCAGGGGCAAGGCCCGGCGAGGCACACCTGGGGGATGTCGATCTTGTTGCCCAGCACCAGGAAGGGCACTTCTGCGAGCGCGTCGTCCGACAGCAGCGAGTCCAGCTCCTTCTTGGACTCTGCAAAGCGCTCCCTGTCCACCGCGTCCACCAGGAACACAATGGCATCCACCTGCAAGCCACACGTTTCAGCGAGGGCTCGCCAGGGGCACACAACTGTCATGCCGCTTACATGGCACATCCGCAGCTACCGCAAAGCTGGCAAACGCCCGCTACATCCAGCTCAGAATGAATAAGGCCGACGTCAATCTGTCCACACGCCATTGCAGACAGCCAAGCGGTGCACAGTAGATCCCTTCTCCAATTTTCAGGGGAGTCTCCAGGTGATGTGACAAGAGCGCAGATGATGACGAACCTTTGCGTAGTAGTCCTTCCACACCCTCCTGGCGATCTCGTGGCCGCCCAGGTCGAAGGCCTTGAAGTTGATGCCGCCCATCTGCAGCTCCTCCGACGTTGGGTACTGCGTCGGCTGGTGCTGCGCCAGGCGCTCATCCTTGAGCATGTGCATCAGCGTCGTCTTGCCCGCATTATCGAGCCCCTGCAGCAGGTTGTCTCTCAGATTTCAGCGCGTGTTCAGCGCATGGAGGCCCACGAGCAGCCTAATGAATATACAGGCGGCAGGCACTGTAGTGATCACTGAGCAGTCGTGCTGGTGCTTCCAGCCACAGCCAAAGGCATGGTGTGCCATGACAACCCCCATCACAACTCACCAGGAAGAGGACTGCAATACAGCACGAGCCATGAGGTCAGTGCTATGTCACCCCTTTGAACGTGGAGTATGTTGAGCCATATGATCATCAGGAGCCAGCAGGGAGGACAATGCAGGTGACTTACTCTTTCCAGACTTCTGTGCGAGCCCTAGGGAATTGAGCAAGCCCCACACCCTGCGCGCACACACATCGCAGTTGAGCTGTGCGTGTAGAAGAGCTATGCACACGCCTGTGGAAAGCGCCTGGGAATGTACGAAAACGAACTATGCAGCTGCTAGCCCGGCACATCATCCCTGAAACTGTTGCAGGGTCACAGGCCCCGCGGCCCGCACTTGCAAGTATAAGCTACACTGACGTGCCTAGCTGCCTTATTAAACCATGGAACCGTTTGATAGCTGTTCTGACCTGCTCCCGGGGGACGGGGCTGTGCATCTGAACGATGTGGGGCCATGCAAGCGCCATGGACCGCGAGCAAAGATTGCCTAGCGAGATGGGCTGACATCGGCAGCACGCCAGGAGCAGCACGCTGACTGCTAAGTTTCAGACATGTAAACGCAGCGGAGCATTGGCAGACGGCCGTCGAGGCCCAGCATCGAGGTCGATGGAACGGCTGTGGATGGATCCCGGTGTGCCAGCCTAGGCGTGCTATTCACTGACAACAACGGTATCAGAGATGCGCACCAGTTGATGAGGAACATGCTGCCGAAGCACTACGTGACTGTGAAGACGACTAGCGGGTGCTACGAGATTCCCGAACCTGATGACAACTTGCAAGCACTCGGCAGGCGCACGCGCGAAAGAGCAAGCGTCGAGCTCTCGCAGCTGAGAGTGACGCTGCAAAGCAACCGGACAGATGGACAAGGCAACCTCGCGTGAAAAGACCTGACCGAACGCCTTGGCATAGCCACAAAGCCCTGCCCACTTCACGCGAGCACAGTACTTTGGTAGGTCATGCCACAACATGCTTTTACACACTCCTGTTGCTTACACAGCCGCAGCTGAATTCAGAACTAATCGACAATTGAGCGCTGGCCGGACGTTACAGCTTCATCCGACGTCGCCTGACCTGCTGAGCTTCCGCCGCTGACACCTGCCGCGGAACACAACGCCTGGGTTTACAGGCTCGCGGACTACCTGGCAGCCATGCAGCCATCCATCATCTCGCCCCATAAGCAGCATAACCCGCAGCTGTGGACCACGGCGTGCTCGACGCTGCTCCTCGTGTAAGTTGAATGCACCCGCGCCTGGACGCATGCATTTTTGGTGTCGCCAGCATTCCCTTCTTGAACTTACCTATCGTAACGACTGAATGCTGCTGCATCAGGACGATCATCTTCGGGGCGCTGTTGCAGCTGGTGCACCATTGGAAGGAGATCATCCATGTGCACCCAGGCATCATGCAGGCGATGCCGCTGTTCGGGGTGTGGCGCCCTGGCCTTTCTTGATTCTTTCTGTGCTTGCCTCACCTGCTTTGGTATGTGTCCGTTGACACTGCACGATCTTCCCTCAGAAACCCCCTCACAACACCGACCCCTCAATGCTGCCTCGCGCAGATGCTGACAGTGGCCGCCATCATGCCGCTGGGCGTCCAGCTCGTGTACCTGCGGGAGTTTGCCCACTTGAATCCACTGATTCCGACGCAGTACTTCAGGCTATGTAAGCAGATTTACAGGGCCTTCTCGCAGAACGAGGGCAAGGTACGATGGGCTCAAGGGACGCGCTTGAGCTGTTTGCTGATGCCATCGGATGTCGATATGCGGCTCTAAGCTTAATTTGTTGCTGTGCGTGTGCAGATCACGGAGAAGGATCTTTGACCATATGCGGCAACCAGCTGTTTGAGTGATTGGTGGATCTGGCATACTGCGCGAACGCGCCAAGCGAGCCACAGGTGCAGTGGTTGGCGCTGGCGCAGCTACTGCTACACAACTGGCGCGGCTCTGATGATTGACTTTGCATCCTGAGAGCGGCTCTGTCATGCTGCAATCTGTGGTGTTCTTCGTGTGCAGACTGTGCGCTGTGCCATAAAGAAGACGAGTCAAAGGTGGATAGTTTTGTGTCATATTTGCTGCATGAGGATTCGCACTGTTTTTGGGGTTTCTTCCTCTTACGACACGCGAATGTAGATGCCTGTTCAAAATTCCATTCATGTGACTTCAACTGCCTCTGCTCAGCAGGCCGCTGAACACCATGCCCACAGCCACCCACTGCTGCACCGCCAGCGGGTTGCCCAGCCACAGCACGGACAGCAGGATGTTGAAGAACTTGCGCGTGGTCGTCACGATTGTTGTCACCAGCGACCCGAAACGCCGGATTGTGAAGAATATGAACAGCTGCCCCATGGCGCCGCACAGGCAGAACAGCAGCAGGAAAAGGCCCGCCTCTCGATGCAGCACGCAGAAGCGCAGCATGTCTAGCCCAGTAGTAGTGACGCCAAACAGGTACACGGCATAATACAGCCCGCACCAGAAGTTCATCCAGCACATGGTGTGCAGCGCCGTGGTGGCGGGGTACTTGCGGTGGATCTCGTCCTGCGCGGCGTTGGTGTAGCCGTCAAATGTCAGGTTGATTAGGCATAGCGCATAGCCCAGCGGCGCGTTGGGCGCTGCCAGCTTCTGCGCGACCTTGCCGGAGCCCTGCGCCGCGAAGAGCGAGATGCCGCCGGCGATGAGGCCCGCGCACAGGTACTCCGCCAGGCTGTACCGCTTGCCGCCCACCAGCGTGCCCATGACCATGACCGGGATCATCTTGCACGACTTAGCCAGCACCTGCGCGGCGGCGGCGTTGTTCTAATCAGCACTTCCATTGAGATGACGGCAGCATGTTGTGACCTGTGCCTGACTCGAGATGCATCATATAGCAATTGCTGCAGTGCAAGTCGCTGCTGTGGCGTGCGTGACAGCACACACCTGGGCCGGGTAGCTGATGTTTTTCAGCGCTTCAAAGCCGCACGCGGGCCCGATGGAGTTGGTGACGCCCGGCTTCCAGTACGCCCACACCGGCGGCATGCCTCGCCTGCCTTCCTTGCTGCCGCCGCCCGCCAGGAGCAACAGTAGCCCCGCCCACAGGAAGCATGCCAGGCTCTGCACCCCGTTCAGCGCCTTCAGGTACGGAAACTGCTCCTGGTCCACGCCGAATCGCTTCGTTGACAGCGCCTCCTGCACGACGCCCTGTTCATGGAGCAGTGGCGACACTCAGCGCCACGCTCTCGGAGAAGCTAGGGTCATAGGTGGTTATCATGCACTGAAACAACGCATCAGCATCATGGGCGATTACCTGTGTGAGGTACGCTGCATAGATGCCGCCTGCTGCAAGCAGCAGCAGACTTGCGGTTTGCACGAAGCTGCTCATTATCGCCCCCTAGTCGAACAACTCAGAACTTTTTTAGGCTGACAATCAGCTGAGTCGAAACGCTCGTTCTGATCTGATCATCAGCACGCCAGACGTTAGTGACCCGAATGTCAGCGTCATAGACCGCCACCACGGATATGCTACCTACGCAGTGTGGTACGACTGTACTACTTGGCGAGAATTGCTTGCAATTGACGCGCTATGATAGACAGCATTGCGTTTGTGTACTGGGGGCATAAGCATTTGCCGCCGTCATTTTCAAGGCAGATGAGCGGCGGGTTCGAGCCCTGCCTGCGGGCATTACAGGTTGTCTGCACAGGTGGATGGCTGTGCGTGGTGTCGCTCCTGTACCAGACTGGCACGGGCATGAACTCCTTCACAAATTGCGCCGGACTGTCCTGGCCAGTGTCAGAATCGCTATCGGAGAATGTGGGTTCAGTGAGCGCAACTGAGGTGCACAGCAACACGAGAGGAGACTGCTTGGGCAGCGTTCACCTTGGAATGTTGCAGGCCATCACAGCACAGCTGAGCATATATAAACCGAGTTTTCCGCTAGCAGCAGACTCCATGTCCAACAGCAGCAGGTGTATTTTGAAGCTGTTCCTGTCGAGGACGTAATCGTATCACTGCATCAGGCTTATCCTGATGCCAGAACCCTTGGGGCTGCACATATTTCAGTAGCGGTCCTGGGGAGGTCCGCCGAAGCCGCCGCCGCCGCCGCCTTGGTCTGTGCACCAGAAGACGACAGTTTCAGTTGCAATCAGAACATGCCGAATAAATACCTGCCACAGTTGCAAGTTTCATAGGCAGAGATGAGGACGACATTCAGCTCACAACAACTGCCAATGACTCACAGTCACCTCCGGCGTCCTGGTACCCGCCACCGCCGCTGCCGCCAAAGTCTGCAGGACAGAAGCGTCCAGACGTCAACAGATCGAAGCGGTGCAGCTATCTGGTCAGGTCTTGTTGCAAACATGCGCTACAAGTCGCTAGAAGTTGCAGCCCCCACCTCCGCCAAAGCCGCCGCCGCCACCGCCAAAGCCACCGCCACCGCGGCCGCCACCGCCGCGGCCGCCGCCGCCGCCGCGGCCACCACGGTCCTGCGCATTGCATGAGCAAGTGATATGGTATATGAATGGCCTGTCTCGCATGCCAGATGTCTGTGTTGAGCAACAAGTATGGCTGCCCATGCACACGTTGCTGAAGTGAACTGATCAGCTGCGCCTCTTACCTGGTAGCCACCACCGCCGCCATATCCTCCACCGCCAAACCTGCACAGGGAAGGGCGTCCCTCAGGGAGCGACAGTGAATTGGCACGATGTGGCAGCCAGAGCACGACAGCCTTCTGAAGCAGCCCGGGGGGAGAAGGCGGCCTGAGCAGGCCGCCGTACCCTTGCTGCTGCCCGTTGTATCCGCTGCCCTGATTGTAGCCGCCCTGGCCCTGGCCCCCGCCGCCGTAGCCGCCGTCCCCATACTGCTCATAGCCGCCTCTCCCCCGGCCACCGCCGCTGCCGCGGCCTTGGTAGCTGCGCAGTTTCCCCACTTCCACATCATTGCCAATCCACGGAACGCCTCAACAGGCCAGGCAGGCAGGGGCTGTGAGCAGCGGCCATTGCTGGCATGCAAACGGGGCCCACCCGCCACCGCCGCCACCGCCACGGCCGCCCTGCTGGCCGCCAAAGCCGCCACCACCGCCGCCACCGTAATTATCGTAGCCGCCCTGGTCGCCGCCCGGCGGCCCGCCATACTGGCCGCCGCCGCCCTGCTTCAGCACAGTGCAACAGATTTGGCAAGTGTGGCCATGCCGCAGGCCCAGACGATCAACCCCAAGCTGAAGATCGTCAAGAATGATCCACGTTCGGCAGTGCGGCTTACAGCCGCGCTTTCCAGGGCCGGCAAGAGCGCATTCCTGGATGCATAGTCAGCCATCTGCACTACCAGGCAAAGCCGCACCTGCTGCTGCTGTTCCAGGGCGGCACGCCGCTCGCTGGGCCGCTGGATCTCGCCCCTGGCGGCTGCCTCCAGTGTCAGCTTCTGCGAGCACAGGAAATCAGCAAGAACATCAGACACCAATTGCCGGTACCGCAACGCAGATATTTTCAGATACTTCCGCAGCGGCCCGCCATCGGCCGCATGCAGACGCAGGAAGCACAGGGAGCGACTCACCCTGACGCTGTCCATCAGGGCGTCGAGCTTCTCCTGGCCCGCCTTGAGCTCCTCCTCAAGCGTGGCCTTCTTCTCGTCATCCTCCTCGAGCGAGATGCCCTCCTTCAGCTCCGAGATGCTGGCCTCGATGCCCTCCTTCTCCTGTGCCTGCTCCGACGTCAGCCGTAGCTGCGGCAACAAGCGAAAGTCACACGTCAGGCTGCTGCGCTGCTGGTGTTCTGCACGGGGCAAAGGCGCTACAGCAGTTGCCGAGCGGCTGCGCGGCAGAGCACAGACTGCAGCGCACCTTCAGCTTCTCCTTGTTGACCTCGTCCTGCAAGATCTCGCTCTCAGTCTTGCCGCTCCTAGTGGCGAGCACTGCCTCGCGCGGCTTGGCGGCGCCGAAGGGGTTCTGTCAGCAGGCCAGCATCCGTGTGATCAACAGCAGATTGGAGCTTTGGCGAAGACGTGCCGGATGCAGGTGCAGCATGTTTTCGTGATCTCCAAATGGGATACAGCAGCTCCAGCCGGACTTGCCATGCTCACTGATGCATCAAGACTCGAGCGAAGCCTCCGTGACTGACAAAAGACTGCAAGCCCAAGCTGGGGGCGCTGAACGACACGCAGGCAGCGTCGATCACGCATCAGGCACTACATATGTCATCTCAGTTTCATGTTTGCTCACCGAGCGACCGCTGTTTGCACGGTCGATTTCGGCTGCCTTGACTGCGCTCTCATCGCGAGGCTTCAGGTTCAAGCGCTTCCTCTCCCTCGGTGGGCTCGACATTTTCAACGCTGATCTGCTTTTTCTTGCTGGACTGAATGATTTTCGTTGCGGTTGGGCATGTTCTGCCGCTGTACAGGCCTGCCCGACTTGCCATGCTGCAGCGGACTCACTGCACGCAGTCGTGTGGATTCCCTTGCCAAGCTTCAATTGTCTCTTTTTCAAAGTTGAACATGCAGCCAATGTTTTCGTGCTGCACCGTGTGGCAGAGTGGTAACAACAACTTGCTAAGTGATGAGTTCATCATCCTCTGTGTGTTGCAGCAGGCTCGCAGCGCCAGCCTAATGAGCACAGCCTTCTGACCAGCTTGGCATCCCACGTGCAAGTCGCTCCCTCGATCGCTGACGCGTGCACTGTAAAATTTGACAGGACACAGCGCCCCTGCCTTGTGAGATATGGACGACTTGGACGATCTGCTCGAGGACGAGTTTGAGCTCTTTGGTGCGCTGTCGCTGCGGCGGGTCGCGCCGAGGATGGTGCTTGCTGCCTGGGCTCAAATGAGCTCACGCCTGAATCGTTACATCGGATTCAACGCTGTCTCTATGCCTGAATCTGACGGAGGCACATGTGTCGTGTTCGCAGGCGCGCCGGCGCCGCCGCAGGCCAAGCGGCCGCTGACAGAGATCCAGCCACACCAGAGCCTGCAGGCGTACAGCAACTCAGGTGGCCTGCTGCTGCATCATAAGGATCAGTTACTTAGAGTTTAAATCAACACCATGTGCTCGAGATAAAGTTCAGACCCTGCGCCTGACAGTTGAGGCTTTGTAACATTGCGCACAGGACCGCTGGCCAAGAGGCTGAAGCCGCAGCCAGGCGCAGACACAGCTCGGCAACACGGCAGCAGCGTCGCAGCAGCCAGCCATTCGGCGGGGCCGCAGGCCGCTCCAGCACGACAGAGCCGTGATGACGGCAGCGGCGCCCAGCCGCGCCTCGGTCATGTCGGAGCAGCGGCGGCGGCAACGTGCCAGCCAGCCCGGCAGCAGGCTGAGGACGACATCGACGACGACGAGTTTCTGCAGGCCATGGCGGAGCAGTTCGAGGCAGAGGATGGCGCGCCAGCAGCGCCGGCAGCTGCGGCACCTGCTCGACCGGCAGCGAGCTGCGGGGCGGCGGGCGCAGCAGCTGCGGCAGGACCCTCAGTCCAGCTGCGCGACAGCCAGGAGGACGACATGGACGCGCTGCTGCAGGACGCGTACGCCGACGAGCCGGGCGGCGGGCGGGGGCAACCCGCCGACCTCCGGCGCGCCGCGGCCGCTGAGGCGGCGGAGGCCGCTGCCATCGCCGCGGCGCTGGAGGCGTCTGCCGCCGAGGCCGCCGCGGCGGCCGCGTACACGCCGCCGGCCTTCGACGCGCACACCCTGGACGGCGAGGTCATGCCCGTGACGCTGGACACCGGGCTGCGGGCATACTGCCGCATGCTGGAGGCGCCCGCCGCGGCGGAGCGGCCCGCGGCGGCGAGCGCTGCCGCCGCCGGCTGTCAAAGCCTGCTGTCAAAGCCCATCGCGCAGCTCATGCGGCAGGTGGACGACGAGGCGTTCGCAAAGGCGTTGGCGCGCTCCACCGCCGAGCATTGCGATGCCGAGGAGACTGGTGTTGCATCATGCAGGCCCTCCCTGTCTGCGCAAGATTCTGTGTGTTCCGATTTCGCAGGATGATGCGTGCTGTTGCGCCTTTGCAGACTTCTGTTTCCTGCCGCACGCGCCTCACTGAGCAACAGACTACCGACTCCTCTTCAGCCGCATGCAGCACTGTGCCCCATAGGGCTGCACCTGCTGGCCCTCTGATCCGGTTGCAATGCATGCGCACTGCGCAGGGGCGGTGCCGCAGGCCCCATGGGTGGACAAGTACCGACCGCGCACCTTCCTGGACCTGCTCAGCGAGGAGCAGACCAACCGCAGCGTGGTGCGCTGGCTGCGCTCCTGGGACGCCTCCGTGTTTGGGCGCTCCGGCAAGGGCGCCGACGCACGCCCGGAGCACCGCATCCTGCTCATGTCCGGCCCGCCAGGTGACGCCTCGTCCTGGCTGCTGACAGCGCTCTCACCACGGTTCCCTGTGTAGTGACGAGGCAGGGGTTCACCTGATGACATTGCTATCTCCCTGTCCCTCTAATTAATTCATTTGGCAGTCGGTCAGTGTTTGCGCTCCACCAAGCACATCATGCAAAATCTTCACACACAGCCATTGCAGCGTGATGCAATGCACGATCCACTGTGCAGGCCTGGGCAAGACGACGCTGGCCCATGTGGCGGCGCGGCACTGCGGCTACCAGCCGTACGAGATCAACGCCAGCGACGACCGCACGGCGGCGTCGCTGGTGGCGCGCATCCAGGCGCGCAATTGCATGTAGCTTTGGTTTGTTCATCTAGCGCTGTTGTTGGCTGCGTTCTATTTGTTGCATAGCTCATACTGGAGCCCCTGCTCTGGGCATGATGTGATGCCTTCTCTCCTTTTCCCCAGGATGCCGCCCAGATGCAGTCCGTGATGGGCTCCCGCCGCCCCAACTGCATCATCGTCGACGAGATCGATGGCACCGCCGGTGCGCCCGGCCTGCTGCCTATCCGCTTGCTGCGAAAACCACAGTCGCACGAATTTGGCTACCTTCTGAACTTGCCTCGCTGCGACTTGTCAGCCATGCGGCTGGTGGTGACCTCGTCGAAGACCACCGTGCAGTGCTCTAGATGTGACCGTACCTCAACTCCTGCTACAGGCGGCAACGACTCGAAGAGCGCCGTCCAGGCGCTGCTCAAGCTGGTGTACGGCGGCGCAGGTGGACTGCCGCGTGAACCTGTCATATGCCGACAGCTGCTGCGCGGCATTGTGACACCTCATGGCCATTGATGATGACTTCAAATCTGTCAGCGTGGTGCAATCAGCTGTCAGCAGTCTTTTCAAGCTGTTGAGAGTGATTGGCTGATGCGCGCGAGCTCCTTGCACAGGAGCAGGGGCGGCGGCAGAGCCGGGTGCCGCGACCGGCAGGAGGACGGGCAAGCAGCGGCAGCTGGCGCGGCCGGTCATCTGCATCTGCAACGACCTGTACGCGCCCGTCATGCGGCCGCTGCGGTCCCGCGCAGCCGTCTTCCAGTTCAAGCAGCCCTCGGTGCGGTCCACACACTTTTGGGGCACAGAGGCTTGATGCGAGGTTTCCGATTGTGTTCGAATATCGAACATGCCTGACGCCTGGCTGGGCGTGCCTGGGACTGCATGGGCACATGCATGCTGAGGGTTTTCATGGCCTCCTCTGCAGATGGAGAGGCTGGTGGGCCGCATGAAGCTCATCTGCAGCGCCGAGCGCCTGGGCGCCGACCGCCAGGTGCCACCCTGGCTCTGCACCCTGAACACACTCAGAACTTGCAGAAATATGACCTGTCTTGACGACATTCAATGACGACTTTGAGTCAGAAGTTCGTGCAGTCGACAAAACTAATTGCAAGCCCGGCTGACCTGCTCGAAGACCCTGCTCTCAAATTCTGATCCAAAACCCTGCAGGCGCTGGCGACGCTGGCGGAGCGCACCGAGGGCGACGTGCGGTGCTGCCTCAACACCTTGCAGTTCCTGGGGCGGCAGAAGGGCGCGGTGCGCTCCGCCGATGTGGCCACCGCCTGCGCCGGCCACAAGGACATCGCCACCTCCGCCTTCTCCATCTGGCAGCAGCTCTTCTGGCAGCGGGTGGGCCCACCTCCTGACCACTCCTGACCAGCCGCCAAGTAACCCGAATCTCCGCGCAGAATGCGCACGTGAACTGTGTCACGTGTTCTTGTAGATAACTTCAAATGTACGAGTGAGGGCAGCAGGAAGCCGTCAGTTGAACCCATGCATCATCACGGCAGAGCCGCTGTCGGTGCTCAATAACATCGCTCGGGCCGCTGTCGTCCACCTGCGAATCCTTTGGCAACCGGTGTCGTTGCCAGATGCTCAAATGCAAAGCGTGCGGCGGACGCAGGGTCACAAGGTGGCCAAGTCGGAGAGCGCGGGCGCGCGCAGCAACCGCCTGCTGGGCCTGCTGTCGGACTTTGGGGAGCACGAGCTCATCATGGCCGGCTGCCACGAGAACGTGCTGGGCATGCGCTTCCGCGACGCCGCAATGGTGCGCCCCGATCATCTGCTGCGACGCCCAGCATGAGAGCGCCTGCAGTCCCTGTCCAAATTGCTAAGAGAACGTGCTGGGCATGCGCTTCCGCGACGCCGCCATCTCGCGTCCCCATCATCGACCTAGTCTTCCTAGCATCAGAGTACTTGGGCGTTTGGTGTGATCAAGATGATATGACAGCCACTGCAGACTCTGTTGATGACAATCAGAGCCACCTTGTGTTACATGCTGTGTGCTTGGCTGCACACTCCAGAAGCTGTCATGCATGCATCGCTGTTGCTGTTGGCGTCCCGCTTCGTGTGACTCCAGTCGAAACACGGCGCTTGACTCTGCCCACTGCCCCTGCTTGCCAGATCAAGACGTCGGGCATGATCCAGGCGATGGGGGATGCGGACATGCTGCACGCCGCCATGCGCCGAACCGGCGACTTCAGCCTGCTCAAGTTCCTGCCCGCCGCCACGCTGTCCGTCACCAGCGTCGCCGCCGGCCCCGAGCGGTGCAGAAACCCGATAAACCCTATCTTTGCAGCCTGCGACCGTTGGATTCAGTCCGCCATCAGCGCACAGCACGATGACTGACACTGGCACAGAACGCTGCTGCAGCTGCACACGGCGCACCTGAACCCAGACGTGCATAGAATCTTGTCGTCGCACGATGGCAGGCTCTGACGCACATCCCCATATGAATATTTGAATGTTGAGCAGCGCGCACCTGCTGCCGCGCAGGGTGCAGCTGCAGTGGCCCAAGGTGCAGGGGGAGGCGCGGCGTAGCCGCGCGGCCAACCAGGCACTGCTGCAGTCCTGGGTGCACGACACCGCCGCGGCCGTGCTGGCCTCCCTCACCGTGCACACAGCCGCACAGGTGCGACGGCGTTTCGTCATTTGACGCCCATTCCACAATGGTGTTGTGAAAACACGGGCTTCATTTGAATGCTGAGTGTACGATCAATGCTACACCTCAGCTGCACAGAGCCTTCAGGCACCGCTTCGTTCCCAGCGCTCCGCTGAAGCTTCACCAACTTGCAAAGCGAGCCACATCTGCCGCCTTGCGCAGATGGTGTTGCCGGCGCTGATGCAGCTGCTGGTGCCGGCGCTGCGGCCGGTGGCGGCGCACCTGCAGAGCGTGGACGAGCGTGATGGCCTGGCCGCCCTAGTGGACACCATGCTGGCCTACAACCTGCGCTACGAGGGCGGCGGCGGCGGCGCGGCCGCGGCGGCGTTCGGCGCCGCGCCCGCCGCGACGCCGCTGCAGCCCGCCGTCGACAAGCTATGCGCCTTCCAGGTAAGAGCCTGAGAGCTTGGCTTGTTTGATGCTGGCTGTTCGACCGGCAATCTGGCATTTGCTGAGCTGGTGACCTGATCTGTGCAGAGGCAAGCTCCGGACGCAGCTTTTCACACACGGCAGGCAATGGACCTACTGCAGAACGCATGGTCCTAATCCATGCATCCATGGATGCCGCAGGGGGTGCCGCCGGCAACGAAGCAACTGTCTGCAGCGCAGCAGCAGGTCATCGTGGCCGCGCTGCAGGCGGAAGTCATCCGCCGCCGCATGGCGGTATGTCTGACGAGCTCTCGAACAGCACGCATGCACATCACGTCGCCCTGCACAGCTTTTGACTCTTCGAAAGGACACATCGAAGCGGTACTGGTGCTTCATTACTGCGTTTGTTCACACCTCGGTCCCATATCTTCGTCACTAGGCGCTGACACACGCGCTTCCTGCTACAGGCGCAGGGCGTCGAGGTGGACTCGCCGCTGTCGCCATCCGCACAGGCGGACGCCAGGGCGGCGCAGCCTGCGGCCAGGCCCAGCGGCGTGCTGCCGCTGACGGTGGCGCAGCGAGCCAAGCTGACGCTCAACAAAGGTCGGTGACCAGATCGATCGGATACGCATATTGGCTCTATCCAGTTTCAGCATTCATGACTGCCACATGCTCACCACCTGCGGAAGAGCAATCCTGCATTGTCCTGGGTACTGAGTGACAGCGGCGCCGTCGCAGGCAACATGCCAGGCAAGGCGCGCAAGACCAACTGGCTGGAGCAGCTGCGGGCCAAGAAGGGGCACGTGGGCGCCATCAAGCCCAAGCTGGGCGCCGACGGCGGTGCGCTTTTCTCCATTGGGTCATGCGCTGGCAGCCTTTGGGAGCGAGTGAATGCAACTGTGCAAGTGAATGCACCATTTCGCAGATGCGCTTTGCCAGCTGCCGTCATGAGCATTGCTGCGTCACACGGACAGCATCTGCACAAGTCAAGAAGAGCCTTCGCCTTTGTGTTTGCAGAGCCTGTGAAGTCGACCGCGATGGTGCTATTCAAGTTCAACGAGGGGTACACGAATGCTGTCAAGCGCCCAGTGCTGATGTCGGAACTGATGGGCAGCAGCTCTGCATGATTCGGCTGCATTCGCAGCCGCAGCTGATGATAATGTCAGACCTGGACGCATCGCTAGTTTCAGCCCGTCAGATGTCTGGAATGGAGTATGAGCAACTGTGCATTCGCACGGTGAAGCAGAGATGGCACGCCGAGATGAGCACAATTTGCGAAATGGGAAGACAGAGCGGACTCAAGATGATAGGTGACTGTCCAGGTATGTCAAAACGCTGTCAACAGTGCTCTTTACAGAGATTCCAACGACACTCTTATGTTCTCCTCGTAGTGCGCAAAGTACAAATCTTGCTTGCCGCTGCAAGTCACAAAGAATGCTTGCAGAAACGAACAACACAACTGTGCGAGCGGGACTGGACACGGCGACGCGAGTGTTCACGGCATGCTTCTTATGGCAACGGTATGCCGATGATCAGCCGCGCGGCGCTGCCCCCAGCGGCCGGGCCATACCAGCCCGCACTCGCATCAGGTTTTTGTGGGTGGTGCTTTTGTTGACTCTCGCCACGAAAAGCGCCTCGCCGCTTAGCGGGGGGACACGGTGATCTTCGAGTCGGATTCCAGGAGGGTGCCGTTGCGCAGCTCGGCGATGGCCTTGGCGGGCCAGCCGAAGCCGCCCAGGCACACCTTGGCGGCCAGCGGCACGTCAATGATGATCTCCTTGTCGCGCGGCTTGGCCTCGGAGCGCACGCGGATCAGATACTCGCGGCCGACGTAGCCGATCCAGCCCGCGACATACAGGAAGCCGAAGGTCGGGATCTGCGGCAGCAGCATGAGCAGCAGGTGAGGGTTCGTAGTCAAGGACAAGCTTCTTGTGCATCCAGCAGCCTGCGCCCTATTAGGTCAGGTGGTTGGAGGGAGCTCCGCGAGGCCTCCGCAATGTTAGACCATCAAACAGATCTCCAAACTCAGCCAAGCAGCAGGAGAGCAGGGTGCAACAGATGGATAAGATACTCACGAAAACCTCGCCGGCATGGCCGTAGCGCAGTGCCAGCCCAGGGTCGGCGATCAGGTGCGGCAGGCCGTCGGTGCCGCACAGCAGGCCGGAGCCGGCGTAGTTGGCGAACCGCTTCTCTGTGCGCTGCTTGGTGGCCTGCAGTGCCAGCGCCGGCGCCGAGCCCTCCTCGTACTGTGCAGCAAAGCAGGCGGCACCGCACGGTCAGTATTTGAAGCTGCGGCGTGCATGTGCGCTACAAATGTTCAGATAGTGTTTCCCACCCCATTTTCACAGCCCAGACCTACATTTGGCTCGGTTGATGGCACCGATGCACACCGTCTGTATGCGGATAGCAAGCATCGGTGCGTCACGGAAGACACCCCTTGCCGATCAGGCAAAGGCTCGACTGAATAGAATCCAATCGCTCACCAGCTTCAGGCGCTTGTCGAGCGCCTTCAGCTCATTCTTCTGCCGCTTGGCGAATTGCTTGCTCTCCGAGCAGGGGGTGAGGCCCGACACATCGGCCTGCGCTGCATCGACCTGGCCCAGCGTCACGGCTGCTGCCAGAGCTGCGGCCGCGAGGGTGGACGCCAGGGCTGGGCGCTCCTGCTGGGCGCTGCACACCGCCTGCCGCGCCACGCGGGGCGCCAGACGGGCTGGCTGTGCTGTCACGGGCTTGCCCCGCAGCGCCTCCTGCGGCAGCAAAAGGGCAAAAGTGTCGATACGCGCAGAAGAGGGTAAGGCGCGGGTGCAGCGACGCAGACCTGCGCCCCAGGCTGCAGCCGCTGCATGTGCAGTGGCACGGCAAGATGCTGGAATCGCTGGCGACAGGCGTATGGACATGGCACGGGTGTTGATTGCCGTCGGTGCAGCCCGGGCAGCCGGCTCAAGGCGTGTCCCACCTTGTTGCCGGCGAGCACGCGCGAGTTCTGCATCATGAGAGCCGCCATGGTGACAGGAGCTGACAAGACCTGTGCGGGCGGAGGCAGTGCGGGTGCTGTTCTGAAGGCCGAAACAGCAGCAGCTCCTTATCCCGCAGGGTAGGATCCTCGTCCTCCTCGTCTCCAGCTTCGCATCCCCCCTGCGATGAATCTGCCGTAGTTTTGTGCGCTGGCCGTATGCAGTGACATTTCAGTCAGCTGGCAGACCTGGAGCAAGAAGTTGACGGAGCATTTTCATGATACACGCATGATGCAGTCAGCAGTGATGAAAGGTGCTGCAATGCCGGGGGTGGGGCCGCAACATGATTGGTGAGATGCCCTGAGACGTCGGCGGCGCCACAATGCTGCATGGACAAGCCGTGCTCTAGTTTACAGGGCCAGCCTTCACAAGGCAATCAAGTGATGAGTGTGTGCTTCGCCGTGCGACTTCCGAACACCCTATCTGAAAGTTCAAGCACAAACCCCCGCCCACACGAGCCTCTAGCAGTTCAAAAGAAACCAGACGCCCAGCAGCATGCGCCACAGGTTTATCAGACGCCCAGCAGCATGCGGCGCGGGTCCTCGATGACCTCCTTAAGCCGCTTCAGAAAGGTGACCGCCTGTGCAGATGTGAAACTTACCTCAGCTTCTATTTGATCCATCATCACAGCAAAAATTTGCAACGATGCGCTTGCGGTCATGTGCAGCCGTCCCATTTGCTTTTGCTTCCGCGAACGCCACTGTGACGGGCCACAGCCGCATGCAGGTCAACAAGGGCATCAGGCACCAAGAGGTAGCGCACCTCGCGGCCGTCGATGAGGCGGTGGTCGTAGGTGAGCGCCACGTTCATGATGGGGCGCGGCAGGATCTCCTTGCCAACCACGGTGGCGCGCGGCGTGATGGCGTGCATGCCCAGGATGGCGGACTGCGGCGGGTTGATGATGGGCGTCGACAGCATGCTGCCGTACACGCCGCCGTTGGAGATGGTGAAGGTGCCGCCCGCCATGTCGTCAATGGAGATGGTGCCGTCCCGCGCCTTCTTGCCCAGCGCCGCGATGCCCTGCGGTGTGGCGCCGGTTGCAAGCTCAAGCTAAAGAGACGAGAATGTCGGTGGTTCCAGGAGCCGATGTCGTCTCCACAGAACTGAAGGAAGGTGCTGCCGTCCTCGAGTCGATGTCAGGGACGCCATTGTGAGCTGCCCATCCATCAACACAAGGATGCGTCGCGTCACCGAAGAAACCCAGCGTCATCACACAGCCGCGGGGGAGTCTCCAAGCAGGGGCGCGCACCCGCTCGACGCCGGCAAAGTCGAGCTTGTCGGCGTCGCGCAGCACGGGCACGACGAGGCCCTTGGGCGTCGCCACCGCGATGCTGATGTCGCAGTAGTCGCGGTAGATGATATCGGTGCCGTCGATCACGCCGTTGACCGCGGGGATGGCCATCAGCGCCTCCGCGCTGGCCTTGACGAAGGCCGACATGAAGCCCAGCTTCACGCCGTGCTTCTCCAGGAACGCGTCCTGCACACGGATGTGTGCGCAGCTCAGCAACACAGCGCCAGCAGCTCGACAATAGGAACCTGCAGAGCGATGTGATCTAGCCATGTCTGCAGGATGTGAGGGGGAGGAACAACCGCAGAGCTCACCTTGTAGTCTGACCGCAGCTGCATGAGGCCGGTCATGTCGACCTCGTTGAACGTGCTGAGCATAGCGTACGTGTTCTGCGCGCCCTTCAGGCGGTCCGCCACGCGCATCCGCAGCCGCGTCATCTTCACCCGCCTGTTGGGCAGAAACACAATGCACGCGTGTCGATTGTTAGAAAGGCACAGCAACCGCCTGACTGTCGTGCGTTGAGACCGTGCTGCTGAAGAGATGAGTGGAAGGCGGCAGCGCTTGGCAGCAGCAAAGAGCATGCTGGAGCACACACGGACAGGAGGTTCACATTTGGAAGTCAGAGCATGCACATCTTTAAGGCAAACGACTCGCTGAGCGCCAGGGTTTGCACCATGATGCCAGCAAGCATGCAGCGGCCCACCGTTCAGGCCGGTCTGCGCGGCCACCCTGAGCGCTGCCTGTGGTCTGCAGGTTGGAAACAGTAGGGCTTGTCAGTGCCTTTTGCATCATCGACAGACCGTCATAGTCTCATGCTTCATCAACTGCTGAACGCGCAGGTGTGCGCCTCGAAAGCTCATGCCGCAGACATCAATCGCTTAATGTACCCACCTCGCCCTTGGGCGGAGCTGGTGCCGGCGGCGGCTTTGGCTTCTCCGGAGCCGGCGGCGGCTTTGCCGCCTCCTTTGGCTGCGACTCGGCCTTCTTCTCCTCCTTCGGCGCCGGCGGGGCCGCCTCCTCTTGTGGCGCTGCCTCTTCTTTGGGTGCCGCCGCCTCCTTGCCGCCTGTCGCGCCCACGTCGCAGACGAAGATCTGCTGGCCGACCTCCACCTGGTCCTCCACGCCGACGAGCACCTTGCTGACCACGCCGGGCTGCGCCTCTGTGTACCTTATGTCGACGGTGACCTTGTCGGTCTCGATCTGAGCCAGCACGTCGCCGTCCTTCACAGCGTCACCTGCGGATGCATGTCAATTACGTTGGACCCAATCAAGCTCGCAGGCGGAAACGTACACGGCAGCCTCCTGAGAATTTGTCGGTGGTGTGCGACCTGGCGCAGTCAAGTCGGAGCAAAGTCTAGGGGAGCAGCACCTGGCTGCTTGTCGATGGTCGCAATTGTGCCCTCCGTAATCGAGTCCCCCTGCAGACCACAGGCAGCTCTCAGGGTGGCTGTACAGACCAGCCTGAAAGGTGGGCCGTTGCATGTTTGAACCCTGTTTTGTACTTCTGTTGTCTCTTGGCGCTGACCGAACGCGTTTTGCTATGACGGACGCTGGGGCACGATGCTGGAGACCGCTTATGTCTCTGGCGCTCAGTACAGTGTTGGCACAGTTTCCTTTTTTCTCTTTTAAAACATGCGGTCTCACCATGGACGGCACGGCAATGCTGACATCCCTCCACAGCGGCCTCGCCGTCTGCAGGCACCGGTGTTGCAAGGAGAAGGCCAGCGCCGCGGCTGCTGGCCCGCAAAACCTGGGCAGCGGGACACTTTAGGTCGAGTTTGATCTGCCGATCGTGGCCACCTTGCATGCGACGAGCGTATCTGCAGCAATGCACATGACGCACCGAGCAGGATCTACAGGCCTCGCCGCTGCTCCTGCAACGAAGCAGCATTTCGATCAATGCATTTTCGTAAGTCGCAATTTCGGACAGAATGGCACATTGTGAGATTGTGATACGCCAGTGATACTGCAGATTACCAGCATGGAAGTGCGAGCTGCCGCAGGCTATTAGCGTCCTCGAGCCCGATAGGTTCTGCATGATTTCACAGAGGTATGAGTCAGCCAGGCCCACAGGCAGTCATCAGCGACTGCATGCATCGGAGGAGGGCTCAAAACAGCATGCGCACCGTCAGGCACGACGTCAAACGGGCCAGGCGCAGGCACTGGCGCCGCGACATGATCTCCAATCAAAGTTCCGTAACGGATTGGCGACAGGCTGGAACGCTAAATAGCCAGGCACATAGCGGCACCAGACCCACGCACGCGTACAACTGTACAATTATGCCACTATTCAGCCTGACAAGTGTAGTCTGCACTCGGCGCCAAACCATCTGCAGAAACCAGCCTGGCTAAACCCTATGATGACGGAGTATCATACGCTCAGCTGGTGGCCAGTACGCCGTACGCATGTTTGAATCGGGAAGCTTGGCAATCGCCAGCATCAATCACTGCATCAGTCGCCTACTTGCTACTTCACTGTCGACGCGAACCACAGGTTATACTTGCGTACTGACCCTGCAAGCGAGCTAGCGTTTGCCTGTCGTTGCCAGTCGGTCATCGGAGCGAGACACCGCGCCAGCGATTTTCAAGTCCTTGCGGCAAGGCTACCTCAGCGTGTGACTGTGAGGCGCAATATGAGCCAGGTTCTGGCAGCCAGCGGCCAGGAGAACCAGACCAGCACCGGCGAGCCCGCGCACAAAATGCAGAAGGTGGCTATGGCCACCAAGGCCGCGCAGGCCGCCACCGCGCTGCTGGTCAAGCGGCTGTCCAAGCATGCGGTGCTTCCCACGCGCGGATCCACTGGTGCCGCCGGCTACGACCTGTCCAGGTGACGCTGCACGAGCGCATGCACACGATGCTGCCACAAATTAAATATAAAATTTGCGGATTTTGACATATCCCATTTGCCGTCTCCACTGCATGGATCCTGATGCTTTCACGCCTCCACCGCTGAACGCTTCTGTGCATGCCGTGCAGCGCCGTCGACTGCACCATCCCGGCGCGGGGGCGCGCCGTTGTCAGCACAGACCTGTCGATCGCCATCCCCAGCGGCACCTACGCGCGCGTGGCGCCGCGCTCCGGCCTGGCGGTGAAGCACTTCATCGACACGGGCGCCGGTGTCGTGGACGAGGACTACCGCGGCACCGTCGGCGTAGTGATGTTCAACCACAGCGAGGCTAATTACCAGGGTGCGGCGGTTTTACGGCGCATTCCCACTGCGTGGATGAGTTCGCCAACAAGAGCTGTTGATGACGGCCAAGGAAAGCTTGCTTACTGCATGTGGTGACCAGCTGCGATGGGGTCTGCTGCCCCCTGACGTCCCACATATAGCTTTGAACGTGTTGGGGCCTGAAAACACCGCCGAGCAGACGCGACAGGCACCTGACGCCCTGGCCTGCTGTCCTGCAGTGAAGCGGGGCGACCGCATCGCGCAGCTGATCCTGGAGCGCATCATGACGCCGGAGGTGGTGGAGGTGGAGGACCTGGAAGCCACTGTGCGTGGCGCAGGCGGCTTTGGCTCCACGGGCGTGGGGTCGCTCAGCCGGTGACGCGGTCTGGGCGTCTGTTGTGCTGGTGCACATGCTCTTGGTCGTGAACATTGGGTCTGACGCTCCATGCACTGCTTATTGGGTGGGTGTGTCCATGCAAAGTGCTTCATGGACAAGTGGGTCAGCTTCATTGAAAGGAGTGCTGGCAACGGTCTGCTCTCAGAGTACATTCTGTTTTCTACAATGCTGCGGCCTCATGCGGAACAACGCTGAACCGATAGGACACTACCACTAGACACTGTATCTGCTGACATACAATCCTCATTAGTGCACTCCAAACGTCTGCTGGATTGCTCTGCGATGGAGGTCAAGCACTGCACCGCAGGCGCCCTGGCACACTTCAATCGCCCCCATGTAATCTGTGGGGCTGGCCCTGCCATCGAGCTGCGAGCTGATCAGACCGAGCGGCTCCTCTCTCGAGTCTGTGTGTGAGGGCTGCGATGTGAACGACGCTGTGAGGATTGCGTCAGCGGCCTGCAGGGCAAGCAGCTTGTGGTATCAGTGGCGGCATTGCAGTGGTGTCGTGCAGACTCACTTGCATCATGCGTGCGCACAGCCAACTCTGGACGCACAATCACTCGCCTGCTCTGCCGCGGCATTCGGATGCAGCTGTATCTGGCCGTTGTCGTTGATGGCGCACACCACCGCCGCTGCACACGAAGGTTTTCAGGTGACTTTCTCACACGTTTTCGGCAATCAAGGTCACTGTCAGAGTTTCCCACCCGAAGTCTGCTGTCCGCCAGGTTGCTTATTGCTTACCAAAAGGGCAGTGCAGCGGAACTCCAGCGTCCATGAGGGCTGCACATGCCGCGTTCAGTGCGCAAGCCAGCACGCCGCCGTCACTGCTGACAACCTGTGACCAACCACGATGGTATCATCAGAATACAATCATGCACGGCGGGACATGCCCATGTCTTGCGCAGTGCGCTCGCTCACACGCGAAATCCAACACGCCGGATACGGCAAACACACCTGCAGCACGATGGAGAGCGTGCTCTGTGGCAACGACGACAGGACGGCGCATGCCTCCACCGTCTGCCGGACGATCGTCTCGTGCAATTTCTCCACGTTGCCTGCATGCATGCGCCGAATGTCGATTCCCCAGCGGTATCGACAGCGGAGACGGAATGCAGCCATGTGAAGTTGGGCCATGTGCTGCATGCGGCATCGCTTGACTCGCCGCTCACCCGGTAGGCCGAAACGCGGCCGCAGAGTCACCTCCACCACCGCACGATCTGCCTGCGCCTTGCGCTGCAGCGCCGGCAGCGGACCGTGCAGGGCGGCGAGAACCTCTGTGCCGCCCTGTTTCCAGCGCACCGACCCGCTAGCCCGCGTCAGCAGCCCTATCTCGCATACCAGCTGCCTGCGAAGTTTCACAGAACGGTTGGTCCAGTTAGATAAGTTGAGATGAGAGGCGTGCGACAGCCGCATGCCACAGTGCCCATGGCTCACCTGTCGGCGCTCATGTTCTTCGCGACCCTGACACAGATACAGTTTCCAGGAGCTGTTTGTGGTTCCTAGCAGGCTCACGTCTACCACGGACTCCTGTCGAAACCAAGCAGCTGCAGCCGATGGGCAAGTGACGACGTCAAGCCTTCGCACTTGCGTCAAGTGCTCCCAGGTGCGCTGACCTTGTGCTGAGAAAGTATGCGAGTGCCACTTTACGAGGCGAAGGGCAATGCAAACAGAATGTGATGAACAATATGCCGCTTTGATCGGGGAGCTTTCGATTGGAGTCCTTGTCCCGGACGACTGGTCTGACTATGAACTTTACTGACTCAGTTCGAGCCCTTTGGAGTGCACATCTACTGCTTTTTGCCCCGAGGCGGGGCCCCCGTGGTTGATCGTTCGTTTCCGCTTAAACCCGTCCGTCGGCAAATCCGGCCCGCTCAGCGTCAGAGCTCACCACGTCGACGACTGCGCTGGTAAGGAAGTGGCGATCACGCCCTGCAGGGTGCGACCTGGCATGCGGGCAGCGGATGGAAGCCCTAGAATAGATTCTGGAAGCTCTTGATATGTACACCGTACTCGGAAACGCGCTGTGTCGGAACCATGTTGCACAGCCATCGCAGCCCAGCAACATCGTTTAGGCCAACTTGCGACCACCCCGCCCAGCAGGGCTCCTGATTCATACATCAAAGGCATCTGAGACA
>JAABUM010001838.1_pt1 | contig 30332 bp, 26 predicted proteins | sample 5559161 | NCBI WGS metagenome assembly JAABUM01 (sample SAMN10711868, study PRJNA513369) | rock metagenome | isolation source: Antarctica rocks | place: Antarctica: Victoria Land, Siegfried Peak nord
GCCGCTGGTGGCGCAGTACGCCGACATGATCCAGATCGGCGCGCGCAATATGGCGAACTTCGCGCTGCTGCGCCGCGCCGGGCAGACCGATCGCCCGATTCTGCTGAAGCGCGGGATGTCGGCCACGGTGGAGGAGTGGCTGATGGCCGCCGAGTACATCCTGGCCGAGGGGAACCCGAACGTGATCCTCTGCGAGCGCGGCATCCGCTCGTTCGACCCGCTGCTGCGCTTCACCCTGGACCTCAACGCCGTGCCGCTGGTGCGCGAGCTGAGCCACCTGCCGATCATCGTCGACCCGAGCCACGGCACCGGGCGACGCTCAATCGTCCGCCAAATGTCGATCGCCGCGATCGCCGCCGGGGCCGACGGCCTGATCGTGGAGATGCACCCCGACCGCGACGCCGCCCTCTGCGATGGCGAGCAAAGCATCACCCCGGACGAATTGACCGCGATCGTCGCCGCCACGCACGTCGTCAGCGCGGCCCTCTCCCCCGCCTGGGTGGCGTAGGCGCATGAACGCAAGTCCCCGCCCCGCCGCAGTAGCGGCGGAGCGGGGCAACTCTCCCATTCTGGTGAGGTACCCAAGCGGCAACGGGAACTGGCTGTAAACCAGTGGCTTCGGCTTCGGGGGTTCGAGTCCCTCCCTCACCACCAGCGCATCCATGCGCGAGACATTATCGCGCTTAATGCCCGTACTAGGCCATCCGGTTGGCCCGCCTCGGCGCTCTACCTTCCCTGTCCTTGCGGAGTGCGCAGCCCCACCGCGATGACCAGGATCGCGCGCATGAGCAGTTGGCCCGCGATTCGGTGATCTCCTCACCTCACAATGCAGCAGTGGTGATCATCGCCCTTCCTGGCAGAATGTGCCTGTGTAAATGATGCTTTACCTGCTGTGATATACTTGACATATGTCACACGGGTCCGTGTCGGGTGGATGGTAATCGGGTCTTCTTTCGGTTGTACTGCGCGGCAGCGTGATACCCCAACCTGTTATTGGCGGACACGTACTCAACAACTCCCCGGATGCGCGCAACGTCTATGTGGGGAGTTCGAGGTGATAGAGGGATGCTACGACAGCGACTGCGCCTGGTCGGTGGGAGCGCTGTGGTGACGATACCGAAGGAGGATCTCGACCGGCTCGGGCTGGCAATTGGCGATCTGATCGCCTTCGAGCCGAACAAGATCGAGATGGTCGAGCGGCATGTCCTCAGCCCAGAGGACGAGGCGGCCGTCGCCTCCTTCAGGAATGACCCCAGTTTTCTCGCCGCCCTGGACTACTTGAAGGATCGGTAGAACATGGCCGGGCTGATCTTTCCGACGGCGAGTGCCGTCATCGCGTTGAACGAGGAGGTTCTCGGTCGGCCAGGGGCGCTGATTGACGAAGGGAAGCTAGAGGGGGTGCTGTATCGTGCGCGGATGGTCGAACATTACCAGAGAGGGGATGTCGGCCTCTACGCCGCCTACGTCATCGCGGGGGTTGCGCTCGCGCACGCCTTCGCGGATGGCAACAAAAGGACGGCCCTCTACGCCGCGAACCTCTTCCTCGTGCGGAACGGGTGGCAGTTCCTGCAGGGATACGACTACCTCCCCCTCGCGCGGCTGATCGAGCGGTACGTCGAAGGCGACGAGGCGCTGCGCGAGGGGCTCCTGATGGACCTCGCCACGGTGATCCTCGATGGAATAGTCGTCAGGCCATAAACATCGCCGAAGGGCGCGGGCCGGGAGCAGATTCCTGGCCCGCGCCCTTCGGCGTGACATATCCCATAAGTTTGACCGAGTTACGACATGTCGCGCAAGCATGACAGGGAGACGTTGCTCCCCGCGTTACTCCCCATCGCCCCACCAACGCAGGTGGAGGAGTGCCGCGCGTTCGCGCCGATCGCTCCCCTGCGCCTCCAGGAGGGGCAAGGCCACCTCGGAGCGCTCCGCCGCGATCAAGGCTAGCGCATACGCGCGGCGTGCCCGCTCGCCCGCGCGTATCAGCCAGGTCGCCGTGCGCGGATCGGCCGCGTGTTGGAGGTGATAAGCGACGGTATCGGGGTCCGGCTGGCCCAGCTCCAGGAGCGCATCCGCGACGCGCCGGTGCCACGCGCGGCGGCGCGGCGGCAGCAACCCCGCGTAGAGCGCCTCGCGGATCAGCGCGTGGGCGAAGTGGGCATCCGCGCCGTTCTCGCTCGCCGTCAGGAGGTGCACGCCGAGCGCCTCCTCGGCCGCCACGAGCGGCGTCTCCTCCTCGGCCCCCGCGATCGTCGCCCAGAGTGCCAGCGGCACGCGCTGCCCGATCGTCGCCCCGATCGCCAGGAGGCGCTACGTCTCCTCGGTCAGCCGCGTCACGCGGCCGTCGATCACCCGACGCAGCAGCGGTGGGACGTGCGCCCGCTCGAGAGCGCCGAGCGCTCAGCCTGTGCCTTCCCGCATGAGAAGCCCCCTCCTTGCAAGGAGCGGAGGATCTCGCCGGTGTAGAACGGATTGCCCTCGGCGTGATCGTGCAGATAGGCGGGCAGGCGCGTCTCGCTCTCCGCCGCTATCGCGTACTGCGCGCCGATCATCACGCGCAGCGCGTCGCGGTCGAGACGCCCCGCGCGGCCAGTGGACAATCAGCGCGCCGATGGCGTGCCGTTCGAGGATCGTGAAGCGCGTGACCCCAACATAGCGCGCGCACGGCGCAGAACGGGTGCCATGCGCCACCGGCGCACGGTGCGCTTTCGGACAATCAGCGCCCGCACTTGCTGACGACCCTGCGAGCGATCGCCACGTCATGCGCTATGATGCATGCGAGTGTCGGCGTCGCTGGCGTGTGCTGTGTCATCGTGAAGGGAGCATGTTCGATGATCGTGCGAACGTGGCGCTGTTGGGCCACCGTTGAGCGAGCCGATGACTACGCCGCCTATCTCACCGGGACGGTCTTCGCGGGACTCAAGCAGATCGTGGGGCATCGCGGGGCGCAGATGCTCCGGCGTGAGGATGATGGGCGGGTCGAGTTTGTGGCGATCAGCTACTGGGACACGGTCGAGGCGATCGGGCAGTATGCGGGGGCCGACATCAGCCGCGCGATGGTACGGCCCGAGGCGCGCGCGATGCTCGCCGACTTCGACGAGATCGTGAACCACTACGATCTCGCGTACGATACGACGGGCTTCACAGGCTGACAGCACATATTTGGGGACGAGCGGGGAAGGCGATGGCACAGGACGAGTCGCGCGCCCGGCGCTGGACGCTGATCGCGATGATCCTCGCGTCGGGAATCGTCTTCCTCGACGGCAGCGTCGTCAACGTCGCCCTCCCCGCGATCGATCGGAATCTCGGCGCGGGATTGACCGGTTTGCAGTGGATCGTCAACGGCTACACGCTGATCCTCGCCGCCTTCCTGATCCTCGGCGGCTCGCTCGGCGATCACTACGGGCGGTTGCGGGTCATGCTCTGCGGCCTGCTCGGCTTCGGCGTCGGCTCGGTCGCCTGCGGTCTCGCCCTAGGGTCCGGCGCGTTGATCGCCGCGCGACTGGTGCAAGGGCTGGCGGGGGCGCTGGTCGTCCCCGGCTCGCTCGCGATCCTCACGGCGGTCTATCGGGACGACGAGGAGCGCGGGCGAGCGATCGGCGCGTGGTCGGGGGCGTCGGGGATCACGACCGTCCTCGGCCCCTTTCTGGGCGGTTGGCTGGTCGACGCCCTCTCTTGGCGCTGGATCTTCTTCATCAACGTCCCATTCATCGCGGTCGCCGCGTGGCTGATCTGGCGACTGGTGCCGGAGACGCGCGACCCGCACGCCCCGCGCCGCCTCGACTGGCCGGGTGCGACCCTGACGATCGCCGGGCTCGGCGGCGTGGCCTTCGGGCTGACGGAGGGGCCGAGCCTCGGCTGGCGCGCGCCGCTCGTCGTCGGCAGCCTGGTAGGCGGGGTGATCGCGCTGATCGCCTTTGTGATCGTGGAGGCGCGTTCGGCGGCCCCGATGTTGCCGCTTCGCCTCTTCCGCTCACGCGTCTTCGCTGGGACCAATCTGGCGACCCTCGGCATCTACGCCGCGCTGAGCGGCGCGAGCTTCTTCCTGACGATCTACGTGCAGAACACCCTCGGCTACTCGGCGCTGGCGGCGGGGGCGAGTTTCTTCCCCCTCTCGCTGATCGTCCTCGCCCTCTCGTCGCGCTTCGGGCAACTGGCCGGGCGACACGGGCCGCGCACATTCATGGCAGGCGGGGCAGGTCTCGTCGCGCTCGCGCTCCTCCTGCTGGTGCGCGTCGGGCCGGGCGTCAGCTATTGGACGACGATCTTCCCGGCGATCCTGATCCTTGGCCTCGGGCTGGCGCTGATCGTCGCGCCGCTGACGACGGCGGTGATGGGCGCGGTCCCCAGCGACAACGCGGGGATCGCCTCGGCGATCAACAACGTCGCCTCGCGGGTCGCGGGGCTGCTGGCGATCGCGGCGCTCGGCGTGGTCGTCTCCCTTGCCTTCAACGCCACGCTTGCCGACCGGACGCGCGACCTCGCCGTCTCCCCGGCTATCAGCGCCCAGCTCGCCGTCGCCCGCCGCGACCCGAGCGGCGCACGCCCCGTCGCCGACCTCGATCCCGCCGTTGCCGCCGCCATCACCGACGCCGCGACCGCGAGCTTCCGTCAGGCGATGATCGTGAACGCCATCCTCGCCGCGCTCGGTGGCCTCGCGGCGGCGCTCACGATGGGCGCGTCCGGCACCGTCGGCGCTGCCGCACACGATCGAGGTGCCGACCGGGCGTAGCTAATTCCAAGAAGGTGTTATCTGTTCCCCTTCATAACTTTTGTGAAGGACTCTTATTTGATCGAAACTATTCGAGTAGAGGACTCAGTGGTTAAAAGTCTAGTACTCACGCGGAAATCTTTATTTGATGGTCACTTGATAGACGTATTAAGAGGATGAATCTTCGTTCTGAGCATGACATTTCAATTTTTAGTATTCGGGTCAACGCGGGCAGGGACGCCGCGCAACGTTGCGCGGCGTCCCTCTTGTCGACGGTATTGCGGCGTTGTCGGCCTTACTCCGGCGGCGTGATCGCCGGGAGTTGGAAGCTGGCGACGAGGGAGTTGAACGAGACGACATCCTCGTAGAGGACATCCTTCAGCAACTCGCGCTGAGCGTCCACGCGCGCGGCGAGGTCGGCGTAGACCTCGCGCGCGCCCTGCGTCGGCGGGCCATCGCCGCTGCCGACGACCCCGGCCAGGAAGACGAGCTTGGCGTTGAGCTTGATCGGGAAGTTGAGGGTGTCCTGCACCCCCTTGGCGCGGTGCTGGATCAGCTCGTCCTCGATCTTCTGCAACTTCTCCTTCAAGCCCTTCGCCGTCTCGGGGAGTCGCGCCAGTTCCGGCTTGTCCTTCGCGCGCTCTTCCCACGCCTCGACCTCGCTGCGGACCCGGCGTAGCTGGAGGATCGCCTCGTGCGCGTCGGTGATCTTGGCGCTGATCTGCTGCTGCAAGGCGAACTGCGCGTCGAAGTCCTCCTGCGCGGTCGTGCTGCGCGGGTCGGGGACGATCGTGAACGGCTGCTCGATCGTCACGTCGCCGACGGTCAGCCGCACGCGGTACTCGCCCGGTGCCGCCTGCGCCCCTTCGAGCGCGCCGGACATCGCGGTGGAGACGTCGCCGATCAGCTTCTTCGGGGAGGGGTAGCGCATATCCCAGAGGAAACGGTTGGCCCCCGCCGCGACCGCCAGGCGCACGTCGGTGTCACCCTCCTCGGTGGCCTTCTTCTCTTCCTCGGCGGTCCCCTTCGGACGGAAGCCCTTGATCGCGTTCCCGTCCTTGTCGAGGAAGGTCAGCGCGACCGCCTTGGCCTTGTCTTTGTCTTTCGCGGTCGCTTCCGGCAGGACGTAGTGGACCAGGACGCCGTAGGGCGGATTCGCTGCGGAGTCGAGCAGGCGGTTGGCGTCGTTGCCGAGCTTGTCCTGATCCTTGATGTAGGGAGTCATCGTCGCGCCGGTCATCAGGTAGCTGGTGCCGACCTTCGCGGTACTGCCGAAGTCGTTCCCCGTGCCATAACGGATGGCGGGGCGCGGTGGGTAGAGGATCGTCGTCGCCGGGTCGTAGAGGCTCGCGCGCTCCGCGTCCGCCCCAAGCCGCCGCGCGACCTCGTGGAGGGGGCTGAGATCGTCGAGGATCCAGATCGAGCGCCCGTGCGTCGCCACGATCAGGTCGGTCCCCTTCACCTCCAGGTCGTGGATCGGGACGACCGGCAGATTCAGTTGGAACGGCTGCCAGGCCGCGCCCGCGTCGAACGAGACCCAGACCGCGTTCTCGGTGCCGCAGTAGAGGAGTCCCATGTGCGCCGGATCCTCGCGGATCACGCGCGTGAAGAGATCGCCCGGCAGCCCGGCGGCGATCGGCGTCCACGTCTGCCCGTAGTCGGTCGTCCGCAGCAGGTAGGGCGCGAAGTCGTCCAGCTTGTAGCGGGTCGCGGCCACGTAGGCGGTCCCCGCGTCGTGCGGCGACGCCTCGATGATCGAGATCAGCGCCCACTCCGGCAGGAGATCGGCAGACGGGGTCACGTTGTCCCACGTCTTGCCGCCATCGCGCGAGAGGTGGATCAGCCCATCGTCCGATCCGGCCCAGAAGAGGCCCGGCGTGAGCGTGGACTCGGCGAAGGCGAAGATCGTCCCGTAGTATTCCGCCCCGGTGTTGTCCTGGGTGATCGCGCCGCCGGATGAGCCGAGGGTGGTCGGGTCGTTGCGGGTCAGATCGGGGCTGATGATCTCCCAGTTCGTCCCCTCGTCGCGCGAGCGGAAGACGTGGTTACCGGTGATATACAGCGTGTCCGCGTCGTGCGGCGAGAGGAGGATCGGCGCGGTCCACTGGAAGCGATATTTGGCGTCGACCGCCCCGGCCCCCAAGGTGTACTCCGGCCAGACATTAATGTTGCGCGCCTGCCCGGTGCGGTGATCGTAACGGGTGATCATCCCCAGGTAGGAGCCCGCGAAGACGATGTTGGCGTCGTCGGGGCGGATGGCGATGTAGCCGCTCTCGCCGCCGCCGATCGCGTAGCTCTCGCCGTTCGTGATCGAGCCGATGTTCGCCTTGCTCGGCACGGTGATCGTGGTGTTGTCCTGCTGCGCCGCGTAGAGGCGGTAGGGTTGCTGATCGTCGGCGATGACGTGGTACATCTCGGCGGTCGGCTGGTTGTAGATCGAGGTCCAGTGCAGCCCACCATTGAAGCTGACGATCGCCCCGCCATCGTTCCCCTCGATCAGCCGCTGCGGATTCTGCGGGTCGATCCAGAGGTCGTGGTTGTCGCCGTGCGGCACCCCGACCCGCTCGAAGGTCTTGCCGCCATCGGTCGATTTCCAGCACTCGACGTTCAGCACCCAGACCGTCTCGGCGTCGCGCGGGTCGGCGATGACGTGGGTATAGTACCAAGCGCGCTGGCGCAGATTCCGCTCCTCGCTGAGGCGTGTCCAGGTCTTGCCGCCATCGTCCGAGCGGAAGGTGCCCCCCTCCTCGGCCTCGATCTGCGCCCAGACGCGGCCCCGTTGCGCGGGCGACACGGCGATGCCAACCTTGCCGATCGTCCCTTCCGGCAGCCCCTCGTTACGGGTCAACTCGGTCCAGCTGTCGCCGCCATCGGTCGTCTTGAAGATGCCGCTGCCCGCCCCGCCGCTGGCGAGGAAGTGCGGACCGCGCCGCGACTCCCAGAGGGAGGCGTAGATGACGCGCGGGTTGTGCGGATCGATCGCGAGGTCGACCGCGCCAGCATTCTCGTCCCGCTTCAGCACCAGTTCCCAGTTTTTGCCGCCATCGACCGAGCGATAGACGCCGCGCTCCGGGTTGGGGCCGTGCGCGTGGCCGAGCGCCGCGACGTAGACGATCTCGGGATTCGTGGGGTGGACGCGCACCTTGCCGATGTTGCGCGTCGCGGCGAGTCCGCAGTGCGTCCAGGTCTCGCCGCCATCGAGCGACTTGTAGACGCCGTCGCCGTGCGAGACGTTGCCGCGGATCGTCGATTCGCCCATGCCGACGTAGATCACGTTCGGATTGCTCCCTGCCACCGCGATCCCGCCGACCGACGCGCGCTTGAAGAAGCCATCGGAGAGGTTGTGCCAGCTCAGCCCGCCATCGAGTGTGCGCCAGACCCCGCCGCCGGTCGTCCCCATATAGAAGGTCTGGGTCTCGGTGGGGTGCCCGGCCACGGCGACGCAGCGCCCGCCCCGGAACGGCCCGACCAGCCGCCAGCGCATCGAATCGAGCAGGGCCGCGTTGATGCTCCCCTGTCCGGCGCTTGTTGTCTCCTGAATCGTCATCCTGAAACCACACTCCTCTTTTCGTCCGTGTCGGCTGTTCGACAGCACCGTGCCGTGTCTAGTTTCGCACGGTTATAGTGGGGTAGCAATGCGAGACGTGGGGTGGCGGTGGTCCCATGCCCCTGATACACTGCCGCCAACAAGCGAACCCGCGCGTCTGCACTCCATCCCCGAGCGGGGTGATCAGAGTCTCCGGTGGCATTTGGCCCCGGTGGGCGAGACCGATCGGCGCGGGCACCATCGATCAACAGCGGGCGGTGGAGGAAGCCTTTCCCTTGGCGGTAGGGAGAGCGGCTTCCTCTGTCGTCCCTTTTTTCGTGGACCGGGAGGCCGCGAGAGGAGCATGCTGCATGGCCGAACCAATCGCTGCCGCCGCGCCGATACGCCCGCGCCGCTTGCCCTTCTACGCGCTCCTCGCCGCGCAGGCGATCTCCTTCGCCGGGAACGCCCTGGCCGGGATCGCCCTCCCCTGGTTCGTGCTGCAAACGACCGGCAGCGCCGCGCGAGTCGGTCTGGTCGCCTTCTGCGCGCTCCTGCCGCAGGTGCTCGCCGCCACGTTCGGCGGCGCGTTCGTCGATCGCCTCGGACATCGGCGGGCCAGCGTGGTCGCCGATCTGGCGAGCGGGATCGCGGTGGCACTGGTGCCGTTCCTCTACGCGCTCGGCTGGCTGAATTTCGGCCTCCTCCTCGTGCTGGTCTTCGGCGGGGCGCTCCTCGATGCGCCGGGCGCGACGGCGCGCGCCGCCCTCTTCCCGGAATTGATCGGGCTGGCGCGGCTCCGCCCGGAGCGCGCCAACACCGCGCACGAGGTCGTGGAGAGCGGGGCGGGCTTCGCCGGGCCGCTCCTGGCGGGCGTGCTGATCGCGATCCTCGGCCCCACGCTGGTCCTCTGGGGCAACGCCGCGTCGTTCCTCCTCTCCGCCCTGCTCGTCCTCGGCTGCGTGCCACGCCTGCGCGGCACGGCCCCGCCCGACGAGGCGATGAGCTATCGCGACACGCTGGTGCGCGGCTTCCGCTTCGTCCTGCGCGACCCCGTTATCCGGGGGATCTTCGTGATCGGTGCGCCGCTGAACCTCCTGATCGCGCCCCTCTTCGCGGTGATCCTCCCGTTCTTTATCCAGACGAGCGGTGACACCGCCCTCGGACTCGGCGCGACGATCGCGGCGTTCGGTGGCGGCGCGATCCTCGGCGCGATCTTGTACGGCGCGGTCGGCCACCGCTGGCCGCGTCGCCCCACCTTCCTGGTCGGCGTCTTCGCGATCGGCGGCTCCTTCGCGGTCGTGGCCGCGCTGCCATCGGTCCCGATCATGATCGCGGCGCTCTTCCTCAGCGGCTTGATCAGCGGCCCCAACGGCCCGATGATCAACACGATCTTGCAGGAGCGGACGCCGCCCGATCTGCGTGGCAGCGTCTTCGGCGCGACGACCGCGATCGGCTACGCCAGCGGCCCGCTCGGGGTGCTGCTCGCCGGGGGGCTCTTGCAGACGGTCGGCACGCGCCCGACGCTGCTCGGCGCGACCGCCGTCTTCCTCGTCGTCGCCCTCGCCCTGACCTTCGACCGTGGCCTCCACGAGCTAGATCGCGCGCCAGCCTAGCGCGACGTGACGCTGGTGCCTCTCGGCGACAATGTCAAGGACGTCATCCCGGCGTGATGGCGAGGAGCAGGGTATGGCAATGGCGCGACACGAATTATGGGAAACCGATACCACGAAACCTCTTACCGCGATACCGCGTCACTGCTGGTCGCGCGCACGCCGCATGATTTCCGTGACGACGCTGGTCTTGGCGTCCGCGTAGTGCTGCAAGTAGGTCCAGTCCCGTTGGGCCAGTTCGCGCTTCGTGCGCTCATAGCGCTGCCGGTCGGCGGGATGCGTGCGGAGCCAATCTCGAAAGAGCAGCATCCGATCGATCTCCTCACAGCCGACCGAGAAGACGTGCAAGTTGATATCCGTGTCCGGTCCCTTGAACAGGCGATGCTCGTACCAATCCGGCTCGCGGATGTGCAGCACGTAGCCCGCCGCTTCTAGTGCCGGGACGTATGCCCCCTCTTCCGCCGTATCCGCGACCACCAACAGCATATCGATCCGGGGCTTGGCGGCGAGATCGGGGACGGATGTGGAGCCGACGTGTTCGAGGCGCACGACCCGTTCGCCGAGCGCCGCCCGGACGCGCGCGGCCTCCCGCACGAAGAGCGTCGGCCACGCGGGGTCATAGTCGGCGATCTCGATCGGCTGCGTGAGTGGCGCGAGCCCGGCGACGTGGGCCGCGCGTAATTGCTCCTCCGTCAGCGGCCCCTGCCGGGCGTGCTGTGCGCACGCATTCGCTCCATCCTGATCCGTCATAGTACCTCTATTACCGCTGGCGCAACACGCCAATCACCATGGAAGATGTTTCGTAATTCCACCGACTGCCTGCCCAAAGGTAGGCGACCTATGAGGCAGGAAACGCCCCACACAGAAGAATGCCTCTTGCCGTGTGCAATCGCCCCTGAGTGCTTGTTTCTCAGGAGCTTTGCCTGGTGTGGCTATGGGTGGTCCGAGCGACGCTCACGTGCAGTCCTCGTATATCCTCGGCCACTTCGGACAAGTCATTATTCAGTTCAAGCTGCGAGCATGTGGCATCCAGCATCGTTGTCAAGAAGCGAGGAACGCGCAGGGTGGGCGGCAAAGCCTGATGCCGTTGGCGAATCCGTGCTAACCGGCCAGGCGGCCGGGGCGAGTCTGGCGAAGGTCGAGCGTCGGATGCGGGCGCGGATGATCGCCCGTTATGGCACGCCGGGGCAGGCGGTACGCCGCCGCATAGTACCAGCCTTGCAGCGATCGTATCACCACCCTTGGCTCCCCCTGCAAGGTTAGGAAATGCCCCCGTAGAATGCGCGGTGGTCTCGGTCGGTTGCGTTGCCACGCTCCAGCCGATCGCCCGTACCCCTGCCACCCGCGCTCCTGCGCCGTACATACGGGAGTTTATGGTGAGTACCCGCGCCGCACGGGCAGTACTTTCCCGCCCTCAACAGCCCACACAGGCCCGCAATAGGTAGCCCTTATTACCGTCCCGAAAACGACTATCGCCGGGCCGTCCGGGCGATTCGCAGCACCATAGCGGTCCACTAGAGTTGATGAACGACGCGGTGGTCTCGACATCGTGCCCCCAACTCCGCCAACGCGCCCACCACAACAACGCCAATGGTTGTGGCACCCCCTGTGCGATTCGCGCGGGTGGCGTCGCCATCGCGCAATGATCCGATGGAGTAGCACCTTGTTCCGTCGCCTCCTGATCGGTATCGTCATCCTCGGTGTGTTGCTCGCCGGCGGCCCCTGCGGGGCGGCCCAGGCGAGCGCCGCCGAGGGACGCTGCTTCGCCGAGACCGGGAAGTGCGTCGGCGGCACCTTCCTGACGTACTGGGAGGCGAACGGCGGGTTGGCACAGCAGGGCCTGCCGCTGACCGACGAGTTCTCGGAGGTGAGCCCGACCAACGGGAAATCGTACACGGTGCAATATTTCGAGCGGGCACGCTTCGAGCACCACCCGGAAAACAAGGCCCCTTACGACGTGCTCCTGGGGCTCCTGGGCGCGGAGCAGCAGGCCCTCCGTTACGGGAACACACAGGCTGTGGAAGCTGCGCTCCCCGGTGGTGGGGAGTGTCGTACCTTCCCTGCAACCGGCAAGCAGGTATGCGGCCCCTTCCTGCGCTACTGGGATCAGCACGGCGCGCTCGCCCAGCAGGGGCAGCCGCGTACCCCCACCTTCTGGGAACTCAACCCGACCGACGGCAAGCGCTATCAGGTGCAGTACTTCGAGCGCGCCCGTTTCGAGTATCACCCCGAGAACGCCGCCCCCTACGATGTCTTGCTCGGCCTGCTCGGGCGTGAGCAGTATCGCGCCCGCTATGCGACCGCGCTGACCTCTGGCGCCTGGGCGCAGGTAGTCGATACCGACGGCACGACCGGGCTGCGCCTCCGCAAGGCCCCCGCGCCGTGGGAGACGCTGCTGGCAGTCCTCCCCGAGGACTCGCTGGTCCAGATCGTCGCGGGGCCGCAGCAGGGCGGCAACGGGAATCCCTGGTTCAACGTCCTCGCCGCCGGGCAGAGCGGTTGGGTGGATAGCACCTATCTGCAATTGACCGGCTCGGTCGCCGCAACGCCGCCTGCGCCGCAACCGATCCCGACCCCCGCGACGCCGAAGCTGACCCCCGGCAGTTGGGCGCAGGTCAGCGGCACATCCGGGACGCCTGGCCTGAACTTGCGCGCCGCCCCCGCCGTCGCCGAGCGTCAGCTCGCGGTCCTCACCGAAGGGACGGCGCTCAATCTCCTCGAAGGGCCGGCCAAGGGGGCCGATGGCGACCCGTGGTATCGCGTCGCCTGGAAGGGGTCGTGGGGGTGGGTGAACGGCACCTATCTGATCCCGACCGACGCGCCGACGACGAGCAGCCCGACCCCGGTCGCCAGCACCGCCCCGACGGGTGGGTCCGCACGCGGGGCCGCGCTCGTGCAGGTGGCGATGGCCCAGGTCGGCAAGCCGTACGTCTGGGGCGGCACCGGCCCGGATGGCTTCGATTGCTCGGGGCTGACCCTCTACGCCGCGCGCAAGGCCCTCGGCGTGACCTTGCCGCGCGTCGCGGCCGAGCAATTCACGGCCGGTGTCGCGGTGAAGGCCGACGCGCTCCAGCCGGGCGACCTGGTTTTCTACGCCAACACTTACACCACGGGGATCAGCCATGTCGGCATCTATATCGGCGGCGGGCGGTGGGTCTCGGCGCTCGACGAGACGATCGGGATCAAGGTCATCTCCCTCGATGAGCCCTACTGGAAACAGCGTTATGCCGGGGCACGCCGGATCACGTAGCCGTCGGGATACTACGCCGCATTCGTCCGCGAGTCCCGGCTGTGGCCCGCGAAAACCCTCCCCGTGACCGCGCCGCCCACCCCTCGCCACCGCCCGAGCGTGACGAACTTCTGTCTGCGTTGCACCGCCTGCCGCGCTGGTCCGCTGCTTGCGTTAGTGTCATCGATATCCGCCGTTTAGTTGCGGATTTGTCAGCGCGTAGGAGTAGGTCATGGGCCAACGTATCTCGAATGGGCGAGGCTCGTCGTTAGTCCAGGATGTCGTGCGCGGTGCGTTCCTGGGGGATTATGCCCCCGAGCTTGGTCTGCCGGGCGCATTGACCCAGGTGGCGCTGAGTTTCGTGCCTGTGGTTGGCACACTCTGCGCCCTGCGGGATGCCCGCGCCGACCAATTGCGTCGGGATCGACCAGGGGTCATCTTGAATCTGCTCGCGACGTTCCCCCTGCTCGGCGGGCTGGCGAAGACCGCCGAGGTGCTGCGCCACGCCCAACGGCTGAAGCGGGGTTTCGATGTGACCACGAGACAGCACCGCTCGGGAGCGAGCCAGCGCTAAGCGGGCGTCGGCGTAGTTTCGTACCGTGGAAGCAGGGATCGCGCCGCCTGCCACCGGCAGCGGGCGGCGAGTGTATCGATACCGGCAAAGACCTGATCCAGGGCGACAGTAGTGACGAGGAACACCATGCACGACACGAATCTGAGCCGCGCGATCGGCCCCGCACCGGGCTGGCAACAGCGGCGAGGCGGGGTCCAGTTCTCCTTTTGCTGCTGCCCGTTTGCCCTGTTCCTCGCTCCGTTCTTCGTTGCGGCGCGACTACTCCAGTATGGGACATTGCGCTTGCTCGGTCGCGCGGTGACGTCGCCCTGGGAGGCCGTATGATCCGACGTCTGCGTGAGCCGGATAACGGCCTGACCCATCTGGCGGGGGCGTTTCTGGCCGTGGTCGCATTCGGCGTGCTCATGGGCCTGGCGCTGCACGTCGGCTCGCCGCGTCATGTTGTGGCGTTCGGTATCTTCGGACTGAGTCTGGTGGGCCTCTACACCGCCAGCGGCCTCTATCATTCGTTGCATCTAGGTCCGGTCGGCCTCGATCGCTTGCTGCGCCTCGATTGCACGATGGTCTACATCCTGATCGCCGGGAGCTACACGCCCTTTTGCCTCGTCGCCTTCCAGGGTGCCTGGCGTTGGGGACTGCTGGCGCTGATCTGGACCCTGGCGATCGGTGGGAGCATCGCCAAGCTGCGGATGATGGATGCCCCGGCCTGGCTCTCGACCGGCATCTACGTCGCGATGGGCTGGGTTGCGCTCCTCGCCCTGCCGGCATTCCTCGCCACCGTGCCGCTGCCCGGCATCTTGTGGGTTCTCGCGGGCGGGATCGTCTATACGGTCGGGGCGGTGATTTTTGCCCTGGAACGTCCGCGCCTGCGTCCGGGCGTCTTCGGCGCACACGCCCTCTGGCACGTCTTCGTGATCGCCGGGAGCGCCTGCCACGTCTGGGCGGTGGCCCGCTATCTGACACCGCTCGGCTGAGCGCTATAGCCACACGGGTATATGAGCGGTATCTCGCCACGATCGATCGCCTTGGATCGCGCCGACTGTCTCGGACCACGGCGATCTCGTCAGCGCGGTCCCCTCAACGCCACTGCCTACCCAATGACCAATGACGTTGCCCGTCAGTCCGGCAGCGCGCCGAGCTGTTGCAACAGACTGTAGGCGTTCCACTTCCCCGGCTCGCGCCACGATCAGGCCGTCGCGGATTTGCAGCGTCTTGATCCCGGCGAACATGATTCACCGTCCGGTCGCCGCGACGCCGCGGAATGGCCCCCGCAGGGTGGACGTCGTCGCCCAGCGGATCGCGCCCGCGCCCGCCGTCACATCGACGATCGGCTCCGCGATCGTGGTGTCGAAGTCGGGGCAGGCGGCGTAGAGGGCGCGGATCCCGGCCACGTTCTTCGCCCCGGTGCCCGGACGCCCGGACGGGTGGCCGCGATCGACGAAGTCTGGTGCGTAGAGGAGTAAGGTCGCCTCGGCGTCGCCCCGCTGCCATCCCTCGACGAGTCAGCGCTCCGCGATCGCGACCAACGCCGCTCGTCCCGCGCCCAACTCGGTCAGCGGTGCTCTTCCTCGGGTGCACTTGCAGTCCCCCGCTGGTTGTGTTCGCACGTTGCGGTGTTAGAATGCGCGCGTGACCGCGTCCTGACGTGGGCTATGTTGTGCTGTGGCTGTGCATGTATCGGACGAAGAATAGAGCGCCGCGCGATCTGGCGGCAGTATACGGTGTGGGGGATGAGGGTGGCGACGGAACATGGCGCGGTCCGCTTCGGCGTGATCGGCCTCAACCACGATCACATCTACGGCATGGTCCGCACGCTGACCGAGGTCGGGGCGGAGTTGGTCTCCTTCCACGCCACGGAGGACGAGTTGGCCGCGCCGTTCGCCGCGCGCTTTCCGGGCGTGCGCCGGGCGGCGACGCGCAAGGCGATCCTGGAAGACACGACGCTGCACCTGATCGCGAGCGCCGCCATCCCCGACGAGCGCGCCCCGATCGGTGTCCTGGCGATGCAGCACGGCAAAGATTATCTCAGCGACAAGCCGGGCTTCACCACGCTCGACCAGCTGGCCGAGGCGCGGCGCGTCCAGGCCGAGACCGGGCGGATCTACTCCGTCTTCTACGGCGAACGCTTCGAGAACGCCGCCACCGTCCGCGCGGGCGAGCTGGTCGCCGCCGGGGCGATCGGGCGACCGTTGCAGACGATTGGCCTGGGGCCGCACCGGCTCCGCCCCGATTCCCGACCGGCCTGGTTCTTCGATCGGGCGCGCTACGGCGGGATCATCAACGACATCGCCGCGCACCAGATGGATCAGTTCCTCCACTTCACCGGCTCGCAGAGCGCCGAGGTCGTGACCGCGCAGGTGGGGAATTTGGCCCATCCGGGCTGGCCGAACTTCGAGGATTTCGGCGATGTGCTGCTGCGCAGCGACGGCGGGACCGGCTACGTCCGCGTGGACTGGTTCACGCCGGATGGCCTCGAATCGTGGGGCGACACGCGCCTGACGGTGTTGGGGACTGCGGGCTTCATCGAGGTGCGGAAGAACGTCGACATCGCCGGGCGTCCCGGCCCGAATCACCTCTTCCTGGTCGATGGACAGGGGACGCGGTACATCGATTGCACGGCGGTCGAGTTGCCGTTCGGAAAACTCTTCGTCGCGGACATCCTGGCGCGCACCGAGACGGCGATGACGCAGGCGCACTCGTTCCTCGCGTCCGAGCTGGCGCTGCGCGCGCAGGCCGGGGCGCGGACGCTGACCGAGCTGGCACAGTAAGGAGGCTTGAGATGGCAGAACGGTTGAGGGTGGCGGTGGTCGGGTGCGGGATCGGGGCGTCGCATGTGCGCGCCTACAAGGAGATCGCCGCGCACTTCGACCTGACCACGATCTGCGACCTCGACGTGCCGAAGGCGGAGGCGCTGGCCCGGGAGCACAGCGTTCCGCACGTCGTCAACGACTTCGCCGCCCTCTGCCAGTCGCCCGATCTCGACGTGATCGACATCTGTACCCCGCCGCATCTGCACTTCCGTCAGATCAAGGAGGCGTTGGCCGGTGGGAAGCACGTGATCTGCGAGAAGCCGCTCGTCGGCTCGCTGCGCGAGGTCGATGAGTTGGCGGAGCTGGAGCGCGCGTCCGGGCGGCGGATCATGCCGATCTTCCAGTATCGCTTCGGCCACGGGATGCAGCGTCTGAAACTCCTCCAGGAGCAGGGGCTGGTCGGGACGCCCTATCAGGCGACGGTCGAGACGGCCTGGCGGCGGCGCGCGGCGTATTACGAGGTGCCCTGGCGCGGCAAGTGGGCGACCGAGTTGGGTGGCGCGCTCCTCGGCCACGCGATCCATGCGCACGATCTCCTCTGCTACGTCCTCGGCCCGATCCGCAGCGTCTTCGCTCGCACCGCCACGCGCGTCAATCAGATCGAGGTGGAGGATTGCGCGGCGATCGCGCTGGAGCTGGCGAGTGGCGCGCTCGCCTCGCTGAGCGTCACCCTCGGCTCCCCAGCGGAGATGAGTCGCCACCGCTTCACCTTTCAGAACCTTTCGGCGGAGAGCAATACCCGCCCTTACACCAGCAGCGGCGATCCCTGGGTTTTCACCGGCGATTCGCCGGAACTGGCGGCGCAGATCGAGGCGACCCTGGCTGGCTTCGAGCCGTTGCCGGAGGGGTACGCCGGGCAGTTCTACCGCTTCGCGCGCGCGCTCGATGAGGGGGGCGAGTTGCCGGTCACCCTGGCCGACGCCCGCGCCTCGATCGAGCTGATCACCGCCCTTTATCACTCGGCGGAGACCGGCCAGGCGGTCACCCTGCCGATCGGCCCGGATCATCCGAAGTATGCGAGTTGGCTACCAAGCGAGTAGGCGAATTGGGCCAGTGGGCCAGTGAGTTGGCGCATTGCCGATCAGAAACTGTCTGATAAAGGGTGGCGCGAGGGTGGTAAGGTCGCCGTCTCGCCGCATCGCTCGTTGTCTTCCCGCGTCCGTACTGGCGTAGCCGATGGGGCGTGCGGCAGCAGGCCGTTCTCTGGCCCTTTATCAGACAGTTTCTCACTCTCGATGCGCCAACAGTCGTTCCTTTACTCGCCCACTACGCCCACTACGCCCAGCGGCTCCCCCTTGAGGGGACTGGCCCACTCAACCGGAGGTTGCAATGCCCGCGCGCCACGTCCGCATCGGCATCATCGGGGCCGGGTTCGCCGCGCACCTGCACCTGGAGAACTATGCGCTGGTGCATGGGGTGACGGTGGAGATCGCGGGGATCTACTCACCGACCCCGGCGCGCAGTCGACACCTGGCCGACGAGTTCGGGGTGGCGACAGTCTACCCGCACGTCGATGATCTCCTCGGCGATCCGACGGTCGAGCTCGTCGATCTCTGCGTGCCGAACAGTCAGCACACGCCGCTGATCGTCCGCTGCGCCGAGGCGGGGAAGCATGTCGCCTGCGAGAAACCGCTGACCGGTTTCTTCGGCGATGGCGAGCCGGGCGTCGGCGACCGCTACGATCGTGCCACGATGCTGACCGACGCCCTGGCGAGCGCCGACACCGCGCTCGATGCGCTGGCGCGTGCGGGACGCCGCCTCCACTACGCCGAGAACTGGATCTACAGCCCGAATATCCGCAAGGCCGCGCGCCTGATCGAGCGGAGCGGCGGCGCGATCCTCCGCCTCGTCGGGGAGGAATCGCACAGCGGCACCCACTCGCCATACGCGCGGCAGTGGCGTTTCAGTGGCGGTGGGAGCCTCTTCAACAAGGGCTGCCACCCGCTCGGCGCGGCGTTGCACCTGAAGTACGCGGAGGGCATGCGACGCCACGGGCGACCGATCCGCCCGGCGCGCGTCGCGGCCAGCGTCGCCTCGCTGACCAGGCTCCCCGCGTTCATCAGCGAAGACGAGCACTTCATCCGCACCGGTTGGGTCGATTGCGAGGATTGGGGCTCCCTCCTGCTGACCTTCGACGATGGCACAGTGGCGCAGATCACCGCGTCGGACATCGTCCTTGGTGGCATCCAGAACAGTTTCTCCGTCTACAGCACGCGCGCGGTCGTCCACGCCAATAACGTCCCGAACACCGCCGTCGTCGCCTACGCCCCGCGCGATGGGATGTTCGGCGGCGAGTACGTGCGGGAGAAGGTGGAGACGACCGCCGGCTGGCAGTTCACCAGCGGCGACGAGCACTGGATGAACGGTTTCCCGGCTGAGATGCAGGATTTCTGCATGGCGGTCGCGGAAGATCGCGAGCCGATCAGCGGCGCACTCCTCGCGCGCGATGTCGTTGCGGTTTCCTACGCCGCCTACCTCGCGGCGGCGGAAGGGCGCACGATCGAGCTTGCGCCGTATCTGCGCTGACTGTAGAGAGGGTAGTTCGCAGGCGAAGTGGATATGATGGATCTTCCTGATCTGCGTTACAGCTTTCATGATAGTGGACTCTGTGAAGTAGTGGTTGGGCCACGCCACGAACTCATATTACAGCGCTACGCAGAATGCTTGACCCTGCAACAATCCCAGTCCCCGGAGGGGACTTCGTGGCCGCAGCCCTTCGCCGGGACAGTGTGCCCTTCATGGGTAGTGGCTGCCCTTCATGGGTACTGCAGTCCCAGTCCCCGGTGGGCCAAGCATTCTGCGCGGTGCTCTAGGCTTGGATCTTGATACGGAAGAACAGCAGCTTTCAAGGTCTCCTCGCGCAGCCCGGATTCGCTTTGGCGGCATCGAGAACTATGACGAAATCCGCGCCTTCTTCGAGCAGCTACAGCGGCAGAAAGTACCGCTGTATAAGGCTGGGCGTGTCCAACTAGACTACACCAGGCACTTGGCATCAAAGAGAAATTGTTTAGCCTTCCAAATCGACTTTGAGTATTACGGCTCCTGCATTATTCACTGTCGTAATGTCAACGTGTGGGAAGATGACAGCATTATCTCGCATCTATAGTTGTGCTGTGAGGCTGATTTGCTAGAACGTTTGTTTTTGTTCTGGCGCTTTCCTATACTTGAGGAATGCCATATTTGCTCCTGCCCCCGCCACAACCAAGCATCTGTGTTGGCATAGACCTCGCCGGATTGCCGCATCGTGAGACGGGCGTTGCCGTGCTGCGCGATGGTTACCTGGAGCGCCTCGTCACAGCGGGAGACGATGCCGAGATCATGGCGCTGGCCGCGCTGGCGGGGCCGGGCGGCACCGTGGCGATCAATGCGCCGCTGACCCTGCCACGCGGGCGCTGCTGCCTCGACGACGATTGCCCCTGCCGCCACGATCCGGGGACGCGGAGCCGCGAGATCGAGCGCGAACTGCTGCGGATGCGGGTGCCGGTGCTGGCGACCGCGCTGATCAAGGTGCTGGCGCGGCGGGGTATCCACTTAGCGGCGGCGTTGCGCGCGGTCGGCTGCGTGCCGTTGGAGGTCTATCCCTACGCCACCATGCGTCTGCTCGACCTGCCCGCACAGGGGAAGCGCACGCAACTCGGGCGGCGACGGATCCACCACGCGCTCCAACCGCTCGTCCCCGGCCTCGATCACCCCGACGCCACCGAGCACCAGCTCGACGCGATCGTCTGCGCCCTCACCGCGCAACTCTGGCGCGCGGGGCGGACCAGGACGGTGGGTGTGGCCGACGAGGGCCTGATGGTCATCCCCCTGCCGCCAGAACTCGTGGCGGAGAAGGCATTGCTATCGGACGCGCCACCTCTCCGCCGCGTCGCCGAGCCGAACACGGCCTACACCTTTGACCCCGCTTCTACCCCGTCCTCCGAGCCCGCATAACCTCTTCTACGGACTACGGACTGCGGACTTTCTGCCGACCGCTGACCCTCTCACGACCCACGACCCACGACCCACGACTCACGACTCGCTACGGCAACCCCCAGTCGCGGCGAATCTGCGCGTAGGCGCTCGCCGCGAGCAGGGTCGCGCCCTCGCGACTCAGGTGCAGACCATCGCCCTGTCGCGCCGTGATCGGCTGACCGCCAGCCCCAACCACCGTCGTGGCGTAGTTGCCGCTCGCATCGCTGAAGAGGGTCCAAGTATCGACATAATGGACCCACGGGCGGCTGACGATCTGTGCCAGCGCCGATTGGTTGACGGCGTAGGCGGCGGCGTTCTGGCCGGGATCGCGCATCGGCGGCTGGGCGAGCCAGTAGAGTTGCGCCCCGCTCTGCCCGACGATGTCCATGATCTGCCCCTGTCGCCGTCCGTATTCGGTGAACCAGCCGGGTGCGCCGTTGGCGAAGTAGCCCGCGCTCCCCGAGACCCCGTTGAGATCGTTCGCCCCGAGCACGATCACCACCACATCGGGCTTGTTGATCGCCATTGCCTGGGTGAGGCGCGCGGGCCAATCGAAGAAAGCCGGGTTGGCGAGGCCGGACGAGATCTTGCCGTCGGTGCTGGTGGTGACGGGTCCGCTACGCTGCCCGTAGGCGGTCAGATCGGCACCGATCCACTCCGCGAACGAATCGCCCGCCATGTAGACGCGCAGCGGATCGGTGTTGGAGATGGCCCGGCCCGGCCGTGCGGAGCCGCCGCCCGTCGCCGACCCGCCACTCGTCGCGGGCGGCAGGCCAGTCGCGGCGCTAGTTGCCACCGCGACCGTCGGCGGGCCGGTCGCGGCGCTGGTCGCCACCGCGATCGTCGGCAGGACCGGGATCGGCGGGCCGGGTACGGTCGGGGTCGGCCCCACGGTGGGGGTCGGGCGGGGCACCGTCGGGCTTGCCGCTACAGGGGTCGCCACTACCGGGGTCGTCGCAACCGGCGTTGCCGCTACCGGGGTCGCCGCAACCGGCGTCGTTACCACCGGCGTCGCCGTGCCGCGCGTGGCAGTCGCTATGATGGATCGCACCGGTGTGGCACTCGCCGCACGGGTCGCGGTCGCGGTGGTATTGGCGGTGCTGGTCGCCGTGCCGCGCGTGGCGGTTGCGGCGGCGACGTTGCCCGTCGTCGGGGTCGCCGTCGCGCCGGACGCGCTCGGCGGCATGGTGGCGAGCGGAGTTGCCGTGCCACCACAGGCGGCGAGCAGCAGCGCGAGGAGGACCGGCAGGGCGCGTGCGGATGCGCGCCACGATCGCGAAAGATTGTTCATATGCTCCGTTCTCGGTGCTGTTGCGGGTCGATCCGGCGTGCCAAATGCTGACACGACTGTACGATATTGAGCGTACCATACGCCCACATCGTGTGACCCGCTCTGGCGGTGTACAAGGCGGAAATCACGACAAAAAGGCTATGGGCGGGCGGTGACCGGGCGGAGCATCGCCGATTGGCGCGACAACGCTCCGACAGCAGATAATAGTGCTAACGTCCGAGGGTCGCGATCAGTCGCACGCCCCGCAGGAAAGGCCGGTCACGATGGCGTTGCAGGTTCCGCGCTTCACCTATCAGGATCTCGCGCAGTTGCCGGATGACGGCAAGCGTTACGAGCTTGCGGATGGAGAACTGATCGTGAGCCCCGCCCCGACGACGGATCACCAGGGGATCTCGGCACGCCTTGGCGCGCTCCTCTTTCGCGCCGAGGACGCCGGTTTCGGGCGCATGTTCACCGCGCCAACCGACGTCTATCTCGGCCCGTACCGTGTCGTGCAGCCCGATCTCCTCTTCATCGCTCGCGAACGGCTGGCGATCATCACCAGGATGTATATCGCGGGCGCGCCCGACCTGATCGTGGAGATCCTCTCGCCGGGGACGCGCGACCATGATCTCGGTTGGAAGAAGACGCTGTACGCGCGCGAGGGCGTGCGGCACTATTGGGTCGTCGATCCGCTCGATCAGACCGTGTGTCCTCTCGTGCTCGGTGATTCTGGATACGCCGATGTCGCGCCCCTCAGCGGGGATGCGATCCTTTCCTGCGCGCTTTTCCCGGGTATCAGCAGTGCAGTGGCGCGGCTCTTTCCCAGCGGGAGTGGCGATTAGGCCCGGCGACGGCGCAGCGCGGCGACGACGATCGCGGTGAGCGCGCCGAGCGCCACGACCACCAACAGGATCGGATAGGCGGGGTGCCCAGCGAGGATGGTGCTGCCGCGCGTGACGACGATGAAAATCACGATCGCCAGGAGATAGAATCCCAGGAGGAGCGGGAGCGGGGCGACTCGCGAACGCTGACGCATCGGGGAGCCTCCATCACGCGGGCAACGATCATCGATCAATGCTATGTAGGATACGACCGAGCGTTGTGGGACGCCACTGTGCCCGTGTGGCGGCGTCGTGAAGGGGAGAGCTACGGATGCGAGCACGGAAAATCGGCGCGTTCGTGCTGCGGCTCGTGCTCGTGCTGCTAGTGTTGGGGCTCGGCGCGGGCCTCCTCTATCTCCGCCCCCTCTCCGCCGATGCCGCCGCGCTCGATGCGCTGGCGAGCGACCGGACGGTGCAGGTGACGACGACCGCCGAGCTGATCACCTTCATGCCGAGCCGATTACCGAGCGTGGGGCTGGTCTTCTATCCGGGCGCGCTGGTCGATCCGCGCGCCTACGCCGTGATCATGCACGAGCTCGCCGCGCGCGGCATCGCCACCTTCATCGTCAAGCTCCCGCTGGACATCGCCTTCCTCGCGCCCGATGGTGCGGGCGGGGTCATCGCGGCGCACCCCGAGATTCGCACCTGGGCGGTCGCGGGGCACTCGCTCGGCGGCGTGGTCGCCTGCTCGTACGCAGCGGGGCATCCCGATCGCGTGCGGGGTCTGTTGCTTTACGCATCGTATCCGGCGAGTAACCTCGCCGCGCCGCTTGCCAACACCGCGATCCTCTCGATTTTCGGCACGAATGATGGCCTCGCCACCCCTGCGAAGGTGACGCAGGGCCGCCCCAATCTCCCCACCGCGACCCGCTACACCCCGATCGGTGGCGGCATCCACGCCTTCTTCGGCGATTACGGCGCGCAGCCGGGCGACGGTCAGCCATCGATCACACGCCAGAGCGCGCAGGGGCAAATCATCATGGCGAGCGCGGCCTTTCTGACCGCGCTCGCCGCACCCTAGATCGTCTCGGTTCTCGTCGCTGGCGGGGTCTCCGCACGCTGCCGCCGGAGGCCCCGCCAGACGTGGCCTATTCGAAGAAGTCCCTGTCTTCCTCGCGCAGATGCTCCTTCGCCTTCTCGACGATGAAGTCCACGCCCATGCCGGGGCGATCCCAGACGGTGATGAAGCCCTTGTCGACGATCGGTTCGGGCAGACCCTCCACGATGTCGTACCACCATGCGGGGGCGTCCGCCGCGTAGCCGAAGCCGGCGGGGTTGCCGAGCGGATACTCGAACGCGATGTAGTTCTGCGGCAGGGTGGCCGATACCTGGACCAGCGCCGCCAGCCCGAGCAGGCCGTCGCCGATCCCATGCGGGGCCATCAGGATGCCGTGCAGGTCGGCGTACTCCGCGATCCACTTCAGTTCGGCGATGCCGCCGACGTCGGCGGGGTCCGGGCCAACGATGTTGACCGCGTGGCTCTCGATCAGCTGCTTGAAGTTCTGGCGCAGGTAGATCTGCTCGCCGGTGTGGATCGGCGTGGAGGTCGCCTGGGTCAGATCTTTGTAGACATCGGCGTTGACGAACGGCGTGTAGTCGCCGGTGAGGAGATCTTCGAGCCACAGCACGTTCAGCGGCTCCAGCGCCCTGGCAAAGCGCAGGGCATCGGTCGGCATCCAGCCGGGGCCGCAATCGAGCGCCAGCCCGACCTCGTCGCCCATCACCGACTTCATCGCCTCCACGCAGGCGATCGCGTGCTTCAACCCCTTCTCCGTCATCAAGCCCCGATCGAGCGCGCCGTGGAAGGGATTGCCCTGCTGCGGATCGCCGTAATAGAAGTTCGGGATCTCGCGCTTCATCGGGCTGTGGAAACCGACCCCCTGCTTGATGATCGTGAAGCCTTCCTGCGCGGCCATCATCTGCCGCATGTTCTCGGCGTAGTCCTCCGGCTGATACCCCTTCATTGGTGGGCGCACGCCGCCGTTGTAGACGCGGACCTTGTCGCGGACCTTGCCGCCGAGGAGCTTGTAGACGGGGAGCCCGGCCGCCTTGCCCGCGAGATCCCAGAGGGCCATCTCGATCGCGCTGACGGCGCTGCCGTAGGGCTTGAAGGCGCCGCGCTGGCGGATGCGGAGCATCACGCGCTCGACGTCGGTCGGGTCCTGGCCGAGCAGCGCCGGCGCGAAATCGAGGATGTACGGCTTGAGGTAGGACTTACTCGCCTCGACCTCGCCGTAACCGCTGATGCCTTCGTCCGTCACGATGCGGACGATCGGGTTGCGCCCGATCACCGCGCATTTCAGATCCGTGATCTTCACTGCTATCCCTCCCGAACGCGCATCATCGCGCACCCGCGCGCACACATATTTACGGCGGCACCGTCGCGCGCCGCGCCCGCAGCGTAGGCGACCAACGCGGGGAAGTCAAGCTGCGGTTCGGGCCGACGGGCGGACAGCACGGTTAGCACCGGTGTCGCTGTGAATGGAGCTGATTTGGCGGGTATTCCGCATAGTAGGATCGAATCGTTGTGGTGGCAAGAAAGAGTACAGGCCAAATGTGTCCTGATGGTCAGGCTTTTTTCATCCAGACCTTCGAGTACCCTATGAGGGGAAGCGCACGACAGCAGTGTGCGGCGCGCTGCACACTGCTGAAGGCTGGCTTCATCGGATAGCCCGACATAATAGTGCTGTTGCTCCTTCCCGACGCTATTTTACGGGCACACGATAGGTGAAGGATGAGAGATACGATCCGATGAATGATGCACAACGAATACGCACCAGCAAGTTCCTCTCGAAGCATCTGCGCCATGCGCCGGACGCGATCGGTATCGTGCTCGACCCCGCAGGCTGGACCGACATCGGCGCGCTGCTCGTCGCGTGCGCGGCACACGGCGTCGTGCTCGATCGCGCGGAGTTGGATGAAGTCGTCGCGACGAACCCCAAGCAACGGTTCGCCATCGATGCGACCGGGCGGCGCATCCGCGCGAACCAGGGCCATAGCGTCCCGGTTGAATTGGGCTTGCCCGTGCTCGATCCGCCCGCGATCCTCTATCACGGCACCGCTGCCAGCACGGTCGCCGCGATCCTGCGCGAGGGTTTGCGCCCGATGTCGCGGCACGCCGTCCACCTCTCGCCCGACGTCGCCACCGCTACGGTTGTCGGCGCGCGGCACGGTCGCCCGGTCGTCCTCGTGGTCGATGCGGCGGGGATGGTCGCGGCGGGCCATCAGTTCACGCGGAGCGACAACGGCGTGTGGCTGGTCGATGCGGTGCCGCCGGAATTTCTCTCGCTGCATCGATCGACGTAGCCATCCGCCTAGAAACTGTCTGATAAAGGGCCAGAGAACGGCCTGCTGCCGCACGCCCCATCGGCTACGCCAGTACGGACGCGGGAAGACAACGAGCGATGCGGCGAGACGGCGACCTTACCACCCTCGCGCCACCCTTTATCAGACAGTTTCTATTGCCGCGTTTTAAGGGCATGTCGCTATTGCCGCTCGCCGTGCTCGCCGCAATGCAGCAACGCCTCGATCCGCGCGTGATCGGGGCGCTGCGCCGTTTTGTGCATGTGGGCGTCGGCCTCGTCCGCGAACATCTGGGCTTCTTCCTGGCGCTCGCGACCTTGGGGGCGATCTGCTGGTTCTTCGCCGGGTGGCGATTGCGCGGCTGGCGACTGCTGCTGTGGGATTTGGTGCTGCCGCTGCTGGTGGTCGCGGCCGTCTGCGTGATCGGGCCGGGCTACCTCTTCCCCAAAGAACCCTATGAGGGGCCACGCCTGATCACCTTTTCCCCAACGCACTCCCTTACCCTGCTCGATCTCCCCGGTTTCGCCTGCGCGGCGCTCGCCGTGATGCTGGCCTTCGGGCTCCTCCTGTCGCGCTGGCGCGGGCGCGAGCGGCAACGCCGACAGCCGTGACACGCGATCGGCGCTACGGTATCCTGCACCACGGTGAGACACGGACGTGGTGGCTCGATACCGACGGTAATTAGTGGGCGGAGTGGTGCGGAGTGGGCTAGTAGGCGAGTAGAGAGAACGGGAATCGGCGTAGCGGTCGGCTTTGCTACCGTACTCCCTACTGGCCCACTCAGCCCACTCGAAGGAGAAGCGTGAATACCGACCTGAACGGCAAAGTGGCGCTGGTGACCGGGGGTGGCTCCGGCATCGGTGAGGCGACCTGTTACACCCTCGCGCGGGCGGGCGCGGCGGTCGCGGTGCTCGATCTGCGGCCCGAACCGGCGCGGGCGGTCGCGGAGCGGATCGTGGCGGAGGGGGGCCGGGCGATCCCGGTCGTGGCGAATGTCGCGGACGAAGAGACGATGCGCGCGGCGGTGGCCCAGACGGTTGCGGCGTTCGGCGGGCTGCACATCGTCTTCGCCAACGCCGGGATCAATGGGATGCACGCGCCGATCGAGGAACTGACGATCGAGGAGTGGCGCGCGACGATCGATGTCAACCTGACCGGCACCTTCCTGACCGTGAAGCACAGCATCCCGCACCTGCGCGAGGCGGGCGGCGGCGCGATCGTCATCACCGCGTCGGTCAATGGCACCGGGCTCTTCTCCGCCCCCGGCTACGCGGCGTATTCGGCCTCGAAGGGGGGGCAGGCGACCTTCTCCAAGATGGCGGCGACCGAGCTGGCGCGCTGGAATATCCGCGTCAACTCGATCAATCCCGGCGCGATCCGCACCAACATCGACGAGCGCACCGCCAAGCGGAACATCGCGGCGGTGGCCTACGACGTGAAGATGCCCGACGTCTTCCCGCCGCTCGGCGGGCGCGTCGCCGATCCGTCGGAGGTCGCCGATCTGGTCCTCTACCTCGTCTCCGACGCGAGCCGCTATATCACCGGCACGGCGGTGACGATCGACGCGGGGATGACGCTGCTGCGCGGCTGATCGCGCCTGCCCGGCTCGCCGCCCCGGCGGGCCGGGCTCAAATCTTCTCGCGCCGGAGGACGATCCCGTAGATGCGCGCCTCGTCCCCTTCGTTGGCGAAGAGGAGCTGCTGCGCCACCGTGGCCGTCTCGTCATCGGCGGCGCGGACGGCGATCAGGATCGCGTTGTCGGCCACGCGCGCCTCGTAGCGCGTGGCGTCCTCCGGCGCGACCCCCTGCGCGGTCAGCGTCTCCGCCAGCCCGGCCCCGGCGACCCCGCGCTCATCCGCCTCGCCCTTCTTGTCCCCCACCATCGCACCGATGACCGCGCCGCCGAACGCCGTGGCGAGCGCCCCCGCGACCAGCACCGGCCCGACACCGGGGATGAAGAGCGCGCCCAGGCCGAGCGCCCCGCCGATCGTCGTCCCGGTGAGCGCCCCGGTGATCGTATCGGCCCCACGATCCTGCGGCTCGCCCATCTCGGTCTGTTCCACGATCTCGTTGCGGGCGTCGATATTCTTCGCCACCACCGAGACCTGATCAGCGCCGCACCCCGCCGCGTGCAGGGCATTCAGCGCCCCTGCCGCGCCGAATGGGCCGGGGAAGAGCGCCACCACAAGGCGGGGCGGGGCCTCGTCACGCTGCATCCTCTCGATCGTCACGGGCGCTCTTCCTTTCTTGGTGGCCCAATCCGGGCCGCTCTGTGCCCTGATTAGCGCACCATCTATACCACTACTACCATAATTTCTCGCGCTCGCAGTAGCGGTCACCTTCCCACGCCGGGTCGTGCGTGCTACCATGCGCGCCACAATTGGTATTAGTGGCGAGGGGTGTGGGTGATGGTACGGATGTCCGGGGCGCGCGCGGTGGTGGCGCAGTTGAAACGCGAGGGGGTCCAGCAGGCGTTCACGGTGCCGGGCGAGAGTTTCCTCTCGATCCTCGACGCCCTCTACGACGACGACCAGATCGAACTCGTCGCGACACGCCACGAGGAAGGCGCGGCCTTCGCCGCCGAGGCGATCGGCAAGCTGACCGGGCAACCGGCCCTCTGCATGTCCACGCGCGGCGTCGGTTCGACCAACATGGCGATCGCCTTCCACACCGCCTATCAGGATTCGTCGCCATTGATCGCGATCATCGGGCAGGTGGAGACGCCCTATCGGCACCGCGAGGCGTTCCAGGAGGTCGAACTCGCGCCCTTCTACGCGCACATCTGCAAGTGGACCGCCGAGGTGACGACGACCGAGCGCTTGCCGGAGTACATCCACGAGGCGGCGCGGCGGGCGATCAGCGGGCGACCTGGCCCGGTCCTCCTCTCCGTCCCGACCGATGTGCTCGACGCCGAGTGTGATTTCATGGAGACGCACTTCCGTCCGCGCGCCGTCGCGCCCCACCCGGCCCCGAGCGCGCACGACGTGACGGCGGCGCTCGATCTTCTCCTCGACGCCGAACGCCCGCTGATCCTCGCGGGGGGCGGCGTGACCCGCGCCGGGGCGACCGCCGACCTGATCGCCTTCGCGGAGGCGACCGGGATCCCGGTGATCACCGCCTATCGGCGCTACCACGCCTTCCCGAATCGCCATCCTCTCTACCTCGGTGGGATGGGCCTCGGCGCGCCGCCGACCGTCGCGGCGCGGCTGCGCGAGGCCGATGCGCTGCTGGCGATCGGCACCCGTTTCGGCGAGTTCACGACCGCCACCTACACCCTGCCGACGCCACAGACGCGGATCGTCCACGTCGACATCGATCCCGATGTGGTCGGGGTGAACTTCCCCGCCAAGGTCGGCATCGTGGCGAACGCGCGCCACGCCCTGCGCGCATTCAGCGCCGCGCTCGCCGGGCGCGACGATCCGCACCGCGCCGCGCGCGAGGTGGCCGCCGCGCAGGATCGCGCGACCTACGAAGGGGTTAGCACCCCGACGGCGATACCCGCGCGTACCCCCGTCGATCCGACCGGCGTCCTCGCCGATCTGCGCCGCTTGCTGCCGCCGGAGACGATCATCACCGGCGACGCGGGCAATTTTTGGACCTGGTTCGGGCGCTACCACCGCTTCGGCCTCCCCGGTGCCTTCCTGGGGCCGACGAGCGGCGCGATGGGCTACGCGATGCCGGCGGCGCTCGGCGCGGCCTTCGCGCGTCCCGGTGTGCCGGTGCTGGCGGTGGCAGGCGATGGCGGTTTCCTGATGACCGGGCAGGAGTTGGAGACCGCCGTGCGGCACAAGCTGCCGATCATCGCGCTCGTCTTCAACAACCGCTCCTACGGCACGATCCGCATGCATCAGGAGCGAACCTATCCGGGGCGGGTCAGCGCGACCGCCCTCGGCGAGGTCGATTTCGCCCTCTTCGCGCGGGCGCTCGGCGCGCATGGCGAGCGGGTGGACGACAACCGCGACTTCGCCCCCGCGCTCGAACGGGCGCTGGCCCTGCGCGGCCCGGCGCTGATCGAGGTACGGAGCGATCCCGACCTGATCGCGGTGGGGCAGATGCTGACCCAACTCGCCGCCGCGCGCAAGTAACCGCGTGAGCGCGGGGCCTACGGTTGCCAAAGCCCGGCCCGATCCCTACGATCCGTACGATGGTGCATGATTGAACGGCGTGAGCGGAGAGCATGGCATGGACCAACAGGAGCCGCGTCGGGCGACGGTGACGCGCCGGACGGGCGAGACGAGCGTGGATCTCACCCTGACCGTGGACGGTCAGGGGCGGTGCGAGGCGACGACCGGCGTCGGCACGCTCGATCACTTCCTGACCCTGCTGGCGAAGCACGGCCTCTTCGATCTGACGGTGCGCGCGCAGGGGGATCTGCACATCGACGAGCATCACACGGTAGAGGATGTCGGCATCTGCTTCGGGCAGGCGCTCGCGGCGGCGCTCGGCGAGCGGCGGGGTATC
>JAABUM010001839.1_pt1 | contig 30319 bp, 55 predicted proteins | sample 5559161 | NCBI WGS metagenome assembly JAABUM01 (sample SAMN10711868, study PRJNA513369) | rock metagenome | isolation source: Antarctica rocks | place: Antarctica: Victoria Land, Siegfried Peak nord
CCAAGGAATCTGCATGTCACAGCCACGTGCCCCCCTCTCCCTGGCCTCCACGCCCCATATACCTCGCGCACTTCCTACACCCTCCTGGGGGCTCACTACATCCCAGCGTTCCCGAATCAATTCACTATGCGATGCATTGCCGTTGGAAGATTAATGCACCATAGCCAGGCCCGGTCCGCGTGGCACCCTGGCCGCTCTTGCAACACCTGAACGCCCATGATGATGTGGCCCACCATGCCGAGTCGACAGACGCGCGCATGACAGACCCGGACCAAGCGTGCCCGCCGCCACCGCCACCACAATTATGCAGCGGGGTTCCTGAATCGCCGCCAGTCTTGTGTCCCTCCGACCACTAGGTGCTATGCCGTGGCCTGCACCCACACAAACTCCTCCACGTAGCCGCCGCCGGCGGGCCGGCAGCTGGCGCTGCAGGTGTACACCGCAATGGCGCCCCAGTCCGGAGCGCCCGGCGCGTCTGCCTCGATGTTCAGGTGGTTGAGCAGCTGCGGCAGCACCTGCGGCGACGCCACTGCAGAGTTCAGAGAGAGCCACGCGTATTCTTGACATGCTCCTGTCGAGAGTGCATCTCAAAGCTGTAAACATTGGACTCGGTGGGGTCGTGGGCGATACGGGTGCTGAGCCCGCTCCAGGCTATGTTTGCTGGCAGACGGGGCATTGCGACTCTCGTGCAGTCGGTGCAGACCTGGAACTCGAATTGCCGCGGCGCCCCGCAGGAGCTGCACTCTGGGATGTCCGCTGCGCTGGGTATGCCATCAGGGCTGGGCCACAGCGGCACCGCTGCCGGGTCGTGGCAATACCGCAGGACCTGTGCGCAGATGATTCGCGTCATCCACGACCTGCTGGCAGTCAGCTGCGGCGCCAATACCAGGTGCCAGTTTTGAATTACGACGATCACTGGTCTCGAACGCCCTTGCAGCAGTCTGCAAACATAGTGCGGCACCGCAATGCTGTGCTGTGGTCGGTCATGCAGATGTGCAACTCGCATGAAACTGTGAAGCCCCCCCGCACCTGCTCAGGGGCGTTGGCCACCGCGGCGGCGAAGCTGGCGAAGTGGCGCGTCTCCGCCGTGGCCGACTGCTCCACTGCTGACAGCACATCCGCCGGCAGCTCCTCACTTGACAGCTCGCCCTCCGCCGCTTGCCGCGCCGTGTACTCCTGTAGCAGCCTGCACAAACGGACGAGACCTGTCAGCGGCCAACAGGATCGATGGTGCCCGCAGCATGCATTCCCATACAGGGAGATTTTGCTGCAAATCAAACGATGCAAGAGCATGCGTTCAGCTGGTTGCAAGCTGGCAGCAGCATGTCCCAGGGGCCCACCTCTGCGTCTGGGCATCATCTGCCCCGTCGCCGCCGCCGTCTGCCTCCTCCGGCTCCACAGCTATCTCCCACTCCGGATAGAGCCGCAGCTCCGGCTGCTCTGGATACCCCAAACAAACACGCGTATGAGCCAATAGTAACCCGTGATTCGATACTGATAGAGTGAGGAAGCAGCCACGGCAGCGGAAGGGTTCATCATTGCATCAGAATCTGGCAAGCGCAGCGCGCAGCGCGCAGCACTCACGGCAGCTGCAACACTGAGTTCAACGCATTTATGTACAAGAATAAGATTGAGAACGCGTCGTTTAGCAAGCTTGGCACCTGGGGGCTGGGCGCGCGATGTGACCGCTGCCTCATACTCAGCAACGTGCCACCTGTCCGCTGCTGTCTGCGCCTTTTCGGCCTCCTGCAGAGACCACAAGAGCATTGTTCAAGCAAATCCTGTGGAGCAACAACGAGCAGGCCCAGCACTGGCAGGTGTTGCGAGCGCTTGCCTGCAAAGGCTGCGGGCCCCTGTCCGCCTTTGCCGGCGGGCTGGCGATGTAAAAGGGGTTGTGCCGCGGCAGCTGGCTCCGGAATGCCCTGGCTGCTCCCGGATTGCCCAGCTGGTCGCCCTGCATGGCGTGTGGACCTTTCAGTCCTGTTTAAACCCATACGGCCCCGAGCAACTCATGCATTGTGCGGTTCGCTGCGTGCTCTGCATGATCAACATTTTTTTTGCCTGTGGCGAGATGAAAAGGAAGGTGGTCCTGTGGAACGCGGCTGGGTCCTGATCGAAGGCAGCTGGCGTGGCGTACACCTGCACTTGCATCGAATATGCTCCTCGAATGAAGCTTTCCGAACATGCACATGAATGAAGGACAGCTGCCGTGGTTGATAAGTCAAACATCAATCGTGCACGCCAAAGCGCACCTGCAGAAGGAAGTCTAGCGGCTTGCCGCTGGCTCTGCACGTCAGCTGATCTGCAGTGGGCAGGCGCACCGGGTCCAGCCACGCCTGCACGAAGGGATGCTATAGCCTTCGCTGCATGACCGGCGTGCATGCGGCAACCAGGGGATGCAATGAACGTGGCCAAGACATGATGGCTGTAATGCAGGGGGTATGCTTCACGTACCGGACGCCCACCAGTCTTGCTGGGAAAGCGGTGCCGCAGCAGCATGGCGGGCTCCGCCTTCTCCACAAAGCCCAGCAGCCACTGCGCCGCAGCAGCGACATGTGTTCAGATAACTGCAATGGATGGGCGGTGGGAAATCACTCTCGGCTGCATACACGCGTTTGCATGCATTTTATGCATGCTTTGAGCGAACCTGCACTTCATCGTCGCTTTCGGCGTCCGACATTTTGGCAATGGGATGGTTGGTGGGTTGAAAGTTTGCAAACGCGCCGCGACTTCGCAGGACGCTTCGGAACGGGCTTACGAAGCCTTGGGAATCGCAGAATGCATATGGCGCCATTACAGCTTGTCCCGACGCCCAGAGTGCAGCAGTCACGTGCGCTGCACAAAGGAGATTGCGCGATACAGTCACTGCGCCTGAAACACATTTGCGGCTTGCAACGCAACTGAATTCGTTTTTAGCGCTGCTCCACAGCTTGTGCGGCTCCTGCGGCACGGCACGCACTGTCTGAAAACTGACAGATCGTTCAGTTTCAACTCACGAACAGCCCGTATCAGGCAGCAGCATCTCCAACGTGGTCGTTGGTGTCACGTTGAGCACCAACGGAATAATCAGCCAGTTGTCGGGGACACGACTGCGCAGTTTGGCAAGCTGCCCAGCGAGACGAGCTTTTCAGCTGGGAAACAGGCGCTTTGCGTTTTCCGGGCCTGCAAAATGTGCTGAGGCGCCATGGCGGGCCTGCACGGCCCTTGCTGAGCGCGCGACCTCGATCTAGCCGAGGACAGCTGGGGCAGAGGAATAGCCGGCATGGCGCGGCCGCTGGTGCACAGTGGCAGCGGGGGCAGTGGCGGCATGAGCGGCATTACCGGCTTGCATTCCAGCTATCGCCCAGAAGGCCAGCTCTCCTTTGCGGAGGATTATGACAGCTACGACCTTGCGGAGGACGCCTCGGACCATGGATCTTTTCAGGTGCGCGCTCTGAAGTTTAAGATTATCTGCCATAGCTTCGGCTTTAATATTTGCAAGGCCAGGCGAAAGGTTATTGCATCCTCAGTGCTGATGCAGCAGCTTCTGCTGGCGTCTACGCCTGCAACATCTCCGACACGAGCACCGCCTTCGGAAGCAAGTGGTTTCAATGAAAGCCTGCTTAACAGCCGTGCAACAGCAATGTGAATGTTCGGCAGACTGGCAGTGCCTCGGAGCGGCGGCGATCCCGCCTGACAGAGGGACCAGGAACCTGGGATGAGGTGGACACCGAGGAGATCGAGCGGGTTGCGGTGGGCATTGCGCGCAACGCGATGCCCAGCAACATTGACAACACGGAGCTGGCCAGCCGACTCGCCGCGCAGGTGCAGGGTTTGTGTGCAGGTTGCTTTCAGAGCTGTGTCTGCCGTCTCAAGCTGACTGAGAGGTGCCGCAAACGAGGAAGGGCAGTTGAATGACTCCGGGAAGGTGGCATGCTGTCGGGCTCCACTGACCACTGACACAAACTGCTAACTTGCCCTGTTGGGCAGGCTGCGGCGCTGGAGGCAGATAACGTGGACATCCTGGGCCTGGGCCGCATCGACACCCAGAGCTGCGCCCTGGTGAGAGTGAAGCACATGTCTGGCTGATGCCCCAGAGCGAAGGCAGCATCTGACATGAGAAATCTCTTTCTTCACGCGAGCGCCAATGATGAATTCTGCCAATTGCAGACGCCAAGCGAGCCAACAGGAGGGCAGCGGCGGCCGGGCTTGGCTCGCGCCAGCATGGCTTTCGGGGTAGGCTTCCTTTCGACATGCGAGTGCCACCTGTGCTTGGTCTGTGGTCACAGTGGATGCACGCGTCAGGCGTGTCACAGCACTTTTTGCACAACATTGGGTGTGGCACAGCATTTTCTGCACACCGCTCAATTTGAATCCTCCGATCCATAGACGAAGCCTGGCTCAGCGGCGCGGCGCAGCGTATACCAGCCGCGCGGCGGGCTGCAGCGGTCGACGCAGGTCGCAGGCGCGGCCAGCGAGCGGCCGGCGCCCGGGAAGACAGCCCTCAACCAGCTGCGCCACAAGGTGACAGCACCCAATATTCGTTGCACCTGTTCGACTAAAACAGCCTTTGCTGAGGCGGCCAGCGCTGCTCCTCCACCTTGCCAGCTGTTCGGCCTGGTCATTGCCGATGATGGTTGAGTGCTACCACTGAGCGCCGCTCAGAGCTCTGACCTGTGTCGGCATGTGCAGGTGCTGCCCAGCAGCGAGGAGTTCAACGCAGATGCGTACCTGGGCTACATCCATGCGGTGAGCCAAAAACAGACATTGTAACTTGCGCGCCCACCACCCATACATGGGCTTGCAAGACTGTGAGCACATGTCGATCGGGGGAGGAGGCTTCCTCTCCAAGGTTGCGAATTGTGTTCTACTTGCACAACCCTTCACCTGTGTAATCTTGCATGCAGAACACGCCGGTGGACCAACTCAAAGTGGGCCGCCTCAATCTGAAGCAGGACCTGTCCGAGCGCACCGGCCAGCTCAGGTCCCTGGTGCGATTTCACCGCGCCTTTTTGGTTCTCCCCTGATGTGCCCCATCCGCTCTGAGCTAGATGTGCGTGCCATATCTCTCCATCGACGGAGCTGTATGGATGTGAACGCCTGTGCAACATTCCGGTTGCAGCCATGAATGCGCCCGCAGCGGACACAAGTCCCACAACACCCGTGAGGACTTGCTAAGCAGGTGAAGGAGAACTTCGACCGCTTCATCAGCTGCAAGAACACCATCGACGACATCCACGTCCGGCTGCGGCGCACGGAGGCGGAGGCCAACAGCACCGCCGGCGTCATGGAGGCCGTTGCCGAGTCGCACGGTGCCGCCACCGAGGTAGGCATGGGTCTCAGCCACACTCTGCCTTCGTGTGCACCCAACAGCCTGGTGGCGTGTCACTCTCCCAAGCTCAACGCCGTACATGGAGGCCGTCGGCGAGTCGCACAGCGCAACGAACGAGGTTCGTGCTTGTCCGGACAGATCCTGCCGTTGCTTGCACCTACTCTGCTGAAGGTCTGCCTTCTAGGCTGCTTGACAGCACAGCACCGCCGGCGTCATGGAGGCCGTCGGTGAGTCGCACGGCGTCGCGACCGAGGTGCGTAAACAGGAATCTACAGAAAGGTTTCAGGGTCTACAGCTGATGTGTCGCTGTGTTTCACCCATGCGCTGACACCTCTCACCGAACTGCGGCCACACCTGGACCAGCCCGACAACCCTATCGTATTCACTGTATGAACCCAACATACAGGAGGCTGAGCGGCGGGCATCGTGTGTCGGGTGCAGGTGTTTGGCGCGATGCTCGAGCGGCAGGCGCAGGTGGAGCGCATAAAGGGCGTCCTCGCCATGCTGAAACGCTATGAGAGCCTGTTCCGCCTGCCCACCCGCATCAGGTGCCCCCCTTTAGTATCATTGGCTGTTGCGCGGCGTCTGGCCAGAGCAGTGGCAAGCAGCTCGAGCTTCGTTCCGCCCCCGCAGAGTGGCAGTCACATGCACAGCGTTTTGCCTGGTTCACTCCTGTTTGCGGATACGACTGTGCACACGCCGTTCTGATGTATGCTTTGGCAGGGCGGCAACAGAGCGCGGCGACTTTGAGAGCGTGATCGCGGAGTACCGCAAGGCACGCGCCCTGATGGCCAGCCTCGCGCAGTCCTCCCCCATCTGGCAGAACCTCTTCCTGGAAGTTGACAAGGTGATGCTCGCCTGAACAGCTCCCGAGCAACGCTTTGATTGATGGCAGTCCTCAGGGCACGGCATGCACAAGCTCCTGCGCTTTGACTATCGCCAACCGCATGACCGACAGGCTCCGCCACTGCCACATCCTCCCCCTGCGAAAACGTCACCCTCACATTTGCCTTGTTTCATCTCCACGACGCCCATGGCATACTTGTCTGTCTCGACCTCAGTATTCATCTTGTGTCGGCAGGGGGTGGAGGGAATGGCGGAGCAGCTGCGGGGGGTGCTGGCCAACCCGCGCACGACTGCAGCGGAGGCGGCGGCGCCCATGCGCCTGCTGCTGCAGTTGCAGGCGGACGGCGCTGCCACCGTGCAGCCGCTCAACCCTGTCAAGCTGTACCTGGACACGCAGGTGCCTCCCAACTGGTCTGAGGAAAGAACCCAAATTGAATGTTGATGAATTGCTCGGTTGTCGCGCCCCACTGTGCAGCCGCTCAAACCCCGTCAAGCTGTACCTGGACTCCCAGGCGCCGCTCATTCAGCTCTGCTGGCCAGCACTCTAAACTTCAAATGATGAGGACACGCTTCTTGCCTTTTGTGAACTCGCAGAACTGTCTGAGAACTGGTTGAGAACAACCGCATGTGCAGCCCCCAACGCCGGCTTGTGTTGCTTTTGGTCGCCTCGGCAAGCGCCGCGGAAGCCTGACAGCCTCCTTGCGAACCCTCTCGCACACATCGTTTTTGTGTTGGCACCCCGCAGACGAAGCACCTGTTCCGCCTGATGGACCTGTGCTCGGAGGAGTGCGCCGAGCGGCTGGAGGCGGCTCGGGACCACCCAGCGAGCGCCACCTCTGCCGCCTCCGACCCCGACTCCCACGACCGGCTGCCCAATGGCCATTCAGCGGGCGCCCCGGGAGTGCGCTGATTGCCACCCTGTGCCCCTTGCCCTGGCGTCGATAAAAGGCGGTCACCTGCCGCCAGACTGCGTCCGTTGCATTCGGCAATCCAGATGCACGACCACCAACGCAATAGTGCACCAGATAGTGCAGCAAGCCATGGCATTCCTGAACAGCACTTGCACACCTTGCCAGTGCCGCCACCATGCAGCCGAGATCCACACCTTGAGGCGTGTGGTGCTTGTGTGCTGCAGGCCAGTCCCAACGGCCTGGCACGAAACCACAGCAGCGGGCTCGCGGAGTCGGTGCGCTCTGGCACCGTCAGCAGCAGCCGCCCGGTCAGCCACCCAGACCTGCCGCCCGCGGCGGCGGCGCGCATAGTGCTCATCAGGTACATACGACTGCTGTATTGGACACAGCCTGAAGGTCTCGCTCAGCCCTCGTCAGGTCTGTCTCGTTTTACAACCCTCTGGAAAGGTGCTCATGGGTGCTGGGTGCGTGCCATCGCCCCCTGCCCGACAGCGTATGGCTCGCCGTCGGCCACAAGATGCTTGCAGATGAATGGGCGCACATTGCACATGGCAGGCTGCCGGCAGTCGCTTGAGTGCGGCACTCAGCATGCCCCTACCGACCGCTGAGCAGGCAGCTGGCACACCCGTCCCGACATGACCCTGCCAATGATGCAATACGTGTCTCAGCCCCATGTTCTTGCGTTTCGAACAGCAAGCTGGCGGCGGTGCTGGTGCGGCACCTGGCGGACCTGTGGCACCTGCCGGGGGAGCAGCTGGCGGGGCTGGCGGGCATCGCGGAGCACCTGGGCGCTCTGGTGGAAGACGCCACGCACGCCATCACCCACTTGGTCTCCCGCCTCATGGACTCCTTCCGGTGCGGCCACAAGCGAGGAGCAGTTGTGTGCACTGGAGCATGACGCCTCAAACTCACTCGACACTTTTTGCGCCGTCTTCTGGGCGCACTGGAAGCGCCAGCACATCAAGCGCTGGAGGCGCTGCGGCGCGACAACATGATGCACCTGCACAAAGTGCACCAATGCTGGCGCAGGGGAAGGTGGAGGGGGCTGGAGGTGCTGGCGCGCCAAGTGCTGTCTTTCCTGCACATTCAATATCTGAAGCAACGTGTCTTGAAAATGGCGCAGGGAGAAGGTGGAGGGGGCGCTGGAGGCGCTGGCGGGGGAGGCGGGGCCGGCCAGTGCCGAGGCCCTTGGCGCCGCCGTGCACGAGCTGGGCCTCGGCTGCCTCGCCCTCAAGGAGGTGCGCATCCTGCCGGCTCGTCATGCTTTACAATTCAAAGTGCCCGTCAAGAGTGGCCACAGCTCCAACATGCAGAGGTTACGCGTGCAAAGCATGGCGCCTGCTCAGCACAGAAGTGAGGCTGTGCATCTCGCGGCAGGATGCTGCGCTCCACGTCGCTGGCGTGCGCCTGCCTGGTGGCGGATCAGCACATCATCGGCACATTTCCTGCGGATGCAATTCCTGCGTTTGATCTGCGCAGGAGAACGGGCCGCCGGTGGCCATCGCGGGCATGCAGGGGCTGCTGGAGGCGGCCAGCCTGGCGGCGACGGGCCGCGCTGGCGTGGCGCTCGGCGCCGACGCTGCTGGCCTGGCAGATGTGGAGGACTGGGACGCGACGCCCGCCGCCCTCAACGACGGTGCGCGACTGAGACACACGCTTCATGTTGTCATTGCAGTTGGCCTCTTGGGGGAGGCCCGGCAAATTGTCGCGACTCAGTGCTGGATGAAGAGCCTTCTGTGTCAGGCAGTGGTGCGCACTGGCGTTGCACTGTATGACGCCCTCGTCAAGAACAACTCCATGGCGAACAACCTTGCATATTTCTGCACGCCATCTCACCATCCTGTGAACCTGCCGCAACGAGGCTGCATTGGTTGCCTTGCGCAGTGCGCCAGTGTTGCGGGTGCCGGGACTGCTGCAGAAGGCAATCATAAAAGACATTCATTGCTTGCCACAACAGCTCAATCAGATACAGCTCGCTTACCTCCGCAGGCGCGCCGGTGTCGCGGGTGCCGGGGCTGCTGCAGGACGCAGTCGTCAAGGCGCTGGAGGCGCTGCGGCGGGTGGCGGCGGAGGGCGCCCGCGCCGGCGTCAACACCGCGGCCGTGTGCGCGCCGCCGCTGCGACAGGCCTTCTTCGAGGCCTTCACCACCTTTGCCGTCGCCATGGACAAGGTGCGGTGGTTCGGCATGCTGCTCATACTTCGTGCTGCTCCAAACCTCAGCACACGGAGCGCACGGAAGAACGTAGGTTCAGGCGCGTCGACGTGTGTCCATCAGCGCTGCAGCAGCTCCGAGGCACTCGCTGTCGAAGATGCGGAAGCTGCATGCATGAGGTGATGCTTGCCCTTGGCGCACAGGTGTCGGCGGGGGTGCTGCAGAGCGTGAAGGACGGCGGCACGGCGCCCGACCGCAGGCTGCTGCTGCTGCTGTCCAACTGCGCGCACGTGCGCACCAGCCTCGTGCCCGCGCTCACCGAGGTGCGTCACTACTGATTGCCCTACCCTTCTGTGGCCATTGACTCTGTGGTCTCGTTCGTCGGAGCCTGAGCCGTGCAGGTGCCCGGGACGGCGCAGTCCTTCCCGCTTGCAATGCCCTCCTTTTGATTGCCGGAGACGCGCGACACTGCAGCTTGTCAAGCATCCCTTGCATGGTCTAAGCCAAACCCAACACTCGCGAGAACTCGGAAAGGAATACTCTTCCGCACCGCAGCGCTTCAGCGACCTGCTGACGGCGGACAGCGCGGCGGGCGGCGCGGCGGCGCGGGAGCTGAGCGCCGACTGCTGCGCGGACATCGCGCAGATCGAGGCGCAGCTGCTGGCCGTCTACAACGACGCTAAGGCCTCCGCCCTGGACGATGCCCTGGAAGAGTGCGCCTCTGGCAGCCCTGTGGCCGGCCAGTCCCTGAAATTGGCTTGGCTGGACGACTTGAGGGCATGCTCTATTGCTGTCATGCCGACTCTGCAACACAGTGAGACCTTTGGTGCTGACACTCATGTGCTTACGAGACTGGCATGGCCAGGACAGCACACTGAGTGGCTGTAGCTTATACGCAGAGATGCGGCTCTGTGATGAGCTGACGCGCCTGCCGAGCAGGTACTTCTTCGGGGACGGCAGCATGTGGGAGTTGCTGCCGGCGCCAAGTGGGCTGCGGGACGCCGCCCCTGAGCTGCTGGCCGCCCTCGCCGCCGTAGAGGCCGAGGTGACCGTCCCACATGCACCTGAATTGTCTCTCGCACGCCACGCCGGGCATGGACCACATACTCGTCAGTAGTGGCACAGCAGCGGCGCCAGTGCTGCTCCATTCGCATGCAGCCCAGCACTACCCTTTGCTGGTTGTCCCACGAGGTGCGCACGGTTGCAGCTGAGCCTTTCTGTGTTGCCATGACGCCGCAGGTGCGCGGCGCGGCGCCGGCGGTGCGGGCGCGGGTGGTGGGGGAGCTGCTGCAGCATCTGCTGGCCACCTTCTCCAGCGTCGTCGCCGAGCAGCTCGTCGGCCTGTCCCGCGGCGGCGCCCTGCAGGTGCCCCGGCAACAGCTTCGCACAGTGATGCGTTGTTCCACCCTTGTGATGCCTACACCAAGTGCAGGACGTGCGCCAGCATTGCGTGAGTGCTCTCGGATGAGTACGTGGGTAGGAGGCAAGTCGTCCTCGCGGCTATCACTGGGATGGAGTGTATGTTCTCAGCGGCAGCGCCTCCACCAGCAGGTTGTAGAACCGCCCTCGCTGCACCGTGTAATGCTCAAACCACTGCCGTGCCTTGCACTGTTCAGCTGCTGCTGGAGCTGGCGTTCTTCAAGGAGTCGCTGGAGGCGTTCCTGCAGCCGCCCGTCAGCGGCATGTTTGCAACCGCGGAGGACATGCTGGCCGCCAAGTTCGCGGGCGGCGTCCCCGCCGGCGGCCCCGCCGGCGCCGAGGCGCTGGCTGCGTGGGTGGACCCGCAGGTCAGTACACGATGCACGATGCATCAGCATCGGATGGGTTGTTACATCAGAAGCAACATCAGTGCAGAGTGTTCAGCGGGCCGATCTCTTTTGCGCGAAGCCTCAGACACACCAGCACGGTTGTCACTCAATACATCCGCTCAAAGCTATACGCTGATGCGAGTCGCCAGGCGCTCAGCGTTTGTCGGGGGGAGGTGCAACATCACTATTTTCTGTGGACCCGCAGGCCGCGGAGGAGGACGTGCACGCGGCGCTGGAGGAGGCGGTGGAGGAGCGCTTGGGTGTAGTAAGAGAGGAGTTCAAGCTCAACATGGCCTGCTTCTCCGAGTAGCCTGGAGCGCGTGGCACCCTGGAAGGAGTGGGCGCGGTATTGTGCACGTTGGCAATGCTGCAATGGGAAAGGCGGTCGAGAATTGTTCGGGGATCGCGTGAATGGAAGTTTAAGCTCCACATGGCCTGCCTCTGCGAGGTTCGTTGGTTTACAGCCTGCAAATTGATTCTGCCACAGACGGGGTTGGCAAGGCGTTGGCTGCACATTGCGCAAGGCAGCTGTGATGCGATTCGTGACGCTGCAGTGCGCTCAAAGTGGTGGACAGATGAACAGTGCAGAGTGGAGTGTAATCCAAATGCAAAGATTCCTACGGCATACGTGTGCAAGGTTTTGCATCATGCACACTTTTCAGCTCGATCTGCGGCATCAGAGCACCGCACAGATGTTGCTCTGCTTGTGTAGTCGTGCCCCGACCCCTGCACCGCCCACACGCCCTCAAGCCATACAGGACCCATGCAGCTCAAAGGTGTAGCTGGCCCTGTAAATGTCGCCTCTGCATGGGTGCTGGCCCGTCGCCCGCTGCGTCGTACATCCCTGCGCATCATCATTGACGTCCGCAGCTGCGTCTGGCAGCGGCAGGGAGTGCAGGGTGTGAAAAAAACTGCCGCGGTCGCCGGCCTGCCCCACGAAGAAGCTATCGATCGGCCCGCTGCCCTCATCGAATGCGTACACGTAGCTGCGGCTGGCGCGCAGCGATCCGCAGCTGGTGCAGAATATTCCTGCCTCCCTGTAGAGGTACTCTGCATGAGGCGCCGCCGCCGTGGGCTGGAACGTCGCCATACCGGCAAAGCTGCCGCTCTGCTCGGCTGCGCGCCTGCTGTCGACCTCGCGGCGCACGGTCCATGCGCCACGCCAGTTGCGAAACACTGCTGTGGGGCTGGTGCGGAAGCTGTTTTGGGTGCTGTCAGGTCGTTTGCTGAGCCGGCGCCGCACCGGCAGCGTGGCTTGATTCCCTTGCTGGAATGCTGCGCCGGCAGAGCACGCGGGCTGGAGCTGGAAGGTGGCTGCCGCAGGTGCGAATGAAATCCCCACCAGGTCCCGGCGCCGAATGTAGGCATGCTGCAACTGATACCCTGGCATCTCATGTTTGATTGGCCCTGGACGGCTGAGCTGCTTGTCTGATGATCCAGAGTCGCCTGCGATGTAGCCAGAGAGCATTCATTCGTGCATTGGATACTACCATGCCTGCGGCGACAAGTCTGCGGCGCAGTTCAGATGTGCGACGCGATTGTAACCTCATCGCAGCACACGATGTGTATGAATGTAGGAACCACACTGTATCTCATGGAAAAAACTCGCTGTAACCGTGGGTCCCTGCTACTTCAGCTGCAGCGCCTGCGGCGCGAGCGGCGTACAATCCTTGATATCTCAATGTGAACTGTCAACTATCTGGACAGTGGGCCGACGTGCGTCGTATTCGCAAGATATACCTGATGGCCGCGCTCCTACAACGCGCATAGATCGCTACACCAGGAGATATACATGCACGTGCATGCATATCTCACGCTACATGCAGGGGATACCGAGTCCAACGGGGAGTGGCGCTTCAAGTCATCGGTTGGAGCAAGGGCTATTGAAGGAACGAGAGAAGGGGCTGATCACGAGGAAAAATCTGGCAACTAGCCAGATAACGGTGTAGGACTTGGAATTAACCAAGCCTTAGAACGACGTTGACATGTACCAAAGAATGTTCTGGGTACCTCATGAGCGTGCTAGGACCATAGGGTCCATGCACTATGAATGCTGCTGCCCGAGTGTTTGCTGTGCGGCACACAATTTGTCACTCAATGCACCGACAGTAACATGACGTCATATCAAGCTGAAGTTGTGTTTAGCCTTCGTCATCAACCCAATCTCTCTTCAACTTCCATTTTTGCTGACCAGAACTTGATTGTTATTTTACCCTTGCGGCCTGGCGGGTTAAGTGCGGCCGCGGTTTCGTTTAACAGTGTTAAAGATACATCATACCACCAGATGCGAGCGCTGCTGATGTGGTCCTCATAATTCTCCAGTCAACAAGGCGACTCGACACACACGGCCTGTGGCTAATGTCAGCAGTGATGCACGCGCTGTGGTACACTGTCAAATCGGCATCCTCGCCCGGAGGCAGTTCGTAATGCCCCTGCGGCGCTTTCCATTACCACTTGGGTACGCAGGACGCTGGGTGATCAGACGGGGGCCTGCGGCTGCTCCTGGAGCAGCCACAGACCGGAGCTCTCCTCTGCATCCTCGTCTGACTGGATGGCGAGGAAGTGCAGACCCCTGAGTGCAGTGAAAAATTGGCAGGGTTCAGCAAGTGCAAGCCTGGCCACATGGGCAATGCGGCATGAACCTCGTGAGGCAGTATGCGTCTGCAGTGCGTTTGAAAGCACATTCACATCAACATAGCAGACAGGGACGCGCCTGACGTCTCCCTTCGCTTCCTCCCAAGCCCGCGCCTCTGCTGTCGACTCGGGCGTCCGGCGATAGCGCCCGTACCTGTGATGCACTCAGACGAATCAAGTCTGCGTGTCAAGTCTGGAGCCCAGCACAGCAGATGAGTGCCGACGGATGGACATGCCTTCTACCTCAGCTTATTCACCACTCGGATCCGAAAAGCAAAAGCACGAAGACCCTGGCGCACACGCCTGAGACCCTGGGAGAAAGCAGACTCCGATTGCATATCCGCAATACAATATGTCAGGCGTCTGCGCACCTGAAGCGGTCGTTGACGCCGGTCTCCATGATGAGGCACGCGCGGTCGGCGTCGGCGAACACCGCCGCCAGCTCCACGCCGCTGGTCCACGCCGCCAGCGCCTCCGCGCGGCGGCTGAAGACCGCGACGCCCGGTATGAGGGTGTCAGCCGGCAGGCCCGCCGCGCCCACCGCACGCAGCGGGAAGCTGTCCCCGAAGATCTTGCCCTGCGGCGGCGGTTGAGCGAGGGAGGGGTTGAGATGCGGCAGTTTGTTTCTGAAGCAGGTCGGTTGGCCATCACAGCCTGAGAGCATGTTCCTGCAGGTTCCGATGCGGCGGCAGCCTGCCATGCAGGGAGGCCTAAGATCTGGGCTGCTCGTCCCGACCTTGACGAGCTGCAGTCTGGATTTCCAGAGCGCACGGCTGTAGGCCACATCAAGCTGCGTCCCAGAGGCGGCAACGCTTCTGTAGCTGCAAAACCACTGGCCTCCTACTCTTTAACCCTCAGGCTGCGTTCTGTCGAGAGCACGCTGTCACAGAGCAGCGACTCTGAGCTGCATGGTCCGCGTTTACGCCGCTGAATACATCAAACTAGTTTCGCCAGACGCAACTGCACGCACCTGCTGCGCCTGCGCCAGCTCCGCCTGCAGGTCGCTCAGTGGCAGCTGCACGAACTGCCAGGCCTCGCCGCGCAGCGTGTCCGGCAGCTCCCTCGGTGGCCCCGGCTCCCCCGCCAGCGGGTTCTTAATCGATGCGTCAAAGCCCTCCAGCTGCTGGTACACGCTCTCCGACCGCTCTCTAAGCCAGCCTGCGCAGAGGGGAGAGTGGGTGTGCTTGTGGGTGCAGGGGCTGTGCAGCGCTGCAGCAGAGGCAAACTGGGTATCGAGTGCAGAAATGTGCAGCGCCGCAGTGGCGCACGGACGAGACAGCCCGCGGCTGAGCGAATGGGTGACCTCAGCTGAGAGCCTGCGTACAGCACATGCATGGAGGGCGCCAGTGAGGGTTGCGGAACTCACTCAGGAGGGTGAAACAGCGCCGGCTGGGAACCGGCTTGATGCCCAGGTCCATGACTGCCCGCGTGATGATGGTCTGCATCTGGCCCCTGAAGAATTTGATGCGCTCCGGCCGCTGCGCCCCCGGCTGTGCAAGAAGCTCGCCGATGGCGTTCTTCAGCTGCGGGAACAGGGTGACAACCTCTCGGCGACGAGTATCAGCGTGCATTGCTTGCGTTGCCGCACAATAAAATGCAGGCGCTACCGCCAGGCATTCGTTGCAGCACTCGGCATAATGTGTCATCGCTGAGCCAGTCCGCACTCGGGTCTTGCCTGTGTGCTGTTGATCTGGTTGTTCGAGAAGAAACGCGAGTGCTCAAACTCCCGGTTCTCATCGCAGATAAGTAGCTCCCAGCGCTTTTTGCCGCGCTCGTCCAGGATCGGCCGCGAGCAGAAGTCCAGCTGCCACACCGCTGCACGCGGAACGCTGCTGGCCTCCGAAGCGCTGGTTGCCTCTGCACACAACAGAGTTTGCAGCATCATCACAACATCCTTGTCACTGGCTCAGCCAGGATGTCAGGGGCATGCACTAAGATAAGGCCGAGCGCACGCTGCAGCTGGAGCGGCGGACCTGTTTGGGGAGGAGCAGCACTTTCTTCCGGCTTTGCGACATCCGCCTCGGCTGTGCAGGCGGCCACTCTGCAGCGTGACAGCCTCTGCTGGCCGCCACGTTGTTGTAGCCTCCGCCGGAAGCATGCTGCGCTGTGTGGACCGCCTAATCTGAGCGATGATGATGGCTGCAAGAGCGCCGCTGCTGAGCAGGGTGCCCGTGGAGCCCCCACGCCCTGTCTGTGAAACTGCATGGCCTATCCCAAATGGGTCTCTGTGTACAGCTCTACAGAGCGTGCAAAGGGTTGGCGCAAGTCAGTGCTGTTGCGCAAACTCATTCGCAGCAGTGACGACACGCTACCGAATTGGACAACTGCCGGTGTCGCTGCAAATCTTCACATCGAGCAGAGGTCACGTGCCCTGCTTTTGGAGATTTGGACATGCATTGAGCCTCGACAACTGCATTCACACAATCATTTATTCCCCGTGCTCATTCTCTGCCGCCATGTTGACTGGGCGCGCCGCCCGCAGCGGTCGCCACCTGGCGCGACTGCTGAGCAGCAATCCCACCACAGCAGCAGCGAGCCTTGGGGCCCCGGAGACGTCCGCACAGCAGCAGCTGCAGCTGCAAGACTGTAGATGGCTGTCCTCCAGGTCCGCAGATTCCGCCTCCTGCACCGGCAGCGCAGCCAGCAGCCCTGGAGGCCACTCTCGTCTGGCGGCCCTGCTGGGGCTGCAGCGCCAGTCGTGGCGCGGCTTTGCCGACGGCGCCTCCACCTCCGGCGGCCCGCCTCGCCAGCGCTCAGGCGGCCCTGCACCGCCCAGTGGCGCGGGCCAGCAGCAATATGGCAGTGGCCAGCGCTCCGGCGGTCGCGGCGACTCCCCGTGGCAGACGCCGGGGGGCGGCGAGCTGACGCCGCACAGCGAGCCCAGCCAGCAGGAGGGGGAGGTGGACGAGCTGCTGGCGAAGTGGGAGGCGCTCATGGATGTGGAAGCGAATCCGCTGGAGGTGCTGGACACTGTGTGGTCCAGCCTCGAGGGCGAGCAGGTCAGTGCTCTCAAGATTTGCCGACCGGCAGCCCCACGATGACAGTGTCAGCACGCTGCTGTCGTGCGCAATCCATCATCACGCGGCCATTGATTGGCCCGGGCTTTGCGGTCGTGGCAAACGGCGGCCGGCACACCCTGCACACATGACGAATCTGGCAAACCTTCCAGAATTGACGAACATGTGTTTCGACAGAACGTTGCTTGAAGGGCATATGATTGATGGCTGATCAATGTTTCCCGCCGCGCAGGGGCTGCCAGAGTGGGACGAGATCCTGGCGCGCGGCGACGAGGAGGAGGCCCTGGAGCGGGCGGCCCGGCGCAGCCGCGAGCAGCAGCTGCAGGTTCGTCTGTTTCAGCTTTTTCTCTCTCAGCTTGTTTCGTTTGCCGCATGTCGCTCGGCTCCACAGGCCAGTAGGCCTACCCGGGCATGACGTGATTCCTTTTCTTGCTTTTCCCTGCAGGAGGAGTTTGCGGAGAAGCGCGTGCGCATGGTGGACCGCTTTGGCCGCTCCTACGCCACGGGTACGCGGAGCCTGCGCTCAGCTGGCTGCTGCCAAATGCCCGTTATGCCTGAGCATCTTCTCTTTGGGACACGTTAGGGCACCAGCTGGGGAATCCGCCACACGGGGCACTGCCGCTGATCCCCTCAGTGCTTTGCCAGCATGCTGTTGTTCATGTTGACTTGGATTCCGAGGCACTGGGTCCTGTTGGTAGCGCTAGTCAGCATCGGCACTTCCCTGCAGCCAGGCGTCATGACAGTTGCAGGCGTCGTGCAGGCAAGCGGAAAACCAGCATCGCGCGTGTGTGGGTGAAGTCGGGCGTGGGCGCCATCAAGGTCAACGGGCGCACACCTGCTTCCTACTTCCCGTCGCTGCTGCGGCGCGCGGATGTGCTGTCGCCCTTCATCGTGACCAGCACCCTTGGCGCCTTTGACGTGTACTGCACCGTCCGAGGCGGCGGCAGCACAGGTAGGGTCTTGCGGGCATGCATTCTGGATAGACATGCTGCTCCAGTGCAGACGCATGCTCTGGAGTAGCTTCTTTGCAAGCGCCGTGGCGATGCCCAGCGAGAGAAGGAGTCACTAACCACTCGCGCTGCGGTTCTGAACACCACCTCTGAAGCGGCCACCTCACTGTCGTGTTTCGAACTTCGAAGTGCAACGCCTGCAGGCCAGGCGCAGGCGGTGCGGCACAGCAGCGCTCGCGCGCTGCACACTGTAGTTGATTGCATTCCATTCTTGGCACGCAGCACCTCACTCATGCCTCAACCCCCGCGCCTGCAGGCCAGGCGCAGGCGGTGCGGCATGGCATCGCGCGCGCGCTGCAGCTTTTCAACCCGGAGCTGCGGCCGGCGCTCAAGGCGGCCGGGCTGCTAACGCGCGACCCCCGCATCGTGGAGCGCAAGAAGCCCGGCCTGGCCAAGGCCCGCAAGTCCTTCCAGTGGGTCAAGCGCTGAGCGGGAAGTTCCCCAGACTTTGGCGGGCTGGTGAATAACGGAAATGCGTATTGTGGAGCGCAGATAGCCCGACCCTGCCAAGGCCCGCAAGGCCTTCCAGACGCTGAGCAAACTTCCCAGTATTTGGCAGCGCCTCAATGTGGCACCTCATCGCACGTTGGCAGGCGGCGGCTGCGGCTCTGCCGCCGCGGCGGCCCTTCCCAGCGCCTGCGTGGCCGCGGCTTTGCGGGCTACTTGTTTGGGTTCGCCACTGCAACGAATGATGAGTGGCGTTTAGCTTGTTCCACGTTTGTCAAGCTTTTCTGCTCGTGAAGCTTCCAGATAGGTCCGGTTACATGAAGCTCAATGGGAGATTTGCACATCACTTCAACACGAGCAAGCCCTTCACAGAGATCACGGTCGCCAACATTACGCAGGACTGCAGAAACCCAAACTACCAATCAGTGCACTCACAGCCCAGCAGCTTGTTCCAATAGCGTCAACGTCCTGCCGTCGGGCGACAGCTTTAGATGCAATGCGACCCCGTCTTCTTCCTGCGCGTCTCCCTGCCTGGCTGCTGCCTCATCCTGGCCGCTGCTGCCGCTGCCACCGCCCAGCACACGGCTAACTGCACTGCCGCCAGTGTGTGCCGCATGCTGCAGGTAGTGCTTGAAGCGGTCGGTGGCTTGCCGCCGGCGAGCCTGCACAGACATGTGTGAGAAGCCGTTCCCATTCCCTGGTCTCATGCATCAACAAACTGTCACTGACAAACGAGAAGCTTATATAATACAAACATATAATTCTATAAACCGGTCAGGACAATTGTCACAGCTAAACAGGTATCAAGTGCTATACCTGAAGGCTGTCGTCCTGCAGCTGGCTCGAAAGCCACGTCCGCAGCAGCCTACTCACGTGCCGTGTCATGACCGTGGACACCTCCTTTGCGCCCTCGATGGCGTAGCCCTCCTCAAAGTCCACCTGTCAGGGCACAGCAACTGGTATGTATTTATTCAGAACGTACAGTGCAGTGGCCAAGACCAAACCGAGCTTGGGAACCAGCTTGGACACGAAGCCCCCGGGTGGCGCAGCTTCAGGCGGCTAGGAATAGCAAAGAACTGGTGTGATACCATCATCAGCTGACCGTGAACAATCAGCGAAAGAGGTTTGTGTGTTCCATTCTGCATGTTGTGTGTTGATGTGGAACATCACCTTGCTGGAATGAAAGTCGACCTCCGCGTCGCCCCAGGTCAGGCGGTAGCGGTGTCGCAGCAACACTGCACTTTGCAGCCCTCATCTTTTATCTAAGCATTACCTTGCTGACCAGGAAGTCGATCTCGGCTTCGCCCCAAGTCAGGCGGCAGCGGGGCCACCGCGCCAGCGTCTCCGCCTCCTCCGCCAGCCGCATGCCGAAAAGCCGCCGGATGTGCGACGCCTCCAGCGGCAGGTACGGCAGGAAGAAGTCGATCATGCCGACCTGCACATGGCAAGGCATGAATTGCATGTGCATGTCGCGGCAGTCGAACAACCGGCGGCGGTCGAGCGATTGGCTGGCGGCCTTTGCAAGGAGCCTGCATCCGAGACTGGCGCGCAGGGCGTCTGAAATGCAGCTCCCCAAGGCGCCGCCCCACATGCCGAGTACAGCGCCTCCTCAAGTTTCTGCTGACGTTTTGATCCATGCGTTTGAGATAATTCGCGCCATCTTCAGCGTGTCGGCGCGCGACTCGCACACGCCGTCCGCCCATGTCTGGAAGATGAGGTCCTTCAGTACCCGTTGCGCATCCTCTGCATGGACCTGCAATAGGCGGCACACTTTCCAAGGGTCAAAAGCTTCTGCAGACACCAAGGCCATGCTTGCAACACGCTGGGGACAGCCAGCCAATGTTTCAAGCAGCTGCGAGATGACACAAGCTTGACACAGCAGCGCTTTCCCGAGATGCAGTGGCTGCTCCCGCGGCTAGAAAACTTTGAGTCACCCTGGAGCGGTCTCCGGCCTCCTCCAGCATCTGGTGCAGCTGCGTGTAGCCCGTATTCGACTCCAGCAGAATGATCGGCCTGCAGGCCGCCAACGACGCGCTCAATCGCAAACACAGATCGGTTCATCGCACAGGTCGCTGCACGATTGTGCTGCCCTCCCGCCGCGCCGTAGCGAACCCGAGCGAGAACTTGTGGTAGCAAACAGCAAATATGCTCTCACATCCTCTCCCTTCCTCTCTCCACAGAAAAAATCGTCATGTGCTCTCCTCATGGAGCTGCGACACGCGCCTGCTGCCGATGACGTTGGCGGAGTGCAGGTTCTCGAACAGCTGCCGGAACATGGCGCGCGTCGGGCAGTCCAGTTTGTCGTACTCTTCGATCACCTGCGTTCCCAGTTTCAGGTTCTGAAGCAGTGGTTGTAAATGTCACCTTGCATTCCAGAACAACCCCGACGCTTGCCCTGGCATGCACTCGACACAAAGCGAGACAGCCATCGGAATCTCACATTTGCAGCGTGAAAGGAGGCCAGAGAGGCTCCAGTCAGAAACGGTGCACAGCAAAGCCTCCTTAGGTCTTCAGGGGTTTTCAGCTCACCAGCAGCGCGTTGCCGGACTGCTTCAGTTGGTCCAGCAGCGCGGCACGCAGGTAGTGGTGCTGCTCCGCCCGCTCCGCGCTCACATAGTCCATGCCATACAGCACCTGCGGTAGCAGGACAGAAGGAATTTACATCATGCCCCAAGTAGGCCTTCCGGCCTGTGGTGCTGCTCCTCTCGCTCCGAGCTCACACAGTCCATGCCACACAGGACCTGCGATGCACGCCACAGAAGGTGAGTTTTCAGCTTGCAATGTGCTGACCGCAATGTGCAGTATGCTGAGCGAGGAAGTGTCGATGCACGCTTGCAGTCTCAGCCAGCCGATGTCGCATTGCGAACTGAGCCAACTCAGGTCCATAGCTTCAGTGTGGGTGTATCGGAACAAAACAGCGTGCACGTCAGCAATCACATGCTGGAGGTTGCGTCAGATTCTTGCCTTGTAGCCCTGGCAGGCATGTCCGGGGCACCGGCTGTCCGCCAGCGGGTCCGCGTTGTACAGCGCCCTTGCGGCCAGCCAGTGCGTCAGCGATTTGCCCACGCCCGGTGGCCCATGTGCTGCAATTCGCCACATGAGCTGTCACCTTAAGGCAGATGAGGCTGACTGCAACAGTCCGGGAGACGTGCAATGAACAGTCCGTCAGCTCGCGAGTGCACCAAATCTGGGCCTGAAGAGGACTCGAATGGACAGAAGCGGCGGTGCACACCTGACATGATGAGCGGCTTGCCGGGTGCGGCGGCGCCCTCCCGGCGAAGCAGGTCGCACACGGCGTCGGAGAACTGCCTGATGGCCAGTTCCTGGCCGACGATACGCTCCGACAGAAAGGGCTCCAGGCGCTTGCATGCGCCCGGCGCAAAGCCGTGGTGCCCTGAAACAGCGATGGAGATTTGGCAATCGGAGAATGTATAGGAACCAAGGACCTGTGGCATGAGGTCATGAAGACGTAATCAACCAGACAAACCAGTGTCTTACCTTGCAGCATCGATGCCATGATGCCAATGACCGCAGTTGCGGCTGCCGCCGCGAGCGGCGCCACCATGCGACCCCTGCGCTGTTGTGCGGTTTGGGCGTGCAGCTTGGAATATGATGATGATCAATACTGCAGCAAACTCTGCAGCCTCAACGAGCGGGTCACGACTGGTGCCGAAGTCAGCAGGTCATGGCAATGAACACCTGCATTTATTCATGCCTCCATAGCGATGCTAAACAGCTGAACACGCTTCAGGGATTCTTAGGTGAGATATGCGCAGGCGGTGTCACAGAAAGTGGCACACTAGCTCGGCTGCACCTCGCCATCTCTCTTGCAGCGCTGAGTCAAGTTTGCCTAACGCAGCTTCTCCTCGATTGCGCTGCAGCTGCAATCTTTGCGGCATTTCAGAGCAAAACAAGAACATCAGCAGCTTCGCATTCCAAAAGGTTTTGGGCGCTTGGCACCGAACTCCATTTTCGGAACCATTTTCGGAATCAGGATCGAGACTCACTGCAAACACAACCGCCCGATTGTCGTGGGAATGTGAGGCCTGGACGCTGCTTTCGTTCGCCTGGTACAGTATGTGCGAAGTATGAGGCATTCCCCCGGTCAGATTCGACACTCTAGTCCTCAAGCGCATGCGGCCAGAGCCGCAGTGACGCAATGGCAGGAGAGTTTGCGCCGCGCGGCTGGCGCGCAGCGCGGGCCGCCGAGCAGAAGCTGAAGGCCGCCAGGCGACGGATCCAGAGGGCGGCGGCGGCGTCGGCGCAGCATGCCACTGGAAGGTCTGCGGCAGCGCAGCTGGCGGCTGCGCAGCAGCCGCCTGCCAAGCCCGCCCTGGCTGAGACGCCTCTGCCGTGGGGTGCTCGTCCTGATGCCCTGCAGCAATGCGCCGCGCCTGCAGCCGCCGGAGCAGGACACATGGCAGGCGTGCCGCCGCCGCAACTGTGGCTGGCGGTGGCAATCGCGGTCCTTGTCGCCTTTGCGGCTGGCTGGTTGATGGGGCGCTGGCATCTGCGAAGAGTTATTAGGAGCAGGCAACGCGTGACTTCGGCTGATGCTGCAGCGTCTGCAGCTGTCGCAACAGCGGATGCAGCACCCGTCGCAACGTCAGTGCGGCACGAGCGGCCGGCAGCTGAGCTCAATGAAACACCCGGGCTGCAACAGCAGCCAGAGCAACAAGCCGCTGCAGCAGCCGGCAGCGGCACAGCAGCGGCCACCAGCAGCGCTGCTGGCGGCGTGGTGGCGACGGCACATCCTGCGGATGAGCCCGCGGAAAACAGCGGAGAGGCGCCTCTGAGACCGCTCCCAGTCAGCAGCAGTGCCAAGGAGGTGCGCTTCTCATGTTGACGAATGCACGCCTGCTGTCTGACAAGCCCACCAGCTGCTGCAGCGATCCAACAAGCATCAAGCATGCAGCCAATGCCGTCCTGCAGGCAGCAGCGCCAGCGGACCTGCCACGTAGCAAAGCCTACGGCGCGCGGACTGAGCCGGCCAGGACTGACGCGTCCAGCGAGGCTCGCTGTGCACCAGCAGTGGCTCAGGACAGCGGCCATAGCGAAGGCAGAGCGCTCATGGCGCACAGGCAGCCGCCAGATGAGCAGCAGCCGGTCGAAAGCGCCGAACGCGAGAGAGGCGGCGCCGGCGCAGTCCTGGCGGCACACGGCGGCGAGGCAGCGCAGTCGCAGGCCTCTGCCGCCACAACCCAGCAGCTGCCGCCGCTGCCAGGGGTGCAGCCAAGTCACAGCGCCGAGGCCGAGGAGTCCTGGCAGAATGCAGCCCAGGTGAGCACATACGGACATGCTGCCCAGTGTGCAGCAGAAGCAAACGGCACAGCGGTCGGCAAAAATGAGGCAGGAGGAGTGTTCGAAGCTGCTGCGCCAGTTCTGAAAGGCATCATGACAGCACCTTTCTGCGGAAAAGTGCGCCAGGCGCCGCCAAGTACTCGCATACATGAAGGGTTTCAGTGAAATTCGCCAGCGGAATGGAAGGGATTCCCACTGCCCTTTTATATTTTTGCAGCTGGTGTCAGTGGTGGCGCAGCGGCTGGGCATCCGCATCGACGACCTGTCGGTGGGCGAGAAGATACAGCTCATCACCGCCGCCATCGGCGCATGGCAGACCTTCCAGCAGCGCACCCACCATCGCGACACCTCCATGTGAGTCAGTCTGGTCTGGGACAGATGATCGAGTGTTATCACATCGAGCCGGCATCAGGCCTGCGAAATTCAGAAAAACAAGCTCCGCACCTCCCGCAATCAAGGCAATCAAGTCCCTAGCGACACCATCCTGAAGGCTCATCTTGGTGCAGCCTTGGAACGGCCGATCTCCGGCTGCAAGCAGGACCACGCAGAGAGACTCCGCAAATGATTGCCGGGCAGGCCACATCCGCGGTCACATTAGCCATTTCAATGCTGGACGCCTCAGTGCTTGATAACCCAAGTTCAATGGACTGCAGCCGGGGGCAGGAGGCCAACGCGCTGCGGTCGCAGCACAATGCGCTGGTGGCGACGGGGCTCAGCGACAAGCAGGCCCGCTTTCGAGTGCAGCAGGCGCTTCGCGGCGTCGCCCGCCTGCAGCAGGTGCTGTTGGTGAAAGAAATCAAAAGAGAGCCTTTCATAGCAACACTGTGATTGCATGTTGTCATCCAGGCACAGCAGGAACTGCGCAGCATCGCCCGCCTGCAGCAGGTGAAAGCGCTGCAGCAAGACGCAGAAACAACATTTGTATGAATAGTTGTACTCCAGCTTGCAGCAGGAGCTCCGCGGCTTTGCCCGCCTGCGGCAGGTGCGGCCCGCTGAATACATCTTCAAGCCAGAATAGAATCGCGTCAGATCGAACGCGGTCGTGCCAATTGGCCACAGTGCTGGCGATCAAAGCGAGGCGCCCAGACGAAGGCGGCGGCCTGTGTATGTCTTTTTGGACGTGCACCGCGACTCGATCTTTTCTGACCCACGGTGCTTTCCTCCACTGCGCAGTCGCTGACGGACAGCACGGTGCTGGAGTTGGCGCTGCAGACGGCGGCCGTCCGGTAAAAGTCAATCTGGACGGGCATCGCTGACGCACTTGTGTGACTTGATACGTCAATATCTCGATGTGTTCTTCTCCATGCTGCGCAGTCGCTGACGGACTGCACGGTGCTGGGGCTGGTGCTGCAGACGGTGGCGGCGCTGTACTGCGGCGCGCGGTACGGCCTTCTGCATGTGCGTCTGGCGGCATGCCCCGCGCTCGCGCCTGCGTCGCTGTCGCTGCTGCGCCCCTGGGAGGTGCTGGCGCCGCTGCAGGCCGCCGCCTGCTGGCTGCTCACCATCGGCGACGTGCTGTTTGGGGTGCGCCGTTAATGTATTTTAATCGTCAAAAGACAGCCCATTGGACATGTGTGAACACTTCCCTTCTCATCTCGTGCATGCAACCAGTCCCACATCAACATGTGGAGGTGCACCCGTGCGATTTGGCTTCGATTGCTGCTTGATGTTTTGGCTTTTTGCTTTTGGTCCGAATTCAAGGGGTGTGTACTCGGACACGTTGACAGTGTGCACCCTGTCAGCAGGTGCTGACCGTGCTGGGCATGGCCTTCGTGCTGCTGACAACGCGGCTGCTGGCGTCCCACCACGTCATGCTGCTTGCCCAAACACTTGATGGCTTCTGCAAAGCTGAGAACATGGTCCATGGATGTGAAATGCAGGTGCTCATTGTGCTGGGCACGGCCTTCGTGCTGCTGAGGACGCGGCTGCTGGCGTCCTACCACGTCATGCCGCTCAACAAGCTGCTGCTGGGGCTGGGCCTCGTGTGCGGCGGCCTCGGCTACTTGGCAATCTCCAAAATCGGCGGCCGGCCGCAGCTGTGGCTGGCCCTGTGGTGGGCCTGGATTGGCGGCCAGTGCACCCTGATCATGAACCTGGGCGCTGTGTACCGGCTGCTGCACCCACCGCCGCCGGCAGACGCCGCGGTGGCACAGGCACAGGGGCAGCATGCTCAGTCGTTGCATGGCCGTGGAGAGCTCAATTTGCAGGCGGATTCATTGCATACCGATGCTCCAGCTGGCGGCAGCTGGGCCGACCTGCTTCGTGTGTGCGCAAAGCTGGCTTTCGTGTTGGGCGCCGCCATCTGGTTCCCGCTGTCCATGGGCTGTGCCCCCTTCGACAGGTCGGCAGTTGGTGAGATTCGCAAGCTGCTGGTTTCGTAAATCGTGCTATGTTGTGTTTGCAGTGCTCTCTGTTGGGAACGACGTTGGCTAGAGAACAATGTGTCATGTGTGACGGAATCATATCATTCAACGTACTACTGTATCAGCCACACATGCACTTTTTCTCGCCTCGCGAGACCCGAAAGTCTGCACACAACAACCAATGATCGCCACGAGTGTAGCCTGACGCTGGTCGTCACGAGTTCTAACTAGATGCCTAGAGCGGCATCAGCTGCCCGCCTTCGGCGCCACCACGGCGATAAGGTATGCTGTCCAGCCGCGGTTGATCTTCAGCAGCTCCGCAGGCGTGAGCGGCCGCTTGGCGGTGACCTCCCGAAACTCCGCCTCCTCCTCGTCCTCCTCGACATCATCCGCCTGCAGAGGTGAATTGATGTGGAGATCGAAACGGAAAGTGAATTGGAGACAGTCGCCGCTGACAGATGTGTGCAAGGCCGGACGACGCTGCACGAGCAGCACTGCATCGTCATGCACTGATCTGCAAGCAGCGCTGTGACTACACATACATTCTTGCAGGCCAAGCCGGCCGCCAGGTTCCATGTGAGCGACTGGCGCTGCTGGCATTGCCAGATGTCTCCTGCAACTCTGTCCTGACATCAAAAATCAGATTTGTCAGTTTCAGGCGCACCTGGGCCCGCCGCCCGCCTCGCCTGCCGCTGGACTGCGGCGTCTGCGGCGCCGTCTGCCGCATCGGCCGCAGCCACACATGCACGGCGTCAAAGCCGGCGGCCAGCAGCAGCTCCATCGCCTCCGGGATGGTCCACAGCCGCCAGTGGTAATTCCAGATTCTGCAGGTGATGCAGCAGGGATTTAGAATCGGGCTGTGAGAGTGTCGCAGTTCATTAGTCTAGCTTTGTTGATCAGCATTTGAACCAGATTCAGTGTTTCCTGAAGCAGGCTGCAAGTGGAGTCTTCAATGTTCACAGCAACTGAGCTCTTGCCCTTCACAATTGCTCACCTGGGCAGCACCATGATGCCGCACTGCCGTAGGGAGATGTGGCAGTAGATCTCGCGCGTCACCTGCGGAGTGTTTGCTTGCTTGTTCAACATAACAGCTCTAGATTTCGCAGAAAACCAGCTATTTCCGAGTACCCACATGCCAGCAGTGCCATGCATCTCGCGCAGCTCCAGAGACTGGAGAGACTGGAAAGTGTAAACGACATCCACGAGCATTTGAATGGAAAGTTAAAGAAGATGCCAGATAAAAGACGTACTGGCGAGAAGCCCTCCTGCTCCCAGAGGAAGGATGCTGCGGTGACAGTGTTGGTGCGGTCGAGCTTCATGTCCACTTCCGCCGCCGGGCCGCCCAGCAGGTCCAGGACCTGGCAATGCACAGCAGCAGGCTGCAATGCTCAAAGCCCCTGTGCTTGCAGGCCTGTCATAGGCTGCGAGCCAACTATCAAGCGCCGCGCCGGAAATCCAGCGTCCGCCGATGGGTTCCAGCAGAGACAGCCCTGGGGCAGAGCAGGGCATGCGTCTGAGATGTGTTCATTCGAACGATGTCTGTCAAAGGACGACCGTCGAGGATGTTTGTCAAGAATCGCACCATGATGCTGCCGCCCTGGCTGTCCATCGCAGCGTGCGCCAGGTGCAGGTAGCGCACTGCCAGCTCCCGCGTGTGCAGCAGGCACAGGCTGAAGTTGAGCGCCGCTACTATGTCGTTTTTCCTGGACCGCAGCCCGGCCTCGCGGTCTTCATCCTGGTCCTCGTCCGCGGCCGCGTCTGCGGGTGGCGCTGCCGCTGCCTGGTCTGCCGCCGCCGCTGCACCGGCGCCGCCATTGGCTTCCGCATCCAGCTGGCTGGCGGCAGGGTTGGTGTCGCCACCCGCCGCCGTCTGAGGCTCCTGGCGTCTTGCAGCAGCGGCGGCGTCCGGCTGTGCGGTGACACGCGGTGCGCCGCTGACATCGTCCAGCACCTGCAGAACAAGGACCCAATTTAGGAACAAACGTGCATCACTTCCTCACCCTCAGTGGGCACATCGACGCCCCTTGGTCATCAGGAGTCGGTGATGAAGCGCACAGGAGGATAGTGCTGTGCGAGCCACAAGCATGCAGCCCCGCAGCTCTGCCGACTGAGCTAAAAGATTTCGTCTGAGCTAAAAGATTTCGTGTGACTCATATAATACTGACAGCTGAGCAGCTGCGCACGTTGGAGTGCAGCAGGCACAGCTGGTCGGCGGCGCTGCCGCCCAGCATACCATCGCCGTTGTGTTGTGCGCCCCAAGCCAGCGCCTCCATATCAACGTCCACCCCTGCGGCAACCCAACAGACATGCAACATCAACGATACGCATTTTCGGTCTTTTCAGACCTGCCCAGCACCACATGTGGTGCTGGGCACCACATCGGGCTACTCCAGAGCGATGAGTGACTTTGTGCAGCCTTGGCGCAGGCGGAGGGCCATTCAACGGCCTTCTGATCAAGTCTTGCCAATCGCGGTGCGGCGAACGTCGCCCTTGCACCAGGTCGCGCAGATGAGCGCGGTGCCGCAAAAGTCCTCCTGCAGGTGGAGCGGCACCTGCGGCCATGCACATGAAAAGGTGTTCAAGTATTGATTGCACCTTGCAACATGCATACATGCATTTTGAAGCGTGCCAGGCTGCAACCGTTTAGGTGCGTGACATTTAGGTGTGGTCATGTTTTGCGTTCGTCAGTCCAATCGTGCATGCCACACTCGCGTGCCCAATCCGATTGCGTTGCCGCCGGCACGCACCTGCAGGCCAACATATTGGCGGTAGAAGCGCAGCATCCAGGAGATGTCACCCTGCGGCGCCTGCACCGCGCTCTGGTACAGCGCGAACTTGTCCACACTTCCGGCGGCTCCGCTGCCGCCTTGCGCATCTGCTCCGGCCACACAAGCAGCAGCAGTCAGCAGCAGGCCCAACTGCGCCTTCGCATCTCGAGCGGCTTTACCGGCGATATATGTGAAACCACAGAATTGCAACGGCGATGTGCGCTGGGTGGTTCATCGCAATCCATCAGCCAGTTGTGAAGGGAGCACCTAGTTCCGGCGTGTTGTCGACTCGCAGGTCTCGTAAGTCAACGGGCTTCACAAGCTTTCCGCCCCGCGGACCCGACCTCCACCCCTTTCCCATGGCCTCCGATCTACCGCCTCCTGCATGGCGCAGGCTGTTGTTGTATGTAATGCATGTTGTGCCTGCTTTTGCAGAAGAAATGCGTCGTGCATGTGGCACATGCGGCACACCGGCACCGCAAGCAGCAATATGATGTGGCCAGGTCGGCGTTGACTTGCCCCAAACATGGATGCAGAAGCAGACAACAGTTCGCGCTTACCGAAATTATGGTTCAATCACGCAGGGGCGGCCGAGATTGCTTGTGAGCAATCGTATGCCGGAAACGACCTTGTTGTCAACGCTCCGCCACGATCGATGTGCGAGGAGACGCAGCAAAGCTGACAAAGTCATCTGTCAGGTACAAGCTTTACAACGGTGCTTTGACGGCGCGAGGCGTACGTTGCCGCAATGATGACGCACTCGCACGTGCACATGCATGAGCTTCAGGTAGCAGCGCCAATGATCTTTCAATACCTTCTCGCAAAAGCTTGTGTAGCTGATTGAAGGCAACTTTCAAACCTGTACTGCAGCATGGGCGCTTCCAGCCGTGCAGCCGACCCAGCAGCGATGTTGCTCATCGCCGCGGCAGGACTCTCCTTCGTGCTGGGATGGTCAGCGGCAGGGCTGCGGCGCCGGAGACGGTCGCATACAATCATCAATTCTGGAAGTTTTGAGATGAGGAGTGACCTGGCGGCCGGAAAGCACGAGGTTGGTCGATGTTCAGAATGGCGCTGCACTGCCACTGACAGGTCTTGGCAGGACCTGCGGCGATTGTCATCTCGTGGCACAGTTTCCTGTTGTCAAACGGGTATTCTATGCGCAGATCATACACCTGAACCTATGTACGGTGCTGCTGATGGACGATTCGCGGTATCCTGCATGGGCAGTGCTGGTTCCGCGGCAGGTGAGACCGGGCATCGTGAATTCTTTCAATTGGCAAGCAACTGCGGGTAGCAGCAGCCAGTGCGCGTCTCGAGCTCCAGAAGCTAATCTCAACCAGACTTCCTGACGGCGCAGAGTGGTGCGGTGGAGGTGACAGACCTCACGGAGGAGCAGCAGCAACAGCTGTGGCGGGAAACCGCGGCGGTGTCATCCGTCATTCAGAAGCTCCCCGGCGTGAAGAAGCTGAACGTCGCAGCCATCGGTGAGGCCAGCTACCAAACGTGCTCAAGGCTTTGTGCTATGAAGTTCCATGCAGCACTTAGCTGAGCGGATTGTGTGTGTGTGTGTGTGTGTGTGTATTGCAGGCAACATCTGTCCCCAACTCCATGTGCATGTGACGGGGAGGCATCCTGGGGACGCCTCCTGGCCAGGCCCGGTAAGTCACTCTTTTTGCGTCATGCATTAGCCAGTCCAGGCAAAGATCTCGCCATCGCCCCCCCCCCCCCCCCCCCCCCCCCCGCCGGCGGG
>JAABUM010001840.1_pt1 | contig 30309 bp, 58 predicted proteins | sample 5559161 | NCBI WGS metagenome assembly JAABUM01 (sample SAMN10711868, study PRJNA513369) | rock metagenome | isolation source: Antarctica rocks | place: Antarctica: Victoria Land, Siegfried Peak nord
ACATAGTGTCTGAACTGCGTAAAGAGGGCAGTGAGGCTTCTTAATGACGATGCTGGGCTCGTTTGCAGCGGAGACGGGCGCGTTTCTTAATCGACAGTTCAAATGACTGTAATTTTCGGTTATCCGGCCGTTTCGCGCAGCACTGCTGGAATTATTATCCACCTTTCGCGCGGATTTCGCGCAGTGCTGAAAACCCGCGCGAAATTGCTTCGCGCAGCGGCCGCCGAATTATTTTTGCGCGAATCATGCCCGTGACTACGGTACTCTGACCGATTCAGCTGTGCCGGTCAACATCCCCTGACCGGATGTGTGAACGCAGGGGAGCGCTTGGGGGAACTTCTAGGGTTGAAAGCAGTATCGATCTCCCCCGAAAATTTCCCCTGAAGCCCCAGTGTGAACAGGGCCTAAACATCGCTAGAAATCCATTCCACACATACAGAGCTACATGCAGAGAACAGCTGCAAAGCTCTCCAAGCAAAGTCGATCGACACGACATGGCAGAAGTGAAGATATAAATTTGCAACTGCCCTTGAATGCAGACACCATCCCTTCAAGAGGGGGTGTGGCATGCCGCTGCAGCAGCCGCTCATGCACGGCAGCCCCTTGGAAACCATCCCAGCGGCTTTCACCTCTTCCAACTGGAAAGATCCAATGGGACAACCTCGTGCAGGCGATCTCAGACGTGACGTGCCGCAGCGCCCCTAGGAGGGGCGTCCACACAGGCGCGCATGCTCAGGGTTTGGAGTCCGGCTCCAGGTGGCCATACATATTGCCGGCGAGATCCTCATGCCACCAGCCATGGTGGCGCCCTGTGAAATCGATGCCCTGTACACAAGAGCGCTCTCGTCCAAGAGATGTGTGCAGGTGTGTGACATGCGCATGAAGGGGCAGCGTGCCGCACTAGAGAGATCATGATGCAGGCTTTGCGGTCAGAAGCGGTCCTGGGCAGAAAACAGAGCCTTGGGCACGCTAACCGCTTTATATAGCCCAATCAGACATGAGATACCTGATGCTGCGCATCCCATGCCCATGGGACATCATCAGCCATGTACCGCTCAGGCGGCAGCGTGTACGGCAGCGGGATCCTGCGCGCAGCAACAGATCGAGTCTCACAGGTCTCGCATGTGGTCGAGTGAAGACTAGTGAAGACTGAGCGCCTCGATCGCTGTAAGTTTATGAGCATCCACGCTGAGCCACAGCCAACATACCCTTTGTGTGCATCAGTCACATGTACATGAAACAGCAAGTTCGGCTTGCCAGCGCCCACCTGCAGGTTGCGGCAGCCTTGGCATCCGACACAGGCGGGTCCGCCAGCGCGGCGGCGTGCAGCGTCACCGGCCCTGCGCCCGGCAGCGGCCCTGCGCACGAAGAATTCGTGCCATGCTCTGCCTCGCAGAGTTCTCCAGGGTGGCAACAGAGTGGCTGGTTTAGCTGCAGCTGCAGTACGCCTATCGCGGCATGGAATCGCCTGAATTTACACACGTGTACGGCTGTCGCACCTGTGGCGGCGCGCGGCGGCCAGGCGCGGAAGCCAAACTGGGGAGACCTGCGGTACGCCTCCTCCAGCGACGGCAGCATCAGCGCGCCCAGCTCGAAGTGGCGGATGTGCAGCTGGCTGCCATTCTTCTGCAGCTGGCCCCACGCCGCCTGTGCTTTGACCCAGTGATGAGTTTGATGCGATCACTCACAACGGCTGATCTGCAGTGACGCTCTGTGTCCAATGAGCAGTGGCAACCATGCACTCCACTTGCCATGGGAAGGTCAGTCGCGGGTGCACAGGCGGGATTACTGGCGCCCCACCTTGCTGAGGTTGTGCGACGTGACCAGCGCCCAGGCCAGCTCATTGTCCCTGCATTGCACAGTATCGACAAAGCAAATGGCCAAGCAAATGACCAGGAGCGACGGTGACGGCAAACACTGTCTCAAACATGCAGATTGCGGGGATGGCGCTTGTTGGAGGCGCACATGCTAGAGCTCAGCGTGACGAATGGTTCCGGACATCACACCTGTAGCGGGTGTAGGACTTGATGTGCGGCATCGCTCTCTGCACATTCGGCATCAGGGTGCAGGGGTTGTCGTTACAGCTCTACAGCTCTGCCTGTTTAAATGCTTGCCGAAGCATGTTCAGACCACACGGCGATGTATGCCATGCATAGCGAATTAGATATTTGGGTTTTTCGCGCATTCAGCCCCCCACCTGCCGTCCCGCAGGAGCGCCGCCAAACCTGCAGTGCATGAGTTCCCGCTGTCAGCGCACCATTCAGGAATCTCAGCATACAATCAAGATGTAAATGCAACATGCCTGCAGATGCTGTATGTAGTCAGACATTATAGTCAGACATTTTTGCAGTGGTTGGACATATGCCTAGCACGCACCGGTGGTAGTACTGCCGCAGGAAGGGCTTGTTGACATTCTCCGAGGACCCAGGGATGCTGCGCCCTGCCGCCCAGCCCTCCAGTGAGTTGCGCACCTGCATGGGCCCAGCATAATTTGCTGTACAATCAAACGTGTGCAGCTTTTGAGGCTACGCTTGCCTGACTGTGGACGGTGCCAGGTCCGACACGATCACGACAGGTAGCAGGACTCAGTGGTGCAGACTCGAACATGATGTGGTGGAGCAGAGTGGTGGGGACTAGTCAGCGCTGCGGAGTCAGCTCACACCTCCTGCTCGGTGGTCCACACCAGCTGCAGGCCGGGCGCGCCGCTGGCGCTGTCTGCAGGCGGCCCCAGCAGCGAAGGAGGGAAGACTGCGACGTGCATGGTCACGATGAGCGGAGTGATCGCAAAACGTTTGGCTCAGCATGAGCTGGAACAGTCGCAAGACGGGAGGTCAATGCGTGTGACTTTACAAGCGTGGCGGAAGGCAGCATGAACACTCGATCACCGCGGTCTCACGGGCTTGCCAGTCGCACGATGACGCACATGAGCGGGAGCTCACCTGTGGCGTTGGCGCCTGCAACGCGGCCGGCCGACAGGCTGTCGCTGAACTCGCGCATCCAGTTGGCCGTCAGGCTGCCCATGCTGGAGAACTGGGCGGCGACCGGCGCGCCGCGGAACTTGGCGTCAAAGTGCTCCGCCTGCAGAAAGTGCCGCAGCCCCATGTGGCCGTACCGTTTCAGTGACGGGCCTGCGCGGCAACACCGCATTTGAGCTTCCACAAGGAGTGCTTAAAGAGCAGTGCATGTTCGTGTTCGGAAAGAACGACCTAGGTGTCCTGCAACTGTGAAGGAAGTGAGCATGTTGCCTGCGCCTGATGACTTTGGTCCACACCCCCAAGCCACATTGCAGATTGGGTCCTGCTCACCAGTGTGGCGGCCCGGGCGGCTGGCGATGAGGTGGGCACGAGCTTTGCTGAAGTCGTGCGCCTCGCACAGCGCCACCAGCCGGTTCGCCGTCGCCTGTTACAACTCCAACAGGGGTCAGAAAGATAGAGCCAACTTCTGACCTTAGAGGCCGCATCATTCATGCGGCGCCACCACCGGGTTCACACAGGTGTTTGCTGATCTGTGTGGGTCGAGCTTGCACCAGGAGAGGGGATGTTGCAAGCGCAGCAATTGTTTAGGTTTTTGGCGCCACAGGACGCTGGGAGGACCCACATGAAACAACGCACAATGCCACCAAGATTTACCGGCGGAAAGCGCAGTGCACGCAGGTAGTCCACGAGATCCTCCTGGAAGCGCGAGCTGCTCGGCGATGCCTCCGTCTGGAGGGTTCAACAACTCAGTAAGGAATTGCTCTCCACGACTTGTGATAAGGCAACAGACATCAAGGCATGGGATGTCCTGCGATTGTCATGCAATGCCAGATGCACATGGCAGGACGGATGAGCAGGCCCACAACCAGGGGACAACGACGCCGGAGAACCCCGCAGGAACGCACCTTGCGTGGGAAGTCCTGCCACCAGATGCCCTGGCACTCGAGCAGACGAGCCAAAACTGCTGAATGTGGAACGGCTAGTGTCGAGTTGCAGCAGCAGCGGTGCAAGAAGGAGCAAGTGGATGTAAACATGAGCAGGGCTTCGCGGCACCGTAACCACTTGCATGTTCACCTGGCTCTTGTTGTTGCAGTCGCAGTAAATGAGATTTGCAGTGTGCACGATCACTCGCAGTCCAGTGTCGTACTCGACCACGAACGCCTGTAGAAGAGCCACGACACGTTGCATGATGCCAGTGCATTGATCCTGTCGGCACATTGCCGTCTGTCATGATTTCGAACCCACCCGCAATCCTTGTATGGCTGGAGAGGCAGCTGCATGTGCCCTTCCTGTGCTGGCACACCTTGCTGTGGTGCACGCCGAATTGCTCCGGCAGGTAGGGCTTGTGCACCAGGAAGTCCCGGGCGCCCTGCCGCGTCAGCACCTGCCTCATCTCCTGTCCGCTGCACACATCGGCACAGGCACGATGAACACAGCATCGCCAGGACTCAGTGCACAGCATCGTCCACCATGGGACCAACCTATTCCAGCAGGTGGCTGCACAGCTGCTGCATGTGCCAAGGTCATGCAGCCCTAATTCAGTCCCACAGTGAGCGGGAGTTTGGGACCGTACTCTTCTTGGCTCTCGCCGTGCGCGATAACGAGGCCGCCCTGCTGCACCGCCTTCAGCATCGACGGCATTGCCGACATCGCCCACGGCAGGTCGATCATGAAGTTCGACCACAGGATCGAGCGCACATCGCCCGAAACGAGCTGCCTGAGCTGGGCGCCGAAGATGCCGCTGCGGTGGGTGCGCAGCCAGGGTGAGAAGCGCGCCAGCAGAAAACATGGGTGGGGCGGATCTCCACTGTGCAGGCTGGTGCAGTGGCACACAGCAACGCCGCAGCTGTGCGGATGAACAGATCGGCGCCTTGACTCTGCTACTGGGTCACAAGCTCCTGCGGATTTGAGATTGCTCCAACATCAGGTACCTGTTAGCCAGCCCATACCCGAGCGCGCGCACGCGCAGCAGCTGGAAGCCCGCCAGGTGTATCTGCAGGTCGCCGTCCGCTGGGTCAGCTTCCTCTGACGGCTTCGCTGCAGAGCCCGCCGCCGCTGCGCCGGCCGCTGCCGCAGGGTCCGGCTGCACCGCCGCTGTCGCGGGCTCGTCCGCCGTCAGGTCCAGCGGCTCTTCCTGGCTCGCACCTAACCCCTGGCTGCTGCCGTAGACCACCGTAAAGGTCGTGCTGTTGGCGCTGCAGGCAGGAAATCTCTCTTGGCCAGGCAGGTAGTGATGGGCGACCCCAGCTTAGTCCCTCACAAGGCAGCTTGACCAACCATGCGAGCGCTTGTACAGCAGAACTCACCACTCAGCAATACAGAAGCGCGACGCCCCGTCAATCTCTGAGGACTGCACAGCAAGGCACAGAGGCTCAGAACTTCGTCAAGATGCAGGAGGCACGCAACACGGCAACAAAAAAGGGTTTTGAGTGGAATGCGCTCAGCTCCTGGACCCACCTGACTGTTTTCGAGGAAGTCAGTGAGCTCCCAGGCGGGCTCGGCACCAGAATTTTGGGTGACTCTCTCAACAATGATCGCTGCACGTTTGATAGCGTCAATAATCAGCGACGACAGCATCAGTGCGGACGCCGTCGATGGCGTTCGATTACTGGCAATTGGCCAGCTGCAAGACAGTGAAGATGCGCGGTGCAGCCATCTCACGGTTGCTGCTGAGGTTGATGAGCAGCAGGCCGCCACTTTGCAGCCGCTCAACAGCAAACTGCCGCCTGCTGCAGCGCGGCTCGGTGACGCCGCAGTCTCCCCGGCCGAAATGCGTTCGAGACGCTATGGTGACTGGGATGTGATCAGGCCCGACAATCTGCATGGCAATGCCTGTCTGCTGCATAAATGGCAAGTGGAGGGTTGCAGCAGATCCAATCCTGGTTTAGCACGTTGGCCCTGTGCGTATACGCTTGGCAGGCACAGGACGCAGCGCCTCTATCTGTTTTCGAAAGTGGTGTCCCGGCTGTGAGATGCCTGTCAAGATGTGAAAGCTTTTGCAGCTGCACCGCACAACTCTGCTGATCAATAATTGCCACCGAACGAGCACAGCGGCAGCACGCGCAGCACGGATTTCTTTTTCCCCCGCTGCAGGAAGCTGACGCGGCAGGGACTCGGCAGATGGGCGGACGGGACTCAGCGTCCTCGTTTCGAACGCTGACCCGGCGAAAAGGAGCGGTCTTGGCCCTCGCGCATTGCTTGCGTGATCTGTATCATAAAATAACTGTCAGCTGGTGAAGTAGGGCTGCACGCAGCTGCCTACAATGCTCGCGGCACCGCTGCCGAGCCAAACGGAAGTCCACATCCCCGGTGGGGGTTTCAGAGGGCACAGTCCTGCACCGGCGCACAATTATATGGCGCAGCACGGCGGCGAGGAGTACGCAACTCACAGCTTTGAGCCGGTGCCGGCGGCGAGCCCAGATACTCGCGAGCCCAGCGGTAGTGGGGCAGGCGCGGCCGAGTGCGACAAAATTGGACTCGAGCAGTTGCTGCCGAAGCACACCCACGTTCTCATTCGGTGAGGAGATCGAGGGGAACCTGGTAGCTGTTACACGACAGCCTGCCGGCGGTATGTCGGAAGCGCTGCCGGATGTTTCACATCGCAAAACTGGAAAAGGACCTGCAGGGCACCGTTAAGCGCAGGGGCAACAACCGGACGAAGAGCGCACTGGTGGGGAAGGCCGGCGTCGTGAAGAAGTCCAACGGCCTTGGCGGGTGGCACCTGGTGGTGAGTGTCACGGTCTGCCCCTTGTGTCTTAACATCGGCTCTTGAAACTCACCTGGCGCGAGGCTGGCGGCCGTACCACATCCTGCCTGCTCTGCATATCTTCAGCTGCGATGCGAAGCAAACAATATTGACGTGCGCCCCGCACCGCAGGTGCTGGACACGGGAGAAGAAGTGCGGTTGCAGCGTAACGCCCTCGCCGTTGTGAGCGTGCCCAAGGGCGACGAGACGGTGCGCCGGCCCTCCTTCGTGCATCCATGCACTCGGCCTCTTGAGATGCTGGCACAGAGAACCAGCAGCCGGGCGTGCGTGCGCCTGCAGTACACCCTGTTTGTGGGGATGCCAGGACAAAAGGTCAGCTGTGGGCAGGCCAGACTCACGTGAAGTCGCCCAAACTGCAGGACTTCACGGACGAGGAGGACGCGGATGTTCCACACGAGCTGGCAGGTGCTGCTCTGGCTGCACCCGCTGCTGCAGCCTCTGCCTTCCCTGCAGCTGTTGCGGCGCTCCGTCATCATCTTGTCATGTCTGACTGCATGATCAAGATCTCAGGGTGCCATAAGCCTTGAATTTTATGATCGAAATGAGGGTTGCCTTTCGTGTCCGTCAGACGCGCTGCCGCGGGCAAGGAGGCGAAGGTCTTCGAGGCCGATGTCGGCGCCAGGTCTGTCTGCGTGTTGACTGTTTGCCGATGCCGCATCCGCGCATTGCTTCATGTGCAAGCGCCGCACAATGTGTACTCTCCTCCTGCACCCACAGACCTGTCTGGAGCAGCCATATAAGTGTAGCGACAGTCAATGAAGGTGGCAGCCCCTTGGGTTTGCAGAGTTCTCGCTCGCAGAGCGGCGGACGTCGCAGCGGCAGGCAGCGCAGCAGCCACGCATAAACTTCCACCGGCTGGACTCCCAGGCGCTGCGCCGGTATCGGCGCTTCTACCAGCTGCCCGACGTTGGCCCCAACTCCACCAAGGTGTGCTGCAGTGCTGCGCATGCCTGCTCAGTGCTGCACGTCATCCATGTTCGTCATGATGACTTGACGTGATGTGATGCTGTGTTGCAGGAGCAGCTGGTCAGCGCCGTGGGCCGTCACTTCAGCCAGCAGGTGCCGCTCTTTCTGCCTGCAGCAGGTGTTTGCAGATCTAGAGTCAATCTTGACCGCCTGGCACGACGCCAGGTCCCGATGTTCTGCCACGCCCAAGCACTGGATGCTCCTGTCGTGGGGCTGCGACTTCTGGCGTGACATACGGCACAGCTCCGTAGCCCACTACGATTCTCCAACCTAAGACGCCCCACCATGCCGCAGACGGTGGACGAGGACGATGTCATCGCCTCCTTCGTTAAGGCGGTGCGGGACCAGGCGGGCCACATACCGGAGGAGGTGGAGGAGGATTACGGCTACGAGCCCTACTGATGGACGGCATCATGTACACTAGAGTCAGAGCGGGGAGCGCAATCTTGAAGGTGGAGCCCCCCCTGACGCCGTGGTTTCGCAGATATGCCGTGTGTCCGCTGGATCACTGCGCTCGCTGTGGAGGCGCCACCCTCCAGATGCGCCGGGCACTTGGGTGCCTCACAAGGCAGGCAGCTGCAATATTTTCTAGGGCACGATGCTTCCGGAACGAATGCGGCTTGCGCTATGCTAGAAAATAATCAATTTGGGACCATCAGTTGATCAATTAGGTACCACCATGATTTGGAAGGAGTTGCAGACAGTCGCGCCCTCTACAAGACATTACGATGTCCCAACTGGTTACCGGTATCTGGCGCCATGCCTTTACACTGTCCAGACTCAAAATCTGCAAGCTCAAGCCTGCACGGTAGCCCTTGAGCTTCCGACACCAATTGCGGCGGAGCGCCACCCTGCTCTAGGGCACCTCATCTATCTGCACGAATATCTCTGCTGCCTCGAGGCTCGCCACCGGCTTGCCGCCGGCATCAAGCAGCGTCAGCCCCGAGAAGCTGTGCACGCCCAGCGCCATCGGCAGCAGTGTCAGCGGCACCGAGACACTGGAGTGGGGGGCCAGCTCCTCGATGGTGGCGTCCTGCAGCCCCTGCACCAGGAACGGAGGCGAGGGAGCGCCTGCAGGATGAGAGTACAAATTTCTTCAGGAATTTACGGCTCCCCACTGCCTGCCGGCCGGAGACAGCCTGGCATGCTGTACCACAGACACCGTGATTCCGGCCACTGTGCAGCGTGCACTCTCCGGAGCAGATTCGGCCCGCATTGAACAGGTCTGCATTGCTTCCTGCACAGTGAGTATACATGCTTGCTGTAGAACAGACGCAACCGAAACGCGTAACCCCAGGCGTGTGCCCACCTGAGACCAGGCCGGAATAGTTGATCTGCAGCGGGCCCAGGCGACGGTCCAGGTGGTTCTTCACCGTCAGCGCCGCACTAAAGGGCCGCTCCAGCTGCGCCGCCGGCGGCACGTCGGTGAGGCGCAGTTCCACCTGGGGCTGTGCCGCGCTCAGCATGATGTGCTGTGTCTGCAGCCGGCCCACCTGGACACAAGCGCAGACTAGTCGTCAGTGTGATAGTCGCAAACTCGTCACCCCGGCGTCGGCTCAGCATGATGTGCTGCGTCTGCGGCCGCCTGGTATTGACCAATGCAGACTCGTCAGTCAGCACGAGGAGTATTGCGGCTGGCTGCTTTAGTGCGGGACCCTCGCACGTTGCTTCATGGCCCATGTAGGCAGATCCAAGCTAAATGAGTGCGAGCTGTACCACAGATACTAAAGAAGCTGTGCGCGCTGCAGGGCTCCTCACCTCGCCCATGCTGCGGCGCCACTTAATCTCCAGCCGCCCCAGGTCGGCCTTTCCGTTGCCGCCCCTGCCGCCCGGCGGCGGCGGCGCCCCCAGCCGGTACAGCAGGTTGTGCGCGCCGCTGGGCTGCACTATCTGCAGGCCGTCTATGTGGCGCTGCAGAAACTTCGCCGCATCCGCCGCCGCTGATGGCCTGGCGTCTAGGGTTTTGGGGACGCCGAGGTGCTCCACGGTGCCGCCGCCAGAGGCCTCCAGGCGCACGTAGTCCAGGAAAATCGGCGCCGTGGGACTCAGATTCTCCACGCACACCTCGAGAAACACCGTGCCCGCCACCGAGCGCGTCTGCGGCAGCAAAGAAACACATCTTGGCTGATGCGCCAGGACAGAGATGCCAGTGCTGGAGCGACGATGACCATGATCAGGGTCAGTAGGATGTTCAGAAGAAGCACCAAAGGTCCAACGCTGCGACACACCTTTGTGCGCACTGAGAGCGGATTGCTGGCAACGAACACGGTCGTCTGCTGCTCGCTGTGTAGGCTGCCGTCCGCTGCCACATAAGTGGCGCTGCATCACCGATGCAATCCATGTCAAGAGCTGCTTTACTGCAACACCTCGCCAAACATGGTGTCTCATGCCAGGACGATTACAAATGCAAATACGATTAGGCAGTGAAGACGCGTGCATGCCTACCTGCATGTGAGCACGTGATCGTGGGGCTCTTTGACATCGTGTCGCAATAGGAAGTCATAGCTCTCGCCCGCACTCAGTCTGCCGAGTGGCGATGCTGCCGTGTCATGCAGCACCACCCTCTGCCGATCCGTTTGCAGCTCGCACTGCGCGGTGGTAATGGCACAATACCGAGGAGCCTCCTGAAGTCATTGAGGCGACTAAAGAATCCAACAAATGCAATGGCATGGGTGTGTACCACTAATGAAGCAGTTGACGCACCTTGACCGCAACATTCGACAGAGCTGCGTCTGCGAGATTGATCAATCGAACGTAGCAGGCGAAGTTCTCGCCGAGCAGGATGTCTGTGCCGCTGGGCAGCTGCAGCATGGGGCTGAAGCCCGTTGCGCTTCCCACATCCTGGCATCGTCAAAGACCCGATTCAGCGTCACAGCCGATAGCACGGCGTCTGGCCATGGCCTGGGTTGCTATCCAGTAGAGGAGGTCTGAAACATGTACAGCAGTAGACATGAGATAGACGGACGAGCCTCACATGCGTGAGACTGGGCAGGGAAGCATGCAGTGTTGGTGCCGTGAGCCGGAGCAGTCGAAACGCCAGATACAAGCCTGAGCTTGTGTCCAGCGCCATGCCGTGCCGCACAACGTGCAAGCTGACTGTGCGCGCTCTCAGTGGCCCAGTGGTGAATCCAACTTTGCAATAATGCAGCTCGCTCACTGACTCGGCGGCGCCTCCCGCCGTGCCGTCAATGGATTCGACCTCAGCAAGGTCGTCAGGCTTGTGGTTCTGGGAGCACCAGGACGTTGTGCCCAAGTCAACGACGCGATTGTAGTGCAGATTTGTATGAAAGCTACGAATTCGGCCAGCACGAATGCTTTTCCACAGATCGAAGTGCCAGCCGTGGGATAGGGCGCGTGCGTGCTGCAAGCGATGCTCTGGCGTAAGATCGGCACTGCAGCGTGTGAAAGCGATGTTGTGCAGCCTGCACGCGCTGGTGAAAGTGAAATTGCCACCTGGTGAAATTGCCAGCATGAGAAAGAAGATGCGCCGATGGCGCTGCCACTTCTCGATGTGACCTCGTTTCCGGCTCACCATCGAGTGTTGCGTTTGTGATGCAACCTGGCAGCACAGCTGCACGCCGCTGGCGCATGCATCGACACCGCTGCTAGGTGCCATCAAGAGGCTGATCTGATCTTTGACTGCGACCCGGCGTTGAGCGTGACGGCGGCACCCGCAGTTGACGCAGGCTCATCAGCCTGACCTCCTGGGTGCCGGCCGCGATAGCCGCCCCTGCTGCGGCCATGGCAACAGGGCAACTGCTGTTGCTAGTGGCAGCGTTGCTCTTTGCAGCATGTCAGCCGGGCAGCGCAACGACAGGAACGGACAAGCATAGAAGCCTTTTGCTGATAAGGGACGAGGCAGCACGCCAATCGCAGAGCAAGTACCTAGCACTGCTAGAGTCGCTTGGCGGCGAAGTTGACGTGAGGCTCAGCAAGGACAAGAAGTTGCAGCTGCGGCACTGGGACGACTGGCTGTACGAGACGGTGGTTATATTGGACGCTGAAGTGGCAGGCAAGCCGAGTTGCCGCTGAGTGTACGACGGCCAGCCTGCCACATGGTCTCGCCGTATGATGGAAGCAGCAGTGTTTCACAATTCATTGATGTATTTGAGTCGGCCCATCACTTTCATTATCAAACTTCCCGGCATCAATGCTGCTTCATGTGCAGAATTTGGCGGCACCATGGATGCCGCGACGCTGCTGGAGTTTGTCGACGACGGCGGCAACCTGCTGGTGGTTCTTGACTCGGGGGCTTCAGACCAGGTGCACCTTCCTCTGCAATGTGGTCACATGCGAGCACATCCGCAGGTCGCGATGTCGTGCCACTTGCAAATGCGACGCCCCTGCAACCTGCCGGCATTGGTTGACGCAGTTCACCGCGCACAGCCAAGGAGGCTGATGACATAATACTCAGAGTCCTTTGTGAGTCACGCATCATGCTTCCACATGCAGGTTCGGGAACTTGCGACGGAGCTGGGTGTGGATGTGGAGCCGGCGGGCACCTCGGTGATCGACCACTTCAACTATGCGGCGGCTGACGCCACACACACCAGCATCCTTGCCTCCGGTTTTGCGGACTCAAAGGCTGTCTTCGGAGGCCGCCAGCCGGTGGGCCGGGCTGCAGAACGGGCTCCCTGCCTGCCTGCTTGTCTCGTCTCTGGTTCGTGTGACAATGCCGGTGTGTGCGCGCGACGCAGAACGTTGTTTGTTTCAAAGCAACACAACCACGCAGAACCATCTTGCAAGACGCCATATGAGAGGCGAACTTGTGCAGCGCTAACGTTGCCTCGAATGCTTGCAGGCGCCAGTGGTGTTCAAGGGCATCGGCCTGTCCGTGCCTCCGGACAGCATCCTGGTGGGTTGCTTCACTTTTTTGTGCATGTCTCTGCCCTGCCCATTCGCAGCGCCGGTTTGCAGCCCGGAACGGCAGCGCACTTGACGAGCAGCACTGCTGCCTCCTCAGCGCCGAATTTCAAGGGAGAGCGCATCAACCACGGGGCCAACCTCCATCTCTGAGCTGCTTCTTGCAGACATTCCCGGCGCTGTGGGCGGGCCAGCGAACTGCACTCCACCGCTGCGGGCTTTCAAGGTTCTTACAGCGGGTTTTGACCTTGCAGACGTTCCCGGCGCTGTGGGCGAGTACCACGGCGTACTCTGCGAGCCGCACGTCGCCGCTGCGGGACCACCCCAACCTGGCGGGGCAGCACGTGCAGCTGGCGGCCCTGGGGCAGCCGCGCTCCGGCGCCCGCGTCGCCGTGCTGGGCTCCACGGCGATGCTCGGCGATGCAGCCTTCAACGCCAGCATCCCCAGCGGCTCGGGGTGAGCGTGCTGTGCATCAGTGCCTCCCTTGAACCATCGACTCTAGTTCAGTGGCTCTGCATCAGTGGCTCCAGTTCAAGGCAGATCTGCTCTTGCAAGATCCGGCAATGCTGCTCATCGGGGTTGCGGCAAACTGGGGACCCTGCAACGATTCTGTCGAGTGGCTGAGTGTGGTGTCAAGCATCAATCGAAGGGCCAGCCGCCCTTCTGGGTTGCTGGCTGCTGACCGCTCAGAGCACTACACCAGGCGCACAAGTGTCATGAGCCGCCCTGGCATCACCTTGTGCTATGACAGCTTGTGGAGCTCGTGTGCTATGACAGCTTGTTGAGCTCGTGTGCTCCTGGCGCATACATACTTCGGCTGGAAGATAATGACGCACTGTGGCAATGTCTGCCATCACATTCGTCGGAAGCATCATTCGCACAGAGCAATTCTGGGAAACATCCCTAAGCAACTTTCGAAGCGGTGAACGACCTCCCTCCATGGTGTTTGCTGTCAAATTTGTTGCGACAACAAGGATCGACAGCACAGGGTGCACGGCCTTGCCATCTCCTCTCCACGCCTGGCCACCCTCCCTGTCCTGCAACACGCCCGTTCTCAGCATCATACAGCAACTGCTGCAGTCATCTGCGTGTTTTAATTCTAGCCCCCACTAGGACCTGAATTTCCGAATGTTGCAGAAATGCCTCGAGGACCCAATGTGAGAACTCGCGCAAGGCTGCCTGCGGGGGCGCTTCTGGGGAATGCTTCGATGTCATGACGCAGCTGGAGCGGACGTATCCAGCAGCCGAGCACACTCACCTGCAACCGCGGTCATGTGTGTCGCAGGACCGTCAAGGCGGGCAACGAGGAGTTCGCAATTGCTGTCACACGGTGGCTGCTGCACCAGCGGGGGCTGCTCAAGTTTGGCGACTTTGTGCACCACTCGCCCGGCGCGGACGCGCAGCCGGACGCCTACCGCATCAAGGACGCCGCAGAATTTGCGGTGCAGATCCGGGAGCTCGTCGACGGCGCCTGGCAGCCATACAGGTGAGAAACGAAAATGGACAGTAATCAAATAACAATCAGACAAGAAAGGGACGCGTACCGCATCAAGGACGCCGCGGAGTTTACCGTGCAGATCCAGGAGCTCATCGACGGCGCCTGGCAGCCGTACAGGTGAGACCTCAAGCAGAGGAAGCATGAGGAAACAGAACGAACAGAAAGTCCAGGGCTGTGTGGAAGAGCATGTTCAATGCGCAGCATGGCAGCCGTGGGGGCTAGAGCTGAGGAGTCAAGACGGGCTCAGAAGGAGTCGGGCAGCTCGAGGCAGCTCGTGCTCAAGATTCGAATTGCACACTGAGCAGCAGCGTCCACGACGCATGCTAGAGGCCTGCTGGGGGTGGCCTCCTGCGACTGAAACCCAAGCGCAGCCGCTGACGGGCGCCGCGCCTGTGCTCATGCAGGGCGGACGACGTGCAGCTGGAGTTTGTGATGATGGACCCGTACGTGCGCACCACCCTGGACCACGACAATCAGGTGCCCCACTCTGACGCCCAGTTCTGACGCCTAGTTCGGATGCCTAGTGTAGCTTTTTGCAAAACTCCACTCTTGACACGCAGCAGCTGTTTGTGCATGTGCTTGCGGGCCTGGCCCGTTGCAGATGCATTGTCTGTCAGTCTCTTGTGCGGCTTCCCGAGCAGAAGCATGTGTGCTGCGCCGCGCGCATCCATGCAAGCTGCCTTGGTTCCGACACAACGTCTGCATAAACATCAGCCGTCTTGAGGGACATTACTAGGTCAACGCCCTCTGTCCTGGCGCAGGGCACCTTCTCCACGAAATTCCAGGTGCCTGATGTGTACGGCGTCTTTAAGTTCGTCATCGAGTACCGGAAAGCGGGGTGAGCCTTAGCGATTTCCTGAACTTAACTGCATGGTCTAATCCACAGCCAGTGCAAGGGAGCATCACTTGTGCCTGTCTGTGCCTCCCTCGGTCTCATACCTAGAACTATTCTGCTGTACTGAGGTATCCGATGCTGACCGTCACTGTGCAACAAATGCAGGTACAACCACATCGAGCGGTCCAAGCAGATCGCGGTGCGGCCGTTCAAGCACGACGAGTTCGACCGCTTCCTGGTGCCCGCCTACCCCTACTACACCACCGCGCTGACGACGATGCTGGGCTTTGCCGCTCTCACCCTGGTGTTCCTGTACTCGTGAAATGCTGAGCATTTCTGGGAGTTTGCGGGACTGGAAAACCTTTTGAGCTTGGGTGCCTCCAGCTGCCTTCTAACTGCCCAGGCCGTGAGGGCATTGTAAAGAACCTGAAGGAACAGCAGAGATGCCAAGATAAGCCCGTGACGCACGGACATCGCTGCGGGGCTTCATCGCTGCAATCGGCAGCGCCGCTAAACTCCCACGGCTGCACTTACGTTCCGTCTGAACCCCCATTCTTACCTGCGCCTTTCTGAAATGTCACAAGGAGGAGCAGCGTGCAGCATGAAGTTGCATGGGATCGGACCCGCTGCAGGGTTTAGGCTTGGGGCAGCTTCATGCGTCTTGCAGCGCATTGCGTGCCTCATTCTACTTGCTAAGCATTCCCAAAGGACCGCTGCAAGTCTAGGTAACCACCGCTGCCCGCGCGCTCGGTTGCAGCTTGTCCCGGCCGAAATTGCGTGGGGATTGGAAACCCCTTGCGCCATTTGCAGGCTTCAGAACGGGTTTCTCCAAGCACTGTTGCACATTGACACGTTGGTACATACTTTGGTACACATCTCAAGTCAGGATTGGAAAGGATGCAGGCTGTGCTGGGAGCAGTTGCTGCTGCGCCATGCAGTGCGCAGTGGCCATGCAAACCTCGGGCGCCGCTGCCGCACATGCATGCACGCCCATCAGTGCAGCGGCCAGACCTTGCCTGCCGGGCCAGACGAGGCTCTTCAGCGCTGCAGCAGCTGCGCGAGCTGCAGGCAGAGGAGGAGGACGGCAGTGAGCTGCCACCGGGTGAGTCGCGGCTGGGCCCTGGCAGCGCAGCTGATGTGCTTCTGATGTGCACTGCACAGTGCACACACATACTTCCGTTCAAGTTCTGCACGATACGATCTTGTTTGACCCTGTTATGGAGTTGATGAATCACAGTTGAGCAGCTGGAGTGGAGCGCCCCTCTGGAGGTGCTGCAGTACCCGCACCCGCAGCTGCGGGCGCCAAACGCCCGCGTCGGCGTGTTTGGCGCCGAGCTGCAACGACTGGCGAATGACATGTTCGACGTCATGTACAGGCACGTCTGCACTGCTGCACTGGCAAACGACGTGTTAAATTGAAATGTACAGGCAAATCTTCGCTGCTGCACTGGCGAACGACATGCTCGACGTCATGCACAGGCACGTCTGCACTGCTGCCTGTCAGCCGACGCACTGCCGGCAGTGCTCGTCCAGCGTTTGTGCGCATGGCCGCGGGTCAGGTAGTTGCCAGCCACTTACTTGGAGCAGCCCTTGACTTTACAACAAGGACGACGGATGGCTTCACTAACGAAATCTATGTTTTGGCGGCAGAGACGCGGGCGTGGGGCTGGCGGCGCCGCAGGTGGGCGTCAACGTCCGCCTCATGGTGTTCAATCCGGAGGGGAATCGGGGCCAGGTGAGAGTGCACCGCCCAGACAGTATGACGAGGCGCACTCAGGCGTTGCTCATGCAGGCGCTGCCGTCGGCGCTGCTCACTCAGCGGTTCTCTTTTCAAAAATCAGGGGGAGGAGCTGGTGCTGGCCAACCCGCGCATCATCAGCAGCAGCAGGAACCAGGAACTGGGCGAGGAGGGCTGCCTCTCCTTCCTCAAGCTCAACAGCGACCAGCTCATCCGCGCAGACGTCGAGGTACCGTTTTGAGAATTTGCTGTGTTGTCTACCTTTGGGCATAGCTGTGGTCCTGGCGGCAATTCAGGGCCAATTCGCCGGTGTGGCCTGGCTGCTGTCACGCACAACACGGATCTCTTGACAGCAGAGCTTCGTACATGCTGAAGTCACCTGCAAGCGATGCATGCAAAGCATGTTCTTGCCATGCGGTGCAGAGGCACGTCAATATCACTTGTGGATCTGACCTGGCTGATGTCACCCTGCGCAGGCGCTTATAGCGGCAGAGCTCCGTGCTTGCGCCGCATGCAGTGATATGCAACTGACGCATGTTTTCGTCGCGCGCAGAGGCACGTCAATATCACGGTGGAGGCACAGGATGTGCACGGCAAGACCTTCCAGCGGACCTTCACAGACTGGACCGCCAGGATCTTCCAGCATGAGTACGACCATCTACAGGTGCACATCGTGGACAGCAGCAGCTGTGCATGCAAACCGCCTCAATATCCGCTTGATGTAAGCTGAATGGCCATCTGATGACACGTTCGGTCATCAAGTTGCCTGCTGTTCAGTGCGAAAGCTGCACCTATATGCACAATATACCGCGTTTCGGCGTTTGAAATTTTCAGAATCTGGACATTTTCGCCCTGCAGGGCACGCTGTTTCCGGACCGCGTCAAAAAGACCGCACGCAAAGCCATCATGCCCTTCCTGACGGAGTTGGAAGATCACTGGCAAGCAACACACACAAAATCATAACCGCGGGGATGTGTTGCGTTTGAGTATGATAAGAGCTTGCAGGTATGACGAGGTCAGGTCCATAGACTTGCGCATTTCGCCCCTCCAGACGCTTCGGCGCAGGCGCATAATTTCCCACAAAGCGTGCGGGGCACCGCTATTTGTAGACCGTACCCTTACAAATGCCTTCAATAGAAGTGTAACGATTGCTGGGAAGTAGTACGACGACGTAGAGTTGAATGCAACTGGTGGCCTTCCCACCGGCAAGTCAACGGTCTCGGTCAAATTTCAGTCACTTGCGCGCGACAGAATCATGTCGTCAGTCTCGAAGTCCGCCTCCTTTCTGAAGGTGCCACGGCCAAAGTCCTTCTCGTACGAGTCTCGCAAGCCGTCCACCAGGCTGAAGTGCGGCGACCAGCCCAGCTCCTGCTTTGCCTACATTTCCAGAAATTCAAAAGGTGTCGGTGCGTGCAGAGGCCTAAAGTTCGCACGTGCGGCGATGACGGCCGTGCGGGTAATGCACAACACCAAAGCAGGCAGGCTACGTAGGCAGTTATGTGCGGAAACTCATGATTACACGAGTCAGGTGAGAGGCCCACCTTGTGGATAGATGCGAAGAAATGCTGGTCTCTCATTGGGAAAGCCTGCAGGAGAACATTTCACACTCAATCAAGCCACAATCTCTATGCATGAGTAACGTGTAAGCTATGTCATTGCAAGCTATGTATAACGTGCATGTGCTTGCCTTCTTCTTGCCGAAGTCAAAGTCCTTGGGGTTGTAGTGCACCAGCTCCGGCGCCGGGAAGCCGCCCGCCTCCGCGCACGCCTTTGCGATGCCGTCAAAGGTGACGTACCTGCAGCAGCGGTCGGTATCCTAGTCTCCAGCTCAGCTGGGCACTTCCAATGTTGACAGCTGCAGCGTTGTAAAGCAGCCTGTTTTCGCGCACGCCTTTGTGACACCGTCAAAAGTGACGTACTTGCGCGGCTTGACGCCAGGGACTGACCAGTCACATGACAATGAATCCAAATGCACACCCCGAGAACTCAGACGCCAGTCGTGTGACAGGAAGAAGCTCCCCCACTGGCAGATGATACAACGCTGCCGGGATTGCAGATAAGTTTTGTGGCAAAAAGTCGCGCCAAGCACGGCCGGGGAGCGCACCGCTCGCCGGAGATGTTGTAGATCTGGCCCTTGGCCTTCTCGTTGCCCAAGACGAGCTTGAAGGCGGTCGCCAGGTCCTTCACATGCCCCAGCTGCGTCACCTGCAGGGCAATCCCGGCAAGATGTCGGATCTTGACACCTCGGGGCATTGTTGCGAAGCTGGATTCTTCCCATAGCAGCTGCAGTACAGCCGAGGGACAATTGCCGGCTAGCGAGCGAACACTTCTCCTGCTCAGTTGACGCGTCTCAGTTGTTGCGTCGCCGACAATGGAAGGAACCAACCATCACCATCTGCTTCCAATGGCTGCTTCTGTCATTGGGAATGACCACGCAGGCAGGCGTCAGCCGTCGCAACTCCATAACAAACCCCACCTGCTGGCCAGAGTTGGGCACCGGGATGGGGCGGCCCTCCTTGAGGCGCTGGAAGAACCACTCCTCCACTGGGTTGTAGTTCAGCGGTCCATAGATGTAGACCGGCCGCACGCTCGTCCAGCTCAGGCCCCGCTGCTCCAGCATGTCCTCCGTATTGAGCTTGCCCTGCCGTGCAAAGCAGATAGGCTTCGATCACAGTTTTCAGTAACCGGAGTCAAGCGGCTTGAGTTTCACGGCGAATGGGCGAACGCTGCTTTAGCGAGCTGATCTTCTGATAGGATCGGCCCATCACACACCTGTTGCTGCCCCTGTGCAGATCCCGGCATTTCCTTTGGTGTTGCCAGCAGGACAGCCGCCATGCAAACATGAGTCGGCACCTTGTAGCGGCTCTTGGGCCCAGTGGCGTCGGTCTCAATGTGGCGCATTCAGCTCTGCCTGCGAGGCAGGTCCCCTTGAATTTGCCATGTGAAACTCTTTACCTTGTGGCGGCTCTTGGGGTCGGTGGCGTCGGTCTCGATGTGCGGCATCTGGTCCGACTTGAGGTAGACGCCCGCCGACGAGCAGAAGATGTACTGCTCGATGTCGCCCACCGCCGCCAGGATGGGCTCGGCGTCGGCCGCCTCCCGCCCGTTCATGTCGTACACGACTGCAAGAAACGTGTTGTATACTTTATTCTGCGCTTGGTGTGGTTGAAGGATTTCCTCGAGATTAAAGTTCGGTGCTGCGAGGATGGGCTCCGCGTCCGCCGCCTCCCGCTCGTTCATGTCGTACACCGCGGCAAGCAAACATGGTCTATATTTGCTTCTGGACTTGATGTGGAAGTTGCGCAGGGCGGGGGCTCCGCGTCGGCCGCCTCCCGCTATCGCCATCCATGCCAGCCGCCGCTGACCAGAGAGATGGAAACTTGCATCGCAGGATCAGTGCATTGTGCGCTCACGCCGCCCAGGCAGCCGCCAGCTGCTTGACGCGTTCAGTTGCTTCGGGACGTCACAAGTGCCAGATGGCCTGGACACGTGTCTTGAGGGTTCAGCGGTTTCAGCCTCACCGTCAAAGTTATTGCTGCCAATCGCCTCCTTCACGGCGTCAGTGTCCTTTCGGTCCGCCTTTGCGTGCTTCACCTGTTTGAGTGCATGCACCGCAGTACGTCACGACCTTCCCATCATCAAGAAGGCAACTTGAACGTTGCCTCCTAGGATAGGGGCTGTCGGGTTTGCCATTTGCATGCTGAGTTCTGCGAACATCTGTTGGCTGCCTGGCCGATTTTGGCAGGGTGCGTATGCACCACCTGCTGGCGGCAGCATGCTGGCAGCAGCACGCTGGTTGGTATTCAATGAGTGCGCCTCACCGCGCCCTTGTACTCGGCGTACGAGGCGTCGGTGTCGTCCGGGATCTGCTGCGTGATGGGCGCCTTGCCACGCGTCAGCAGCGTCACCTCGTTGCCATCCTCGATCAGCTGCCGCGCGAGGTACGCGCCGATGAAGCGTGTGCCGCCTGCGGAAGCAATTGGATCGCATAGCTTGATGGGTTCAGTTAGCAGAAATCACATGACCCATGCAGTGTTCCTGCAAGGTTCGCTGAAATTGGCGCAACCCGCCATTTGCATCCGTCGGGCGACGCCAAAGTCCATGTTGAACAAGGCATTTAGATCGCAGTTCTTCCTTCGTACCACAGTACGATCGCCATGCTGACTCACCCAGCATGAGGATGTTCTTCCCCGAGGCGGACACTGTGACTACCGTTTGCCGCTGCGCCCGCTGCGCCCGCGTTGCAGCCTGCATCAAGCCATCGCAGGCAGTAATATCACGCACTGGAATGCGTCAGTTGATCAGCATAGTTCCGCACCCTTCAAAAGCAGGTGACATTGCAGCAATTCATGCAAGCATTCTCTGCGACCCAGCGGTTGGCGGTGTCACCGAGCGTGTAGATGATCGCTTCAATTCACTGAGTGCGCGGCTTGGAAGTGGCGCAAATGATGAGTTTGATAGTATTGTACACGCAAAAGGGAGCGGCACCCTGTGCTGTGCGCGGAGAGGCGCGCTGTGGCCGGTGAAGCAGTGCTTTCGCTCCAGCAGTGGCGCTGCCGCCAGGCGGGGCGCCTGCGCGTGCATCGTGCACGTCGCCATGATCGTCAACGGTGACAGGCGAATGGAAATGCGACGCGGTTGACGGATTAAAGTGCTGTTGACAGAGGCACATGAGCACAGCCGATCTTGAGCCAAGGGGAGTAAAGGAGGGGGGGGACACGCGCAGGGGGAATATCTCTATATTCCCCCTGACACGCGTGTCCCCCGCTCCTTTACTCCCCTTGCTAAACCCAACAGGGTGGGTAATAAAACCCTATGGGTGATAAAATCCTAAGGGGGTTGAGAATAGGGGGTTGAAGCTTTTACCAGGGGGAGTAGAAGTACTCCCCCTGCATAACTGGGGACAGGTCTCCCCAGTACAAGATCGCGATTCGAGTTGGTGCAACAGCAACACAACACCAGGTGTCGTGATTTAAATGCGCAATTCACATTATGAAATCGCCTGTGGTGTGCGGCCGCGTCGACAGCGGCATCCATGCAGGCTTCAGCGGGCGGGGTGTAACCGATGCTGCACCTCAACAGCATGGGTGTCAGGGCCGAGCATGGCGGCCTGTGCAGTGCAGCAGAACAGCACAAGGAGGCCTGCAAACCGGTGCGCAGCGGAGACCGATTCAGGGAGATGCTGCCGGCTTCGCATGGCAGAGGCCATCTGACACGGGCCACGACAGGCAACAGCAGCAGCAAACCTCAGCAACAGGGCGGTGGTCATCGCAGCATGTCGGGACTCGGCCGGCGGACGACCGGCCCCTGAAAATTAACCTGGACCTGCAGCTGGTGAGCATGCTTGTGTCAGTCAGCGCCCGCTGCGGCGCCGCTGCCAGCACACGAGGCAATCAAGTGATGCAAACGCAAACAGAAGAGATTGCAGGGGGGGGGGGGGGGGGGGGGGGGGCCAGTCGGGCAAAAGGCCTGCAATAGCAGCAGTATCAGACGTGCATGGGTGCCTGCGCGTCCGGTATTCACGGCAGGCTCTGTGTGCCGATTTGAGTCGCCGGCAGAAGGATGCGATGTTCCTTGTGCACCATTTCCGACTTGGATGTGTGTACCATCCGCATTTGCAGTACCAAGCGCGTCAGAAGCGCCAAAAGGCGATGCGGGCGAAGGACCCGCGGAAAAAGGCGCGGTGCCTGGTCGAGGCGGAGGAGGGACTGAGGCGGTGCCTGGACCTCTATCCAGCAGACGCGCGGCCCTACGTCGTTCTAGGCCGCATCCTCGTGGAGCAGCGGCGGTACCAGGAGGCGCGGCAGCTGTACGAGGAGGGCACCCGGCTCACAGGTGCTCCTCTGAAACTCGACATGCCCAGCCAATGTGTGCCGAGTGGCGGTGTCGGGTGCACAGCGGCGCATACGGCACGCCCTTGCCTCTGTCTTGAGAGACACCTGCCGTGGGCATGGTGTCAGCCCCGTTGGCATGACGACAAGATGATCCTGATGCTTCTGGCCCGCTCGCTGCAGAGAGCGTGAACCCGTATATCTGGGCAGCGTGGGCATACCTCGAGGCGAGGCTGGGCAACGCCAAGGTGGCGCGCAAGCTGTACGACGCCGCAACGGTGGCCAGCCCGGAGCACGCCGCTGCCTGGCACGGCTGGGGGCTGCTGGAGAAGCGGCAGGGCAACCTCATCCGCGCGCGCGACCTGTGGCTGAAGGTGCGACGCGCCTCCAGGCTGGGCGGGGCGATTGATATGACGGTGTGCAATCGTAAAACGCAGCTTATGGTCCGGGCCAGCTTGTGTTGGGTACCCCGATGCAGCAGCGCTGTCCGTATGCCTCGGCGCCAAGAATGACTCGTTCCTCCCTGCCCAGCGCCGCACTGAAAAGAGTGTAAGGGCTTTGGCGGTCGCGCGCAGGGCATACGGAGGACGCAGTCGCAGCCGAACCCGTACCTGTACCAGTCGGCGGCGCTGCTCGCGGCGGACATGGGCCTGACGGAGGAGGCACGCAAGTGGTTCCTGAAAGGCACCCGCACCCTCTCGGTGAGGCATTGGCTGCTTTCCCAAGTGCCTGCCTGACTGCAAATAGAAATTCTAATGGGTGATTTACCAACGGCAAGTCGGTGACATACACGGCGCCGTCAAGGGTGTCGGCTGCTGATTGTTCTGCGCGGCGCCCAGAACTCCAGTAGGACCTGCTGAACCTTTGGTCAGCGCTTCAGCATGTCCCGCCTCAGCTATCAGCCTCAGCTGTCAGCAATACACTTGCCGACACTCTGGACTCTGCAGGGTCAGGCGAGCCACGCGCTGTGGGTGTCGTGGGCGTTGATGGAGGCGCGGCAGGGCGACGCGACCGCTGTGCGCTACCTTTTCAAGCGCTGCCTGGACGTGGGGCCGCGCTCCCGGTGCGTTATCTATGATGGCGGGACATACGTCGACAGTATGGACAATGTCGATCGGCAGTCATATGAAGACAATCCATGCTGTCGTATCCATCCCAAGTGACGACGGATCGCTGCACAACCTGCATGGTCTGCCTCTCGCTTCACTTGTGAACTGGGGGTCGGGCGCAGAACAGGCCGCGGGGCGACGGCATCGGGCGCAGGGCAGCAGGGCTGCTGGCAAACGCATGCTTCGGCACTCATGCTTCGACCCAGCGAAATCCCAGGACACGTGTGCCAACGAACATGCGTTCAGCTGCACTGCGGCTGCGCGCAGGTACCTGCACCTGGCGTGGGCGATAAACCCTAAAGCCTAAATCCCAAACCTGCGCAGGTACCTGCACCTGGCGTGGGCGATGTGGGAGAAGGAGCAGGGCAATTTGAACAACACGCGCAAGCTGCTGGAGCGCGGCCACGAGCTCAATCCCACCGACGCCGCCCTCTTGCAGGTGCGGATGACCGATGAGACTGGACACATCTTGATAGCAAAACATGCAGAGACACCGAGCTGCCTTGCGTTTGGAGACTTGACAGACGCTGGCACATTGCGTCATGAGACATAACAGATTCGACGTTCAACGACTCCTTACCTTAAAACCACTGCAGGCGCTGGCGATCTTGGAGGAGGAGGCGGGGAACATCGAGGCCGCACGCGAGCTGTTTGAGAAGGGCTCCAAGGCCGACCCGAAGCACCTTCACATCTGGCAGGTGCGCGTATGTGTGCTGGCGCCGCCAGGCCCCAAAACCAATTTCCAGATGGGTGTACACCGCTAGTGCGGTGCAGCGGCGCGCCGGAGGGCTCAGTGGAGCATCACGCACTTCCTGCTTGGCGCAATCAACGCTGCATGGAAGACCGCGCCCTTGAAGTGCAGATGGGGGAAGTGTGTTGTATCGACATTCAGCAGCGAGCGCCGTGGTCCCCCTGCAGGCGTGGGGCGTGATGGAGTTCCGGCGCGGCAATGTGGAGCGGGCTCGGGAGCTGTTCCAGGAGGGCGTCTGGGCCGACTCCAGCAGCCGCGATGTCGCGTACGTGTGGCAGGTGGGCCTGATGCGTCTACCTGAAGGTCCTGAGGTTTTGGACATTGTGCCGGTTTAGGCCTGACTGCTGAGCCTTTGATCCGCACAAATGCATCACAGGCTGACATCAAGACCGCCTCAGATTCAGCAAAAAAAGGTAGGTTCGGTAAGGAGGTGCCCGGCCATGTCGGACTTAGGGTTCAGCAGGTCGTGATACACCATGAACACGGCCATCGCCGCCGTGCAGGCGTGGGGCATGCTGGAGAAGCAGGCGGGCAACTGCCAGCTGGCACGGCAGGTGGTGCCAGGGGGAATATTGCGGTGGGCGTTGGTACAATTAGTGAGCAATTTTTCTGTTGCAGGCGTGGGGCGTGCTGGAAAAGCAGGCGGGCAACTACCAGCTGGCGCGGCAGCTATTCCGATGTGCCATCAAGGCCTTCCCCCAGTCGGAGCCCAGCTGGCAGGCGCGTCACGACCAGCACACACTAGTCCCTGCTCGTGAAGGAGCATTGCTGCCTTTCGATTGACGTCAATGAAGTGTGTGATTGTCTCTGATCCTTGACTCATCGCGACACTGTCTCATCTGCCAGCCAGCTTCCTGACCCACCTGTGCCAAGCCTCACTGCTGGTGGCGGCAACAGAGGTGCAGATGCACTGGAATTTATAATCATAAGGATCGTTCGGCAAAACATCACGCTTGTGCGTGTGCAGGCATGGGCGCAGGTGTAGTATTGACCTGGGCTTCAAGCCCACCACTCTTCCAAAGACGCTTCCAATTTGGTAATTGGAACTTCAAATTGCCGTGCAGGCGTGGGCATAGATGGAGTATGACCTGGGCTTCCTGCAGCGCGGCAGGCAGCGCGCCACCCGACTTGTGGCGTGCGGTATGGGTTACAACCAACATTCCGATTCCGATGCTTTGCTGCGTCTGCAAATACAGGCGTGGGCGCAGATGGAGTATGACCTGGGCTTCCTGCAGCGCGCTGACGACCTGCGCAAGTACAGCCTGGAGGAGCAGCAGGAGGTGTGTGTTTGCCCTTGAGTCACGTCCGCGCCGTCTGCTGCGGTCCTCGTGTCTGGCAGCGTTGCATGCACATGTTGGTGTGCAGCGGCTGCAGGCATGGCACACCCTGCTGCAACGGCGTTTGGGCTGGGTAGAGCGCCAATTCGCGAGGCGAGAACATTCCTCGTGCATGCAGGCGGTGGCGACGCGCAGCCTTGCGGACCCGGCGCAGGAGCTCTCCGAGTCAAATCAAGTACTTTCATGATGCAGGGACTGCATCCCCACAAGCGGGTCTCCCACACACGCATGTGGTGGCGCCGCGCAGCTTTGCAGACCCGGACTAGGTGCTGGAGCCCATGCTGCCGCAGGGATCCTGCTGTCACTCACAAGGAATTTTCACGGAGCATGACTCCAATTGTGTCTGCGCGGACAGGTGGTGGCGCCGCGCAGCTTTGCGGACCCAGACCAGGTGCTGGAGCCCATGCTGCAGCAGATCGCAACCTGGTTCGAGCGCTTTGAGGCCTCCACCTCCACGCAGCGTGCGCGCTCCTCTCTTCTTCTGCCGCGCTGACCTGGCATGCGAGTCCGGCTCATCGGCAATGGGCGAGCCATGTAGATCACGCATTTCGCATCCGACAGTCAGGCCAGCCGGTGCAGCAGAGGCGTGTCCCCGCCTGTGCTGCAAGTTGAAAGGCCTCGCAAAGGCCGCAAGAGCATGTCTCCGACTCCCGTACAACTGTGCGCCAACCCAAATTTGTCCTTTTCATACCTGCAGGCTCCCGCAGCTCCCCAGACTGGCTAGCGCCAGACGGCAGCAAGCTGCGGCCGCCGGCGCGGTCGGGCGCAGCGCAGGGCCCAGCGTACCCGGCCACCGCCGCGGCGAGGGCGGCAGCAGCCGGCAGCAGCGACGCCGCCGGCAGCGGCGGCGACAGTGGCGCGGACGGCGGCGGCGATGGTGGACTGCCGCGGGGCGTCGGCGCCATCCTGAGCCGCGAGGAGCTCGCGGAGATGCAGCTGCTGGCCAATTCCGACGAGCTGGACCTGCCGAAGTGGCAGAAGGAGGAGCGGCAGCCGGCCGGCGGGAGGCAGCGGTGAACATGCGCCGCCAAACGAGAAGAAGGGTGTTGACGGCGCTGCGTCAGGATGCCGCTCTGCAGATTTTGAAAACCGAGTTGGGACATTGTTTGGGCCCAGGCCTAGACTGTCTGGCAATTGCAATTTGTCGCACTTCGTGCATTGCAGTCAAGAACTCGCTCGAGTTCTTGTCTTCAGGGTTGCCAGCGAACGCAATGAAACGTCCCTCGTCTCTTTGCATGCTGACGCGCTTGAAAGTACAGGGTTGCATAGTTGAGATGCTTACTTTGAACAGGAACTGTTGGCAGAGCACCGCCAGGGCCGCAAAGGCCGATCAGGAAGCGGCGCGGTGACCACGATGGGGATGACTGCCCGCACACCAGGACGACAGGCGCTTTGTCCACTATTGGCAGCAATCCTGCAGCAGATGCGAGCGCTCCGCGCCTCGGAGTGCATGTCTAAGGTTGGGGGAACGAGCAGCCAGGCCTGTCCAACAGATGCGCAGGCGGGAAGCAAGTGGGGGTGGAAGCAGGAACGAATGTACGTGGAAAGCGGCGTCGCTCTCGCAAGTGAGGACGCAAAACACCGGCCCTGTCAGCTGGCATACGACGCGGTGGCGGCTTGTGACTATGGACAGGTGGGTCCCTGGACCAGCAGAACAGAGCGACGTCAGATTGTGCACAAGGTTGCGAAATGCACACGCGCTCGGTGTCATGCGCTGTAAGTCAGGGTGGATGCGTGATGTTATCGAGGCTCGTACTGTCATCCGCTGCATGTGTCTGTGCAGCTTTCGGGATGGCGCTGAAGGAGAGGTGCTCTGCCGGACCAGGCGCCGGCGGCGGCCGCCGCAGCGCCCAGGTGGGCACAGCGCCATGCCATCTGCCTCCGCCCTAAGGAGCAGTGTCACTGTCAGAGCAGTGTCAGGAGCACGTGTTGTGAATGCACCACTGTGGCAATCGCCTCTTCCGGGCCACGTCTGCTGCCAGCAAGCCATGCACAGCCATGCACATGTGCGGCTCACACTGCTCGACGCCAAAATATCACCCGTCATATTGTCCTGATGGTCCAGGGTGTGGAAAAACGGGCTCAAAATGGCTCACAGTCTGCCCGGAGCCAGCGGCCCTCTGGCGGTCGGAGCCGATCATCGAGCAAATTCCGGGTGAATGCTGTGATTTTTGTGTGATCAGGCATCATGCGTTGAACTGGGCAAACGCTTCTCGTCTTGCCCTGCCCCTCGCCCACTTGATCAGAACTGCGACAACAGCAATGCGTGAGGCTGCCGGTACAGTGTCCTGAGATCTGAGAGTGTGTTGATGCGTTCATTCTCAGACGGCGCCGACGGACACGCCGGTGAGCGGCGATCTTCTCTGTTGTAATGCTTTGTCGGTTGCATGCATGCATGGTTGAAATGCTTTTGGCACACACAGCACGCCTCGGCATAACCGGTATGTGTGCGGCCCGACCTTCCGGCGGCTGAAACAAGAAGTCGCATAGATGCGAAGTGGTACGGGCGGGACGCTCGACCCCTGGTTTCCGATTTTTATTCAAATAGGACTTGACATAGTTGCGAAAAAGGAATTGTCGGTTCACGGTCTAGCAACCTGCTTCATGCATCAACCTGAAACCTGCAGCCGGGGAAGTCGATGAAGGGCGGCGCAGGGTCAGGCCCTCAGGTGCGGATGCTATGATGCCGATGGACAGGCGTTTTACTGATCAAGTGTGCTGCAGCTCTATGCTAGAATCATCCTAGTCAGCACTTGACGTTGCAAGTGCGCAGGCCCGCGGACTACTACCCTCCACCGCGGCGGCAGCACAAAACAAGGTGCCTACCTCCGCGGCCGCGTGGTGCCGCCGTGGCGGCAATGACTCTGCATGGATTTTCGAACACTCCCTCACCAAACATCGCCTCAGCTTTGCCACGCCCTCACTGCTTCGAGACAATGCTGCATGAGATATGACACTTGCAATATGCACCAGCGCGTGACTCGAAAACTATTGCAAGCCCGTGCCCGTGAATGAGCCACACACAAGCCCACATTTCTGCTCCCCTGCAGGCGGAAGGGGGCCCCAAAAAAGCTCTTTTCAGCGCCGGCGGCAGCGAGTCGGCCATCAAAGTCAACGGGCTGGTGCGCTCAATCAACGCAATCCCAGAGCCTGCGCTGGAGCACCGCCGCCCGCCGGCGCAGCTGCCGCCTCAGACGGCGAAGAGAGGTGGGAAATAAAAAGTTTGGGAAAACCAAAGACGCCATCAATATGTGTCGCAGCGCAGCTTCCTGCTCCGATACTGTCCATCTGACTTGCCGAGGAAAGCCACGATCGATCAATGTGCAGACTACAGCCTGCGCAGAGCAGGCCACCACTGCATGCTCAATTTGGCCAGCAGCCTCTCAAGCTGGCTGCGGGACCACCCGCACCAGTGCTGAGTTTGCTGGTGGGTAGGCGGCTTTTTGGGAAGCTCTTGCGCACTGAGGTTGCATGAAACGTGAGCTGACAAATGTCACCAGGCTATATGATGTGTGCGCGCAGCCTCCGAGCAACCCTTTACGGTTCCGGACGACCGCCTCTGGAGGGTTGAACAGTCCAGTGCGGTCCCAAATGCCTTTTCGCGCATGCGGTCAGGGACGAGGTCGCGAGTAGGCGCACCTTGCTGTTTCGGCACCGCACCGGCTTGGGCGCCGCCTGAGCGCTCGCCAGCCGCGGCACCACTGGCGCCACGCCCTCCGTCTGCAAGGTGTAGCAAAACTGACTGAAATGTCTTGAGCTGTGATTTTCAGCAAAGTGCACTTCATCTTTATGCTTGTCCGTGCTTGTGACGCCAGTCCTCGAACTCTCTAGCTGCCAGGAACCTGCAGAGAAGTTCACAAGTTGTTTGTGTGGCGACTACAGCACCACCATGTGGCATGCAAGGACCCAAAAGGTCCTTGCATGCAGGCTCCAGTGCCTGCGGCAGCGCTGGCGGACAGGCCGGAAAGCAGCTGCCCTAAGCAGCGCTCTGACTTTCGGCGCCGCACAGCAGCCAGCCGGCCGGTGAACAGCAGCCCAGCCAGGGAGACAGCAGACCTGGCCGCAAGCGCCCGGCAAAGCCCCACCGCGCCCTCCGGCAGCGCGCAGTGGGAATGGCGCTCACAAGGCCAGACGAGGCGCAGCAGTGGGCGGGCGGCAGCCAGGTGGCCGGATGGCCAGCGCAGCCGCCGGGCGTGCCGGCCAGCCGCTCAAGCCCAGAGGCATGCGCCCGGGCCACGGTGCGAAGCCAGGCAAGCGCAGCAAGAGGGGCGGCAAGGGCCAGAACAAGCGTGAAAAGCGCGAAGCAGCAGAAGCAGACGCGGACGTGTAAGCAGCAGCAGATGTGGGCACCAATGCGGAGGCAGATGCGACCGCAGATGCTGCCACAGCATCGCGACAGCCGCCGGCGGGGCCAGCGTGGCCAGCATCAGCGGCGAAGCAGCGGCCCATTGGCACTGCGCAGCCGGCGGCGGGCCAAGCGAAGAAGGCGGCGCAGCAGCCGCGGCTTAGCGGCGCTCTGCAGCCGGCAGCCGGCCGGGTCAGTGCGCTGGCGCTGCGGCCGACAGCTGGCAAGGCCAACGGGCGCTGCAGCCGCGGCCCGGCGCCACCGTGCAGACGGCTGCGAGCCGCCAGACGGAGA
>JAABUM010001841.1_pt1 | contig 30309 bp, 54 predicted proteins | sample 5559161 | NCBI WGS metagenome assembly JAABUM01 (sample SAMN10711868, study PRJNA513369) | rock metagenome | isolation source: Antarctica rocks | place: Antarctica: Victoria Land, Siegfried Peak nord
CGCCGAGGACAGCTGTAATGCTGACAAGGATGTTGCTGATCCTCGATCTATTCTCTCGTTTCGTTTCTCTTTCATTTCGTTTCGTTCTTTCTGCTTCACGCGGCTCACTTTACGGCGGCAGTGGTGCACGCGGCGGGTGTCGGGGCAGCGCAAAAGCGCTCTCGCATTACATTTGGTCTTTGCTTCACACAGCTCACCTTGCGGCGGCAGTGGTACACGCGGCGCGTGTCGGGGCACCGCACCCGCACCGTCTCCAGCGCCGCCGCGAGCTCCGCGGCGTCCAGAGCGCCATCCCCATCAGCGTCCAGCGCGTCGAAGGTGGCGCGCAGCCCCGCCTCCCGCGCCCGCACGAAGCTCTGGAAGCGGTCGAACCTGCAGTAAACATGCAATTGCTGAGATGCTGGGATGCTGAGACGCTGAGATGCCGAGAACCGAAAGCAAAGAAGTCTTGAACGCGACGAGCGGCCCCGCTTCCCGGTCCCGCACAGAGCTCTGGGAGCGGTGGAACCTGCGGCGAGTCAGCAAGCCACGAGCACTGAGCGCCAGCGCGGGAGCCACTTCGGCTGCTGTCAGAGGAGATGCCTTCATTGCGACCACCGGTATGTGACAGGTTACCTTGCCCTATTTGATCCCGCACTATTGGTGTCCATGACGCATTTCTAGGAAGCACTGGCCCTTTGCTGCCAGTACGTCCAAGCAGCAGTCAAATGCAACGCTGCACCATGGCCGTACATGCGATCCACTCACGAGATGCGGTGGTGGCCCGCCTCTGCCGGCGGCGAGCTGCTCCGCTCTGCCGCTGCGCCCGGCCCTGCCGCTGCTACGCCGCCGCAGCCCGCGACCGCCGCTGCCCGTGCGCTGCCCGGCCCCGTCTCCGCTCCCGCGCTGCCCGTGACCGCCGCCATGAACGCCGGCACATACGCCTGCGGCAGCCCGTGCTTTTTGGCGTACGTCCGCAGGTCGCCAGCCTCCACAAAGCCCTTGCCGTCGGCGTCGATCTCGTTGAATGTGCGCCGCAGCCGAGAGTGCCTGGCGGAGGTTGCAGAGGGGGGTTGTCAAGCGGGAGGCATTACATCGGTGCTGCTGTGTGGTTGCCTGGACGAGGGCAGCAAGGTACTGTGTTTGGTAAGCTGTTGGCTTGGATGTGTTCGGCGCGCACACGCGCTCATGCCTGCTGTGGCAGATACTGTAATGCGCAGCGGTCTCACCCGAGCATGGAGGCGACGCTGGTGGACAGCGAAGCGAACGCTGGGCCGCGCCGCCGCCGCCGCCGCCGCCGCTGCAGGTGGGGCTGCTGCACCAGCGCGAGCGCATCCGCCACGGCATCGACTGGCAGCGCACGCCTGAGTCCGCCGGCATCGAATTGGAACGATGCGGCGGTCAGCTGCGGTTGCCTCGACGGTCTCCGGCCGATGTGCGGCGGCAGTGGCAGCCATGCTCGCCAGTGCGGCAGCGCCGGCGCAGGCACCGCGCGGTCACCCAATCCCATCGTTGCCGCCGCCGGCAGCCGCAGCTCCTGCAGGCTTGTGAAGCGCTGTGCCAACGGCTCCGTAGCTCCCATGCTGCCCTTACCCAACGTCGCGATTTGCTGGCGACCACCCCAGGTAACCTGTCGCTCGCTACATCGTTCGGCGTCCGGCGATCCGCCCGCTGTCCTGTCCTGTCACTTCCCAGGACCCTCCAGAGCCCTTCCGCCTCAAGTGTGAACGATGCAGCCGACCATGAAGCCTGTATTGCATGGGTGCGCTTCAACTTAAGTTTGCCTGCGGGACGACCTGATTGTCAGCAGGTGGACCATTCGAGCAACCTTTGGAAGGGAAGTGCAGGCGCCAAAGGGCGTGAGTAGGCGGAAAACGACCTCTGATGAAGGCCTTGATCTTTTCCTTTCTTGTTGGGGGCTCAGATTCAATCAAAGGCTCCTTTTTGGAATTGGCCTGCGCGTTGAGCGCCTGCGATTCCGCCCGCCGAGCAGCCAGACCAGTGAGCTTCGGGGCCATGTCAGGCAGACATTGTATGGGTGAAGGTGTTGCACGGGAGACGAGACGTTTGGGTCGCCTGCAGCAGACCTGGACAAAATTCTGTGTCGGACTTTGTCAGACAAACGCTTGGAGATTACGAGAATGACGAGATGCACGTGCGCGTTCATGCGGCGGCCCTGCGGCGGCTCTGGGAGCTGTGTGCCGAAGGCCTGTTACATGTGTTCTGAATGCTTCTGCAGCTTGTGCAGACATTATGTGTAGCGTTGAAGGCGCTAGATGCAGCCTGCTGCAGCTCTGAAGTTGAAGAAGCGTCCCCCCGTTGTTAGTACCCTTTCAACCCTTGTCTTTAGCTTTGCCTTCAGGATTTTTCATTGCCAACGGCCAGTCTGTCCACCTCTGAGCGGCAGCAACCATCTTCCGGGCATTTTCTACCTCACACAGCACATTCCCCCGGCAAGATGACTTCCGGTGTCGCAGCATGCAGCTCCATCGTGTCCAGCCAGCATGCAGCTATGCAGACTCGGCTGCCAGCCAGGCAACCGGCACGTCCCTTCCTAACAGCCTGCAGCGCTCGGCAGCGCCGTGTTCCTGCCACAGCACGCTGCAGCGCCCAGTCAGAGGAGAAGGGACTGCCGGAGCGCGGCAGCGGGGAGGCCAGCACCTCCGGAACAGGTGCAGTGCTGCCAATGATGCTCACACGAAAAGACATCTCGCGTGTATCATCGCGCTCCCCTGTGGCATGTTGCAGTCAGATCTGAGACCCCATCCACTTCGCTGCCTGCACGCCGCACAGACATGCGGCACCGCATGCTGCACATTGCTGTGCGTAACCAGCTTTCCACACAGCAACCTACACCTGCAGACAAGTTGTGTCTTGTCTCAGCGCTTCGTCATCCGTGTGCAGGACTGGAGGCGGGGACGCCGCTGATGTTGACGGCGCGGACGGCCGGATCGACGCTGGTGTTCCTCGCGGCTTTTGCCGCCCTGCTCCACTCCGATGCAGCCCTGGCAGCCGACCCCGCGGACGTCAGCCAGCACCACCACACAGCTAACATCGTCTTTGGTGAGCAGCTGCGCATGTTGAGAAGGAACCGCAACTGCAGGACCATATTATGACCAATTCAGGCATGCGCCAACCATGCTGGCAGGTTCACAGAGCTATGCAGCAGCCCAGAGCTCCACTCACAAGCTCAGCATCCGCTGCCTATTGCTGTGCTGCAGGAGACATCGCCGGCGAGGACGACTTTTGGGGCAACCTCACCTCTTACGCCCGCTTCTTCGTGACCGTCATGCTGGGCACAGTCAACGTGGTGTTGGAGCCTTTCCGCAAGGTGAGGCGGAAACACTGCATCAAGTTCTGTGTGATTGTGCGTCACCGAACTAGAAATGCATGTCGTCAAGCTCGTCACCAGTTGAAGGGGTCAGGCAACGTCGGCCTTTCGAAAATCGCCCTGCTGTCGACTCGTGGGCAGTCCCAGAGCCATGACGCTTCATACCTGACTATGCATTCGTCTTCCTCACTGGCAGGCGGCCAAGCGACCGGGCACGGCGGTGGCGCTGGCGTTTGGCGCAGTGGGCTTATTTCTCTTCATGACGGTGACGGTCAAATTGATGTTGGGGATTGGTGATGACGGTGATTTCGAATATCTGACCCGCGGCATCTGAACATAGACGGAAGATAGAGCAAACTTTTGGATTGACTTGCATGTGTGAATGTCCTGCTATCAACTGCCTTGGGAACGGCACCATGAAAGCCGGCATCAGTCTGTGCACAATTTCCTCTCTGCCAACTCGAAAGTCCAACAGCTTGTAGAACCCTTCCGAAGAGCTGATATCGAGGGTCGATTTCTCAGACCACCGCATGGACATGAACAGAGCATGTACACAGTCGTTGCAAAATAAAGCATCAGCGCGTCCAATGCTGCTGTTGCCGCCGACGCTGCCGCTGCCATGCTGCTGCCGCCGCTGCCGTTGCTGCCGCGGCCCGCCGCTGCCGTTGCTGCCGCGGCCCGCCGCTGCTGCTGCTTGCTAGGCACCTCTCCCCAGCCGCAGGCTGCGCTACTGAAGCGTGGGCTGTGTACACTGGAGGAAGGGAGCACGGCCCTTTCAGCCTGGCAGTCACGAGAGGTCCTCGTCTGCAACTTCGCTCGCGACTTCACTGTCTGCTGGCAGGCCAGCGACCGCGGCGCTGTTGTACACGCGGCGCAGGTGGCTGCGCAGCGACTTGCGCGGCCGCACTGCCTCCAGCACCTGCAGAGTAAGAGGAAGTAGGAAAAGTCTCAAACAAACAATCACATCGCACGACACAACTGCAGGTGGCTGCGCAGCGACTTGCGCGGCCGAACCGCCTCCAGAACATGCGGCAAAAGGGGAAGAAGGGGTCAACAAGCTTTCAAGCACTCCATTCGGTCGCCCGCTGGCTAATGTATGTGCCGACTTGCGCGGCCGCGCTGCCCTCCATTACATGCGGGCAGAGCGGACAGGATTGAGACTCATGTTCATCAACACTTTCCAGGATGTCATGCTGCAAAGAGAGCATAAGCCTTAGATTTGAATGTGTGCAAAAAGGCACAGGGCAGCGCGCCTCTAAGAGCGCACGCCATCCGCTTGCAGCTAAGAGTTCATCCTTCTCTCAATTGCACAGGCAAAGCCAGCGCTTCTTTGCTGTGAAAGCCACAACGGTTGTCGAGCACCACGCCGGAGCGCGCCATGAGGTCGATATTTTGAATTTCATCTGACATATTTATGCGCCTTTGGAAACAGGGCCAAACCTGGTCATCGGGCACCACGCCGGAGCGCGCCATGCGGTCGATGATGTCGTAGCCGCGTTGGTCGTCCCGCGTCCGCACGCAGATGCCCAGCATCGAGGCGAACACCGCTGCGCGCACGTCAACACAGCGCTGTCGGCATGATGGATTGGGGGTCACCTAACCTGGGTCGAACATCGGCATGAGGTGATCGCCACTCATGCGGCATCAGCAGACACCAGCTGAGTTGCATGCCAAAGCGCTGCTGCAACGCTGCTGACTCAGCGCGCGCCCACCCGTTTTGGGCCGCATGCCAAAGCGCTGCTGCTGATGCCAGGGAAGCGTCAGCTACGTTGCAACACGCCCTCCGGTGGTGTTGAATCGACGCGCGCACCTGTGCCGGGCCGCATGCCAAAGCGCTGCTGCATGACGCCGAGCACGGTGCTGATGCCGGCCCACTGCGGCGGCTCCGCCTCCCCATATCCCCGCACCAGGGTGCTGAAGGTTATGTCATCCGGCTCCAGCAGCGCGCCTGCCGCATTTAAAAAAACACTCTCGAGACGATACTCGCACATGTTCATGTACACACAAGATGTACGGCGGCTCCGCATTCCCATACCCCCGCACCAGGGGTGCTGAAGTCATGCCATCGGGCTCCAGCAGCGCGCCTACCACATTAGGGAAAACTTTGCACTTCCAATGTATTAAGCAATGCAGTGCTGAATGCCATCAGGCTCCAGCAGCGCACCTGCTGCACTTGCAATGCAAGGGTCATAAAAATTCTAGCAAGCATTGCTAACAGTAGTGTCATCCGGCGCCAGCAGCGCGCCTGCCACAGTCGACCAGACATGCGAAGTAAGTAAACACTTGACGTTGTCAACGCGACACATCGCAGATGAGCAAGGCTCTTACATGCAGCGCACGCCCTGCAGCTGCATGATGAGGCATTGAATTTACTTGAGAGCCCCGCATGGGAAACCATTGGTTTTCCCGCCGCATCCGCAGTGCATGTGCCTCCTGACCTTGCCTCCCCACCCTTGCCCCTGTTGACAAGGGTAACAAGAAACGGAACGTTGAGATGACGTGGAAGGGAAGTGGACAAAACACTGCGCACCGAACAGCTCGTCAAACACGTTCATGGCCATGTCCAATTTGCCGTTGCGCGCGCAGGCATCAATCAGCGCCGTCGCCGCCATGGCGTCCGGCTGCACGCCTGGAATTTAAACGGCAAGACAACATTTCCAATGTTGGCTGATCGGAAAATGCAAAAAACGGAAGTCGAGTGTCAATCAGCGCCGGCACCGCCATAGCGTCCAGCTGCACCCCTGCAAACGTTTACACGCCACAGAAGTGGCACAAAACAGATTGCTGGACGTTTTTTGGGCGACCAAGCGCAAGTGTCTCGCCTGCGAATGATCGCCACAGGATGTGCAACCCGTCTTGCTGTGCCTTCTTGCCTGAAAGTTGCGAAGGCAAGTCTAACAAATAAGATGTGACGTTCCATACTCAGGCGCGCCATCTCTGCCAGCTGCAGCGTTGCCTCCCGAGGCCGCCCCTGCCGCCCCATCATGTCAAGATTGGCAAACAGTAACGGAGAAACTGTCAAGAGAAGTTTCTCTTCGCACCCAAGCGTGCCATTTCTGCCAGCTGCAGCGTCGCATCCCGCGGCCGCCCCTGCCGCCCCAGCGCGCTGATGCGCCGCGTCGTCTCTATGCGCACCGCCGCTATGCGGTCTGCCTCGGGAATCTCGGCTGCCACCTGCATTTGGGCACATGAAGTTTTTACCATGCATCAATCTGGGATGCGCTGGTTGACTATGCGCACCCCAGCTATACGGTCTGCCTCGGAGACCTTGGCGGCCACCTGCGTTGTTGTAATGTGACGAGGTCGGGTTGCCAGGATACTGAAACGAGGATACTGACAAGATGATGGTCCTCGCAGCTGCAGGCGCTGCAGACACTAGTAACCGTATCCGTGACATGGATGCAGGGCTATCGAGAGGCGTTCCTTACGACCCCTGGAATGTTCTGCGACTCTAACACCAGGACTCTTTATGCACCTATGTGCAAAGGTAGCAAGCCGGGAACTGCCGCTTCGGCTTTATGCGTCTGCGCTGCCTTGTTGTGCTGAACCTTGGAGGTTCTCAAACATAGAGGCTCCGAACCTAGAGGCATGATAGGCCGATCGGTAGTTTGCACTGAGGCTGTGGAGAAGAGCTTGCCTCTGCCTCTGCGCGTACGCCGCGGCTGCGCGGTCTACATCGCTGTGCATGAGAGGGGTTTGGACGCAGCACCGGCCGCTGGCATGTAGCATGCGTAATCCTAGCCAGCAGGCCACTCTGCATTAAACCTGCCACCATGTCCTGACGTCGGACGCTAGCACTCGCAGCCTCAAGCTTCTGAAATTGTTAAAACAAACCCTGCAAGGCGGATCAGGGAGGGAGCGCACTGACGTCCGAAGCACAGTATCAAGAGGGTTTCCTCGCACAACACAGTGCAAACGGAAATGTGTAGCTGCAGCCCTACCTTCGAACGGAAGTCAGCACGAAGAATTCCGCCGCCCTGTAGTTGCCGCCGCTGGCAAGCCCCGAAAATGCTGGCGGTGCTTGAGCGGCGGCACTACTGTCCCCACACCATCGGAAACGCAACCGCGGTGCAGGCTGGGCACAATGCACTCAGGCAGGGCTGGTCAGGGTGAGGCACGCTTGCAGCGGCAGTCCAAAATCCAGCTGCAGGGCGTTGTCATGGATGGTTACGTGCTTGCTTACATGCTACCCTGCGCAGGTTGGACGGCTGGCATTGCTTACAACATGTGCCTCAACTCCTCTTTCACAGGTGCCTTGCTTCTATTTAGACAGAGCAAACCACAATGATCTGCCAATCAATAGAGATGATGCTCCGAGACAGACGGCGGTGCAATACAATTGGAGACACACGCCAGGCCTGCCGCATCAATGCGGCCGCTGGCACCTCTCTGATGATACTGCACACCTGGTCTGGCGCGTTTCCGACTAAAATATTGTGTCTTACACCAGCTACCTGTACTACCGGGCCGAGGCTGACGCGGCAGCCGGCGACGCTTCCCGCGGCCAGGGAGCTACTCTGTTGGGCTGAGGCAGGCTAAGCAGCACCCCATGCTTCCCACGGCCAGCGTGGGGAAGCGTGGGTGATATAGGGGGCTGAGGCCGACACAGCAGCCGGCCAAGCTCCCAGCCGCCCGAGGAAGTGCTACATCGGGCTGAGGTTGACGAAGCAGCCAGCGACGCTCCGCGCGTCGAGGGAGCGGCCGACCTTTTTGAGGGAGGCGAACAGGCGCAGCAGGTCGCGCCCCTTGACGATGAGCTGACCTTCGTTACCAGGATCGATCTGCACTGGCAGCAGCGCCTGCGCAGCAGCAGAAGTTTCAGGGCTCGGACGTTACATATGCAATATAATATCCTAGATGCAGCAGGTCGCGACCCTTGACGATGAGCTAACCCTCGTTGCCGGGGTCGATGTGCGCCAGCAGCAGCGCCTGCGCGGCAGCGGAGCCAAGGGTTTATGCATCGACACGCGCAGCGGCGCATGAAAAGTGTAGGCTTTAACATCTGCACCGGCAGCAGCGCCTGCCAGGCAGAAGTTTTAGGATGTAGAAATGGATAATGCGCACCGGAAGCAGCAGTGCCAATTCAACGGGACTGAGGCAGTATCGAAGGCTAAAAGCAGGCTTCAAAGGCTGCACAGCGCAACGCATTGCACAAATATTTGCACCATCGACTTCACTGCCGTGGTGGCTCAGCCGAAGCCCAAAGATCAACGATGTTTGGAAGGGCAGATAGAAATGCGGCAGCGTCGACCTGCAGGAAGCGGAGGGCGGAGTCGCGGACGGCGGACTGCAGCGGCGTCGGCGACCGCAGCCCCCGGCCGACGATGATGCGCAGGTCCCGCATCTCCGCCGGCGCCACCGTGCAGTAAAGCCTACAGCAATTGAGACATTCATTGCACCATCGGCCCAACGTGGTCAAATCACCACTGCTCGCAGGACTGTTTGCACAGGCGGCACAGAACAGTGAAGCGTTGCTGACCTGTACGGTGCCGTGAGGCGACAATCAACTGTACTTAACACACATGGTATAACAAAGATAAGGGTGAGAAGTTGCAAACCTGAAGAGGCGGCCCAGGACGTCGATGATGGCCAGTTGTGCAGTCGCAGCGTTCATGCCGTGCAGGTTGGCAGACGGCACGTGCTGGAACCTGCGCGAGCGGCAATGAGGTCACTGTGAAACTGGTGCATTCCACAAAGATGGGAAAACTCACATGGTGGAAACACCTCGAGCGGTACCGCCAGAGAGCCAAAAACATGAAGTAATGGCAGAAGCAGTGGCGGCGGGGGGCGCACCCGCCTGCGCGGCTAAATTGGGTGCCGCGGGGCTGCGCATCGTCCCACCACCGCCAGAAGCGGTGGCGCTGCTCCCGCATCACCTCCTGCACCATCTGCTCCGCCTGCAAAGCAGTGAATGCCGCAATAGAGCAAAACATCGGATACTCGTACCTAGGTCGACTCTTGAGGTGCTACTTGTCCAGCGTTCCTTCTTGTCGCTTACCACCATGCAACGTTGCTTGGCCGCACCAACAGCAAGAAGATGTCACCAGTCGCGTGCCATGCTGTGCTGCCGATGAGTGGATATGTTTATATTTGATCCCCTATCGATATCTTGCAACATGTGATCGTACCTGCTGCAGGAAGTGGACGTCGCCAGTCGCGTGCCACGCCTTCACCGTCGCCTCTGCCAGGATGAGCTTGCCCACCCAGTCCAGCTCGATCCCTTCCTGCAAGCATAATACAGGCAGATCTGAACCTCAGAACCAGAGGCGTCAGAAATTCCTGCACAGTCACCGGAAGACATTGTCGGTTTTTAAGATATGTCGTCTCCGCCAGGATGAGCATGCCCACCCAGTCCGGCTCAAGTCCTTCCCGACAGCTGCGAAAAATCACGATCATGTGGCCGACCACAAGCGAAAGCCTGAAGGAGGGTGATGGTGGCACTGGCCGCGACCTGTGCAGCGTCACCGCCGCGCGCGTGCGCCAGGTCTGCACTTGGCGGGGCCGGAAACAGACAACCCTGCACTCGAGGTCGAACGATGGCAGATGCGCGGGTGCACAGGACAGATGACAAGATGCGCACCTGGCGCATGCGCTCGGCGGTGGCGCTGCACAGGTCGTACCGCCCGGCGCGCCCCTGCGCGCTCAGCAGCGCGCTGTACGTCCGCGCATTGGGGGCGCAGCCTGCAGGCCAGGCACGAAAGTCCACACGGAGTTAGTTGTTGTAGAGCGGAGATATCACCAACAAGGCAGCCTGCGGTCCGGCACACCGGGACAAGGGAAGCTGGTCCGAGCTGATCAGGGGCAGGGATCCCCAAGTCACCTACTGGGGCAGGGATCCCCAAGTCACCTACAAACATCGACGAGAAGCGGCGCATGTGCACAGATTGAAGATGCACGTTCAAGCGCCCCGAAGGTGATTGTCTGTTCACTTGCGGCGCGCATCTCAACCGGAACCGACTCAGCAGCGTCTGGCTTCCCACTTCTGAGTTTGGGCATCTGATAACGCAATCGAGTGTTCACCTGCGGCGCACATCTCGGCCAGAACCGACTCCGCAGCGTCCAGCTTCCCGGCTTTTGGCGTGAAAGATTGGCACAGCCATTGCGTTTCAAGATGCCCTCAAGAGAATGACAAGCAACTGGTAAGCACCTGCGGCGCGCATCTCGTTTATCACCCCCTCCGCAGAGTCGAGGTCCATGGCGTTGGCGTGCGCGCCCACCAGGCAGGACCAAGTGACCACATTGGGCCGTGCGCCGGCAGCCGCCATCTCCTCCATTGCCGCACGCGCCCTGCAGCGGCAAGTGTCTAGGTTTGGCCGCCGTTTAGAGTTTGCAATATCAGCCGTCGACGCCGGCCGCCGCCGTCTCCACCATGGCTGCATGCGCCCTGCAGCAGCGAGGGTTTGGGATGTCAGACTTGGCCCTCGCGGCCGGCGGCCGCCCTCTCCGTGAACGCACGACGTATCAGCTAATTCATGCTGCGAAAAGTCATCACTCGCATGGAGCGTAGGCGAGGGAGGTCAGGGAGTCCACCCGGCATGGGACATCGGGCTGTCCGCAGGGTGTATCTTGGGTTTTAGAGTTTGCAACACCAGCGGTAGACTGCGCTGAACCCTTCATATGTTAACAACCAATTGCGCACATGCCGGGCTCCGGCATGGAGGCGTAGGCGGAGACGAGGGAGGTCCACGCGGCGACAGAGATCTGCATCCCGCGCGCCCGCATCTCCGCCAGCAGCGCCCGCATCTCGCCCACATCGCCGCGCCGCCCCCACGCCTGCATCAGCGACGGGTACACCGACCGCTCCACCTGCAGCAATAATCAAGCTTCCTCTTCCTTTTGGATATGTTGCTTCTCTTCTCTGACTCCTGAGACGCATATCCACATCTGTGGCCCCCGCCCCATCACCAGCCTTCAGTCGCTGCGTGATACGCCTGAGTATGTGCCCGTCTGCTGCAGCGCGTTTTCAGCGCAACGTGTGGGCGTGTTATCCCGCCGTGGATCTTGCCTGCACCGTCCTCGACTCGAGCTCTCCAACAAGCCGATAGGTCAGCTCATCGACACAGGTCAGCATTGCGAATTCTCCTAGCGCAGTGGAGTCGACGAACCCTTGATTGGGAAGTCTTCAGCACAACACCGCATTGTCTGGCCAATGCATCAACACATCTTGGGCAGCCAGCAGCTGGCGCCGCCAAGTGCCAACTTCGAGCAAAAGACCGCGCCAAAAACTAGAGAAGAGTGACGCAAGTTCCCACCTCGACGCCGGCCGCCTGCGCCTCACGCAGCACAGTGATCGCATCGTTCGGGCTCCGGCAGGTGGCAAACCTGCGAAACCAATCGAACTCATTACATAAGACAAGATGTTGAAACACCAGGGTCTGTCGACCTCGAGCGCTGCAAGTACATTGAGGTTGACTGCATGGCAGCCTGCATGCCCGCTTGCGTGCACGCGAGTGCCGCAACGATGCCGTGAGCAGGCAGTGCACGTCCAACATCCACACCGCCGGAGCCGCTGCCCGCACCGATAGCCCGCAACGAAGGTACTGCTTGTCTCACTGCACCGGGTGAATTCCTGCTCCAGGACGTTAGGGCGCACATGAAGGCGCACAAGGGGCAAGAAACGCACATCTGGATCATGTGGCCGTACACGCGGTCCGAGTAGGGGCCGCAGATCTCCCGCCCCTCCTCGTATGCCTGCATTGCGAGGGCCGGGGCGTTGCGCCGCTGGCACATCTGAATGTACCTGCCGTATACGTGGAATGGCAACCCTTCAAGCTTCAGGCCAGGTGGAGTCTGCAGCGCACCCTCCACAGTTGTGGTTCTGAGCAAACCGTGTGTCAGTTTGTGTGTCGGCCACGCCAGTAACTATCAATTGGCATGTTGTGGTATGAGCAGACGTCACGGCCAAGCCAAGCCAGGCCGCAGGACAGCTGCGGGCAGGGCTTCTGGCCATAAGACTGCACAATAAAGTATGCTCGTCAAAGGGTTCTACCCCTTCAGGCGGGCAAACAGCAAGAACATGCAACCCTGCAGGCCTGGCGGTCCATTATCAGGGTTCAAACCCGAGCGCACCTTGCCAGCAGCTCCCCCTTGTCCAAGCCCGGCGCCCCGCTCTCTACTGCCGCCGCAGCGATATCCTGCACCCAGCCGATCGCCATGATGTTGTAAAGACAGTAAAGTCCCAGTAAACATCCAGAGTGACACTCTGAAAAGCTCACACTCATGGAAAGCAAGTCACGATACTGGCAGATGACGCAGGCAACTGGTTGCTGAAGACGCACGGATGCAGGCATTGTAGCGAGGCGTGCATGGCGGCAGACGCACCCTGAAGGGGGGTATGGGCCCTAGGTACTGCGAGTAGGCCCGCAGCAGCGACGCGAAGATCGGCGGGTGCGGCTGCAGGCCCTCGCGCACTGCCGTCTGCATCGCACGCAAAAGCCAAGCGTTTCACTTGAGATCAGTGGCGATGTCAGTTTCAGTATGATTCATCCAATCGACGCGTGCGGCCTGTGCCACAAGCAAGTTTCATTTTACGACTGCGACGCCAGATGCCGTTGACCGAAGCGAATCTCAGCCGATGGTAGCAATGGTGGCGCAAGCATTAGCGGTACAAAGGGCGGCAGCGGAGGTGCAGGTTGCCGGGGCCGTGCAGCAGAAGGAAAGGTCGCAACGAGCGAGCAGCGCACGTTGATGCAGAACCAGACGCCGATGGGGTCGCACGAAGCTGCGTGGCAGTCGCTGAGTGCGCCGTATATCTGCACCGGCGGCTGGTAGCCTTCTGCCTGCAGCGACACAAACATTCAGTGTCAACGACAAGCACAGACCGAGCATCATGTCCGCATAGGGGCTGATTCAAACATGAGGCAGAAGGCCTGCAGCCTCCTGCCTGCAAGTTGTCAGTTTTGAGCGCCAACAGCACATACTTGGCATTTCCACATTAGGCATCAGTGTGAGTCAGGCGTTTCGTCAGCTGTACGAGCATCAGGAGCACAAACAGCAGGAGGGACGTCGGAAAACGCTGTGTCACCTTCAACTGTTGCACCGCCTGCACCGCGGGCCGCCACAGCCCCGCGCGCCCGCAGGCGTCGATGAAGGATATGATCTGTGCGTTTGTGTGCCTGTTGCCGATGACGGCCGTAAAACCCCGCCACACCGCCTCCAGCATCTGCTGCGACGCCGACGACGGCTCCAGCGTCATGCTCTGGCACAGAGCAAAGTACAGGAACGCCTGCGATTGTGGCAAGGGTTTTTGCTTTCAATTTAGGATTTGACGGTTCCAGCGTCATGGTCTGGCACAGCGCAAAGTACAGGAACGCCTGCGACAGCAGCAAGGAATGTTAGGGTTTTTGTTTCTCTGGTGCGGTCGTTCCCCTCTGGTGCAGCTCAGCCCGATTAAGCGGGATTCGCTGTGGAAGCGCTTGAGGAGGCTTCAAGCTCCTCAGAGCGCGTCGGCCCAGACAACATGGACTCAGGCAAGGATCATGAAGAGCTTGCCTGCCGGGAACTGCTCGCGCCTTCGCTCCTGATGAGCTGTATTGCTTGCATCACCTTGCCTGCAGCATTATGGCCCACTCATTATTTGCATGTACTGTAGTGCCACCGCGCTCCCGCCTGGCAGGTACAAGGCCACAAAAGGATGGTGCAGAGTCTGCAACGGCAAGCTGTGCGCTAGCACAGTATAAAAGACAAAAAAACTACAAAGAGAAAGTGCACCTTGCCGGCCCAGCACCGCAATCTGCTCCCCGGTGCCTGCACGCCGGTCCTGCTGGTCTGTCTGCTGCTGCGCTTCCGCCGCGGCGGTATCTGCACCGTCGGGACTTTGGCCGCTGGCAGCGGGATGTGCGGGCCGCAGCGCCGCGACGGCCCAGCCGCCCGCACCGCCACCGCCACTGCCGCCGGGTCGGCTTCTGAGCACGGATGGGCTCCTGAGCCCAGCCGCGAGCTCGGCCGCCTCCGCCGCACGCTGCGCCTCGAGCGGCGCACCCCGCAGCGTCTCCCGCCACTGCTGCCCGCGCCACCGCCGGCCGCTGGGCCTGTCGCCTGGCAGACCGTCGGCGGGGCCTCGATTTGCAGGGCTCCAGGCTGCTAGCGGGCCGAGCTGGATGCGGGCCGACGCCCTGTCGCTGCCGGGGAGGGTGGTCGGCCGCGCCCGCGCCCGCTCCGCGTCGTCTGCGCCGGGAGCTGGCGCCACTGCTTCTTCAAAGACGACGCTGCCGGGCGCCGCTGCCTCAGCAGCGGTTGATAGCTGCCGCGCTGCGTGGAGTCCTGTGGACAGATTGTGGGAGCACTTCAGCGACTCTGCATCGTTTCGAGAAGCTCTAGCTGCGTACCGGTTGCGAGATGATGTGCAAAGGGTCCGCTCACTGTCGCTGCAGCTGCAAAGGGTAGTTTTGCTGCCGATGGCTGCCGGCATGCACTTGATCGGTTCACGAACGTGTGCACAAATCTTACCTGCCAGGGGCGACCAGGTTGCGCGGCTGTGCGACGGGTCGAAGAGCACGCTCGGGAAGGGCTGCGGCACCGCGGCGGGCTGCCGCTCACTGGCGGCGGTGTCCGGCCCATGATCGGCAAATGCCCTGCGAATGCCATCATCCCTTTCTGAGCTGATTCTTGCTTGATGCATTGCATAATCGCACAAGGACGGTGCGTGACGGCAAGGTCCCTGCTTCGCACAAGTAATGACTTCACCTCTGCCAGGGTGCTTCTTGGCCCAGCGATGCCGCGGCGCGCCAGCCTTGCGACAGGCAGTACAGATGGCTGCCCAGACGCCGTTTCAGGTGCCACATCGGAGCACGACGCGCGAAAATTACAGTTGTGGAAGCTGAACTGGTGAAATGGCGCAGACGTGTTCGCAATTGCAGTATGCATACACCGTATACACCGCAGCGAGGGGGATGAGAATATGCACTGCACAACAAGCAGAAATATGTCTCGCGTCTCATTGCACGTTCGCGTTGCCCTAGACTGCACCTTGCCTGATTCCTGAAGCTGTGGCTGGGGACCGCGACTGCTGCCAAACCATCGATTCACAACGGATCGAGCCAATCGGAGACCTCCGTCAGGCTGAGGAAAGCGTCGCAACTCCTGCAAATCGATAAGTTCTAATCTCGGCCGGCGCTTGCAAGTCCATTATCCAGCTGCGCTGAGGATGCAGCCTTGATGCGCATCCCGCTCTGGCCGCTGAGCACAAAATGGCGACGCCAGTCCTCAGCCTTGTCATCGTCGGGTGAGCGCAGATATCATGAGGTTTGCGGGTGGCTTTGCGGGTTGCGATTGCCAGCAACCGTCAATTGCTCGTGGTGATCAGGTTTTACAACACACCGTCACTGGCGCTGTTCGCTCTGAAATGCTTCAGCCCTGGCACGCAGACATGAAGACCACCCCATATACGAGTCGGACTTGAGCAGCAAGGTGGTCGAGTCGGCCGTGAGAGATGTGAGTACCTGTCTCACCAGGTCCTGCTGCCCCACTCCGCCGGTGGCAGGCTGTTACTAGTGCTGGTCGCATGCAACCGTGCTTGCTTGTTCACACCTCATCAGCGACTCCATTACCCAGCCTGGCACATTTTGCAGGCCTGCCCACTTGGACTCTGCCAGGCGGCCAGAACCGATTGGTCAGGGAAATGCCTCCTGCACCGCATGTTGCACGCAACGCTCGCACGGCGGTCACATTTAACTACCTCGCCTTCACCACTCCACATTTCAACGGAGATCGCAGGAGCGTGCGCAGTATCTACACCAGTTCGTGCTGCATGCGGCGCTGGATGCTGTGGAGGAGCAGCTGTGGGGCACCTCCGCCATGCACCTGGGCGTCGTCGACCGCTTCAATAACCTGCAGGTGGCTTGAGAAAGATGTTGAAGAAATCACCACATTTCCCATTTCAAGAAAGTGGAAGCGCCGAGACGCTGCAAATTTGTGAAGGGGTCTCGCACCTGAGGATGTTTACTGAGGCCTGGAGGAATGTGGGGCACCTCCGCCATGCACCTGGAGGAATGTGGGGCACCTCCGCCATGCACCTGGGCGTTGTCGACCGCCTCTACAAGCTGCGGGTGGGCTGCTCCATATTGGGCATCGGATTCTGCTCCTCCAGGCGACTAGGACGCCGCAGCGCTGTGAACGCACACAGGTGCTCCGCAATCGGGAGGCAGTCGGCCAGGAGAGACGCAGAACCGTGAGAGAAGTTTGCTCTAGCGGCGTCGGCCACGACCTCCTTGCGGTCGACAGCCATGGCCCCGGCCGTTGTGGCTCCAGCACTCATTGCACGTTACCTGCACTGAATCGGTCTTCCCGACTGGATGGGAGATTTTCTGTTGGCAGATATCGACAAATTGACGCTGCTGCCGGCAGGTGTCGGCGTACGTGACGGCGGCGCACGTCAAGTTCTTGCTGCTGCATGATGGCCGGGGCGAGGAGGCCATCAAGAGCTTCTTCCGCGATGTGTACGACGCCTACCTTCGGGTGCAAACGTATATTGCTACATTTTCGCGAACATGAGATTGAGCATGAGCTCTGAGTGATAGACCTGGCAAGCTCAACACGGCTCCTTCACAGAAAGGAAGGGGCATGGCAGGATCCCTGTATGTTGCATTGTGAGCGTGCTTTCGGATCCCATGCAGGTGATCATGAACCCCTTCTTCACGCCCACGACAAGCATCAAGTCGGCCACATTCCAGCAGAAGGTCCGGGCGGCCAGCAAGGCCTACTTCCGCTGAGGCGACCAATTGTGAGGGGCGCCAGGCGGCGCGGCAGATCAACTACGCGATGTGCGCCGCCGCCAGAGAATCGGTGCACACTCTCTGTGCTGGCAGAGAGTACCGGCTCCGATGTCGAGTCGAGCCAGAAAATTACATTGCTTCCACCGGGATTGAGTGTGCAATGTTCACGTACCTGTACGCCAACCACGACGCCGTCGTTGAGCAGTGGTTGGCCACGTTATTGGTTTTGCTAGCCAGTGCAGCATTACACCAACATAGCTAGATCAACATAGCTAGACGCTCAAGTTCAGTCAGGTGTTATGAGGGAAACCATTTAGTGCCTGATTCTGGCACGAAGGATCACCGCCAAAAAATCCGCCAGCTGGCAACCTGGGACGTTTGAACCTTTGAACATTGGCCACGCCTTCAACAAGTCGCTTGCAGCCTGCGTTGCTGGATGGCAGCGCGGACCCCGGGCAGCCTCACGCAGCTTTGCGGTGAACAAATCGTGCAGTGCCTGGCAGCAGCAGGACTGCGGCGACCCGCCTTGACAAGGGTCAAAAGTGCTGACTAGCCGTGTCGTTTGGCAAAGCACCACACTGCCGCTGGGATGATTCAGATCGCAACTTTCTGTTTCGTCATCTTGATAGCCTATGAGGCCGGCCTCGCCAGGCATGCCGTGATCAGCAGCTCGCAATCGGACAGCCCTTGACTGACCTTTCGGCGCAGCAGCCTGCGCAGCACAAACCGCCAGCGGCCATGGCAGCCGCACTGCCAGCAGCAGTGGCGGCCGACGAGTGGGCAACGCCCGTCAGCCATGCGTGCCAGGCGTGCGGAGGGGAGGACTATGTCCCAGGGTTCGGCCCCCGCTGCCTGCTGTGCTGCTCCTGCTGCCAGGGCCGGCACATGCATGTGGAGTGCGAGGAGGCGACTACAGGCAGCACGCTGACCGAGGAGAGCTTGACACACACCCACTGGTTTTGCTCCAAGGTGCGGTGGAACCTGATGTTGCGGTACTGACGGCGCTGGCTCTACTGCCCAGTTCAATGTCCTGCTGACTGGAGCGGCAGCACGTGTTCGACTCACTCCATGTGCGCCTGCACCTGCAAGTTCAGCGCGACACATTATGTAAAACCACGCATGGAACGGCAAGCGCTTTGCGAGGCGCTGTGGAATCGCGCAGTCCAATCAGTGGTAGACTGAGGCAGTTCTACAAAGCGGCTGGGCCGTCTCGGCTGCATTGCTGCGCATGTGAGGGAGGACCGGCAGCCGTGGCCTTTGCACTAGAATAAGGACTTGGCGGCTCCGAGAGCGTAGCCGCACCAGAGTCCAACGGTCACACTTGCAGACGACGCAGTACATCGCTACTGCATTGTTTATCAGCACGCGCAGGACTGTGAGGCGGTGTACAGCAGCGGTGGCTGCAGCCGCAGATTCGTTTTCGTGACGCTTAGCTGGACGAGATGAGTAGAACCCTTCTTATCAGTTCGCAAGTCCTCTGGTGCAGGACTGCGAGGCGGTGCACATGCCATACAGCAATGGCGAGGCTGAGGACCCGCCGCGGCGCAGGCTCCGGAACCCGGCCAGTCCCTGATGAGCAGAGTTGCACAAGGTGACGCATGCTTCAGACCCTGTCCCCCCCTTCCGACGCAGGACTGCGAGGTGGTGCACAGGGTGCCGGCGCAGCTGACCAACCAGCGGCAGCCGCCGGCCCAGGACAAACCTGGCTGGACGATACCTCGAAAACCCTTCATCACTCCATTCTCATGGTGCGCAGGACTGCGAGGCGGTGCATAGCGCTGGCGCGGCTGACCAACCAGCGGCCGCCGCTGGCTCCGGAAGAACTCGACTGGCTGAGATGACGAGTACGCTTCTGTGGCAGGCCCTTGTGATAACCGTTCTTGCCGCACAGGACTGCGAGGCTGTGCACACGGCGCTGGCGCGGCTGACCAACCAGCGGCAGCCGCTGGACGGCAACTTCTCGGTGGAGGTGGTGCACTACTCCAAGGCCTGCAAAGGTGCTGAATCACCTTCGTGATGATGTATAATTTGCCAATTATTTTGTGTGTGTGTGCAGTGGCCCTGCTGTAGCATCCAGTGCGCCTGTGTAAAAGTGAGTACGGCAATGTTAATCACATAATCGAGAGCAGGGTGAGCGATTCCCACGTCTGGTGTCGCAGCACGGGCTGAACTGACTGCCTGCTGTGCAGCGAGCTGGAGCGCGGCAGAGACTGCTCTGAAGATTTTCAAGAGCAGCTTCGGTGCGCGACTCGGAACTTCTTCAATCTTCTCCTTGCGCATGCGCTTGTTGTTGGCAGAACCCTTCATTCCAAAAAGCTAAATGTGCGCAAACTGTGACACAATGGCGGCTGTGCCGAGGATGCTGCTTTGCAGCCTCGCAGGTGCGCTAAACGGCACACTTCGGACTCCCCAAAATTTTGCATGCATGCACAACGTATAAGGATGGACACAACCAAAGGGGAGGCCGACTGCTGGTTAGGAGGCATATGCAAAAAAAAGCATTTCCTTGATACTGCCAGCTTCTGAACAACATGCCAAGCCGCGGCTGAGCCGGTGATCTCATATGCAGTTCGTGTTGAATCCCTGCAGAGCCGATGCCCATGTCCAACGGGCGGGAGCTGGTGGAGATGCTGTGCACCGGCTACGAGGCGGATGATGCTGATGGCGCCGCAGAGTCTGAAGACGGAGTCTCCTTCGATTTCAGTGAGTCCAAAACCCTCACACAAGTCCGTTGATGTGACTGTGATGATGCGGCTGTATCGATGTGGCGCCCTCTGCCTCACTCTCCGCATGGCCAGCAAGAGGAGCCTGGTGCTATCACGACACTGAAGTAACGCCGCGCATGCTGCCATGTGAATGCTAGCTCGACGCATCAGTATTCCCTCTCCAATCCCATAAGACAGCTCTCTCCCCAACTTCCGTGCCATCGCCCTGCGCAAGGGCAACGCCGCGATCAAGTCGCCACACTAGGATTTTTAATTTGCACCTCTCAATTGACAAGCTTTCTGCTCTGCGCTGCGCAGGCAACTTCCGGGTGGTGGTGCTGCGCAAGGGCAGCGCCATCGTTAGCGCCGCGACGCTGCGCGTGTGCGGCACCGCCTACGCTGAGCTGCCGTTTGTGGCCACCAAAGACGGTACACAACTCCTCACTCACACAATGATATCCGTGAATCTCTGCAGCCTGCCTATGTCCTGCAACGAGAACACAGACATGCATCGTGCAGATGTGATGCAAGGCCCCACTGGCAGTTGGTGTGCAGCCATAAACAGTGCATCCATTGCTGCTGAGAGACTGCCCCACGTGCCTCTCAAATTGCCTGCCACCGTTCCTCGTCATCTGCTTCTGATGACAACTGCCTGTGTCGCTGGCTGCAGGCTACCGCATGGAAGGTCACTGCAGGCGCCTGATAGAGGTGAGCATTCCTGCTTCATGGGAGCTGAGACACGCTTGCCCTTTCCATCCATTTCGCCATCAGATTCATGAGTACAGAGCTTGGAATTCCAAACGTGTCTGCCGCAGGTGAGCGAGCGTATGCTGCGGGACATGCGGGTGTGCCACCTTAAGATGTCATATATGACCTCACCTGCCAAACCGAACCCCCTGACAAGCTCAAATTTCTCCGCGGCAGGCGATCGAGCGCATGCTGCGGGGCATGCGGGTGCGCCACCTGACGACGCCGTCCATGCACGCGCTGCTGCCCATGTGGGGCCGCCATTTCGGCTTCATGCGCCTCACCGTGGCCGAGTGGGCCGCCCTGGAGGAGCGGTGCGGAAATCATGAAATACTTGAACAGATCAGTGTTGCATGCCTATCTTGCTTTGTTCCCCATCCCCGAGCTGCATGAGCCTTGAACATGAGTGTGCCGGTGTGCATCCTGCTGTGTAAGATCCTGGCTCCCAAGGTGGGCCCTTACAACGACAGTGCTGCACTTGTGGTGCAGGATCGTCATGCCCGAGGCACAGTCCACCCGCCTGCTGAAGAAGCCGCTGCTTAGCGCCGTCGGCCTAGAACCAGGTGTTTCTCTTTGCTGCTTCCATTGGCCGCTTTGTAATAGCCACGCAGTTCTCTTCCGTTCAGCCTCAGGTTGTGCTCAAGGCAGGGAGCTCTTTCGCTGAATGCAGATGGCTGTGCGCCCTGAATTCAGTGTTTACCGCAGCCCAGCTGGCATGCAGCAGACGTGTGGAACCTGACCCAGCTGCCGGGACGATCCATTGGCTGACTTTGCATATGTAGTCCCCAAGCCACTTCTTCTGACTGCTGACTACTGGCATGCGCTGTTCAGGGAGAGCCGGCAGGAGCAGGAAGCGCAAGGCGCCAGATGCGGGCACCGCTGCACCCCCGTCCGCTGCACCAGGTGCAATCGCAGCCTGTCCTTCAAAGCCCTGGGCGTCTGCCAGCACAATCTGCAGTCTGTAAAACTGCTATGCTTTGTTTCCTGTCCGGATCCGTTCAGCAGAGTCCCATGGTGTTGTCCTGCATCAGGACATCACTGACCCTGCCGGCAGTTGCCATCTGCTCAGTAGCCCACGGCGCGCGTCACTGCCATCCTCAGCGTCAAGACAAGACGCAGCTTCCCCTTCTAGGCTTTTATCTACAGCTTCACTTCCTACATCATGTACTGTCTGCTGCGCAGACAGCGAGCTGACGCAGGAGCAGCGGGCGGTCGCACGCATGCAGATGGATTTCCGCATCGCCGACGCCCTGGCAGGTGCGTTAGGTTTTTGCTGAACAATCAACAGGCCTTTGCAGATGCACTCCGCATCGCCGACGCCCTGGCAGGTGCGCTAGGGTCTTGGGGAGCATTGCGAGGATTTCGCAGATGGGCTTGCGGCTGTGGTGGACATGACATCATGGCACATGGCACAATGCCCCTGCTGCTGCGCAGTCTCCGGGCGCATTGCACAACGAGTTATCCACTGGCAGATTATAACACAACATCCCCTTTGTCTGCAGCGGCGCAGCCGAAGTGCTTGCCTTGGAAGTGTGACTTGTCGAGCTCATTTGAGTCTCAGCCTCGTGCTGAAGTACTGAAACCCTAAAGTGGGACATGCATGCAGGCGCTGTGTCCAAGTTCCTGCGGAGTGGCGAGCGCGTGGCGCCGCCCGCCGCGGCGCCAGACCTCCAGGCGCAGCTGCAGAGGTGAGAGCAAATATCCCACGCCCACACATGCCCGGGACAATTGCTGTCTTGAGTCGAGCGCTTGCTGCATGTTTCTGCGGCGACCGCTTGCACTGTATAGGAAACATCGCTGCTGCAGCAGGTAGGATCATAGGATCAAGCGGTTAGATTAACATGTTACTTCCGACAGCCGCTGCTCGCCACATCCACATACGAGACTGTTGCAGAGTGTTATATGGCGAAGGGGGCGTTGAACGTGCATGTCTGCCAGGCCGACTGAAAGCCCCTGCCTGGGTGTGTGCAGGCTGGAGCAGGAAAATGCGCTGCTGCGCGCGTCGCTGGTATTTTTCCAGAAGGAGCGTGCGGTGCTGAAGCAGGAGTTGGCGCTGCCAGCGACGCTGCCTGCAGCCCCACCTGCAGCCCCGCCTCCTGTGCAGGGCGCCGCCGCGGTGCCCGCAGACGCCTCCGCCATCGCCACCGCTGCCGCCGTCGCCGCCACTGCAGCAGCGGAGCCAGCCGCACCGGCTGCAGGCGACAGCAGTGCCGTGCCGTTGAGCGGCGGCAAGGAGAACGCCAAGCCGGCGGCGACGCGTGACGGGGCCGCAGCTACTCAAGCCGAGGGGTGCCGCAGCACAGCAGAACCGACTGCCACAGAGCTGCTGCAGCAGCAGCAGCAGCAGCAGCAGCAGCAGCAGCAGCAGCAGCAGCAGCCGGCTGATGGTTCGGCTCAGTATCACGCCGACGGGCATTTCCCGCCTGATTCGCCTGCGCCAACGGAGCTTCCCCTGCCAGCGTCGGAGACACAGCACACAGTGCCAGCGGAGCAGCACGCGGCGCAGGCCGCAGAGCAGGCTCCACTGCCCGCGCCGACAGCAGCGACTACGGCGCTGCCGCCGGCTGCAGCCAGATCGGACACGCCGCCGCCCGCAGGCACACCGCCAGGCCTGCAGGACATCACAAACTCGCCCCGCATGGGCCGCTCGCCGCGGCGGCAGGCGCCGGGCGCGGCGGCCGCCGCTCAACCACCTGCCAGCCCTGCAGCTCTGCCTGCCGAGGTGCCTGCGGCAGTGGAGCAGCGAGCGTGCAGCGGTGCAGAGGCGGTAGCGGAGTCGGCAGGTGACGGACCGGCAGAGGCGCTGCCGGCGGGTGGCAGGGCAGCGCTTGCATCTCCAGTGTGTGGCCAGGCGCCAGAGGCAGCTCGTGTACCGGCAGCAGACCAGGGGCAGGCAGAGGCGGCAGCTGTGGCGCCTGTGACGGCCACAGGCCAGGCGCTGGCGCCTCCCGCGGACCCTCGCCAGCTGCTGTCCGAGTCGCCGTCGCCGCCGCCGCTGCAGCAGCAGCAGCAGCAGCAGCAGCAGCACAGCATGCCTGGAGATGAGCACACGGCGCCGACGGCAGCGGCGGCCACAGCTTCGCCGACTGCGGCGCCACTCGTCAGCCCTGGCGCTGACGCCGCCAAACCGCATGAGCCGGCAGCTAGCCAGCAGCCGGCCCCGCCGCCGCCGCCGCAAGCAGCAGCCGCAGTCCCTGTCGGCACGGGAGCAGACGTGCTCGTGGCCACGGGTGTGGCGCCTGCAGAGCTGCCCAAGAAGCGGCCGCAAGGGCGGCCGCCGGGGCCCAAGACCCTGGCAAAGCGGCGCCGAGAGGCCGAAGCCGCTGCAGCTGCTGCCGCTGCGGCGGCTGCGGCAGCGGCGCCCCAGCTTGCACCTGCCGCATCCGCTGCCGCCACGCCGGCCGCTGCGGACAGCGAGCCAGCCACTGCGTCGGCGGTGCTGCCTGGCGCTCCAGCTGCGCCGCCGCCGCCGCTGCCGGAGGCGCAGCCGAAGCAGCAGGAAGCAGATGCCGAGCGTCAGCAGGACGCAGCAGGCACGAAGCGGCCCGCCAAGCGGCAGCGGCGGCAACCGCAGCGCCTGATGGATGAGCCGCCGCAGCCGCAGCAGCTGGGTGCGTTTGAATTGACCACTTCATGGTCGTTTCAAACCTCTCTCATGTATGACTGGAAATCTCGATGCGAAGTCTTGTTTGACTGAGTGTGCTCCTGTGTTGTTTCAGGTGCGGCGCTGCGCGCGGTCAAGAATGAGCATGGCGACGCGGCTCAGGCGCAGCAGCCGCCGCCACCGCGCAAGGCCACGAAACCTTCGACGCACTCCTCTCCGCGCCAGGCAGGCGTCAAGAAGCACCAGAGAAGCAGCAGCGCACAGGCAGCGCCGCAGGCAGCAGCGCCGCCGACAGTCGCCCTACAGCCGCAGCCGACGCCGCACTCGGTCCTGCGGCAGAAGCTGCTGCAGCCACAGTTGCTGGAGCTGTTGCGGGCGGCGTCACCGCCGCCGCCACCATGGCTCGGCTGCGCGACCGCCGCGACAATGGGGGGAACCCCCGACCGGCATCCGCTTGAGAGTTGCGACGGCGCGGTCGCTGGCCGGCAGCTGCCGCGAAGCAGCCGGGCGGCGGCAGGCATTGGCGGCGATGCAGAGCCGCAGCCGACTGTTGCATCCCCAGGCCCGGCTGGCGGGCGGTGCGGCGCAGCCGCGGCGGCGGTGACCCCGGACGGCGCTCCTCAGACTGGTGGCACCGGGCGAGCACCGGCGACGAATGCCCCAGAGTCGCCTCCGACGGCACAGCCTACTACGCCACCGGCGCGCGCTGCGCCTACGCTGCCGCCGCCACCGGCGGCACCCGTGCAGAGCTGCTCCAAGGTGCATCCCCATTCCCGCAGTTCATCCTGCCGGTCTGTGCTTTGAATGCTGTCCTGCACGCAGTATCACGCTGCTTACTGAAGAGCTGCAGTCCCATGCACATAGGAGGCGATGGCGATAATTTGACAACTTGCATCGAATTTTGCTCTGTACCATTTCAAACTCCGGTGTTGCTGCTTTTCTGCCGCAAATTGTAGTAACTTTTGTTTGTGCAGCTGCCGGTGGCCGAGGAGAGGGGGGCAGCTGCGGGGCAGGGCTACCATCTGCTGGCACAGACCTCAGGTAGGGCTGAAAACTTGTTTTGACCAATGACTTGTACTCGCACATGAGTGCGGATGCTGCCACCTAATTCTGATGTTGCAGCATTCCGAAAGCACCCATGCATTTCTGCTAAGATGTCTGCGCCATCTTGGCAAGTCCTCAGCGAGCTACAGCATGCACAATCAGCGTCGAAAAGCATGTGCAAGCCCAACAGCAGCGGACAGATGCTCCTCCACATGAATGCAGTCGTGGCAATCGGGAGCCCTGCGGCCGCGTCTGCTCAGGCAATGGGGCCCGCTGCGCCCGCCGACCGAACATCGGCGGGCAGCACGGCCGGCGTCGGGGCGCTGCGTGCAGTAGAAGCCAGCCCCGGTGCTGACGCTGGCATCGGCAGCCAGCATTCCGTTGCCGGCGGCACACGGCTCAGCGCAGAGTCTGCAGTCGGCGGCGGCCGCGACGCCGGCCCTTCAAGCGGCCCAGCTGGTGCCGCGCCGCAGCAGGGGGCCGGCAGCAGCCGTGGCGGCCGCCAGCAGTTCGGTACCTCTGTGACGGCAATGGGGCATGGCGCTGCAGCGGTGCGGGCGCCGTCCGAGAGCGCCAAGGCGACCGGAGACGCCGCGGCTGGTGCAGAGGCGCTTGCACCACCCGGCAACGCCGTCCGCTCAGCCAGCAGCGCGCTCGCCGTGGCTGCGGCGCAGCAGGCGATGGCGGTGCCGGCGCCGACGACGGCGGCGCCTCCCACGGCGGCCGACCCGAGCGCGGCGCCAGCGCAGGCAGCCGCGCACCGGGGGCTGCCTGCCGCGCAGCCCAGCCGCGGCAGCGGCCGCGGCAGCGGTGGCCGCAGCAGCGGCGCTTCCGCGCCAGGCGCGCTGCTGTCCCTGCACGGCAGCGGAGCAGCGGCGCGGGCGCCCGAAAACGGCAGCCCCTGCGAGTCCGCTTCGGAGCTGTTTGCCGCGCTGGCGAGCGCCGGCGAGTTCGCCAGCCTGGCGGACGCCGAGCACCTGGAATAGTGCCCGTGAAGGGGGACAACCCTCCTTTCTGCACGGTGGTGCGCCATAGCCGATAGCAGCGGATGGGAGGTCCGCGGATCATGGCCTGCGCGTCGGAGCACTGGACGGTATTATCCTGAGTCTTGAACAACACCTAGACGGGTGACATTAACACGGCGGGACTGCGACATGATCCAATGTGCTGCCATTCGAGACACCGTTAGGTAGTCCGTCAGGTGGCGGCGGCGGCGGCTTGAGAGGCACTGAGCCCCAGCTTTGGTCAGCAGCAGCGCTGAACAAATAGATAGGCTGTTGTAAAGATATACAGTGGAGAAGCAGGAGGACGGTGTGCAGAAAGGAGCTGCATGGGTGCACGCCACCCTCTGACCTTCCATCAGATTCGAATGGTGCAACGACAGCTGGACATCAGAGGGATTCCGGAATGATCAGCTGTTTGACAGCTGCGCGAGACGAAACACGAAGACAGCGACGGCCACTTACTCGGCGATCAGATCGATACAGCAGCCATTCACTAGAGTTGCGTGGCACCACTGTTGGTGATGGCGAGGACCATCAACCTTGCTGCCTAGCTTGTTGCATCGTCGCGGGATCCATCATTCGCGAAACACCTGGAGTTGCCGCGTTTGATCAGCAGCTGGTTATCATCAACATCTAAAGATACGCCAACTTTTGAAACATGTCGAGTGTCGCGGTGCCGCTCAAGTCCCGATTTGGCAGGGCATTCCGGCGTGTGATGGGCACCACCCGGAGCAAAGGGACAGACCTCAGCGACGCGCAAGCACAGGCGGATGAGCCCGAAATGCCCAAGGAATCGGCGTGTCAAGATTCCATGCCGGTACAGCTAAGGCAGAAGCCGCAGCGGGCTGTGCACCGCGTGCAGGACGGCCCGCCTGCGGCTTCGATCTGGCAGCAGTGTGCCGTATATTCTCCAAGCGTGCGCTCCGAGCTCGATCGCAGATGTCAGATGCATCTGCGCATGCTGCTGTTGGGTTTGTGTGCTGTTTCACATCGACAGCTGGCGCGTCATGTGGCCCCTTGTGCTGCACACCGTAACAGCTGCTGCCGGCTGCTTCAATGTTCCGCCTCGCACTTCTCTCTGTTCGCATTCGTCTTACGGTAGAGTCTGCCGCCGCAGGACGGGGACGGTGCCGCATCGCCGACATTCGCCGCTAAGTCGCCGGTCCCCGCGGGCACCATTGGCGCTGTGTCCTCTCGCTCCGGCTCGGAATCGCCCTTCCTGCAGGCGCACTGGCCAGACGCCGCCGGCGGTGCCTCCAGTGCACATGACGCCGCTGCAATGGCACCGCCCCCGGCGGCAGCAGTGCGGTTGGGGGCCGGGCCAATGGTGGACAATCCCGTCTTCAGCAGCAGTCCCTCGGGCGGCGCCGTGGCGCCTGGCAGCCCAGCCGAGCGGGGCACCGGTGCCGCCTCGGCCGCGGTGGCCGGCGCCGACGCGCTGTCTCCAGGCTTTGAAGACAGCGCGCTCGCGGCAGCCACCGCGTCTCCCGCCGGCAGCGCTCGCACCGTCAGCTCCTTTGGCGGCGGCCGCAGCGACGGCGACGATGCCTCCAGCGCCACGTCTTCAGACGATGAAGACGACGGGGCATCGTCCATCTGCAGCTCCGCGGGCAGCTGCGCCGCCGGAGGCGGCGCCGGAAGCGGCGCGGCGGCCGCCTGGCGGCCCCAGCAGGGTTCTGCACATGCGCCCCGCGGACTGTCCACCCTGGAGCACCTGCCGGCGCCGTGCTCGCGCAGCGCGCCGGCGCACTGCTTGCTGCCGACCTGGCCTCGGCGGACCCTGGCGCCGCCGCTGCCCTGCAGGTTCGTCGACTTCGCTCAGTTCTGTCTGCAGCATGCCGCTCCTGCCCCCAGGGCCACAGGCCAGCAGGCCCATCCGAGCATGATGCCACTCTTCATCCAATGGAGTGTCTAGACCGCACTTGAGAGTTTTTGTATTGTTTATTGTATGTCGGAAAGCAAGCTGTTCATGGTGGTCGTGTCGTGTCTGATGTTTGATGACTGATCCTGGCAGTTTCTCCATTCTTGCAGGCGTGCGGCGCGGCGCACAGGCTGACGGCGCTGCTGCGCGCGGCAGACGAGGCGGGGCCGCGCGCCAGCCGCGGCGTTGCGGCGGCGGCGCTGGCCGCCCTGGCGGCCATGTTCGCCGCCTGCCCAGGTGCGTCTTGGAAGACAGTGGCTTTGGGACAGGCGATCCGGCATTGACCATGTGCTACGTTGGGGGTGATTGAGCTTTGAGCCTTAAGACACTAGATCACGCCTAGCTACGCTGTGTCTCCGCTCTCTCTGGGCGTCTGCATCATTGGGGCCTGCAGCATTTGCTGCGTTTGGGCATGTGGCAGTGTCCTGCTTGCACCAAACGTCTGCTTGTCACGGCAGGCGGCGAGGCCGCCCCTGCTGACGTCGCCGACATCGCAAGGCGCTTTGTGGGCATGGGGCTGCCGGGCCAGGCGGCGGCCGCGGGGCGGCTGCTGGCGGCGTTGCCCGGCGGCAAGCCGCCGAGGAAGCAGGTGGCAGGTAGTTGGAAGCAGCCGAAGGGCGTCAGTGCGGGCGCCTTGGCGTGCGCTGCCGCGCTGGCGGAGGACGCCGCGGCGGGTCGGGGGCGCTTCACGGTGACCGCGACGCCGGCGACGCACCTGCTGGCGCTCACCCAGGTGCGCAGGCGAATTTACTATTCGACTCTAATGCTGTTTGATCTGGCCATGTCTGCGGGACCGGCAGCGCTGTCTTTTCGGAGACAAAAAGCAACTCGGTGTGTGCCTCTGACACGTCAGCCCAATAGCATTGAGAGCATGGCCCCTCAACTTATGAAATGTGCTCACAGGTGCCGCTGGAGGAGCTGCTGGCGGCGCCTGCGGTGGCGGCGCCGGCGGCGCAGACGCCGCTGCTGGCGCGGCCGACGTTTCAAGCCGGACGCAGCGCGCCGCCGCTCCCTACATCCGGCCTGCGCCAGCGCTTTGCCGCAGCAGGTGTGACCCACGAAGCCTAAACTCCCATACGCATCATACATGTGGAGCGCAGTGGTGTGTGCTGGTGCCAGTAGCTGGTGCGCTTGCTGTCGTGCTGGCCGAGATTTCGGCTGCGGGTTGATGTTTCTTTGTGCGACTCCACATCGCTGCTGCGCCTGAATGCCCTTTTAGTTCGAGCCAATGCACATGGATAAACACCAATGATTATTCATGGCTGGAATATGTACTCGCCCCCTGGTCTTGCAGAGCCGGGCCCGGCGGAACAAGTTGCCGCGGCGCGCTCGGCGGTGCCCCGCATGTCGTTTGCCAAGCTGGCATCGCCTGCTGCCTCATGCTCGTATCGGTGAGTCCACTGCTCGCAGAATCGCTGCCTCTGATCCTGAGTTTCTGCCTGTCTGGAGACTGTTGATGCGGCAGGAGCATCCGGTGGCTTGTTGTCCTTGTCCCGCCCGTGCGTTCTGACTCACGATGCCGCTCACTCAAACTCAAGAGCATCTGCGCACATTGCATGAGGTGACCCACGTTGCATAAGGCTATGAATATCGGAATGAGCACACGAACATCTCGCCCCGTGTCGTCGCAGCACGCCGTCGCCGCGCACTGCGCTTGCGACGCTGACGCCAAGGGGACTGGCGGCGTTGACGCCAAGGGGACTAGCATTGCCATCGCCGAGGGGCCCGGCGCTGCCGTCGCCCCGCACCAGGGCTTGAGGACGGACCTGAACATGGGACGACGGCGAGCTTGAGGATAGACAGAGCCTGTCCTCAAGCCCGCCGAAGGCCAGACAAGGTGGCGTGGCTGGCGCCGTGCAATGATGTGCAACGCTGCGGCATTGCAGGCACTGCAAAACTAGCGACACAATATCCTACCGTGACGTGCACCTGGAGAATGAGGCCTGCGGACCTGTTGGTGGGGTGAGCAAGGGCTGACAAAAGCGTGAAGAGTACCTGGAGCACTTCGCAGATGCGTGTTCACAGCTACTGATGGGCAGACACCAACAGGTGTCGTGAATGATGGTGCTAGGGCAGAGAATAAGCTTGGTTCATTTGTGTTGATTTCGATTTCACGACTTTCAAATTGGTACCTTGTGGCAAGGTACTATCAGACCGTTCGGCGGGAATTTCCCAGCGCCGACCACCCTAGGGTGGGGGTAGGGGTTTTGGTAGGTGGGGCGAGGGGGGTCCTGGACCCCCCCCCCCCCCCCCCCCCCCCCC